>JAESGB010000133.1_pt1 | contig 39685 bp, 41 predicted proteins | sample 9266211 | NCBI WGS metagenome assembly JAESGB01 (sample SAMN14514844, study PRJNA621659) | algae metagenome | isolation source: Goleter apudmare HA4340-LM2 and co-occurring heterotrophs from cave wall... | place: USA: Maniniholo cave, Kauai, Hawaii | collected 2009-07-28 | reverse complement strand
CGGTTTATTAAGTATCAATGGCTTGAAATTGATGCTTATAAAAATTGGCAGACTTTTGTTGCATCTGTGGAAAATATTCTCCGAGAATTCGGTAAAAAATATGTAATTAATTTTGTTTAGCTACTTATTTCGTACTGCCGCACCTTGTGCCACTAAAGGTTGTCAGCATTTTGATGGCCAAGATTGTCGTTTGGCAATGCGAATTGTTGAAAAACTACCTGTAGTCACAACAGAACTACCTCCTTGTTCTATCCGCAGAGATTGTCGCTGGTGGCAGCAGGAAGGCAAAACGGCTTGTATGCGTTGTCCACAAGTAATTACAGATAGCTATAACGCCTCTGAATTAACAATTGCAGTGGCAACACCAACTGCTAGTTAAATCATTTGAGGGACTGTGTTGGAGTTGTCAGGAGTCATGAATAAGCTTCGTGTTCCTTAGGACGGAGATACCCTCATCCGTCCTTTTCTTGAAACTTAATCAAGGCAATTTTGCAAGTTTACAGACAGCACAATTTTTAGAACATAAATAGTTTATTTCGGTTTAATAAACACTCAACATCAGTATTGTCCTAATTTTGATTTCACTTAATATAAACAGATATTAGGCAATATGCAAAATCAACTTCTATGCGGTTTTCGTCAGGAAACAGCAAGTTAAGCCAGAGGAATCATGCCTAATTAACACACAAAATTTAAGTATTTTCAGGAGAAATATGTCCCTAGAGAATGTAAGGGCTTTCTACGAAAGACTAGTTGCTGATGAGTCTTTCCGTACCCAAATCCAAGGTGTAGATAGCAAAGAAGCAGGTAGAGAAATTTTGCAAAATGCTGGGTATAATTTTACTCAGAAAGAGTTAGAAGAATATACAGAAAAATTATTAGCAACGAATGCTAATAATGAGAATATGAGAGATTTAACTGAACAAGAAATAGAAGCAGTATTTGGTGGCATTTCATCCCTGATTTATCCTGGCATTCCACCAATAATGTTGTACGGTGTTGTCATCTCAGCAATTCGGATATTTCTCTAATTATTTGTCGGGAATGTCAAGCTAAAAAATCTTTTCAGGAGAAAGTTATGTCTTTAGAGCATGTAAAAGCTTTTTACGAAAAGCTGGCTGATGATGAAACCTTTCGTAACCAAATTCAGGCGGTTCAGAGCAAAGATGAATGTAGCCAAATAGTTAAAGCGGCTGGCTACAATTTCACTCAAGCAGAATTTGAAGAATATACGGCTCAATTGCTAGAAGCAGCAAATACTGAAGGTGAACTTCAAGCTTTAGACGAAAAAGAATTAGCAGCAGTTTTTGGTGGATTTACTGGTTGGCCACGTATCCAGCCTTTATATGGAGCAATCTGGCCACCTTATCAGTTGATGTATGGAGTGATTCGGATAGATGACGTAGTTCTTTAGAAAACTAGAGGTTTTCTGAAGATCAAAAACTGCGGTTGTTGGGGACGGATAACAAGATATTCGTCCCAATTAGGGAACAATTAATTGAGGGGATTGTGATGACTTATCGCCGAATTAGTTATGCCGTTTGGGAAATTACGCTCAAGTGTAATCTAGCCTGTCAGCATTGTGGTTCTCGTGCTGGTCATACAAGGGCAAAGGAACTTTCGACAGCAGAAGCTCTTGATTTGGTCAAACAAATGGCCGATGTGGGGATTACAGAAGTCACCATCATTGGAGGTGAAGCTTTCCTTCGTCCTGATTGGTTAGAAATTGCCCAAGCAATTACTCAAGCTGGTATGCTCTGTGGTATGACTACTGGGGGTTATGGCATCACCCTAGACACAGCACGCCGGATGAAAGACGCTGGTATTGGTGTGGTTTCTGTGTCGGTTGATGGTTTAGAAGCGACTCATGACTACATCCGAGGTAGGCAAGGGGCGTGGCAATGGGCGTTTAAAACTATGGGTAACCTTAAAGAAGCAGGTATCCCCTTTGGCTGCAATACTCAAATCAATCGCCTCTCTGCACCAGAATTTCCCCATATTTATGAACATCTGCGCGACGCGGGAATTTTTGCATGGCAAATTCAATTGACTGTACCAATGGGAAATGCTGCCGACAATAGCCATATTTTGTTGCAACCCCATGAACTACTAGATGTCTACCCAATGATTGCCCGTGTTGCCCAACGAGCAAAGCAAGAAGGGGTACAGGTGCAACCGGGAAATAATATTGGTTACTACGGCCCCTATGAACGATTATTGCGGGGTGGGGAGGCTTGGTCGTTTTGGCAAGGTTGCAGTGCGGGACTTTCAGCCTTAGGGATTGAAGCTGACGGGGCGATTAAAGGTTGTCCTTCACTACCAACTACAGCTTACACCGGCGGGAACATCCGCGATCGCTCTTTACGCAGCATCATCGAAGAAACCGAAGAACTACGGTTTAATCTCGGTGCTGGTACTCCCAAAGGGACATCACATTTGTGGGGTTTCTGCAAGACTTGTGAATTTGCTGAACTTTGTCGCGGTGGTTGCAGTTGGACTGCACATGTCTTTTTTGACAAGCGAGGTAATAATCCTTACTGCCATTATCGCGCTCTGACTCAAGCTAAACATGGGATTAGAGAACGAGTATTTCTCAAACGTAGTGCTAATGGTAATCCCTTTGATAATGGGGAATTCGGTTTAGTGGAAGAGTCGATTAATGCTCCTTGGCCAGATAATGATCCACTACATTTTACTGCTGACCGCATTCAATGGCCAGAAGGTTGGGAAGATGACGCAGAGTCAGGATTACCTGTGGCTATTTCAGTTTAAAAATTAGTGACAAAATTCGCTTAATTATGCAGAATAATTCGACTGAATCTGAAATACTTTTACCCCGTTCTGCTTGGAATAGTCAGTTGGCTTACTTGCGCCTGGTTTTTAAAGCTAAGAAGGCTTTGGATCGTATCGAACAGGAAGCTGGGATTAATAGAAATTACAACTGACTCATTTTGGCAATGTGGGTCTCAAAGATCAACTCTTTCCTCTGTGCCATCTGCGGTTTCAAAAATTTATTTAACCACAGAGGCGCAGAGGTAGCAGAGAGAAATATGAGTTACTTTGAGAAGGTTAATTCGTCAGACTACACAATCATTTTCAAATCTAATCATGTCTAGAATCCAAGTTTCTGATCTACCTGTTGGTACTGAGTTTTTCCAAGATGCTGAAAGTTTTTTGATGGATTTAGAAGAGGCGGAAACATCCATTACTTACGGCGGAATTTTTATCCCTCTGAATATCAGCGTCATCAACATTGCTATCTCTGAAGATATTTTTGCTCCTTCAATTTCTATAATTTGGTGAAGTTAATCCTGCAAAACTTATGATTTTGAATTCACAAAATGTTTTCGATTATTTACTAGAAAAAGGGGTGTGCGATCGCTCTCAGTCACAGCCTGAAAAAATAGAACCACTGACAGCCAAAAACTTTAATCTTTTACTGCATTTTGCAGATGGCAGCAAACTGTTGGTGAAACAAGAACGACATAATCAAAGTGGCAAAGCGGCTGGTGAATTTTTGGGTGAATGGCGTATTCAAGAGTTATTAGCAAGATTTTCCCAACTGCACAAAATTCGTCCATTTGTGCCTGATGTGCTGCATTTTGATATCGACAATTCCATTATGGTTGTCAGATATCTAGATGATTATCGAGACTTAATGGATTTCTACGTGAAGGAAAATATCTTTGCGACAGAAATCACCACAGCAATTGGCACTTTGCTCGCAACTATCCATCGGGAAACTTTTAATCACACCGAATATCAAGAATTCTTTGCTGAAAATTCTGATAATTTAACAAATCAGCAAGTTTCACATTTAATTCGGGGTTTAGAACGGGTTGAACCAGAAGTTTTTGGTTTAGTACCTGCTGATGGCTTAAAGTTTTTCGCCCTTTATCAAAAATATGATAGCTTGGGTCAGGCGATCGCAGAACTAGGTAATGCTGTTGCTCCTAACTGTGTAACGCATAATGATTTAAAACTCAACAATATTCTCCTCAACAAAGATTGGCAGCAATCAGATGGTAAAAATATAGTCAAACTAATTGATTGGGAACGGTCTAATTGGGGAGATCCTGCCTTTGATTTAGGCACACTTATTGGTAGTTACTTGCAAATTTGGTTGACTAGTTTAGTCATTAGTCAGTCTCTGAGTATCGACGAATCTCTACGTTTAGCTACTAGACCATTAGAACAGCTTCAACCTTCTATGGCGGCACTGACTCTCGCCTATTTGCATAACTTCCCAGGAATTATAGAGCATCGTCCCGATTTTTTACGGCGGGTAGTGCAATTTGCTGGCTTTGTTTTAATTCAACAAATTCAAGCCATGATTCAATACCAAAAATCTTTTGGTAATACCGGAATTGCTATGCTGCAAGTTGCCAAAACTTTACTCTGCCGTCCAGAACAATCTATGTCAACTATTTTTGGCATCACTGCTACTGAATTAACTGAGTTTAGTTCTACTACTGCAAATATTTAGTCACAACTGTCATCATAATATGCAACTAATTGATTCCTCCGAAACTTCAGTCACCCCTAGATTTAATCAAAGATTAGAAGCTGTTTTGTCAGATATTGTTCACAAAATAGAAATCCAGTCTAACTTCTGTATTCGGCATCCAGATTATAAACCCTTAGAATTACCAACTGAAATAGTTGAGCGTTGGCAAACCATGCCGTTACCAATGCAGCAGAAGTATTTAAGTCTGCAATTGCGGAGCTTTCTCTATGGCATCTATTACAACGGTTCCATGCAGAGTGCTCTAGCATTAGATGGAGAAAAAAATAGTCTGCCCTTAGATTTAGAGAATAATACTTTTTTGGGTGTAGATCTAGGGTTTTACGAAAGATTGCATGACAGGAATTGTGGAACAGGCTATTTTGATCATGGTTGGTCTGTATTGAAACAAGAATCTGATGGTAGTTTAGCAGTAACTAAGGGTGGTTTGAAACTGCATATTCAACGCGATCGCCATCTACAACCAAACCAACAGGCTACTGTGGTGGGAGATGTTGTAGCGATTAAAATGCCCAAAAATTTGGTACAAAACGGTTTCTATATGGCCGTTGGTAACATGGGTTTACATCATCGTGATTATTTGGAAGTTCAGCCTGCGATCGTGCGAATTTACTTTAACGTGACTCCTGAAGGTGCTATTGGAGTAATGAGTAGTCTGACAAAACAATTAAATGAGAAGGCGATTCCCTTTAGTTTTAAGGTTTTATACAACCCTAAAGACTATAACCGCTACGATTCAGGAGTTTTATATTTTGATCAGAGAGATTATGATGAAGTTGGTAAAATTTTGCCAATTATACATCAAGAGAATCAAGCACATTTTCAGTCAGATATTCCCCTATTTACAAAACAGCTAGCATCAGGATTGGGTTTAGCAGAAGAACCAAATCAAAAGTTTGTTTCTCAAGAAAGTTTTGGCATGAATCGCTGTCAAATTGTTGCCAATGGCTTGCTAAAAGCTTGGTATCAAGGTGATAATTCTCCACATGGCAGGATGGCATCTATAGTTGAGCAGTTTTCTGCTTTGAAAATTGACTTGCAACGCACTTATCTCAATGCCGATTCTGAAGATATTTACACTTTTATCTAACTAGAAGCATCAATATCCAGGATTGGATTTAACACTCTTATGAATTAGCTCATAAATCAACTTGGGCTAATTTATTTTTGTTTCTACGAACATGGAAATAACTGTAACTATTATGTTCCTGGAATTACATAAAAAACCATATTTTTAAAATTAGAAAAAGTATTATTACATCAGAAATCAACCTGAGTTGATTTTATCTGAATACAACATTCAATGGAGATTGCTAACAATGGCTAAAATTAAAGTAAGCGACATCAAACCTACTGGCGCTGATTTATTTGATGATTCTGAGAGTTTTTTAAGCGAAGTCAGCAATGACGAACTAGAAAATGCGATCGGTGGATTAGTAGCAGCAGATGCAAGATCAATAATTACAGCGCCTATCAGCATAGTCAAAACCACCATTTACACTACTACTTATACCTACACCTGCACTTTGCCATACACAATTGTCATCCTCTAGTCCTTTTTAAGAATATACCTTCACTCCTGAATAAACTTAGGAGTGAAGGTTTGTACTCGACTTTAATAATAGAATATAGTAAACTCATAAATTTTAGATATATTCAATAAATCTATAGATTATTATCCAAAAGGTATTGGAATACAAATGTAACTATTAGGTTCATTTTTGCTGATTTTAGACTGCTAAATCCTGAATCAGAAAAATTATAATCTAATTATCAATCAATCCTGCTGATTGATAATTCATAAACCAAAAAATAATGGAGCTAGCTTATCAATGTTTAAAAACTTTGTTTCTAATATTCAAGAAGATAAGTTAGAAGCAGATTTATCTGTACAAGGTTTTCAAGGCAAAAAACAGCAATTTTCTCCAGTGTTACGTCCACAATTAGCTTGCAAAGTTAATTTTTATCAAAATAAAATTATTTTTTCTCAGAATGGGCAAGATTTTGTATTTCCGACTACTGCTCAATCGGAAAAAATTTTAAAAAAACTCCTAACAATGATGGATGGAGCTAAAAGTTTAGGAGAACTACAACAAAATATTGCCCCAAGTAATCCTGAAATAATAAATAATTTTATTTGCCATTTAGATAAATATAATCTAATCAATGATATTGCTCAAGTGAGGCTTAATTCTGGTATCGATACTTTACTAGAATTGGAAGATTTAACTAGCGAAATCCTCACCCCTCAGCTAGAGCAAAATATCTTGTTAAAATCAATAAAATCAAATGCCTCTAATTTGCCAAGCAATGTTATCTATGGCTTTGTTATTGAACATTATCATTTATTTTCCCATAACTGCCATTTTTATTCTCCTATTTTAAAATTTCAAAACTCGACCAAGATTAGGCAGCTAATCAATGAATTTTACTGTCAAGAATATGGTTTAGAAAAGCATTTACTAGCAGCGTTGCATCATATCGGTCTTAGTCAAGAAGATTTGATGGAAACAATGCCACTGCCAGAAACAATGTCAATTTGTCATGGTTTAGTATATTGGTCAAGTTTTGATCCACTATTTTTCTTAAGTATTTTAGGAGTAATAGGAGGTCAGACAATGAAAAATTTTGAATGCTATTTGCAAGCTTGTGAAAGGCTGAAACTAGACTCTGATTTTCTTAACCCGATACGACAGTTGCTCAACCATCTGCACAACAATCAGGTAGAAAATCTCAATCGTCGGATTTTTCAAGAAATACCCCACATAGACCAAGAAACAAAACAGCGCTTGCGGAGGCAAACTTATCTATTTGCAGAAATGTATAACAACTTTTATACAGCTATTTTTAAATACTACTCGTCTAGTAAAGATTTATGTAGACAAGTAGCAGTATTTTAAGACAGTGAGGATTTTATGTCGTTAACCAAAGTTTTTTTTCAACATCCACAATTTAAAGATCAAGTCTTTTTTCAGTTTCAAGAAACAGAAATTGAAATTCATTATCGCCATCAAGCATGTTCTATCTCTGTACCATCTGAAGATCATGAATCTACAGTTCAACTTTTAAGGATTTTGCAAATTGGTGGTTTTTCACTAGAACAGCTAGGTCAAGCTTATCCAGGAATTCAAGAGGATATTCCCGAACTATTGGCTGAATTTAGTCGCCGTGGTTTCTTAGTAGAAAGCGAAACTGAAAAGAATGCTATGGGTATGACTGGTGCTCAGTTTTACCGAGAGCTATACCGATTTATTAATATCTTAAAGCGACAGTTTCCGCCCTCTCTTTATTCACAAAAGATGGCTGATGGCACGATTACTAAAGAGCAGTTAATTGGCTATGCTTTAGAATCCTATCATGTTACCCATCTCTGCCCTAGACTTTTGGCTCCATCCTTAGCTAATTATGAATTGTCAAAAACGCAGAAACTGCTGCAAGAATTTTTCGTATCTGAGTTGCATCATGATCGCTTAATTTCTAATTCTTTAATCAGTGTAGGAATTACGCCAGATCAACTAGAAACTATGCAGCCTTTACCTATGACTTTTGCTGTTTGCTCTAGTTTGGGTGTGTTTGCGTCTCAGCATCCTCTAAGCTTTAAAGCTGCGTTGTTACTCTTTGAGGAAGATGATAAAAGCTTCCACGAACTGTTTACCAAAGCATGTCAAGCTAAAGACTTACCAACTAACTTTTATAAACCTATTCAGTTACATGCTGGTATTAATGAGGAAGGTGGGCATGAAGAGATTACAAGAGTATTATTAGCAGAAATTCCTTATGTCTCTCCAGAAGAGCAATTGCTAGTTAAAAAGAATTTGAGAATTTTGATGGAGTCTATGGTACTACGGACTCATGAAATTCTCGATTACTATCAAGACTCAAATCATATTATTCCTCGTTGTTTCAATTGAGATTAGTTTGACAATAAACCGATGTTAATAACTGAACTTAATCCAGGCTCTAGTATCCCTTCAGTCAAAGTTGATCAACTGAGTGAGCAGTTGCCACAATCTGATTTACCTTTCTATCGCAAATTGGGGCGGACTGACTTGAATGTTAGTTGTCTAGGATTGGGTGGTGGTGGTGCTATCTCTAGTGAAGATACCCTCTATGCATTTGATCAAGGTATCAATTACTTTTTCTATTCTAGTGATTTACACCATCATTTTTATAGTTGCATGTCAGGAGCATTGCGTCAGTTATGTGGTCGAGGTTCGACAGTGCGAGACAAAGTTGTGTTGGCAACTGTAACCTACATCAAAAACCCAGAAGTAGCTCTGTCTGCACTGTTCGATCAATTGTCTGAATTAAAAGTTGACTATATAGATGTATTTTTTTGGGGTTGGTTTGGCAGTAATGATGGTGCTGCATTAAAAGATTGTTTGCAGCTTTCCCCTGATTTGCGAGGCCCAAATTCTGTTTATCAGCGTACTGCTGAAAGAATTTTTGGTGCTTCCGAACTTTTAAAGAAAATGGGGGTTGTTCGTTATATTGGTGCTTCTTTTCACGATACACATCTTGCTCAACAATGGTCTAACAGCCCTCTGTTAGATGTAGTGATGGTGAGACATAATGTTGCCCATCGGTCTGCTCAAGAACGGGTATTTAATCAGTTGAATGTTAAAGATCCACAACGACCAGGTGTTGTTACTTTTAAGTCTACTGGTTCTGATGCAGCAGGCCCTTTGTGGGAAGCACCCTTTGATTTACCGACAAAATGCTGGCGGCCTTCAGTACCTGATCTATATAGATACTCTTTGAGTCAAAACTGTGTAGATGTCTGCTTAACTGGCTGGCGTCATCGTCAGGAAATTGATGCTGCGATCGCAGGTGTAAAACAAGGTAAGTTAACACAGGCAGAATTAGACTACCTCAATTTGTACGGTGATTTACATAAAAAGCGACTCAAAATTCAAGATATAGCACCCGAACAGTTACTTGAGCACAACTAGCCATTTGTCAACTTCACACAATAAAAACATCATGATTGAAAATTTAGAAAAACTCTCACTGCCAGAAATTGCAGCCTTAACTGATGAGGAAATTATTACTTATTTACGGCATTCTTGCCGAATCGCGGAAATTACAGCTTCAGCGCAAACAGATAAGTTAGTTGTGACTATTTGCGAACAGTTGGGCGTTGTAGTTGCTGATGAAGAATTACAAGCAGCAGGAAACGACTTTCGCCAGGATCGTAAGCTATTGGGGATATCAGAAACTCTCGCATGGCTAGCGCAGCAGCGAATCACCGCAGAAGATTGGTCTTCTGGGATTAAGGTATCGCTGCTGACACAGAAGTTAAAAGAACTGTTGTTTGGTTCAGCGATCGATAATCATTACATGAGTAACCGCAATGATTATCGACGTTTAGCTTTGTCTCAAATTGTAGTGCGTGAGTTGACAGAAGCAATGAATATTGCGGTATTGCTTCAAGAAAATAAAGCTTCCTTCTGTAATCTGGCACTGGAATATTCCATCAGTAAACAAGCCAAAGAAAATGGTGGCTTTGTCGGCATAAGATTTTTAAACGAACTATTGCCAGAAATTTTTCAAGCCGTGGCTAATGCTTCTGAAGGTGAGGTAATTGGGCCAATTCAAACGAAGCTTGGTTATCATATTTTAAAAGTTGAGAAATGGTTCCCTGCACAACTGAATGAATTTGTCAGAGCAAACATCTTAGAATCGTTGTTTCAGACTTGGTTGAGCAACATACACACTACTGAACGCAGCATAAAATAGTATTGCAACTGATAAAAAACACATTTTATCTCGAAAATATTTTTAATCATAGCTTAGAAATTTTTTATTTTCTAAGCTATTTGTTTTGTATATAGATACTAATTTTAAATTCAAATTTATCAAATAATATTTTATGTCAAAATATAGCATTTAATAGATACATTTATGTTCGATAAACACCAGATGAAAGCTAGGTTATTTTCGTTTTTAACTCTAAACTTTAGATATTAGGGATGTAATCCATCTCTAACATAATCTCATCACAATTCTTTGGAGTTTTGCTTAATCATGGCTACTATTGCAATTACTGAATTACGTCCTGTAGGACATGAGTTTTTCTCTGATTCTGAAAGCTTTTTGGGCGAATTGAGCGATTCTGAATTGAACGATATCAATGGTGGCATATTCCAACTGATCATCGCAAGTGCAGCTTACTCTAGCATTCAGTGTGGTGCTGCTATTAGTGCTGCTGCAACTATTGTTGGAACTCTCATCTATAAGGCTGTAACCTGATATATCTACAAACAACTGTCAATAAATCATATTTAGTGGAGCAAGAATCATGTCATCAATTGCAATTTCGGATTTAAGAGTTACAGGGCTGTCATTGTTTGAGGACCAAGAAAGCTATCTCAGTGATATAGATGATGCTGAACTCTCTACAGTTGAAGGTGGAGTTGCTTTCACTGTTTTCCTTGCAGCGTCTTCTGTTGAATGTGCAACTTTTGTAGCCAGCCTCATTGGTGGTGCGGCTGCGGGTATTTCAGCAGTTTTGAAACTTTAAACTTCTGCATTTAATTTAACCAATTGAGCTGGTATCAAATCTCAGATTTGATACCAGCTATTTATTTAGAGATAAATCAGTCATTTCATTGCTAAATCAATTAAAATTCCAGTTATCAAATATCAGAAGAGAGCAAATACATAACATTTAACAGATACATTTATGTTCAATAAATACCAGATAAAAGCTAGGTTGTTTTTGTTATTAGACCTAAACTTTAGACATGAGAGATGTAATTTATCTCTGAGATCATCTCATCACAATTCTTAGGAGTTTTAGCTAATTATGGCTACTATTGCAATTACTGAATTACGTCCTGTGGGACACGAGTTTTTCTCTGATTCTGAAAGCTTTCTAGGCGAACTCAGCGATTCTGATCTGAACGATATCAATGGTGGTTTAACTCCTGGAGTTTATTACGCCATCATCGAAACTGCTGCCTACTCTAGTATTAAGTGTGGTGCTGCTATTAGCGCTGCTACAGGCGTTATCGGCACTCTCATCTATAAGGCATTTAATTAATATTGCCTACAAAACTGTCAATAAATCATACTTAATGGAGTAAGAATCATGTCATCAATTGCAATTTCGGATTTAAGAGTTACAGGGCTGTCATTGTTCGAGGATCAAGAAAGCTATCTCAGCGATATAGATGATACTGAACTCTCGATGGTTGAAGGTGGAGTTCCATTTATCGTTTTTGCTACCGCATCCTCTGTTGAATGTGTAACTTTCGTGGCTAGCCTCATTAGTGGTGCGGCTGCGGGTATCGCAGCAGTTACCAAACTTTAATTAGAAATCAAGGTTAGTTAAATATTTCCTTAGTTATATTCACTAAATGTAACTAAGGAAGTAAATTCATAAAGGATTGCAAAAATTTATCTTGGGGCTGTTTTGCAGCTTTAGAATTTATTTAAGAGGTGGAATAAAATCATGGATAATCTAGTTTTGGTTCTAGCGATTTTCTTTTTAATACTCTTGTTTTTGAACTTATTTATGCCACAAAAGTATAGTAATAATTGGCGACTTTCTAGAATTGAGCAAAAATTAGACCGATTAATGCAGCAACTAGATATTGAATATGTTGATTCAATGTCAGAAAACATCGAACAACATTTAAGACGAGGTAATACAATAGAAGCTATTCGGGCTTTTCGTCAAATGAATCCAGGAATCAGCCTAAAGGAAGCACTAGATGCTGTGAAATCAATTGAAAAAAATATGCGTCAGGCATAATTTTTTCAAAAACAATCAATGAGACAAAATCGGGCACAACATTGTTGTGCCCCTACCCGTGTAATTTATACCTGAACAATTTAAGGAGATAATTCAGAACAAACTTCAGTTTCCTTAACTAGCTGCTTTATATGTTCAGCAAACAAATCAGATATAATTTGTAGACGCAATATGTTCTTTAATTCTGGTTGGATAATTTCTTCAACTAAAATCAGATGTGAACCTTTAGAAGTTACAATTGGTTTCAGAATTTGGGGAGGGGTAGCAGCAAAAACAACAGCAGATATTTCTGGCTTTAAATCTTTACGCTTTACTACTCCTAAATAGCCACACTTACGACGTAATTCTGTATCTTGAATATATTGATTGGCAACATTATAAAAACTTGTTTCACCCTCTTTAATGGCATAGAAGAGTTCTATAGCCAAGTCTTCATCATCAAAGACAACTTCAGACATGACTACACCTGTATAGTCAAGTTGATTTTCAAAAAAGTAAGGTTCAGCTTTGCCTGCGAACAAATGGGTAGCTAATTTACTGGATACTACATTGGTGTAGACAATTTCTTCAAAATCATCTAAAGATAGACAATTTTTTCCTAACCATGCCCATGTATCGTCTGCACTACTAAGTTGATTAATTAATCGTATCTGATCTGCTGCTTTCTGTAATTCTTCTGTTTCTACTTTAATACCTGCTTCAGCTACTGCGGCTGTAATTATTTTGCGAGTGATAATTTGCTCAAAAAGCTCTGGCATCTTACAAGATAGCTTAACTTGATTAAGAATATCTTCGCTATTAATAGTGATAGATTGAGACATGTTTATTCTCCTAAATTCGTTGCAGCAATCAAAAATTAAGATGAGCAGACTATAATTTCAAGCCACCATTCTGTAATTTTTTGAACGGATCAAGCAAGAAATCAATAATACGTCGTTGTCGGACAATTACTTCTGCGATCGCTGTATCTCCAGGACGCAAAGCAGTACACTTGTTACCATTAGGTATACAATTGTGATTAAGAGCGATCGCTAAGTTATAAGCCCCTACTTTTCCATTAGGTGTGTCAATTTCTGTGGTAGTAGGAGAAATTTCTACTAACTTGCCTTCAAGGATGCCATAATCCTGAAACGGATAAGCATCAAACTTGATTTTTACAGGTAATCCCGTCCGCAAAGAACCACTTTCTGTAGTAGCCATTTGTGCGCGAATGATAAAAGGTGAACCTGCTGGTGCAATCTCTGCAACCATTGTCCCTACCTGAACTACTGAACCAGGCTTTTGAATTGGTAGCTGAAAGATGGTTCCATTTGTAGTTGATTTTATTTCTCGTTGTCCTAACTGAAATTTTAGGGATTCTATCTGACTCCTAGTTTGAGCAATTTCTGATTGCAAAGAGGTAATATCAGTATCTAAATTTTTCTGTTGCTCTATAATTCTTAGCACAGATAGTTCACCAGAACGAGTTAAAGTCTGATACCCTCTTTCTTGTTCTTTTAATCGTAAATGAGCCTGTTCAATATCAGCTTTTGCTTGCCGAATATTGCGCTCATAGCTACTTTTTTGTTCTGCGAGACGTAGCTTGGCTTGTTCAATATCTGACCTACTCTGTTCGTATATTTGCTGTTTATCTTTAGCGACATCTTGCTTTTCTACAAGATTAATTTCTGGAATAATTCCTTCTTGATTTAATTTTCTGTAGCGTTCTACTTCTCGCTGACTACTTGCTAGACTGCTCTCCACTAACTTATTAGTAGTTACACGATGTTCTAAAGTTTGTTGTGCTTGATTGACCTGAGATAATTTTTCTTCCTTGTGTAAGTTATATGCATTCTGCAAGGCATTAATATTTTGTCTTGCTTGGTCAATTAAAGCTTGTTTCTCTAACTGTTGCGATTGATTTTGTTGCTGTTGAGTTGCTAAAGAAACAACTAATTGATTTTTAGATGAGTTTAACTGTGTGAGCCGATTTAATTGACCCTCTAATTTATCCTGTACTTGGCGTAACTCCGACTTAACTAATTCTGATTCCAACAACAATAAAGTCTGTCCAGACTTGACTGACTCACCCTCCTTAATGCGAATTTCAGCTACAGTTCCTGCTACAGCAGCATCAAGTTTAATTGTTTTGTCCTTAGGTTCAATTTTGCCTCTAGCAATACCAGTTTCATCTACCTTAGATAACATCATCCAAGGCAATAAAATACAAACAAATATCACCAGAAAATACAACATTCCCCTCGTCCATACCTGGGGCAAGCTGTCAACTAACTCCTTAGTTATATCTGACCAATCATCAGTTGTTTTCTCTGGGATTGTTGGAGTTAATATTTCTTCAGGAAGTGGATTTGTATGGATTTGGCTTGGTCTTTTTCCATTTAATGTATTAGGCATGATTTCTCCTCGTTCAATTGTGATTTTTGGATTTTTGCTTGAGAACTCTATTTCCCATCCGGTAGTCAAGCAGACCCATCTAATTGCTGTTGATTGAGATAGAAATAATGCCCACGCCTCGCCATCAGTTCTTCATGATTTCCAGTCTCAATTACAACTCCCTTATCCAGTACCAAAATCAAGTCTGCACTCCTCACAGTCGATAGACGATGGGCAATTACCAAAGTGGTTCTGCCTTTGAGAATTGAGTTTAAGTTCCTTTGGATAATCCTTTCTGACTCCGTATCCAGATGCGATGTAGCTTCATCTAAAACCAACAATTTAGGATTACCCAATAACGCCCTAGCAATAGCTATGCGCTGTCGTTGCCCACCAGACAACATACCTCCACCTTCACCGATTTGGGTTTCATACCCCATCGGCAGTTTTTTAATGAATTCATCAGCACCAGCCAAATATGCTGCTTGGCTAACCTCTTCTAAATTTGCCCCTGGGTGACTTAAACTAATATTTTCTCGAATTGTTCCACCAAATAAAAAGGTATCTTGGTCAACTACTCCTACCTGTTGGCGTAAGGAACGTAAGGAAATACTAGTAATATCATTGCCATCAATTAATATCTTACCGTCCGTGGGAGGATATAGCCCCAAAACTAATTTAGAAATGGTAGTTTTACCAGAACCACTACGTCCTACCAACGCTACCATTTGCCCAGGTTTGATAGTAAAGTTGAGATTTTCCAAAATATTGACATCACTGTCTGGGCGATAGCGAAATGTGACATTTTCAAAGCGAATGTAACCTTTAATTGCTGGTAGAGATTGCCTTACTTGATGTTGGATATCTTCTTCTGGTTCAGCGTCTAAGACATCATTAATGCGCTCGATCGCTATGATTACTTCCTGCAATTGATTCCATAATACGGTTACTCGTTGAAAGGGCGAAATTATGTTACCTAACAACATATTGAATGCTACTAATTGCCCAATAGTCAACTGGTTTTCAATGACTAAGTTGGCTCCATACCACAACAAGCCAGTAGTAACTAAAGCTTGAATTGTATTACTAAAAATTTGTAGGCGATTGCTAATGATCTGCCCAGAGAAGTTAGTTTTTACCTCCTTATTTAATAGGTCTTCCCAATGCCAACGCACTGTTTGTTCTACTGCTGTAGATTTCACAGTCCGCACCCCAGTCAAAGCTTCAATTAAATAACTACTTTCTTTGGCTACAGAACTAAATATTTCTCGTGAAATCTTTTGCAAAAATGGTGTGGCAATTAACGCCAACAACGCAAAAGGCGGTATGATGAGCAACGCTAGCAATGCCATTTGCCAGCTGTACCAAAGCATTAATCCTACATAGATAAATACCGTGAGTAAATCTAGGAGGATGGACAAGGCTTCGCCAGCTAAAAAACGTTGAATTTTGCGGTTTTCTTGGACACGAGAGATAATATCCCCCACATAGCGACTCTCAAAGAAACTCAAGGGTAGCCGTAGAGTATGGCGAATAAACCCCACAATTAGTACCAAATCTAGCTTATTTGCCGTGTGGTCAAGCAGATATTGCCGCAACCCAGTCATTACTACGCGGAACAGGCTAAATATCAGTAACCCTATGCCTACTGCTGTTAAAGTCAGATGCGATCGCTGTACTACCACACGATCTAAAATTAACTGGGTGAATAAAGGAGTGATTAGTCCAAATAGTTGGATAAATATGGAAGCAATCAACACTTCCAGCATCACTAGCCCGTGGGGCTTCATTAACTCAAAAAATTGCCAGAAGGGAGTTGTTGTCTCTTTGACATCCTTAAATAAGACTGTGGGTTCTAGTAATAGTACGTAACCAGTCCAGTCTTTTTTAAATTCTTTGTGGCTAAGGGTACATTGACCAATGGCGGGGTCAGCCACAATCACGTGTTTACTAGTAATTTCATAAACAACGATGTAATGTTTGCCTTCCCAGTGGACAATAGCAGGTAATTTCTGCTTCGCCAATTGGTCAAGACTGGCTTTTACAGGTCTTGTACTAAACCCAATACTTTCAGCCGCAGTTGATAACCCCCGCAAGGATGCACCATTGCGGTCAACATTGGCAATATCTCGTAAGCGATTGACGCTAAAGCGTTTACCCCAATAGCGAGATACCATCACTAAACAAGCTGCACCACAATCAGAAGCACTTTGTTGGGCAAAAAACGGATAACGCCGAGTTACTTTTTGTAGGAGATGTCCAACTCGTTGCGTGGGATTAGGAAAATAAGCTTTACTAATCTTGTTTGGTGGCTTTGATTGTCCCGAAGCTTCCGTCTCAAAGCTTCCTGATATTTCAAAGCTTTTTTCTTGCCCTCTCACAACATTTTTATCGGTTATTTCATCGGCGATGACCGAAGAATTATCACAATGGGTGACAAGGTAATTATAGGATAGGGCTTTATTCCACAAATGTTCTCGGATTTGGGGATACTTACCCATGAGTGGTAATAACACTCCACTCGGCAAAAAGCATAGCTGTAAATTAACCGAGGCTCTGGCAATATAAGGCTGAAATTCACCATTTGGGAACAAGGTAAACTCTCCAAATGATTCTCCTGTTTCCAAGGAGGCGATTAACTCGCTAGTGTCATCGAGTAATCTCACCTTGCCAGAAATCACAATATAGATACCTATTTCAACCTCAGTTCCTTGCCAAAATTTACCGACTTTGGGGTTAAGGAATTTGGCTTGTTTTAGACAATGCTGAAATTCTTCTGAGGATAGAGAATACCCCAAAATATTGCCCAGTTGTTGTTGAGAAACTGAAGATTCTGATAGATTTTGCACCATGAATACCTAACCCTCTCCGTTAATTCTCTAAGAGCGTGTTTGAGAAGTTTTTTGCTGTGACTTTAGGCACTTTAAGATCCCCCTAACCCCCTTTTTTAAGGGGAGCCACTGCGTTGCAGAGAGAAGTTGTCGGGGAGATGTTCGGCAAACTTTGGGGGGTTCCCCCCGTTGTAGCAAGTGGCGTAGATTTAGAGGGATCTAAAACTTTTGATACCGACAAGAGGACTTTTCAAACATCCTCAAAGTTAATAAGCAAAAATCCTGAATGCTCCTCCGGTATGGGTTCAGATTTCAAGTCAGAAATTAAAATTTTTGAACTATTTTCCTGGTGATTGATGTTTTGATGATCTTGATTGGATTTTGGTCTCAAAGACAATCCCATTTGTTTCAAAAGCCTATTAATATGGTGTCCACTTACTTGAATGCCAAATTCCTTTGCCAGATGCTGACTCAACCAATTACCTGTCCAACGTCGAAACGAATAACCATAATCACGAGGATTGTGATTTGCCAATTCTTTCAAACGTTCTAAATACTGTTCATTGACTGCTTTAGGGCGACCAATTGGACAATCTTGCCACTGGTGAGCCATTCCAGTGCGGGCAATGTGAATCCAATGCCTTGCGGTTGCTGGAGAACATCCTAAAGTTTGACAAATTTCTGTTTGGGGCTTACCTTCATCTGCCAGCAGCATAATTTCGATACGCTGGCGATAAGATTCAGGTAAATCATCTTGCAGGCTCTTTTGCAGCAGTTTGCGCTGAAAAGATGTTAAATATTTCCCTTCAAAATTATTGAGGTATTGAGTCTGAGTTTTTGCTTGGTAGTGAGGCATATACAACCACTGATATTCTACTTTGCTAATGAACTACAGGTTAGTTTTTAGTTGATTTCTGGATCAATTAGTAAGAGGATGTTTGAAAAGTTTTGGGCGAATATAATTCGCTACTACACAAACAAAGTCCGCCTGCGCGGACTAACACAAAATCAAGGTTTTCAACCCACGAAGGTGGGTTTTGTCTGTGTAGCCGCGACTTCCAGTCGCCTGGGCTAGTATTAAATTAGACTTTTCAAACACCCTCTAAAGTTAAACATTGATGACTTGATGTTTTAAGTTGTGAATACTTGATTTTTTAGTAAAAATCTGCACAATCTTTTGCTCGAAAAATCAAACCAAAAAACAATTTTATATGGCCGTAAATACAAGATTTTACAGCAATTACGAGCAAAATTATTATATGTTTATTGATCTGGTAAAAATTTCCAGAATGGATAAGATGTTTTAGCTCTCGCTTTAATTGTTAGCGTTAAGCTGAGAAAGAAACAAAGTTTCCTTAAACCATAACTCACATAGTCCGTTACTAAGTGAACTACCATTTTAGATACGGTCATTAGTTATCTTGTTTTAAGATTATCCTGCTACGAAAATTAAAACAGTTTTGTCAGAGATTTAAACTTGTTGAGCTTGAATTTTATATTCAAATGTTCGGCTTCGTATCATTATGCTCTTTGAATGTAAATTTCTGATTTGTCTTTATATTTAATTTATAAATCAACGTGATTTTAAGTTTTCAGCTACTTTAATGAACTACATGATTAGATTGTTAAGAGCAGAATATCTTAACTGGTTTAACCATTTCTAAAGTAAAGATGCGATTAAAAAATAGTAATGATCAAGTATATTTAACTATTTGAAGAAGAACGTAAAAAAATTAAGTAACTAAAATTATTTAAATTAAATATTCTTGAAATTAAGATAGCTATTACAAAAATAATGTTATTATAAAAGATTTTGTTAATTAATTTTCAAGAGCCTAATAGCGCAAATTATTTGAATAAATCTAAAATACTTCAATTTTCTTAAACTTTATTTACATAACACTAGTTTAATTATGAAGCTGCATATATGTATTCACTTGTACAGTAATGATAATTATTATCTAGTCAGCATTACAGCCAATTTACTTGGCTCTTGACGCCCAGATATGACAGGAAGCGGATGCGCTGCCCATTCCACTACCTGCAAGAATAGTAGAAATTAGTTACGCCCAATTACTTGTAACCAATTACTTGTAATAATTGCTCGCTCATTTGGGCGCATAAGGGTTAACCGATCAGTTGAGCCACTCGCAAAGCAGATGCGATCGCTCCTTCATGTAAGCCATCTCCAAGGTAGGCTCCTGCATGGTAAGTATTGTTCTCGCCGTTAGTGGCAACTACTTCATCTCGGTATCGAAAAGATGCAGTGGTATATAACGGAGTATGATGTTGCTGAGTGTGAATGATGCAATCTTCGGCAATTAACTCTTCGAGTTGGAACGATAGAAAATGATGCTGTGATGAAGAAATGCCGCAAAGCTGATTCAAAGAGCAGTTATATCCCCAGCAGGTGTCTGTCTGGAAGAAATCAAATTCCGAAGGGTATCGGATACCGTGGTTGTCGTACACAGAACTATCCTGATGAACTGTAGTAGTTGCATAATTGGCTTTCCAAGCTGAGAAACGTCTAATTTCCGCATCGGTTGGGTCAGCTAACAGCGACATTACCTGGTCGGGTGGCGTGGCAAACACGACTTTATCAAACTCCGGCATTTCGCCGTTCAATCTCTGAATTTTCACGCCATCTTGACTTCTGGAAATATTGGCAATCTCTACATTCAGCAAAACTTTACCTTGAAAGCGTGCCAGAATTTTTTCAATGTAAGCATATACACCGCCTTCAATCCTGAGCCAGTTGACCGCGAGGTAGTCGCGTAACATCGGTATTGCCAATTCTGCGGGACAATCGTCAATGAGATCAAACGGTATCGAGTAGCTATACATTGTCAGCAACTTCAGCCAGATGCTGCTAGTAATATTGGCTTTTAGATAGTGAGATAGTGGCTGGTCGTAAAAATCCTTCATGCTAGCAAATTGCATTTTCAGACATAATCCAGGGGAACACATATAGAGGCTATGAAATCGCATATATTCGAGTAGGCGTTGGATGCCTGTGAAGTTCTTGGCGATCGCCACCCCCGATAAAAAGTGACCGCCATATTTGGGAAACAATGCTGAACCGATATCGACTGGTACTAGTTCCACACCTAGCTCTTGCATGAGAGCGATGAAGTTATGAAATACAGTAGGAAATTCCAGCACTCCACTTTCTAGAATTTCATTGCACTGAGATTGGTTTGGCTTCACGTTTTTGTTCAGTGTCCGAATATGTCCCCCTAACATGGGTTGCCGTTCAAACACGGTGACATGATGCCCTTGTTTATTGAGGAAGTAAGCTGTAGCCATACCACTGGCTCCGCCCCCAATGACCGCAATCCTCATGGTTCACCTCTCATACCAATTTTGAATTTTGGGTATTAACCATTACCTAAAATCACGTCGCCAGATAAGCTCTGATACAGCAATGCTCCTGTCCAAATGGTGGGAGCGAAACCTGGATAGCCGGATGAGGCGTTGCAGAAATAGAAATTGTTGAGTGAGGTTTCGTGATTCAGTCGCCCTAAACCCATGTTGCGCGGTGTGAGACTAGAGCCGTAGGAATTGCCATGAGGACACCAGCAAAAACGTTCATTGGTGGTGGGACTACCTGTGATATGAAAAACCATGTGCTTTCTAAAATTCGGCACATAATGTTTTTCCACAACATCCAGGATGGAATCGAGGATTTCTTGCTTTTTCTGGTTGTAGGCTTTGCGGTCATGCTCTCTTAATTGCTTGAAGTAGTCGTAATTAGCAACGGTGAGAAATTCCACAATCTGGCAGTCCTCTGGGCAATCCCGTCTCGCTGCTGTTAATAAAGTGGGCGTTGTAATCGCAAAGCTGGGATTGGAAAAGTCATTGTGTGCATACATCTGGGTAAAGGCTGCGTTTAGATCCTCATGCCCTGTATGAAAAAGATTCCACTTACCAAAACCATAGTCGCGGAGGTCAATATCCTTGACGGCACAATAAGCCATGAAGTTAGATGCCGAATATTCATAGTTGAGTTTCCGGCGCAATTTTCTGGAGAACTTTTGCTCACCAATCATTTTGGCAACTTTTTTGGGGTCGATGTTGCAAATCACGGTGTCACCTGTAAATTTATGGGTTTGATGGGTGGTGAGATCCATCGCCTCAACTCCCATCACCGTTTTGTCGGTAACTATAAAATTAGTGATTTCATGGTTGAGCAACACCTGTCCCCCGTGTGATTCAATCACCTTGACAAATGAATTAATCACATGATCAAAATGCTGAGTTGGGTAAAATGCGCCTGCTTGATAACCGCGAAATAATATAACCCAGGCATAGAAGGAGAGTTGGTTGGGAGGCAGCAAAAAATCTGGCCATTGCAGTGCTAATAAAGTTTGGGCGGCTTGGGGTAGCTGAAATTTGTCAAATACATCCTGAAGTGTGCTGTTGAGATACTGGACAGCACAAAATACCTCACTTGCATATTTGAGTAGTTCAGTTGGCTTAACTGGAGGAGCGAGTATTTTCAAGCCTGCACCAGTCTTTTCCACTTCGTGGACGAATTGGCGAATGCGATTGTTATGTGCAGGAAATAATGCCGATAATCGTCGAATCAGTTCCTCTGGTTGTGAGGGAATATCCAACGCATACCCCGGCATTCGCATATGGTCAAAGCCATCTGGGTTATATCGCTCAAAGGTCACTTCCCGATCTAAGCCCAGTTGTTTGAGTACCCGATTCACCGTTTGCCCTTCACCGCAATCCCAAACGTAATGAAGTTGAGCATTAAACGTATATTTTTTAGCCATTGTAAACGTATGCCCAAAGCCTCCCGGATGCTCATGGGCTTCGAGGATTTGTACAGACTTGCCAGAGTTTGCCATCAAAGCACCAAAGACTAATGCTGATAAACCACTGCCGACAATCAGATAATCCGGTTTCATAGGATGACTCCTCGGACGATTGAATTTAATTTTCCAAAAAACTATAGGTATTTGCTTCTGTAATTGGTGAGAAATTTAAAATAAAAGCGATCGCCATTTGGTTTTCATCCCAAAAGCTGTCCGAATTTGAGAACAAGCTGGTTATTGTTTGCTCGAGAATCAAGGGTATGAACAGAAATTTTTCCTGAGTTCAGTTAATGTATGGGAAATAGCTGCAAAGCTAGTTGAGAAAGGGATTTCTGCCTACTTCCAATTTTTTTCCTCTATCCTCTTGACACTCCAGTTCACTGGAGGGTTCAAGATGAGATTATTCTTGAACACGACTTGATAGTTGGAGCTTTGAAATGGAGAATGCAACATTTAAGCTGCGTGGTATGAGTTGCGCTTCCTGTGCCAGAAGTATTGAAGATGCTATTAGTTCTGTCCCAGGAGTGAATGAATGTAGTGTGAATTTTGGGGCAGAACAGGCAACAGTTGATTATGACCCTCAACAAACAGATTTACAAGCCATTCAAGATGCGGTGGACGCAGCAGGTTATTCCGCCTATTCTCTCCAAGAACAAAATTTCATAACAGGGGAAGATGACGAAGAAAAAAGACATCGCCAGAAAGAATCCCGTGATTTGGTGCAAAAGTTGACGGTAGGGGGCATCATTAGCACTGTGCTGGTGATTGGCTCACTACCCATGATGATAGGGTTAGACATACCTTTGATTCCCATGTGGTTACATAACCCTTGGCTGCAATTAGTCCTTACCACACCTGTACAGTTCTGGTGTGGTTACTCCTTCTACGTCAATACCTGGAAAGCTTTCAAGCGTCATGCTGCCACAATGGATACCTTAATAGCTTTAGGTACGAGTGCAGCATATTTCTATTCCCTATTTGCCACCTTATTTCCCGGCTTCTTCATTGCTCAGGGATTGATGCCGGATGTATATTACGAAACTGCGGCGATTGTCATTACCTTGATTTTGTTAGGACGACTGTTTGAAAATCGCGCCAAAGGACAAACCTCAGAAGCTATCCGTAAGCTGATTGGTTTGCAAGCTAAAACTGCAAGGTTGATTCGCAACGGGCGAGAAGTAGATGTACCGATTGAAGAAGTACAAATTGGCGATGTGGTGCTGGTGCGTCCTGGGGAAAAGATTCCCGTTGATGGTGAAGTAGTTGAAGGGTCATCCACAATTGATGAAGCAATGGTGACTGGCGAAAGTGTACCCGTGAAAAAGCACCCAGGGGATGAAGTTATAGGCGCAACCATCAATAAAACTGGCAGTTTTAAGTTTCGAGCAACCAGAGTAGGAAAAGATACCGTACTGGCGCAGATTGTGCAATTAGTACAACAGGCTCAAGGCTCAAAAGCTCCCATTCAAAGACTAGCAGACCAAGTTACAGGGTGGTTTGTGCCGGCGGTAATTGCGATCGCCATTCTCACCTTTATTATTTGGTACAACATCATGGGCAATGTCACCCTGGCGTTGACTACCACAGTCGGTGTGTTAATTATCGCTTGTCCTTGTGCCTTAGGTTTAGCTACACCAACCTCTGTAATGGTAGGAACAGGTAAAGGTGCAGAAAACGGCATTTTAATTAAAGGAGCTGAAAGTTTAGAACTAGCACACCAGATTCAAACAATTGTGTTAGACAAAACAGGCACAATTACCCAAGGTAAACCGACAGTTACAGATTTTCTGACAGTTAATGGTACACTAAACAGCAACGAAATCAAGCTGATCCAAATAGCTGCCTCGGTAGAACGCAATTCTGAACATCCCTTGGCAGAAGCAGTTGTTCGATATGCCCAATCTCAGGAAGTACCATTAGCAGATGTGAGAGATTTTGAAGCTGTTACTGGTAGTGGTGTCCAAGGTATCGTTTCTGACCGCCTGGTGCAAATTGGTACACAACGCTGGATGGAAGAGTTGAGTATTAACACTCAAGCCTTGCAACAAGATAAAGAACGCTTAGAATACCTGGGTAAAACAGCAGTTTGGTTAGCAGTTGAGGGCGAAATCAAAGGATTGATGGGGATTGCTGATGCCATTAAACCTACTTCCACCCAAGCTGTAAGAGCATTGCAAAGACTCGGTTTAGAAGTTGTCATGCTCACAGGTGATAACCGCCGCACCGCAGAAAGTATTGCGCGTGAAGTTGGCATTACAAGAGTCTTAGCAGAAGTCCGCCCTGAGCAAAAAGCCGCTACAGTACAAGCACTACAAGCAGAAGGCAAGATTGTCGCAATGGTTGGTGATGGTATTAATGATGCACCAGCCTTAGCTCAAGCCGATGTCGGAATTGCCATTGGTACGGGTACAGATGTAGCGATCGCAGCTAGTGACATCACCTTAATTTCTGGAGATTTACAAGGCATAGTTACAGCCATTCAACTCAGCCGCGCCACAATTCGCAACATTCGCCAAAACCTATTCTTCGCTTTCATTTACAACGTTGCTGGTATTCCCATCGCCGCCGGGATTCTCTTCCCCATCTTCGGTTGGTTACTGAACCCCATCATCGCCGGTGCAGCAATGGCCTTTAGTTCAGTTTCCGTAGTCACTAATGCACTGCGTTTACGTAACTTCCAACCTAAAACACTTGGATAGAGGCAATAACAATGTTCAATCAAACCATATTTTTCGGTACTTTAGCAGGATTTGGATTTCTGCTGGGAGTGATTTCAGGAACTTTAGTGTAGGAGATTTTTTGATGTTGAAGAAAACAGCACTCATCGGTAGTATAGCCAGTTTAGGAATTTTATTTGGAAGTGCATTTGCTGAAGCGATGGCTTCGCCAATACCTTCTCTGCGAGACGCTACGCGAACGGTGAACGCACAAACATCCCACGAGACGCATCCTCAAACAACAAATCAATTTCAACGTATTGAACAGCCCTTAGGAAACAAAGTAGCCGTTACCCTCGGCGGATTAGGACTCATCGGCTTACAACTTTGGTGGTTCTTGCTGAGTAAACCCAAGTCTCAAAAAGCAGTTGCAACAGGTGGAAATATTCAAGAAATAACCGTCACCGTTGATGGGGGATACGATCCCAGCCTAATTGTGGTGCAAGCCGGGAAACCAGTACGACTGAAATTTGAACGCAAAGATCCCAGCAGTTGCTTAGAACAAGTAGTGATTCCAGACTTTCACATTGCCGCAGATTTACCCCTGAATCAAGTAACACCTGTGGAATTTACACCACAACAACCAGGTGAATACACTTTCACTTGTGGGATGAATATGTTTCGCGGTGCGATCGCAGTCCAATCAACAAACGCTAGTGAAGAAACAGCTTCTACTCCAATTAGTGTTTCATAAGCTTAATGAAATGATACGTTTCATGCTTGACTCTCCAGTTAACTGGAGAGTTTAGTATAAGATTCAGTAATCATATCTCACTCAGGGTTTGGTCAGTATGTTAGCCCAAACAGAAGCAAAACAGATTGGTGTAGTTGCAAAAGAAAGCAGTGTACCAATTAAAACTATTCGCTACTATGAAGAACTTGGTCTACTCAAATCATCAGGAAGAACGGAAGGTGGGTTTAGATTATTTAACTCTGATGTTTTGGAGCGATTGCACTTTATTAAACGCGCTCAAAGTTTAGGATTAAGTTTGTCAGAGATTAAGGAGTTTTTAAATGTTCATGATGGAGGGGAATTACCTTGTGAATATATCAAAACTAAACTAGAAGATAAAGTAAAAGCTATTGATGAACAAATTCAACAATTACTCATTTTGAGACAAGAATTATCAGGGTTACTCTCTGGTTGGGAAATAAAGCCTAATAATTCTCATTCAACTATTTGTCCAATTATTGAAAATGAATAAATAGGTTTGCAAATGTAGAGAATAGAGATGCGTTTGGAGATTCTTGTGAGTTGGCGATCGCTAATCTCTTAACGAAATCTGAGTTTCGTTGAAAGCGACGGGAAAACCCATCCCCGGAATTCGTGCGAAATCATATCAGGCAGCATTGAAGATATTAATTGTTGCAATTTTTATAGTGCATAAATGACCTCTCAAAAATACGAACAAACTCGTTCATGTGCAGAATGCGGTTATGAAGAAACGCGATTTCTTGATGAACTAACCGCAGCATTTGAACAAACACGCGCCTGGTCTGAACCCTGTTCTCAATGCGGCTCCACAGATTTTAGTAGTGCAAGTAACGTTTTCGTACTGGTATTCTTTGAAAAAAACTCAGTATACGTAACATTGTTTGTTCTCTGTTGCCTGCCCTCACGAGTTGTTCATGAATCAAATCGGATTGCTATAGCAATCCGATTTGATATCTGAAAAAATCTCAGTATGTGTAGGGTGCGTTACGGCTTGCGCCTAACACACCGAAAGCTTTGGGGGGGTGCGTTACGCTGTCGCTAACACACCCTACTGGCGTGTCTAAGCTAATTTTGTCTATTAGCAATCTTTTGTAGTACGGGCATCTTGCCCGTTCTAATTAGCGGGCAAGATGCCCGCACCACAAGAAAATTTTTTGCAACATTTTAGCCTTGCCACGCCACTACGTATCTGTTCAAAAATCAAATATGAGTCCTATATATGAGCTAAAGCTCAATTAAAAAATTAGATGCGACAGTTGCATTTGCGTGCCGAATGAACCTTGTTCGTAGAGAACAGAAATTTTGCAACTCAAAGCTAATCTAAATTTATTGATTGATTGAGAACGCTACAAATGAGAATTGAATCAGAGAAAGAATTTTGGTTACGCCAATTAGACGAATACCGAGAAATTGTCCGCCAAAGGAAGCTAAAGAAACTCAATACCCAAAACAACCCGCCCATCAACAATAATCCGACGGACAAGTTTGTTTAGTATGCGTTTTTTATCCTCAGATGTACGACTGTCCCAGTATTCATGGTCGCGGAACATCTGGACTAACTCTTCTCGAACCAACAAGCTACGTTTTGTGATGTTTTCATGCAGACTTAAGATACTAGCAATTTGGTCACGGATACCATCTTTGGCTTTCTCTACAAAAGGATTAGTAGGTAGCTTTTCCAGTCCCGCTAAACTTTCGCGCAGTTCTTTAACTTCTGTAGGTTCAAGCTGCTTATCTTCTGCAAAATCTACCATACCAGCTAATCTAGTCGCTTCACGTACTAGCAAATCAGCCACTTGTGAATCTAAACTACGACTACTAAGCATTTCCTTGGCATCGCAACGTCCAAGGGAGTAGTAAGTACATTGATAGTAGGCTGTATATTGCCTATTGCGATCGCGTCGAGATGACATCCGGGTTAATGCGCCGCCACATCTACCACACTTTAATAAATTGGCGAATGGGTTAATATCATCTTTTCTTGCAGCCCACTTATTGTTACGATTTCCGCGAATAGTACGTTTTATTTGTTCGTGTTGTTCGCGGGTAATTATCCCCTCATGGGTATCCCAGTTGCAATCCCACTGATCAAAATGCTTGATTTGTTTACCTGATGGACTAGATGTGGTGACGTTAAATGGCGTTCCACCTGCATGTACTGGATTGACTAAGAAGTTTTTTAGCCCAGCAGGTGACCACTGTAAGCCTGTCCAAGGGTATCGTTGATAAATTTTTTTATGATTTTGCAATAAATCAAATTCCTCGATATCATCGGGCATAATCCGATGATTACCTTTTGATTTTGTACTTTTGGTATCTACTTGACCACATACCCCCAACATCTCATTTAATATATTGCAAGTTTTTCTGGCACTACCATAATTATCAAATACTTCAAATATAAATAAAGCCAGTTCCCACACTCTAAAATTACGCTTACTTTCCAGTAGCGAAACACACCAACTTTCATCTTTAACGTAAGCATCATTCACAACCTTCCAGCCAAACGGCGCAAATCTATGGCTTTTCTTCTGCACCATACGATGTTTGCGTTCGGCAGATACACGGCTGGACAACATTTTTATTTCAAATTTGCTGGCTGCTAGTAAAATATCAATGGTTAACTCGCCACCTAAACTTTCTGTATCAATTGTTTGGTCTAGTGCTACTAACTTCATACCCTTACTTCGTAATACTTCCAGCAGTGAGTAAAACAGTTTTGATGATGACCCAATTCGGTCAATCCTGGTAACAACTAAGTCACTGACAGTACCCTTATGTGATATTTTTAAATCATCAATTAATTGCTGCAACCCAGTACGCACTTCAGTTGTGCGACTTTGAATATCCCAGTAAAAGCGATCGCATCCCGCATTCTTACCCCTTTCTAGTTGTTTTTTGAGCGCGTTGCGATCTTCTTGTTGCTCGACAGTCGAAACTCGACCATAAAACCATTTTTCAGGCATGGTGACAATTTTATATTCTATAGTGACTATAATATGTCATTTCTCAACGCTGAAGAACCGACAGTCTGCGATTTGATTGCCGACTTTGGTATCAACCTACTTTGGCATCCGTCCTTAGGATTAGAACTAGGCGATCGCTTACAACAACTTCTCCGGGATTGCATTTCGGGCAAAATTCCCCTAGACATCTTGGTGTTTGAAGGTAGTGTGGTTAACGCTCCCAACGGTACAGGGGAATGGAATCGCTTTGCTGATCGCCCAATGAAAGACTGGCTAAGTGACCTCGCCCAAGCTGCTAGTTTTATCGTCGCAGTGGGAGACTGTGCCACCTGGGGAGGAATTCCCGCCATGTCACCCAACCCCAGCGAATCCCAAGGATTGCAATTTCTCAAGCGTCAAGAAGGTGGCTTTTTAGGCAAAGATTTCGTGACCAAGTCAGGATTACCAGTGATTAACATCCCTGGATGTCCCGCCCATCCTGACTGGATTACGCAGATATTAGTAGCGATCGCCACCGGACGCATCGACGATATTGCCCTTGATGACCTCCATCGCCCCCAAACCTTCTTCAACACCTACACCCAAACTGGTTGTACCCGTAACGTCCACTTTGCTTATAAAGCATCGGTGGCTGAATTCGGTCAGCGCAAAGGCTGCTTATTCTATGACCTCGGTTGTCGTGGCCCCATGACCCATTCCTCCTGCAACCGCATCTTGTGGAACCGCGTCTCCTCCAAAACCCGCGCCGGTATGCCTTGTTTAGGTTGTACAGAACCAGAATTTCCCTTCTACGATCTCGTACCAGGAACCGTATTTAAAACGCAAACAGTCATGGGGGTTCCCAAAGAATTACCACCAGGCGTCAAAACCAAAGACTATGCAGTCCTCACAATGGTTGCCAAAAACATCGCCCCCGCCTGGGCAGAAGAAGACTTTTTTACAGTTTAGTCATTTGTCATTAGTTATTGGTTATTAGTTATTGGTCATTAATACACAACAAACCCCAAATAACAAACGCCAAACCCCAAATAACAAATGCCAAATGACAAATGCCAAATGACAAAGGACCAATACCAAATGACAATCCAAACCTTAGACATCTCCCCAGTCGGTAGAGTTGAGGGAGATTTAGATGTCCGCGTAGACATCGAAGACGGTTACGTAGTCAACGCTTGGACACATGCCGAACTATTCCGAGGATTTGAAATTATCCTCCGTGGCAAAGACCCCCAAGCAGGCTTAATTGTTACGCCTCGCATCTGTGGTATTTGCGGTGGTTCTCACCTCACTAGTGCATCCTGGGCACTAGATACAGCCTGGGGTACAGAAGTCCCTCGCAATGCGATTTTAGCGAGAAATTTAGGGCAAATAGTCGAAACTATTCAAAGCATACCCCGCTATTTTTATGGTTTATTTGCCATTGACTTGACCCATCAAAATTACCGCCGGAGTCACTTCTATGATGAAGCCGTGAGACGCTTTGCCGCCTACACTGGTAAGTCTTACGAATTAGGCGTAACCATTTCTGCTAAACCTGTAGAAATTTATGCATTATTAGGCGGTCAATGGCCCCACAGCAGTTATATGGAAATAAATTGGGGAATTGCTTATATAGTAAGGATTTGCCAGGATAGGTGTAATGATTCCCTGGGTTTTCCTTAAATTAGGCGATAAACCCACGGTTAGCTACGCTATGAGCGGAGATAGCACGCAGTAAATCCATTTATTTTTCTCTGCTAAAAGTTATTTGGTTTTCTCAGGTATTACCTAATTTTTCCCTAACCCTAGATTAGCGATCGCCTCCGGTGCGCCGAAGGCGATAGAGCTACGCTCCGCCCGGAGGGCGATCGCAGTTAAGGGAAGTACAAGGCAAGTGATTAAGTATAATTATTTTCTGAACCTTGAAGTATAAACCAGGCTTTTCCTCAGAATAAATACTTAAATACTGATATTAGATTTTAAATAATTACATGCCAAATTGAGTACAGAAGTATTGATTTCTTTGTTTGGATATTGACCGTTTTTCTCAAAGATGTTTAACGTTCGCAATCACCGGACTCAAACAAATCTAGCTATAAACCAATATACTTTGAAGTTCTGATGCATTGCGGTTGTTATGCATTGCTTTGATGCTTCAGAAAAGGTACTAAATGCATCATAAAGTCGCGCTTACCTATTGGTGCTCCTGCCATACGCAGGATATTGTACGCTGTTGTTATGTGGAAATAAAAATTTGGCATCAAAAAATCATCTACATACGAAAGTCCAGATAATTCTGCGTATAGCCCTTGCCCAAGATCAAGCCGATTGAGTTCTAATAGCTTAGAATCAGCAACATTAATACTTGCCAACAACTCCTTAGTCGATGAAATATGACCACGCACCTCAACTAGAGATGCGACATCGGGGTTCAAGTTGTTTGCTGGTTGTCCTAAGCACCACAATGCAAAGTTACGAGGCTGATTGCAAACAAATGCTATTTGTGTGCTGAAAGGAAACATATCGGGCGCAATACGACGCTGCAATAGAGACTCTACATCATCTGCGAAATGACTCTCTGCTATATCTAAGAAATGACTCAACGTATCAAGCCTAGAACTGAAGATATTTTGTAGTGCTATGATCTTCTGATTTTCCATACAATTTCAGTAACACGACTTGATAATACATAACTATTTATTATACAGAAATATTCCATATCATCTTTTCCCAAATCCCAATATATCAAGCATCATCACTTCCTTTCGGAATTATACGGAAATCAGTTAGCCCTTCTTGCCATCCCCAATCCCAAAATCGCCTAAACTCAAAGTGTCCGCTAACTGCTAACATCCCATGTCTCGCTGGTTCAACACTGCTGGCCCTTGTCAAGCCGATAAGCACTATATGCTATCCCCTACTAGTCGTCTCCCCGACTGGGAAATGCTGATTGAACAAGAAAGTTATTTTGTCGTTCATGCACCGCGACAAACGGGGAAAACAACGGCAATGTTAGCCCTAGCGCAGCAGCTTACCTCAACTGGACGTTATGCAGCAGTAGTGGTATCGGTGGAGGTGGGAAGTGCATTTAATCATGACCCAGGTACAGCAGAATTGGCAATTTTGGGAACTTGGTACGATACAATTTCAATCAGATTGCCCAATGAATTGCAACCACCTGTTAAGCAAGGGCAAAAAGAAGAACCAGGACGCAGAATTAGGGCTTTTTTGCAGGCTTGGGCACAGTCTTCACCCCGACCTTTGATAATATTGATTGATGAAATTGATTCTTTGCAAGATGAAACCCTAATTTCAGTTTTGCGACAGTTACGAGATGGCTTTCCCAATCGTCCAGAAAATTTTCCCTCTTCTGTGGGATTAATTGGTTTGCGGGATGTGCGGGATTATAAGGTGGCATCGGGTGGTAGTGACAGATTAAACACATCCAGTCCTTTTAATATTAAAGTCAGTTCGATTACCCTGAGAAATTTTAATGCTACAGAGGTGCAAGAACTATATCAACAACATACAGAAGAGACAGGACAAATTTTCACTCCAGAAGCCACAGCAACAGCCTTTGATTTAACCCAGGGTCAACCTTGGTTAGTGAATGCTCTGGCTAAAGAAGTTGTGGAAAAAATGGTTAAGGATAGAAGTATTGCTATTACAAAAGAACATATTTTACAGGCAAAGGAAATATTAATTGCCCGTCAAGATACTCATCTCGATAGTTTAGCTGAACGCTTACGGGAACCAAGGATAAAAGCGATTATCGAGCCGATGTTAGCAGGTTTGGAATTGGGGGATATACCCAACGATGATATTCAATTTGTGATTGACTTGGGTTTATGTAAAATGCATCCCCAGGGTGGATTAACCATTGCTAATCCAATTTATCGGGAAGTTTTACCCAGGGTATTAACGGTGACACCGATGGCTTCTCTACCAATGATTGCACCAACTTGGTTAACCCCGGAAGGTGAATTAAATATAGATGCGTTACTTGCCGCATTTCTCAAGTTTTGGCGACAGCATGGGGAACCGTTATTAGGTAGCACTGGCTATCATGAAATTGCCCCTCACATCGTATTAATGGCTTTCTTGCATCGTGTTGTTAATGGTGGTGGAACTTTGGAGAGGGAATATGCAATTGGTAGTGACAGAATGGATTTATGTCTGCGTTACAGAGATGTCACCTTAGGTATCGAGTTAAAGGTATGGCGGGAGAAAAAGCGTGACCCTCAAACTGAGGGTATCGAGCAATTAGAATCCTATTTAGGGCGTTTGGGGTTGGATTTTGGTTGGTTATTTGTGTTTGACAGGCGTAAAAATGCCCTACCAATGGAAGAACGTTTATCAACCCAGGTTGTGGTGACGGAAAATCAGCGTGCTATTACTGTGATTCGGGCGTGAGTATTTTGATTTCTTTGTTTGGATATTGAGCGATCGCACTTTTCAGGATGTAAATGCAGGTTCTAAATGGGTCACAATGTCTTCTTTTTTGATACCCCCAGCAATAAGAGCTTGGGTTAAGCTCTCCTCAAAGTTGTCTTCTTCAATGATGATTTGCTGCTCCACTAAACGCGCATGAAACAGAATGGTGTCCATCCGGCGTTGTTTAGTCCAACCCGTTGCTAGTACCAGAAAATGACCGGATTCAGTATCGCAAACGGGATAGAGTTTGATCGCCTGTAAACGGGGTTGATTGACAACCGCTTCTTGTACCGTTTTTTTTAGAATGTCTGCATAACTCAAGGTTTGATCCATTGCAGAATAACCTCCTGGCTGGGTTCGTAGACTAACAAGTTAATTTTGTTGCGTTGGACAGCCAACTGAAAAATTGGCTGTTACTTTTTTTGCATATCAATGAGCGTATAAACATTGGCTTTTAAAGATCCCTTTTGCAAGGTCGGCTATAACACATTGTTAGACGGCTTATATTTATAATTGAGTTCGAGTGCATTGCAAAAGCTATTGAGGAGATTTAGCAAAGCATTATAGTAAGCGTAAGCATTGTCTCGTTCATCTTGGAGACGGGCATATAAGGTTAGCTCTGGCTCTGGGGCTAAGTGATCTTTAGGGATATCTAAACCAGCTTCAGTTAAGCGCCCTGCCGCGATCGCAACTAGCAATGCCCCAATTGTATTGCACTCACCATTGTGAAGATCCCTGAGTCCAGGCAAGATGATCTCGGCTCCCGGCAACTCATTGAGATTCATAATTGATCCTCCTCCAGCTTATCTTCAAAACGTTCAATAAATTTCTCAACTCTGCTTCTAAGCATATCGGGGTTAAGAGAGGGGAATCGGATTAATTCAGGTTCAATTGCTTCAAAACAATCCCGTAGATCACTCAAAGAGAATAATTTCTGTTCATACATAGCTTCAATATCTTTAATGTCGCGGTCAAATCCCCTGGATAGTTTAGAAAGAGCTTGGGCTGTAAAATCATAGTGATAAAACGAAATTTGACCTTGTTTGCCAATGAATACGCTTCTATCACGCCATCCTGGAAGGGGTGGCAAAAAATCCTGTGGAGATGCCAATTCGATATTGATGTTTAATTCTTGTTTGAGTTTGGCGATCGCTTGAAAAATGCCTGGTGGTTCAGGATCTAGACGAATATCGACATCAACTGTAGAGTTGCGCCATCCAATTAGTAGCGCACTAGCTCCACCTGTAAAGTAGATGCAGCCTGAACCCTGGGCTTCTCTACCTAGGGCTTGCATCAGACGTTCTAACTTCTGAGTGTCAATATTTGCACGCATATTTCTATTATTTATTTGTTTGGCAATTGAGCAATCGCTCATCTCAAAGATGTTTAACGGTTGCGGTCAGGGGTTGTCAGGACTTTCTATCCAACCCAAACGGCTTCGGTCAATCCTCTCCACCAGATTGTTAGACATTTGCAATAAAGACTGCACGACAATAATTATTGACACTATGACCTAATTCAAAAGCTAGATTGATTACCTTTTCTCTGTGGCTCATTACAAAATCCTTGCATGATAATTCGGCGTAATTGATTCCCTTGTATTGAAACGGATCTAATTTAAATCCAAAATCTAGCAGACTTCCCTGATTAAGTTCAAAATGAAAAACTGTATTGAGTAATCTACGATGCTTAATAGTGTTAACGAAACCTGCAACATAAGAAAACTCATTTGAATTCATGAGATTATCAAACTGAACAATAATGTCGTCAACGTACCTACGCTTTACATCATCTAGATTTAATTTCTGCAAGTGAGTTTTAATTTTCTTGGGAGTAACATCTTCACTGCTAAAATGTTTATTGGTAGGAAGTAACGGTTTCAAGACGATGATGTTGATTATTTGTGCCAATACGTCAGCTAAAGAATGGAGATTATACGCAATTGATTCCACATATATCTCAATCTCAATCTGAGTCATTAAAAACTTATCACTTCCTTCTTCCAATGTTGAGTTTTCAGAAAATGAAAAGCGCTCTAGCAGAAATAATATACGAGCTATTTTCCGGTTCATTGCTTGAACATAAATTGATGCCTCATCCGTAATGGATTGAGGACAAAAGTCTATTAGCTGTTGAGTCGCCCAAGTTGTATCACACATTAAAAACTCCGTGTCTCATTAAGACAATAAAAACTCACTCATCCTTAGTTACGGATTTCTTGCCCGTCATAAAATGACTGAGAGCAAAAGCTGCAAAACCTAAGCTTATCGCCCCAATTCCACCAAATGTAAATTGCTTCCTCAATGTTGCTTCACTATTAACCGTTCTTGTAGAAGTCCAACCTTGCCCTGAGTATATCTCTCTGCTTCTGATTTCATTACACATCATATCCATAGGGTTACATTGACGGTCAATAGCTACTCCTGGTACTTTGTCCACCAACAAATATGTTTCAGGTGTAGCTAATATAGCTCCACCGACTCCACCGACTACGGCAGCTATGACGGTGATGGCATTTTTGTAAAAGGGTTTACTCATTTCTGTCTAATCCTATTTACTGTTGATTGAGTTTTTCATTATTCTTGATTTGTTTATTGCATTATTCTCGATTTGTTTATATAGATATCTTTATATGGGGTAAATTCTCCTGGTTCGGCATCAGTACCCTGGTTATCTAAATCGAGTTCCTCACAAATGATTTTATAAATTCGTGGAGGAAACCCCCCATGAAAATCCCATTCTCTACCTGCTTGTCGCATTTTCAAAATACCTGAAATATGTTGATAGTTGTAACCAAGTTGATGTTTTACAATATATGCCGAGAGTTGCTTACTATGTGTAAATTTTTTAGGACGCATCTCTGCTAATAGTTGCTCTAACTCATCAGCTTCCGGTTTTGTTAACTTATGCTCCTTACCTATTCTTGTAATTTCATTTTGTCGTAGAGCTTCTGCCTCCCTGCGTCGCTCCTCCTCTGCCGCTCTAAGCTGACTCTCTAAGTTATCTCGCTCAACACTTAGTTCATGTTTACGATCAACTCCAACTAACTCTATCGTTACAAGGTCAAGCCAACTAGGTTTTGGAGAGTCTACATTTTTCCAGATACTCTCTACTTTTTGGCTCAAACCAGATAATTCATCTGTGTAGTTTTGAGGGATATTGTCTGTGTTTAGCCAAAGCTTACTAACTTGTTCGCCTTTTTCAGTTGTTTCAATTTCATACCAGAAATTGACTGTTTCAAAAGCTTCGGTATTGTCCAATTTTTGGGCTAATTCAGGATGTTTTTTCTTGATTTTTTTTATATGGAAGAAAACTTTTCCATTAGGATTAGAAAAAGTACGACCGACAAACCCAAATCCTCTGTCAGCATGGTAGTTTGTGATACTACCAAAATCTATCTTCATCAAACTAAACCCCTTAACGTCCCCGTTCACACACCGCATATCATCTCTGCATTATAAACGATCATTCTGCATCAACGATAACCGCAATTATACTTAGAATAAGTAAAATAAAAGTATTATATTTGCGTTTATATAAGTTCTCAAAGCAAGAATAAATGATGCATTGCAAATTTAGCGATCGCACTTGAAAATCAATACAGTCGCTACACCTTTTTTAGTTTTTAAACTTAACTGAACGCTATTGATTTATACTTGTTTTCTAAACCGTGGTGCTAAAGGTGTTCGCAGTCCTCTGAATTGTTAGACATTCTCCGATAATTTAAACTTTTCAACTTCCAACTTTAACCTTTCATTCTCCATCCTTAGCGCCGATATTTCACTCTTCTGCAATTCAATTAACGACTTTTGACTAATTACTTCACCAAAAGCTTTTTTCCGGTTTTCAATGCCAAACCATCTTTGATAGGTTTTTGTATGTTCATCAACAGTATGACCTAAATTATCTGCTGCGGCTTTAATCGGTATTCCTTGAAGATGCGCTCGAATGGCGCAAGCATGACGCAAATCGTAGGGTTGAAACTCAATTCCCACTTTTCTAAACCATCTGGATATATCTCTCCGCATCCAATTAATATTTTGCACAGATGCAATTTTTGTCACCTTTTTTTCTAAAATATTTAATGGTTTGGGATTATGTAAGTCAAATAATTCTATCCATTCAGGTACAAAGGGGATAACTTCTCGATATCCAGTTTTGGTATTTTTATTCACTTTCCAAGTGTGGTCTATATTTTGGGGAGACATCCACCAATTAATATCTGGCTGTACAAATAGTTCCCTTGGTCTTAACCCAAAAGTCGCCAACATTCCATATACCCAACGCCACATCTCCCAAGTGTCGATTTCATCACTAATATTTGTATTTTTGCGGTTGAGGGCGAATTTTTCAAATAGGTGAAAAGAAGATATTATTTTATCATCGTCGGGGATTTCTCGATGGGTGGGGGTGACATTATCTCGTGTCACGTCGAGTGTAAATCCTAACTGAAAGGTTTTAATAAAAACAGAAGTTACCGCAATTAGTTCATTTTTTTTATTACCCTGAAATGAATTAATAATTTCCTCAAAGTTATTTTTTGTAGCTAAATGTGTGAGAGGAAAGTTTCTTTTAATTACAGATATATAGTTAGCAAAAGTATTTTGACTGGTGATAGTCTGCTGACGGGTTTGATAATATTTTTCTTCAAATATATCTAATAATTCCCCAATAGTTTTTATCTCTTGCTTCTCTCTAGATTTAATTCCTAAATACTTCTCATCCCACTGGAAAGTATGACGAGCGATTAATTTACCCAACTCGTAACTTTCCTCGATCGCAGTTTTCAATCCCTCTAAATTTGCTGGTATCCCTAGAGACAAGTCATACTGCTTTTTTTCCTTACCTAAGCTGCGATGGCTTCTCTGCGAGACGCTCCGCGAATGCCCGCCGGAGGCATCGCCTGGTTTTAATGGCAGGGTAGCCCTTAACTGAAGAGAATTGCCAGTTTGTTTAATGCTAACTCTAACTCTATCCCTTTTTAAATTAGTATTAGCTTCGACTAACTTCTGCTCAAAAACTGCTTGATACTGTAGTTCCGTTGCTTTAACTTTCGCCATTGTTCCCCTGTAGCTACCGTCTGTGGTGTTCTGCAGCTCAAAATCTGCAAACATATCGGCGAACAAGTCCGTTGAGTCTGCGTTTGCATACTCATGTGTAGATGGGGGACGATCACAATTACCCTGGTTTTGATTTTGCCCGCTCATTCCCTAAATATTCCCTTATTTATAAGCTGAAATGGTGAAAATAAAATGTTATTACCGAGCAAAATTACTTGACAAATAAGTTACTCAAGAACATTTTTAGCATATCACCAGTTGCCACAGCAGTTATATGGTGCCTGGTGGCGTCATGTGCGCCCCGACCTTAACAGACATTACCCGCGCCTGGTCGCTGTTAGAATATTTCCGCACCAATTGGTTAGAACCTGTGTGGTTGGGTTGTTCTTTAGAACGCTACGAAGAAATCCAAAGTTATGATGACTTCATGGATTGGCTAGATGAAGACCGCAAGCATCGGGATTCTGACTTGGGTTTATATTGGCGCATGGGTTTAGATATTGGTTTAGATAGATATGGTGCTGGTGTCGGTAAATATGTGACTTGGGGATATTTAGCCCATGAGGATAAATACCAAAAACCCACTATTGAAGGGCGAAATGCCGCCATGATTATGAAAGGTGGAGTGTATGACAGCTTCAGTGATACACACAGCTTGATGGATCAGTCCTTTGCCCGCGAAAATACAACTCACTCTTGGTACGATGAGGGGACAGCAAATATTCACCCTAGCGATCGCACAACAAAACCCATCGCCAATAATACCAAAGACTTCGATAATGCCTATTCTTGGGCAAGTGCAGTTCTACACCAAGACTTCGGACGTTTGGAAGCAGGCCCCTTAGCCCGTCAATTAGTCGCTGGTGGCAATCATGGCGAAACTTGGCAGCACTACGACGGGTTCATCCTCGATGTATTTAAGCAAATGGGCGGTGCTAGTACTCATGTGCGTCAGCTTGCACGAGTTCACGAAATTGTCAAGCTATATCGCCAAGCTGAACACTGCTTACGCGAATTCAAATTAAACGACCCCTGGTATATCAAACCCAAAGAAAAAGATGGCCGGGGTTGGGGTGCAACAGAAGCAGCGCGGGGAGCCTTGTGTCACTGGGTAGACATAGAGGGTGGTAAGATTAAAAACTACCAAGTGATCGCTCCTGGTACTTGGAATATCGGCCCCCGTGACGGTGAAGGAATACGCGGTCCGATTGAAGAAGCTTTGATAGGAACACCCATTTACGATTCTAGAGATCCAGTGGAAGTGGGACATGTAGCACGGTCTTTTGATTCTTGCTTAGTTTGCACAGTTCACGCCCACGATGCCAAAACTGGTGAAGAACTAGCGCGTTTCCGCACTGCTTAAACGATGCTAATGGCTAATTAAGTAGAACGAGGTGAAAAAACCAAACTATGTAAAGATAAGTAAATACGTATAATATATCCAGCAAGGTAACAGGGATATGGGTAGCCGTTTAAGGGTATTTGTGACCAGAGAACAAGATA
>JAESGB010000132.1_pt1 | contig 39736 bp, 38 predicted proteins | sample 9266211 | NCBI WGS metagenome assembly JAESGB01 (sample SAMN14514844, study PRJNA621659) | algae metagenome | isolation source: Goleter apudmare HA4340-LM2 and co-occurring heterotrophs from cave wall... | place: USA: Maniniholo cave, Kauai, Hawaii | collected 2009-07-28 | reverse complement strand
TTGGTCTGGTTACAAGTCTCAAAAACCTCCAGGAATTACTACTTTGACTCGGGGGCTTCAGCAGTTTGAATCCACCTTTTTTGGTTGGAAACTCGCTCTGGATCTACTTGTGTGTACACCGTAGCCCTTTATAAGGGGGGATAAAGGGGGGTCTATTCGACTTATGCAAGAGGTCTAAGGTAAACTTTTAGTAAGGTAAAAAATTGTTATTATTATAGTTACCCTGCTACTTGCGAAGTCTCAAGTTCCACTTGGGATACGCTCAAACGAATCTATTTAGATATGTAATGAGCATAGCAAGAGCGGGATTACATAAAGTTTACTGGTTAGATTTTGGGAGGTTGAAAATCAGATGACAGCGCCTCAACCAACGATTTTTACATCTCATCTTTACGACCAAGATTTTTATCTGTGGATAGAGACAACTGCTAAACAATTAAAAGAAGGCAGATTTTCTGAGGTTGATTTAGAAAATCTGGTTGAAGAAATCGAAAGTATGGGGAGAAGTGAGAAAAGAGCTTTAGAAAGCAATTTAGTAGTTTTATTAATGCATCTATTAAAATACAGATATCAGCCAGAAAAACGTACTAATAGTTGGCTTTCTACTATTTTTGAACATCGACGCAGACTAAATAAAAATTTGCAAGATAGCCCAAGTTTGAAAAAGTACTTTGCTGAAAACTTTATGGAATGTTATCAGGATGCACGTCAGATAGCGGCTTTAGAAACTGGGCTAACCCTTGATACTTTTCCTGTAGAGTCTTTTTTGACTGCGGATGAATGTTTGAATCAAGAGTTTTTACCTGATTAATTGAATTTTGCTATCTTCTATACTTCATATTCATGAGGTTAAAAAATCAGATGACAGCGCCTCAACCAACGATTTTTACATCTCATCTTTACAACCAGGATTTTTATCTGTGGATAGAGACAACTGCTAAACAATTAAAGGAAGGGAGATTTTCTGAGGTTGATTTAGAAAATCTTATCGAAGAAATCGCAAGTATGAGGAGAAGTGAAAAAAATTTTACAAATCCTGCCATGCTGCTTCTTCTTCAGGTTTCAGCCAATCTTTTTGTAGTGAAGATTCACTTAAGAGAGTTATTTCTAATTTATTCTGTTGGTGCTGATTCTGCAATTTATGCAGAAAATCTAACACTTCTTGTAAAAGAGGTTCTGGTACTTTTTCAATTTCTTGTAGCAGTTGTTCTTTTATTGTCATGATAGGTGGCTCAATTATAGGTTGTAGTGAGTTTAGATATAATCTGGCTTAAGGCGATTAAAAATCACCTGATGACGTTGATGAAAATCAGAGAGGAACGCTCGAAGTTTGACTTTCTGTTCTTCTGTCTACCTGGATGTCGGGAAATATTCTGACTCGGTGTACTGTACGAGTAGACTTTGTATCAGTCATGGCTGGTTCTGCTTTACTGCAATAGTTATATTTTCCAGCATATCTATGCTAGTTGGGATTTTTTAGCCAAACTTTACCATCTTTGGTGTCTAGATGTATAAAACAACCATTAGAGGTTGTTTATAAAGTAAAAATAAAATTACCTTAGTAGCGTTGCACAGCTAAAACAGTGCATTAAGTAGGAAGTAGCAATCATTTGTCAGACGCATTTCGACTTCGCTCAATGCTCGCTCCCTGAGAAGACGAGGGTTGAGCGGAGTCGAAACCCGGCTACTTAAGATTTACTTTATAAATAGTCTCTAAACACGACGGTCATTTTTCCAGCCGACATTCACAAGTTGATAGTGGTGACGTTCTGTGTCAAAAATTAATTGGGTTTCAATTTCTGGTTCTTGATGAGAAATTGCAGCGTATTCTTGGAGAAGTTGCTGAATTATTTGTTGATATTTTTTTAGTTTATCCATTCGACTATCTCCTTCGTTACAGGTTGAAAAGATTTTTTAAACTGCTATGCTTCCATTCATGAGGCGAGGAAGGAGTAAATCGCGGGTTTCTTTGAGTTTTTGATTTTGTATTTGAAGTATTTCTTTCTGATCAAAGATTGGCTCAACCTTTTCCCTGAATAGCTTTTGAATTTCTTTAGAAGGTACTAAAATCTTGGCTCCTGAAATAATTCTTGCGTTGGCGTTTGGTTGTGCTGCACCTCCAACATTAGCTTTTATATAGTTTTTATATTCGTCTGATTCGACAAATATACCTACCATCATATTATCAACATCGTCAAATAATCTCATTCTTACCAAATAGGAAGCAAATATAACTTCTGGATGTCTTTTGTGAATTCTTTTTGCATAACCAACAGTAGCACCAGTTCTAGCTACAATTAAGTCACCTTCTTTAAGTAAATACTGTTCTTTTTTATTCTCTGTAATATTACAGTACGGAACTTTAGACCAATCTATAACCGACGGTACAATATCAGTAATTCTTACAAATTTCAGACCAGTGTCTTCTGATATAGCACTTGCTGTATAACCGTAACTAATTGAAAAACAAATATCTGCCAGAGTTACTCTTTTCCACCCCTCTGGAATACCATTAACTACCTTCACTGATCACTGACGGGAGCAACGCGATTTGGTGAGGTAGGATCAAAAACCAGCGATCGCTAACAACTTTCTTCAGTACTAAAAAAAAATATTACATTAAGAGCCGTATTAATACATAAGCTATCAACCAATTTTAAGTCTGGTGATGTGTGCAAAAATTTATAAAGGTCAAAAACAAGGTAGGATTCCGGTTAAGTAATCTTTCCAGAGTTTTAACGTCTACCTTTTATGGCAAAAAATATAAGTGCAACTCTTGATTTAAACAACTCAGTTAAAAGTTTTCACTTACAGGTCACAAAACTTTTAGAATTTACAAATATCACAGAGTGGGATGGAAAAAAGCTGAGAGAACGAGAAGAAGAAATTAGAGAACAGGCAATGATTTTAGCAGGTCAATGTATAGCTGTTTTATTATATAATCTTTCCGTATCCTCAAAAATCCTGAACTATTCTGTTAGTCAAACACAGGGATGGAGAAATTTAAATACACAAAAACATGGTTCTAAAAAGCGAAAAATAGTAACAATTGGAAATGTCGAAGTAACTTTAACTTTACCTTATGTACTTGAACGGAATCCCACAAGTAAAGAATCTGATAATCCTCTGATCAATGAGCCAAAAATAAAAACCTCAAATCAAGGATTTTTTCCGTTTTTAAAATGGCTAGGGATGTCAGAAGGTATTAGCCCTTTAGTCTGGTCAACAATTGCCAAATGTGGTGTGATAGCCAGTTCTTTTGATGCAGCACGTTCGACGCTAAGGGATTGGGGAATAAATGTTAGTTTAAAACGAATCGAGCGCCTGACTTACCTTTTTGGTGAAATTGGTATTAATCTACGCAAATCAAAAATATTAAATCTGGAGATGGGTCACTTATCTAACAGTAATGTTCTCAAAGACCAACGATTTGTAATCGCTGTAGATGGTGGAAGAACTAAAATTAGGTTCAATAAAAAAGGTAGACGCAGTAACAAAACAAACCGTCATGGCTTTGTCGGTGAATGGATGGAGCCAAAGTTACTAACAATTTATGTAGTAAATGAACAAGGTAAAAAAATTAGGACATCGGCAATACCTATTACTAATGATGGCACGTATTCCGGTTATAAAGAATTCCTGCTCATTTTAGAAATGTATTTGGTAAATTTGGGTATAAGTCAAGCCAAACAGGTGTTATTAATTGCGGACGGTGCAGAGTGGATATGGATACACATTCCTCCTTTACTAAAAAAGTTAAAATGCCCACCTGACACTTGTCAATTATTAGACTTTTATCACGCAGCATCACATTTACAAGACTTTGCTGATGCTGCATTTAGCACAAATAATGAGAGACAACAATGGTTTAAAAAGGCGCGAAAAACTTTAAAGAAAGGTCAAACACTAAATTTAATCAGAAACATGGATGAATTGATATCTGAAGCAAATGGAGAGCGCTGTAAAATTATGGTAAAAGAGCGAAATTATATTTTAAAAGCTTATAGGAAGAGGCTTTTAAAGTATAACGAAGTTGCGGCTCGAAAATTACCTCTTGGTAGTGGCGCAGTTGAAAGTTTAATTCGCCAAGTTGTTAATTTACGCATGAAAGGTAATAGTAAGTTTTGGCTTCAAGATAACGCAGAAATTATGTTGCACCTCCGTTGTCAATGGATAGCTAAAAGTTGGGATAATTTTTCTGATTCTATCTTTAATTCGTTTATCAAACCCCAAACGTCCTGATAAATTTTATACTTTAATTCGGTATTTAATTTATTTTCTGTCCTAATTGATACTAAGTCTTAAAGACTTATTGCAGATATATTTGGAAATAATTGTCAAATAACTTGCTAGCAATCTTTTTGAGATATCTCATCAAGATGATTTAACGTGTAATTACGTATATTAATTGCAAATAAAATTACTCCATACACAAATGTAAGTTTTAGCGATCGCACCTTTTTTGTCTGACCTCACAAAATCGCGTTGCTCCCCTCACTGACTCGTAGCCAGGGAAGCGCAGATGCACAAACCATTCCTTGTAAAGCAGGTGGATGGACTGTTCCAGCAGTGCTATTCGGCGGTTGTTGTTGTCGATGAGGCGATCGTAAGTTGAGAGAATCTCAGCTATGCGTTGTTGAGTTGTAAGTGGGGGTAATTCAATAGGAGTAGAAAGTAACAGCTGAGTCTGCAACCTTTTTGTACCATGTGCAGCCTCATCACATTTACCCATAAGTTGATGTGATGAGGCAAGGAGCCAATAAAGTAGAAAACGAGGAGTAATTAATTCTGTACAATGTAATGCTTTTAAATCTTGATTGAAACTTGCTGTACATTGAATTTCCACAAGTGGTAATTCTTTTGCAAGTCTCATACCACGCACAGCAAGCAAGATAGTACCGGGTGGTACTAATTTAGCTCCATTTTCAACTGCTAAGTCTGTAATATGATCTTCTGTATCGTAAATTCGTATGGATTTGAAATCTTTGCTAGAAACCCAAGGTATATCTCCCCCCCAATAATCAGGATTGTTTTTTGAAGGTGTTCCACCAGATTGGAGCTTTACACATGAGCTAAGAGTTGTTTTTATCCATTGAGTTTTCATATCAATCACCCTTAAAACAACTCCTCAAAATTAACAGCAATACTCGCCGCCAACTCCACCGCTTCCTCATTCAAACTCGCCAACTCTAAATGAATTTCCCGCATTCTTTCCTCAAAATCATCCTCATCTTCCCCATCCACCGCAGCCACACCCACATAACGCCCAGGTGTTAAACTACTATCCTGCTTGGCTATTTCATCCCGCGTTACCACCTTACACAACCCTGGTACATCCACAAACACGGCTTCGGGAAAGCGTGATTGTAACCAGCTAACTTGTGCTTTCACATACAACGTAGATTTAATAGCAGAAATAGCCGTATCCCGCACTATATCCAGTGCATCACGTTGTTTTTTAATTTCCTTTGCGTCCCAAGTATCCAGTTTACGTGCGTCTAACTTTTTCTCCGCAAATTCTACAGCGCGAGTACCGAGTTTATGCACTTCGTTGATGTGCTTTTGTAAGGTTTTCAATTGGGGAATAAAATGTACAAACCTTGTTGCACATTCTTTTTGTGCTTCATTAGTAGAAAGTGACTCAGCTTGAGTTGCAAACCATGCAAGATGCAGTTGTAACTCACTAATTAAATCTTCTCTCGCCTCAGTAAATTCTTGAATCCCCGCTTCTAACTCAGCCAAAGTAGCGCGGAAAGTCTCTATATTCTGATTAGCGATATCTTCAGCAACTAATCCCTCTACTTCTGGTAAATCTTTTAATAAAGGAAGCGAAGCCGCAAGACGATCGCTAAAACTCTGCAATAATTGTGTCAACTTAATTAACGGTGACTCTAACTGTGTCAATGCACCCTCAATAGTTCCCGCTTCCTGGTGCGTCTTGTTTAAATATTTCTGCACCAACCCTAAATAACGTTCCTGCTGTCCGCGATACAACCAAGCAACAGCAGTGATATTCTGGAGTTGTTCTTCACTAAAATCGCGGATTTTGCGCGTCACTACTCGGTAGACATTCCGCGCATCAATCATCAACACTTTATCTTGGCGTTCTGCTGGTTTTCCCTTGTCAAAAAACCACAATGTACAAGGTAGCGATTTTGTGTAAAAAAAGTTCGTGCCAATAGAGATAATTATATCCACCGCTTGGGTAGCGATTAACTCCTCTCGAATCTCCTTTTCCCCATGTCCCGCATCCGATGCCGAACTCGCCATCACAAACCCGGCTCTACCTCGCTCATTTAAATAACTGTAAAAATACTGTATCCATAGGTAATTTGCATTGCTCACCGCTTTAGTTTTGGCAGCAATTCCCGGTATCTTTTTCTCAGTAAACAGCCGGGGGTCAGTCTTCACCTTCTCTGGACTCACCCCATCGACATTAAACGGCGGGTTAGACATGACAAAATCACATTGACCCAGCAACTCTTCCCATCTGTCGTAAAAAGTATTACCCTGGCGAATTATCCCTTCTAAAGCGTGAACCGCTAAGTTCATTCGCGCTAAACGGGTGTTAGTATCCGATTTTTCCTGTCCGTAAAAAGTAATTTTTGCAGACGCATCCTCACCGCGATTTTCGAGAAAATGTCCCGTCTGCACAAACATACCCGCACTCCCGCAAGCCGGGTCTAAAATATTTCCTCGGTCGGGTTCAATCATATTTACAATCGTGCGTACCAAAGAAGGCGGTGTAAAAAATTCTCCTCCTTCCTGTGCGCCACTCATAGCAAATTTATTCAGAAAATACTCATAAATTCGCCCAAACACATCACCCGTGGCTTTGCGTAACTCCTCCCGGTCAAAAATTCGCACCAAATTATACAGCAAATCCGGCTCAAAACTGGTGTATTCTTTTGGTAACACCCCCTGCAACATCTGAGTTTCGTCCTCAACGGCTTTCATCGCTGTATTGATACTCTTGCCAATATCTGCATTTTCTGCCAAATTCAAGATGCGATCGTACTGAGCTTCTGTGGGTAAAAAAATTGCTGACTTTCCTTTAAAGTCATCTTTGGTAATCGGGCGTTTTTTTCCACCCCGCGATGGTAAACCCTTTTCAATCTTCGCTTGTACAGCATTGAAGCGATTTGTCGCATGGCGAAGAAAAATTAGCCCCAGTGCAGCTTGGACATCTGCCGATATTGCTTGGGAAGAGGATTTAGAACCAATCAACGAGGAAACAGACTGATGAATTCTCATCCACTCAAGCAGCGAGAACAAGATTTGATGCAACTCTACAGTTATTGTCAACTGGGAATGACTCCTCAGCAATTTTATTGCAAATGGCAGGTGAACTACGAAGAAATGGCTCAGATTTGCGTAGACACGAAGTGGCTTGTCGTCAGACATCGTTCCCTGTCCACAGTTCGACGCTGGTTTGCTAGAGGTAAAAACTACCGCCGTCCCATGCCAGCCGATTTACGCCACCTGGCGCTGATGAACTTTTTGCTCGAACATTTTGAGGATATCCCCGAAGAAGTGTTGCAGAAGCTTTGTTTTCCAGACAAGAGTGAGTAGGAATTGAATCTAATTTCAATATCAATTTGATATTTCTTGCCAGCCACCGACACAGTAGGCTGGCTTTTGTCTTGGAAATTACAGATTTTACCAGGAGAATTCGATGACCTACCTTGAAAAGCTCAGTCCTTGGTGTATAGTCCGACTTAAACCTAATATGCAGAACCAGATTGTAGCTCGTTTTCGTCGCCGCAGTGATGCAGAAGCTCATCTACAAGTTTTATGCCGACTCATCCCCAGCGTAAGTTTTACACTGATTTTCAATGTGGTGTTAGAGCAACAAAACAAGACAGCATGAAATATGCTTGAAAAATGAATACATTTGCCAATGGCTGAAATTTCCCTTAGTAGTGATTGCCACTGTTAGTATTGATTAGCAGATTCTTCCCAAATGAATTTGGGTATATTTTGGCAGTTTGAGGATTCACGATGGCAAGCCTATCGACACTAGATATCGAAGAACTATCAGAAGGTTGTGATGTTGAAGCTAAACAATCATCAGGCCGAGACGGACTAGGTGAATTGCCTAAAAGTTTCTTCGAGTCTTATTCGGCAATGGCTAACACCTACGGGGGTGTAATTTTTTTGGGAATTGAAGAAAAACCTAAAGGAAAATTCAGTGTCACAGGTATTGCTGTTACAGAGCGTGTCCTGAAAACTCTTTGGGATGGGCTGAATAATCGCCAACGGATAAGTACCAATTTGCTTACCGATAAAATGGTGGAAGTTATTGAAATACAAGGCAAGCAAGTAATCCGCATCCAAGTACCGCGAGCGCGGCGATCGCAGCGTCCTGTTTACGTAGGGCAGAATCCGTTAACAGGTACTTATCGTAGAAACTATGAAGGTGATTACCTATGCGACGAAGAAACTATTAAGCGTATGCTTGCAGAGCAAGTAGAGGAAGTGCGAGATGCCCGATTACTCGAAAACTACGGTTTTGATGACATTGAGCAAAATACGCTAAAAGCATATCGAAATCAATTTAAAGCTACAAAACCGGATCATCCTTGGCTAGATTTAGATGACCAAGAATTTCTTCGCTCTATTGGTGGTTGGCTACGCGATCGCCAAACAGAAAAAGAAGGGCTGACAGTAGCAGGTTTGTTAATGTTTGGCAAACTCCCATCAATCCTTGAGGCAGTACCTCACTATGTAGTAGATTATCAAGAACGTCCAGAGCCAAGAACAGAGGCTCGATGGGTTGATCGTGTTACCACAGATGGAACATGGTCAGGGAACCTTTATGATTTTTACCGTCGGGTTATTCAAAAACTTTTCTCAGACCTCAAAGTTCCCTTCAAGCTCAAAGGCGCAAAGCGGGTAGATGATACACCCGTCCATGAAGCTTTACGTGAAGCATTAATTAACACAATAATCCACGCTGACTATACTGGGCGAGTGCCAATACAGATTATCAAACGCCCAGATATGTTTGTATTTCGTAACCCTGGCATTATGAGACTACCTCTAGAAGACGCTTTGCGGGGTGGAACAAGTGATTGCCGCAATCGCAAGTTACAAAAAATGTTTCAGCTTGTGGGTATTGGGGAACAGGCGGGTTCAGGGATTCCCAAAATTTACCGTAACTGGAGCCAGCAACACTGGCGACTACCAGCTTTGCTAGAAGAAGTGGAACCCGATCAAACACTACTGGCAATGCTCATGGTTAATTTACTGCCAGAGGAAACTCTTCGAGAACTGGACGAACGATTTGGTGTTACATTCAGAGAATTATCAGACGATCAACGCCTTGCTTTAGTGACAGTAGCCCTTGAGGGTAAGGTTACTCATGCTCGACTCAAGTGCATGAGTGCTACTCATCCCCATGATTTAACAAAAGCTTTGTCTGCTCTTGTTAGGGATGGCTTCCTTGAATCGGGTGGCATTGCACGGGGAACTTTCTATTTTTTTCCAGGAGAGCCGCCTAACACAGAAGCTGACTTGGTAGCCCAAAACTATAAGTTTGTAGAAAAAACCAGTCCTGAAGATTTATTGTTGGGAATTATACCAGAAGAAATTTTTGATGATTTGGAGCCAAGCTCCGATGATTTGAAGTTAAGCTCCGATGATTTGGAGCCAAGCTCCGATGATTTGGAGTTAAGCTCCGATGATTGGCAATCACTAATGGCGATCGCAGTAACTGTCAGAAATAAGGGCAAGGTATCAACAGATATTATGGAGGCAACAATTCTCAAGCTTTGCCAGGGAAGGTTTTTGAACCATAAACAACTTCAAGAATTATTAGATCGTTCTTACAATACCTTACGACTCGGCTACCTGAGCAAGATGCACAAGAAAGGTCAACTGGAGTTACGATATTCTGACAAACCTACTCACCCCAATCAGGGATATCGTACCAAAAAGTAAAGCAGTAGTGATTTTTAAGACTCAAGCAATTTTTTGATATTTTCTGCATTACTGATTCTTGCATAGTTTCCTCTCGTAATAACTGCAAAATTAAATCTTGTTCAAACTTTAACCGGGAGCATCCCAAATGTGTAAATTATCACGGGGATATTTCTCGGCGAGGACTTTACATAGGTTGTCGTATTCTGCCATTAAGAGATTTATGTATTGATGTTTATTCAGATAGAACGATCGCCCTATTTAAGTGGTACATTTTGTCAAAGTGGTGGTAGCCGCCGATTGGAACTGCGGCGATTTGTAATTTTTTGTAGAGGTTGGCGATCGCTTTCTGGCTCAGGTGTTCTCAATGGTACTACTTCGGCTTCATTACTTTCTCTGGCTACCCGAATCAGCAATCCAGCAGCTACTAAACTGGCGATCATGGAATTACCACCATAGCTAAACATGGGTAAGGGTAAACCAGTAGTAGGTAGGGTTCCTGTAGCAACTGCGATATGCAGCAATGATTGTCCTACCATCACAATCATTACACCGATCACTACTAGCTGATTTACGGTATTTTTCGCTTTTAGCGCGACGATTAAGGCCAAGGTGGCAAATAAAGCCAACAATACCAACAGCACCACACTACCGACGAAGCCAAATTCTTCGGCGAAGACTGCAAAAATAAAGTCTGTGTCTTGAATAGGTAAATAAAATAGCTTTTGTTGGGAAAGTCCAAACCCAGAACCCCAAGTACCACCAGAACCAACGGCGAGTAAACTTTGCACTAGTTGATAACCATCACCTGTGGCGTCCGCCCAAGGATTGAGGAAGGACATGACTCGCTTACGCTGATATTCTTTGAAACTAATGCTGAGTAACGCTAACAGTACTCCACCGCAGGCTGTTCCTCCCAGATATTTGTAAGGTAGTCCAGCCGCTAGGGCAATTAGCCAAATAGTCATACCACAAAGGGCGGTGGTACTCAAGTTAGGCTGGGCGAGAATTCCTAGAAGTACAAGACCAAAAATTCCCAACCAAGTAAAGCGTACCCGCCAACTGAATCTTTCCCATTGTCCAAACAGTCGCGCACTTTGCAGTACCAAAAAAGGTTTAATCAATTCTGATGGTTGAATGGGAATTGGGCCTATGGCTATCCAACGTGCTGCGTCAAAGGCTTTTTTACCTAATCCTGGTATCAGGGTAACGAAAATCAACAACAGAAATAGCAGCAAAAACCAATGGGATATCCCTAAGATTTTCCGTATGGGGATATTAACAATAATGTTGAAGACAACTAGAGAAACTAATACCCAGATGATTTGACGCTTGAAATAATACAGCCCATCATCCTGGCGCGCATCCGCAACAGCGTATGATGCTGAAAACAGCATGATCAAGCCGACAAACAGCCAAATCAATGTTAACCAGCGTAACAGCCGTGCTTCTAAAGCCCATGTGGAGACAGAAGGATCAAATATTGGTATCAAGAAGCGTAAATTCATGAATTTGTCATTTGTCATTTGTTATTTGTTATTTCTCCCCTAGCTCCAAATTCCCCATTAACTAATTCGGTTTATTTTTGTGAATGTTGGTAGATTTGCTCAATCTTTTGTACTGCTTGCACAGCACCATTAACATAAGATGGCAAGGGTGGTTTTTTGTCCGGTTGTATTTGGTCTAGCAGTGTTCTAACAGTGGCGTAGATGTCTAGCAGGTTTAAATCTTGAACCCAATAACTCTTATCAGCTCGTTTTTGTTGGCGATCGTACAATCTAGGGAAAGCCAACGCTACCAAAGGTACACCTACAGCACCACATTCGTAAACCGTGTTGTAACCTGCACCCCCGATGACGATATCTGCTGCGGCTAAACATTCAATTCCTGGATGGTGAGACAACCATAACGCTTCTGGACATGCTTCTGGACAGGTAGCAGCTAAAATTCTGACAGCACACTCAGGGAAATTTTCATGTAGTTGCAGCGCTAGTTGACCAAAAAAAGACAACTCTGATATGTTACCGCCTGCACAGATGAGGATAGTTTTGACGGATGGCTCAACTTTGAGGATACGCGATCGCACAGTAATTTTATCAGTCAATTCCTTGGAATTGCGAATTAACCAGGGTGCTGTATGTTGCACACAGGGTAAGTCACAAAAAGGTAAATCTTGTCCTTCTCCGGGTACAATCACGCTATCAAAGTTTGCCATCACAAATGACCGTAATTGCTTGGCGGTAATATAGCTTGGGTTAATATCTCGATGAATTAAAATCCGGGGAATGAGGTGTAACTCTGGTAAGATGTCTGCCAACTCACCACCCAAACCTCTGGGGAATGTGTCAATTATCAGGCGATCATAGTCTGTTTCAGTGATAATTTCTCTAACTTGCAAACAAGTTTGAGAAAAACCAGCAGTTTTCGGAATCCAATGCACTAAGCAATTTTCATGATCTATTTGTTGTGCATAAGGACTATTGGTAATAATCCTCACTTTTCTTTGCATTGCAGCAATTCTCCCCAAGGACAAAGCCCGTGTCAAATGTCCCCAACCGCCGCCTAACGCATAAATTAACCAGGTGTTTGTCAATTGTTATTTGTTGTTTGTTAAGAGTCAAGAGTCCAAATTTTGAATTTTGAATTGTTAACTCGCGCCCATATTTTGTTCAAAATCAGTGTCCATTTCATGATCAAAACTGACAGCATCGGCTTCTGTGAAGTCTACGTTACATGTTTCTGGGTTATATGAGTAGTGTTCATGATCATCATAATATTTACTACCCCAAGATCCAGACCGATAGTGACCATATCCAGAATAATAGGCATAGTCATGATCATAGGAATCATTGCAGTAAGTGCAGCCTGCGGTGTCTGTACGCCCACAGGGACGCTTGAAGAGAAAACCTACCATGCGATCGCACTCCCAGGCTGTAGCAGAAAAGCTTACCATGAGTTCACAGGAACCGATTTGAATGCGATCGCCATTTCTCAGGCGACAATTACTCAACTGCACACCATTGATTTTGATGCCACTGCTACTGTTTTGGTCAATAATTATTAACTCTTGGTTCTGCCAGTCAAGCAAAGCATGGTAATCTGCAACTAGGTCATCCTGAATTACTATTCTGGAAACTCTTTGACCATCAATTTGTTGTGGCATTTCCTCAAACTTTCGCCCAATTACCACTGGGGTTTCTAACAATGGTTCTCGGCTTGCTTCTGTATTCGGATCTATCCAAGTTAGCTGAATCTGCAAGGTTTATTGCCCTCCTGTGGAATTTACAGCATAAGCTAGGGCTGCTTGCTGTTCACGAGTGAGAACATCAAACCCAAAGCAAGCGAATGCGATCGGCGTTAACCCAGATTTTGTATAAAAAATTGTTTGAGCGGATGCTTTTCGCAAAGAAGTTTTATCCCCTTTAACTTTGACTTGATAAACTAACTGTTTATCTGGAGTTTCAATTTTTAAACCGTCATTACTCGCTCTAATACGATAAACTTCTTTCTTGGCAGCATCTTCTAATTTATAATCACCATCATTTTGCCGTCTAAGAATATATAAGTCTTGATTTTGTTCTGGGTTCTTGAGTTTCCAGGAACCCTTTGCTGTAACTACATAACCCAAAACCTTCTCAGAGACGTTTTTAATTTTAATCTTCCCTGGTTTATCTGTTTTAATTCTGGCTAACTCTTGATTTTGCCCATCAACTAACTTAGTCCCATCTGCTTGCTGTTTCAGGGAAAATAAGTCTGAACCACCTGCGGTTTTAAACTTAATTTTATCGGTAGCAGTAACATTGCTTTGTGCTACTGGCGTAGCTTCTGGCTTTGAGACATCAGTAGTTGGGGGTACTGTTTGTGAAACGCCAGGTATAAAGGTATCCGTAGATTTAGGATTACTACAGCCGAAACTAGCGACGATGAACAGAACTGTGATTAAACTTTGTAAAATGGCTATTTTCATATTTTTGCTGATTTAGAAAGCACTTTAGCTAAATTTAATACTTGATATAGACTTAAAAACATCATGGTAATGGTTTGATATACCTCCTCTAGATTGTCTTCTACCTGTGATGCTACTCTCACATTCATGTGTATAGATTTTTCTCCTGCATTTAACCCTCTCATAAAAGATAGTTTGGGTAGCTTCACTGCATTGCTGATATCGCTTTGTAAAATTTTTACTGCACCGTACCGACGTTGAGGATAGGTTAAGTGTAAAAGTATATCTAAACCGAGAGATTTAGATTTTGTTTTATATTTACTCTTACCACTACTACTACGTTTCCAACCATACTGTGATTTAGATATTCCAGTTGCACTTAATGCAAAGCGCGTCTTATCTAAAAACTGTCCTCTAATTTTTAACCATTCATGTTCATATTTGTCTATCTTCCATCCAGATTTATAGGGATGATTTATAGTTTCTGTCTTATTTTCTTTATTCCGGACTTCTTGAAAAGATAATCTCACCTCAACCTCAGTAGTTGCGTTCATATCTCTTGCCATCATTTGCAAAACTTTCTTCGCTAGTTCATAACGGTAGTTAATAACATTTAATTTGCCAAACTTTGCTCTCTTGATCAATGCATAAATACATGCAGCGATTAAACCAACACTAGTCAAAGATAGCAAAATTATTACTGTACCTAAGAAAGTTGCATTAACAATGACAACAAGAGAAACTATAATCAATCCAATTGCAGCCACTGCTAATAAAAAGTAGTAAAGCGCCTGTTTACCATATTTCTTTTGTTGCAGTTCTGCTAGTTTATCCAGGGATTCTATTGCCTGTAGATCAGCTATAACATTACTAATCGGTGCTTTCGTTTCATAAATTAGGCTTTTCTGGAATTGTTGCAATTCAATAGGCATATGATGAAACCCTGCAAACTCAATTTAATTAAGGTTTTGTTATTTAATATGTGTATTTTTATTGATTTGGGTTACAGTTTTTTAAAACATATTTTTTAGATGTTAGAGGGGGAACAACCGTTCGTCCATTCTGTGTAATTTCGCCGCCAGTATAGCAAACAGAAAAATTAGTGTCAACGAGATTGATAAAGGTTTATGGATCAAGAGAAAATAGCTTATATTGCCTTTGATACTGTTCCTGCACCAAAAGGAGCCGCAATTCATATTGAGGCTTTTAATATAGCTTTAGCAACAAGATTTAATACTACTCAGTTAGTTACAGTTTCTCCCACGGAAACTAGCATCAATTCCTGTGGTATATCTCCTCGAATTGTTCAGACGGAGTTACCAGCTATAGGAGATAATTTAATTACTAGAGTTTTATATTTTCGCAATTTGTTGAAAGCTTGGTTGCAAAATCGGAGATTTGAAGTAGTTCAGATTCGCTCGATTTACGAGGGATGGGAAATTGCCCATAATAAACAAAAATATTGCGATCGCCTGATTTTTGAAGTGAATGGCTTGCCTTCCATAGAACTAAAATACCGTTACCCTGATATCGTTGATGACCGGGAACTGCTACATAAACTATATACTCAAGAACAAATTTGTTTAACAGCATCTGATTTAATTGTCACGCCCAGTAGCGTCACCAGTGAATATCTACAAACTAGAGGCGTACCAGCCAATAAAATTCGCGTTATTCCCAATGGCGTAGATTTAAATATATTTACAAATAACAAACAACAAATAACCAATAACAATCCTCTAGGATTACAAATGGTTTATTTTGGCACACTTTCGCCCTGGCAAGGTGTAAATTTAGCAGTTGAAGCATTAGCACTTGTGAATCGAGACTTACCTGCTAATTTAACAGTGATTGGACAAGCGAAGGAATATCAAATCAAAGCGTTAAAACATTTGGCGAAAAAACTAGAAGTTGCAGATAAATTAATTATTTTAGAACCAATGCCACAAACACAATTAGTTCAACATATCCATAATTCCAATGTAATTTTAGCCCCCCTAACAGCCAACGATCGCAATTTAGTCCAAGGCTGTTGTCCTCTCAAGGTTTTAGAAGGCATGGCGACAGGAATACCAGTAATTGCTAGTGATTTACCAGTAGTGAGGGAATTGGGAGAAGACGGAATACATTTTTTATTAGTCAAGCCTGGTTCAGCCAAAGCCATTAAAGATGCAGTACTACAACTACAAAATGACCGAGAATTAGCCAAGCAACTGGCAAACAATGCCCGTCAGCGGATTGAAAAGTATTACACTTGGCAACGTGCAGGAGAAGCTTTAATTGCAGCTTATACAGAATTGGGAATTAAAGAGTTAATTAGCGTTTGAAGTTGCAACTTTTCCTGCTCAAGAGAATATTCTAAGAGAATGCGATCGCGTGCTGCTTGTTTAATTTTGTCTTTTTCTGCTGGTAAAAATGCTAAAAATTCCAGCACCGCCTCACCTAGCTTATGCAGATGCGATCGCGGCAAAATAAAACCATTCTCACCATGTGTCATCACCTCTGGAATCCCACCTGCATCACTCGCAATACAACAACAACCGCAAGCCATCGCTTCCAGTAGTGCATTCGGCATTCCTTCCCACAGTGAAGGCTGGAGATAAACATCACACAGCCGCAGATATGACGCCACAGCTTGGGGATTATTTAAATGTCCCGTAATCACTACCCGTTGGGCATCTTCTGGCTGTTGAGTTTTGTATAATTGCAACACAGATTCCTGAGATGTCCTGACTTCTCCAATAATTAACAAACAGGCGGGACGTTGTTGGCGAACAGTTGTTAACGCATTTAATAAAAATTGCTGTCCTTTCTTCTCGCGTAATTCCCCGCAAAATCCCAACACTACTTCATCAGGGCTAATTCCCAAAGATTCCCTAGTAACATCTCCCGGCTGTGTTTGCGGAGTAAATACTTCTGCATCAACAGTATTTTTCAACACCACCACATCATCCCGCCCACTTAGTAGCTGAATTTTGCGAGACATATCAGCGCTCACCGCAGTTATTACCTGGGCGTTTTGCAGCGTCCATTGCAGGCGGGCAAAATCTCCTGGAGGAAACATTTCGCGGTCAATATCATTACCACGGGCACTCACCGTGCTAGCTATGCCCTTGAGTCCAGCAAACCAAGCAGCTAAAAAACCGCTAGGAAACAAATAATGTCCCCACACCGCATCATATCCACAAGCAGAGTGTAACCAGTCGAGGACATTTAAAGTATGGGGCATAGTCATATCCCAGTGACGATATAACCCAATGCGATACACCCGATAATTATCTTCCCTCTCAGGTGGCAAAACTTCACCCGGTTGTAAGTAACGACTCCAAGTAACAACATCAACTTCCACGCCCAATTGAGATAACGTCCCCACCAGCCTTGTCGCACTAGTAGCCAAACCTCCCAAATCCGGTGTAAATCGTTCCGTAATGACCAAAAGACGTTTCATAAACTCCGCGTACCTCCGCGCCAACCTCCGCGCCCCTCTGCGTTAAAAAACTCCCATCATTTCCCTCTCTCACCGACCATAATTCCCCGCCCCGATACAGCTGCATAGACAATGTTAGGCGATCGCATATCACCTTCCAAATAAGTCAACCCTGGAAATAACAACGTATTCGGGTCACTAATAGCAATCCAAGATTTACCCATATCCACTGACTTGTACATCGTATCCTTTTTCGCTCCACCCACACGACCAAAGATGTAAATATACGGTTGTTTCTCAGATTCACCCTTGCCAAAGGTAATAAACTCACAACTATCTACCGTGGAAATAGGGTTAAAAGTTTTCCCACCATCAGTAGAACGGTATAGTTTATTAACATTCACATCCTCAGGATTACGAGCAAAACTCATCCACACATCACCTAATTGCGTGGGGTTAGCAACGATCGCTGGACGCAATATCCATTGGGGAAAATTCCCAGACGCGCCCTTTTGCCAATTCGCACCGCCGTCATTGCTGTAGTAAAACGTCCAGCCATCATAGTAGTAAAATTTCTTACCTTGTGGGTCTTGGCGATCGCTTGCCAAGATATAAGAACTCACCCACGGTGAAATACTATTACCCCAAGATTTGGGTAGGGCTTGATAGTGGGTATGGTCATTATTTTGCGGGTCATAGGGACTAGGCTGCGGCGGATGATTGAGGTTCTTGGCTAGCGTCCAGGTTTTACCCCCATCTGTAGTGTAGTGCGGCCAGCCTCCCCAAGTCGGTGCCCACACCATATTTTGGGGATTGGTGGGCGACACGGCAATTTGTCCACCCATAGGTACAACTTCTTCTTGCCCTGATTTATCGGCTTTCCAAAGATTCTCTGTGGGAATCGACTCAAAAGCTTGCCAAGTCTTACCGTTATCCTTCGTCATCCCATACACAGGCCAGAAACCTTGCCATTGGTGGAAGCCCACAAACGCCGCATAGTCTGGGTTTTTGTAAGCGTAATCCATACCCGTAGCCCCAGCAACGTGGGCAAAAGGAACAGGATACACCCGCCAATCAGGGTTTGCCCATTTAAACGCCGGATTAATGGGAATGTTTACCGGGTGGATATTGAGGCTGGGAACTTGGTTACGATTCTCATGACGAAAACCAATCTTGTCTTGGACTGCACTTAATAAGTCAGCACCCCCTTGAGCTTTCGGCTTGGGTGGTACTCGCACCATATTGGAGTCCAATTCTTCCAGATTCCGCATCTGCCATTTGTAGACGGGGTTAGTCACAGTCACATCATCGGTACGCGCCACACCCCAACCATTAGTCCACCAAGCTTGTTTGGGATTACCGGGATTGATAGCGATCGCAGCTGCTAAATTTGCTGAGTAAGACTGATAATAAGGAGGTGCAGAAGGATTCACCGGGTCTTTGGGGTTGTTGGCATCATAAGCACCCATGTACATAGTTTGCTTAGTCCAATTTTTACCACCATCAGTAGAACGGTACACAAACCTATCGGAGATAGCCATGACTGTATTCACCTGATCAGCTTGCACAGTCACGGCTGCATAGACTCTCCCTTGACCATCAGGAGTAATATCAACCCAAGTGTTGTTTGTATATTTACGCACCCCTCCCGATGCTTGCTTGCCATTCTTGCCATGAGTACCAAAGCTGACATACAGAGTACCATCAGAGGCGATCGCACCCCGCACAGGATCGACGCCGCCAGCAATATTAGTCCAAGAGTTACCGCCGTTACTACTACGCCAAACACCGCTACCATGCACACCCACATAAATATTTTGGCTAGGACTGTTTGGTTTACCACTGCGTTTGTCAAATAAGACAAAGGTGAAACCAGGGACATCAGGATTATCTTTGCCATCCGGTAATTTATATTCTGGTAAAGTACTGGGATTAGGTAATCCCCCAGCCACCCGCGTCCAAGCTTGTTGACCGTCTTTTTTCCACAAACCATCTCGCCGGGAGGCGAAATACACTAAACTAGATTTATTCGGATCAATCGCTATCCTCTCCCCCGTTTCTGCGCGGTATTCTTGATTAGGGCCGAGGTAGAGATTATTTGGTACTAAACCTGTTGGTGTCCAGTTTGCCCCCTGATCCTCAGATACCATCACCTCCGCAGCATATTTATACTTAGTTTTCCCATCCCCATCTTTGAAGGTGGTGTAATTGCGATTCAACGCTACATAAACGCGCTGCGGTTTTTGTGGGTCAATAGCCACACTTTCTACACCAATACCTCCCTTAGAAAAACTGGTATCAAATTTATCTAATAGTGGAAGCCATTGATTTTTGCCATTGTCAAACCGATAAGCCCCGCCCACATCCGTGCGGACATAAACATCATAGGGTGATGATGGTGCGATCGCTAAACCAGTTACATAACCCATCCCTTGAATATTCACACTCTTCCAGTTGAACAAGGGTGATGATTTTGACTGCACAGGTGTTAGTTGGGCGATCTCAGTCTCTATGGTCTGACTGGACTGCACAATTTCTGGTTGTCCAGGGACTACAGACGACGGTCTGGAAAATTGCCAAACCAAAACTATCAATACTGTGAATCCCAGCAGCAGCCAAAACCTGACTCTGCTTCTGGAGTACGCAGAACGTACTTTACGAATAAGCGTATTCATAGTGTTAATTAATGGAATTTAGTTATTTGTGGTTTTTCTTCAGCCAGTAGATATTAACCCTGATGCCACGATATTTATACTGAGTCGCAGTCTTTTTCTATCATAAAGTTAACAATCAAGGAAACCTAGGGCGCAAAGATATAGGGCGCAAAGACCTAGGGCGCGGAGACCTAGGGCGCGGAGACCGCGCCCCTACGGGGGTTTATTGGATCTTGATGCCAACGAATTGGGTTGGCGATAATGTATTTTTGGATGAGGTGGAATGTATTTGGATGGCGAATGATGCGATCGTAATAATTACGTTGCCAAACCCGATTTTTGGGAGTGTGATCAATTTGATTAATAATTTTGGTTGTTTGATATTTGTAATAAGCAACAACTTGTCCCAACGTAGGTTTCCGTCGTCGTAGGGGCGCGGTCTCCGCGCCCTGATGACCCGCGCCCTGATGACCCACGCCCTGATGACCCGCGCCCTGATGACCCACGCCCTGATGACCGGCGACCTCATGACCCACGCCCACAATCTGACCACCATCGGTAAGTTTATCAGTAATCACAATAATTCCGTGAATATGATTGGGCATGATGATAAACTCATCTAATTCCACATTGGGAAAATGATCAGGAATTTGCAACCATAACCGAAAAGCGATCGCACCTCTAACTGTAAATTTCATATCCCCATTTATTATTTCCCCTAAACAACATTCATGGTGTTGTGTGCAAATAGTAATGAAATAAGCACCAGGTTGTGAATAGTCGTATCCCCGCAAGCGAATTGATTGGCGGTGGTGAATATTGGGGTTATATTTCACGATGTATTTGACTTGTGTTTTTGGGATATGGCTGATAAATGGGGTACCTCGGTTTATTGTTCCCTAACACAATTAAAAACAATCTCAATTTGAAATTTCGACGTAGGGGCGCGGTCTCCGCGCCCTCATGACCATCCGCGCCCAAGGTCTTTGTGCCCCATTCCCCAAACAAAAAAGAGATCTAATATAGACCTCTTTGCAACTCCCTAAAATATGTTCTATTTATAGAAATTACTGTAAACCAGTGTTAGCGCCTTGCTTACCAGTAGCCAGTTCCACTTTAACGATTTTACCACCAGCTTTTTGAATCCGTTGCTGTTCGCGGAACCAGTTCTCATAGGGAACTAACTTAGTGAAATAAGTATTTTGCAACTCGCGTTGGGTACGGACTCGGGTTTGGCTAGGAACACAAGCAGTAACTTTAAAAAACCGGGCCATAAATTCAAATCTCCTTTAGTGATGATCAAAACTCTTTATTTGAAAATCTTGAGTGCAAATCTTTAAAAATTAATTACTCCAAGGCTGGAAATCAAGCATCAATACTAAACCGCTAACACTCATGGCTGAAAAACGTAATTAATTCCAGATAAGCAATAGAACGCTCTAGCACTCACGATTGATTTCCAGACCTCAATCAAGTTGCACCTAAATTCTTAAGTGCAAATTAGCTTTTAGCTCAAGCCAGAGGAGATGTAGTCTAGGTAAACACCCATTTCCTTACCAGCATCAGCACCTACTAAGCTAGCAGTTACTTCTTTGATAGCTTGGATAGCTTGGACGGTAGCACCAACGGGTACACCCAAGGAGTTGTAGGTTTCCTTCAAGCCATTCAGTACACGCTCATCAAGAATGGAAGGATCGCCAGCTAACATAGCGTAGGTTGCATAGCGGAGGTAGTAGTCCAAGTCGCGGATGCAAGCAGCATAGCGACGGGTGGTGTACATGTTACCACCGGGACGGGTGATATCAGAGTAGAGCAAAGACTTAGCTACAGCTTCTTTAACGATTGTAGCAGCGTTAGCGCTGATGGTGCTAGCAGCACGCACGCGCAGGTCTCCGCTAGAGAAGTAGCCTTTGAGTTTCTCTAGAGCAGCATTATCAAGATATTTACCTTGAACGTCTGCGGCGTTAATAACAGAGGTGATTGCGTCTTGAGCCATGTTGTTAATTCCTTATTTCCAACCGTATTACAATACTTCTGGTTTAGCAGGGAAACAGCTTCACCTTACAGGAGCGCACCAACTACATAGTCGAAGTAGGAGCCAGCTTCAGCAGCGTCTTCAGCAGACAGTAAAGAAGCAGCAACACTCTTCAAACCACGCACGCCTTCAGCAACACCTTCGATAGGAGTGCCTAAGGACTTGTACATTTCACGAACGCCTACAATACCGATTTCTTCGATGGGGGTGACATCACCAGCAACGATGCCGTAGGTAACAAGACGGAGGTAGTAATCGAGGTCGCGTAAGCAAGTAGCAGTCAATTCTTGACCGTAAGCGTTGCCGCCAGGAGAAACAACATCAGGACGTTTTTGGAACAGTTGTTCGCCAGCTTGCTTAACAAGACGTTCACGGTTGTCTGTTAAAACTTGAGCAATGCGTAGACGGCGCTCACCAGTGCTAACAAAGCTCTTGATGCGATCTAGTTCGCCAGGGCTGAGATAGCGGGCTTCTGCATCAGCATTCACGATGGACTTCGTGACGATACTCATTAATGGAGTCCTCCAAATACGAAATGAAACCAGGATTTGATTAAACTGGTACGAATTTAAACTTGGTTGACTGAGCCATTTTCGTTTTACTGAATCACAACAGTCGACAAACTGCTATGGCTAGTAATTGACGAAAAACTCGAGTTAATTACGACTACACAAGCTCTTAAACTCAGTTACCTTCCGCAAAACATTTTCCGGCATTCTGTTGAGCATTTATGACTGCTCTTAACACTTTGTAATATTTTCTTTCAGATTTACGTGATTTTCACAAGCTGAAAGCACTGTTACGGAAGGTTGCAAATTGGCATGGGGCATTGGTTAAGAAGTAAATTTCCTATGCCCTATGCCCCATTCCCTATGGTCGGCGGCATACTAGACCTGGATGGTTTTACCAAATCAGATGCCACCTGAACGCTACCGAGTTAATTGCCTGCGGCTAAGGATGGGAAGCGGTGGTAAGGCACCACATCTTCACCAAAGTAGCGAGCATACTCTGGACTATCGACGATCGCCTCTACGGCGGCTTTTAAACCGCTATCTGCCAGCAGCTTGTGATGCTGGAGGATTTCGTCGTGAGTTGCGGGTGCGCGTCCCAACAGGTGACGGAATAGGTACTCAATCACTTTAGTGTTGGGATAAGGCGTACAGAAGCGTTGGCGATAGATTTCTGAGCTAGCTAGTTCACGCACAAACTCACGCACAGAGATTTCGCCGTTTTGCAGTTTACTCTCTAGTTCGGTACGGCGGTAATTATCGGGCACTTGTCCGCTAAATACATCCAATACCTGATGGTAAATGGCATCAATTACCAATTGTCTTTCAGCTTGGTTTGTACCATCAGTTAAGCGGTAAATCCGCGCTGGTTTGCGACAGATGGTATCTACACTCTCCTCTACTGACTGGCTGCGACCATCTTGATAGGAGCGACCCAATTCTGCAACTAGTGACTTAGCCTGGTCAGCTTTTCTTGTTTCTGCTACCAAGTCAGCGATCGCCTTTCCTAAAATCGGCATCTGCGCCACATCCATGCGGGATTGTACTGGCTGAAAGCTTGGGACTACCACGTCATCATTCTGTTTGGTGAGCTGGTTATACAGCTTTTCCGTGTTCGGGAAGTTGGCAGCCGGTAGGGTCGGGAAGCGACGGTAAGGTACTGTATCCTCGCCAAACACTTCACTATACTCAGCACTGTCCACCAAAGCACCAATAAAGGCACGAATCCCTTGGGTAGCCAAAATTTGGTTATACTTGCGGATTTCTGCCTGATTTACAGGTGCGCGTCCCAGGAAGTGCTTGGTTCCTAGTTCAATTACCTTGGTGTTGGGGTAGGGTGTGTAGAACTCTTTTAAGTAGAGGTTCGAGTAACCCAAGCCTTGGATAAATTCCTTAACAGTGATTTCGCCGTTGCCCAGTTTGCTTTCTAAAGCCGAGAATTCATTCTTAGCAATGTAAGGTGCAACATCACGCTCAAAAATCTGACGATAAGCAGCACCGATCAAAGTTTGCAATGCAACTTTGTCGTTGAGATTTGCTACCAGTTTGAAGATTTTTGTTTGTTCCCGTTGCTTGCTCACACCCTGGTTGATCCGGAATTGAATATCCGGTTCTGTGCGGGTTTGAGTAATTGCACCCAGTTCTACAAAGCGCAGTGTTTCTTCCTTCTGGATTTTCCCACCGACATCTTCACGAATACTGCCAACTCGCAACTGTCGCAATGCCTGACCAGATGGGGTCAGATACCGTTCGTAAGGAACTGTATCTTCTCCAAAGGCTTCTGTATACTCCACAGTGTCGAGGATGGCATCAACTACGGCATAAAAGCCTTTTTTAGAGGCAATGTCAAAATATTTGTTATTTTCTTGACGACCGTAAGTCGGACGACCCAACAAGCGACGGTGAATGTACTCAATCGCTTTACAAACATATAGCGGTGTCCAGTAAAGACTGCGGAATAAATCCGACTTCGCTAAAGCACGAACAAACTCCCTGACAGAAATTTCGCCGTTTTCCAGCTTGATTTCTTGCACTTTCAGGCGCTGACCTTCGTAGACATCACGACCAAAAACTTGCAAGTAAATAGCTCTAATTACAGCCTGTGTGGAGCTTTCAGAAAACTTCACACTTCTTCCCTTGCCTGTCTTCTTGTTGAAGGTAGCAGGTACTTGATCTAATTTGAACACCTTGGGGCCAAGACTACCAGGTGCAACACCCCGCGCTGAGGGGTTGCTATTTTGGTTATTAATCCCAGGCCCTTGGTGAATTAGAATCCGCTTGGTGTCCTTACTAAATGGCGCGGGACTGGTGCTGGGGTTGCGGGTTTCTTTGGAGAAAATTGCCCCAAACTGAATTTCCAGTGGGTCATTACCAGAACCGTAGGGATGCTGGTCTGGGAGTGGGCGATCGTAAGCTGCGAAGGTGGTAATAAACTGAGGTATTTTGCGGAAAGGCGCACTGTAGTTAAACAGGTCTTGCTGCGGCCCCCAGTTACGACATTCTTGTGCTTCTTGACCCAGACCCCGGAGGTAGGGTACTGTCTCCTCACCAAAGTAGTCGCTGTATTCTGCCGAATCAACCAAAGCATCTACTAAGGCTGGCAGACCACCGTTAGAAATAATCGAGAAGTATTTTTGTACTTCTTCACGGCTACTAGGACCCCGTCCCAAAATATGACGGAAAGCCAGTTCAATGACTCGGCTGTTAATAAAAGGCTGGTAAAACTGTTTTTGGTAAAGGGGGGATTTTGCTAAACGACGAACAAACTCTTTAACTGAGATATCGCCATTTTTGACCTTGGATTCCAGGTCAGATATAGACAAACTATAAGCACGGGTGATATCGCGCTCAAAGATTTGCCGATATGCTGCTTTAATTACTTCATTTTTTTCACTAGCTGACAACCCAGGTTTCATGACAAACTTGGGACGTCGTTCTGCCGCATTAAAGTAAATTTGAGGCAGTTGCAACCCTTGCTGGTCACTAGATGGACGTTGGCGCAGCTTAGTTGAAGGTGTTGCTGTTTGGAATTCTGTCAACAACACATCCATGTACTGAGATACGATCTCACTAGCTTGTTCATCCTTGCGGAAAAAAGAAAGTGCCGCTACTTTGATTTCTTGTAAAGCTACAAACGTGGCTTCACCAGAGCAAGCATTTTCAATAATTTCCCGCAAACCCCTTGTATTCACAGCAATGATATTGGGGTCGCCAGCGACGATCGCATAGGTAGCATAGCGCAAGAACCAGGATAAATCCCGCAGGCTCTTAGCCATATTGCTCGGGCCATAGCGAGCAATGTTAATTGGTCTAAAACCTGGAGGCGTCGGGCCACTGGGAGAGGTGTTAAAAATCGAGCGCAAATTTTCTAGGAACCCACCTTTACTTTCAACGTAGGTGACAGTTCCCAGCTTCATGCCTTCTGTGACATCTCCACCAGCCGTAGCCATCGCTAATTCTGGTTCTCTCGGTTTTTCTAAAAAAGCCATCGGCGAACCACCAACAAAAATTCTGTTGGCAGCACGAGACACGATAATCTCGGAATTTTCCGTGAGTATCTGAGCAATTTCTAAACGCTTTTCACCAGAAGCAAAATAGCTTGCTAGTTCATTCAATTCACCAGTTCCCAAAAAGCGGTCTTGCTGCTCCGCTTGGGAAATTGTTGCCACAGCTAGGGTTTGATATAGTTGCGGACGCGCAACTGAGCTTCCACCACTTGCCTTAACACTCATCGGATTTGTAAAACTCCCATCATAATTATTTATGTGTTAAGTCTGGGTTGTTTGAGGCTTGACACATCGGTGTGGTTATGCATTTAGACTGTCGCCTGCAAAACTGCCAGTAAATTAACCCAGTCAGCTTTTAGATTAGAACGTTTTGAGGTTTCCCTGGTGATTTATTAAGAAGTATGTACAACCTGGAGCCAGAATGCACTAGGTTCCAACAGTGGTTACTTCAGCTTCTCTGAGATTAAGTCTAAGTTTTGTTGCTGTTAATCACAAAACAGCACAGGATTTTGGGAATTGGCAATCAGGGATGGGGCACAGGTATTGTTTCTCGACACCCAAAATTAAGGAAACCACAAATTTGTTGCTGTAGATTAATCTTGCCTTCAGAATTCATGTACTTAAACATCAAATGCTAAAAAGTAATAAATTTAACTTTGTATACTGTGCTGCTGTGTCCGCTCTCGCCGTGGGTTTAGCCATAACTCCCGCCAATGCCTTACCAGGACAAAGCGTTAAGACTGTCCTAAGTTGGGCAAAGACCAAACCTCAACTCCCCACTCTCACCTACAGTGACGAAGTACACAGTTATAACGGTACCAAAGGTAAGTTGCATTTTTATGCTGGTGTCACCGCTCAAAATGGCACAGTGACGCACGAAGGAATCACTATCAGTGGCGACTCTAGTTTCAAATTCACTAAGAAAAGTGCCAGAGTAGTGAAACTAATTCAAAACATTTACAATGCCAATATTGGCAACGACTTTCAGAAGTCTCGGTATGTGACAAAAATAGGAAGAGATCAGTTTTATCGCGGGCAAAATTATGCCTATATAGCTGCTGAAGTGCAAGGTGGAACTAACTTAAGAATAATTACCCTGAATAGTTTACAGGGAGAAATTAATAATGCCAGATATTGCCAAACTCATCAATGTGATTTGTAAAAGGGAATAGGGCATGAGGCATAGGGCATGGGGAGTTAAGTCATTGACAAATTTAAGCTCTAACGTAAGCATTATCAGTCAATAAAGGTACACAATCGCTGACGTTGTAGGCGGCTGCAATTCCCACATCTGGCTCAAAACCAGCCGCTATCAACTCTTTGCCAGAACTGCATTTTTTCAAGTAACCTAATAAATCCTGCTGGCAAGCCTGAAATGTTGCCACAGCCACTTTCACTTCTGGCGATAAACTACCAGGTAAATAACTCAAAATTGCCCCAGCACCAATCAAATCTTCAAACGCTGGTCGGAGGCTACCATCATTTTTCCACCTCTCGCCCCCAGGAATCACGGCAATTTTGTTGCCATACTGTTTGGCAAACTCCGCTACTGCTTGGCAATTCCGCAAACAACCAGCCAGGGTGGGTGTATTTCCTATTTGTAAGCTTAAAAAAGAACCATTGGGTGAAGGTAAAACTAATCTAGTTCCAGTGGTAATTTGAGCTATTGATTTGGGAGATAGAGAATATCCTGTTGTTGTAGACCGTCTATGATTTGCCAATTCTGCCTGTAATGAATTGGCATAATCTATAACTGATTCATCTCTATAAGCATGTGGAATGAGTTGTGGTGTGGGAATTGCGTTACCTGGGAATATATCAACACCATGAAATTTTGTAGGGGAGCATCCCAAATGTGTAAATTTATTTTTTTGTAGTGCGGGCTTCTAGCCCGCTTCCTGGACATTAGGGAGCAAGATGCTCCCACTACAAATTTTATTTTTGCAAAATTGGGATGCTCCCTTTTGTAGCGCGATCGCACCAAGAGCATTTACCATAGCTTTGGTTATAGTAGTGGTTATCTATCCTCCCGCAAAGAATTAGCTCACTACTAGCAAATTTTAATGTTTTTTGGATTACGTACTTGGAAAGAATCTATATCAATAATTGAAGGTAAACGCCATCATTATCAAGTCTTAAATATTGGCTGTAAAGAACAACGGAGAATTTAGGAAGTCATCATTCATGTTGATATCAAAGATAAAAAAATTGGATACAAAGAGATGGTACAGAAATTGGTGTCGCTAATCAATTAATCGCTGCTGGAGTACCTAAAGAAGATATCGTATTAGGATTTTACGCTCCTTATAAACGCCAATTTACTGATTTTGCCATGGAATAAGTATCAGGAAATCATCAATAGTAAACTTTGCTCTAATCATCCACTATCCACTAAACTCAGAAGTGCCACAATATCGCTTCAAACATGTCAGACTCCCAAACCGTTAGCACTGCTGTTGCCAAACTCTACGATACTTACCCGTTTCCCCCAGAACCCATACTAGATGAACCACCACCGGGGTACAATTGGCGCTGGAATTGGTTAGCCGCTTACAACTTTTGCACTGGACACAAGCCAAAAAACCAGAATATTCGGATTTTAGATGCCGGCTGTGGTTCTGGGGTAGGTACGGAATACTTGGTGCATCTCAACCCCCAAGCCCAGGTTGTGGGGATTGACCTGAGTGCAGGTACGTTAGAAGTAGCGAAAGAACGCTGTAAACGTTCTGGTGCAACCCGTGTCCAATTTCACCACCTCAGTTTGTATGATGTGGAACAGTTACCGGGTGAGTTTGATTTAATTAACTGTGTGGGCGTTTTGCATCATACGCCAGACCCGATTCGTGGTATTCAAGCCCTAGCCAAGAAGTTAGCCCCTGGTGGCTTGATGCATATTTTTGTCTATGGGGAGTTGGGACGCTGGGAAATTCAACTCATGCAAAAAGCGATCGCTCTCCTCCAAGGTGATAAAATCGGCGACTACCATGATGGTGTGCAAGTCGGGCGAGAAATCTTTGCATCTCTCCCAGAAAAAAACCGGATTCTCAAGCGAGAACAAGAACGGTGGTCAATGGAGAACAAAAAGGATGAATGCTTCGCTGATATGTATGTTCATCCCCAGGAAATTGACTACAACATTGAAACATTGTTTGAATTGATAGATGCTTCTGGCTTGGAATTTATTGGCTTTTCCAATCCTGGGTTTTGGGAGTTAGAGAGACTTTTAGGCAAAGCACCAGAGTTAATAGCACGGGCACATGAGTTAAGCGATCGCCAACGTTATCGCCTGATAGAATTATTAGACCCTGAAGTTAGCCATTATGAGTTTTTCCTCGGTCGTCAGCCCCTGCTCAAAGCTGACTGGTCAGAGGATCATGCCCTATCCCAAGCAATTCCCGAACTTAATCCCTGTATTGAGGGATTTCCGAGTCAATGTGTATTTAATTACGACTACCAACTAGTTAACTTGACAACGGCAGAATTTGAGTTTCTGCAAAGCTGCAATGGTCACTCAAAAGTATCAGAGATTTTGACAAAAACCTCCCTCAGTTTAGATGCAGTCAGAAACCTCCTCCAGCAGCAACTGATTTTATTAACACCAGGTACTTAACACTGAGTCATTAATCAAAAAAATATACCAATTAAAAACCAGTCTCAGGGAGAACAGTTGTTCAGTATGAGCCAAAGAGGCAATATTGGCGAGTTTAAGCTAAAGTAAGGTGTGTAGACCATTGATGAATCGTCGCATCTAGCTTTACAGAATTTACCAATGCAGCGATCTCCAAAAATGTTGACAAAGTACAGCGTAGGCCCATAGCAAAAGTAAAATTATCTGCAAGAGGTCAAGATTGGTGGATGCCTTGCCTCTACTGAACCACATTGCTATTTCCCTACACTCTTGACTGACACGAAGTTAATTGTTTTTTCCTAAAGTATTGTTACCGGATCATGATATGATTCAGCTGACTGAATGTGCAGTCATCCTGTTTAACTGTACTGGTTTCAAGTCCCGTGAGCTTGTCAGACGAATCAACTGCACCCACTCCGACGACACGAGAAGATGCTAAAACTGGTTCTGAAGAAGCAGAATCAGATAAATCTATGGGAGAGTTCTATCAACTCTACCAGAAGTTGTTGGTAATCACACTTGTCTTAATGGGGATAATATTTATCTCTGTGTGGATTTTTTATTCCCTCAACACTGCTCTGAATTATTTGATTGGAGCGTGTACAGGTGTGGTTTACTTAAAAATGCTGGCTAAAGACGTTGAACAACTCGGCGGTGAGAAACAGCGTCTGAGCAAAAATCGTTTTGCTCTGTTTGTTGGGTTGATTGTATTGGCAACCCAATGGCATGAATTACAGATTGTACCCATATTTTTGGGATTTCTCACTTACAAAGCCACGCTCCTAGTCTATATGGTGCAAACTGCGTTTATTCCTGATTCTTAAAAAGTCAGGCTCACTAAAGACAATACTCCCATCCTCGCTCGTTGGGGAAAATGCTTGAAGAATGCAAATGCTAAGTGTCTTAAACGCCTTTAATTCATTTCCCCTCGCCGAATTAGAAGTAGGTCATCATTTCTACTGGCAGTTGGGCAATTTGAAAATTCATGGGCAAGTTTTTCTCACCTCGTGGTTTGTAATTAGCATTCTAGTAATAGCTTCCCTAGCTGCTACTCGCAACGCCCAAAAAATTCCTAGTGGCATCCAAAATTTGATGGAATATGCCCTAGAATTTATCCGAGATCTAGCAAAAAACCAACTTGGTGAGAAAGAGTACCGCCCTTGGGTGCCTTTCATCGGCACATTATTCTTGTTTATCTTCGTATCGAACTGGTCAGGTGCTCTAATTCCCTGGAAGCTAATCAAGTTACCTTCAGGTGAATTAGCAGCTCCTACCAATGACATCAATACGACTGTTGCATTGGCACTGCTAACATCTTTAGCGTATTTTTACGCGGGTTTTAGTAAGCGCGGTTTGGGCTACTTTAAAAAATATATCGAGCCAACACCTGTGCTATTGCCGATCGCAATCTTAGAAGATTTCACCAAGCCCCTCTCCCTTAGCTTCCGTCTTTTTGGCAATATCTTGGCGGATGAATTGGTAGTAGCGGTGCTGGTGCTGCTAGTTCCTTTATTTGTACCTCTGCCTGTAATGGCCTTGGGTTTATTTACCAGTGCCATTCAAGCCCTGGTTTTTGCTACCCTAGCAGGGGCATACATTCATGAGGCAATGGAAGGACACGGTGGAGAAGAGCATGAGGAGCATTAATTCAGTAACCAGTCAGCAGAAAACGGTTATCAAGCGTACAGCGAAACTGATAACTGAATAACTGATAACTGATAACTGTTAGGCTTCTCAGTTGATAGCACAGTTCCAATGAGCCTATGCGCTCAAAGCATCGCCACAGCGATTTGTAAGAACTCGGTGCAGCGTGAAAAACACGTTCTAGTCGTTAACTTTTGTAGTTCTGTATTTAAAGCAAGGAAAATCAACATGGATCCATTAGTTTCTGCTGCTTCAGTTCTGGCTGCTGCTCTAGCAATTGGTTTAGCTGCAATTGGCCCTGGTATTGGTCAAGGAAACGCTGCTGGTCAAGCAGTAGAAGGTATTGCCCGTCAACCCGAAGCCGAAGGCAAAATTCGCGGTACTTTGCTATTAACCTTAGCGTTCATGGAATCCTTGACCATCTACGGTCTAGTTATCGCTTTGGTGTTGCTATTCGCTAACCCCTTCTCATAAGACCTCAAAGTTTTTGTGAATGTGGAGACGTGAACCATCACGCCTCTACACTCAAAAGAGCTTGGGAATAAATTTTGTTCAGATGTGAAGTTGACCCTTGTTGGCTATGGGTCTCTAAAAATACGAAAGGTTGGATGATGTTGCTAGCCATGAAAACTGCTACTCCAGCCAAAGAGGAGAGAAATGTTTGATTTCGATGCTACCTTGCCCTTCATGGCATTGCAGTTCCTGCTATTGGCAGCTTTGTTGAATGTAATTTTCTATAAGCCACTAACCAAGGTACTAGACGATCGTGATAACTATATCCGGACGAATACCCTTGATGCGCGGGAGCGTTTAGCAAAAGCTGAACGTTTAGCCGCAGAATATGAGCAACAGCTAGCAGATGCTCGCCGACAGTCGCAAGCAACTGTAGAAGCCGCTCAGGCTGAAGCTAAGAAAATTACTGCCGAGAAAATTGCTGAAGCCCAACAAGAAGCTCAAGCTCAAAGAGAACAGGCTGCTGTGGAAATAGAGCAACAAAAACAGCAAGCTTTTCGAGAGTTAGAGCAACAAGTTGATGCTCTCAGCAGACAGATTCTAGAAAAACTATTAGGGCCAACTCCAGTTAGATAATCTAACAAGACTGGTTCTCTTGAAAGTATACGCGCAGCTGGGCATCAGTCCCAGAGCGCTTAATTCAAGTGTCCAAAAAAGGCACTTTTTTCCCTTCGGGATATGAAACTCAAATTCCCTGCGGGTGATCAGAGGATTATCTCCCTTCGGGAAAATAAAATGTACTAGGAAGCGAGCAGCGCACTTTGTAGATGGGTATCATGGGCACATTCTTATTACTTGCCGCAGAAGCGAACGCTGTTGGCTCTGAAATGGCAGAAGGCGCAGCCGAGGGTGGTTTCGGTCTAAATATAGACATTTTTGAAACCAATCTCATTAACCTAGCGATTCTGATTGGCATACTATTCTACTTTGGACGTAAAGTTTTAAGCAACATCCTGAACGAGCGGCAATCCAATATTGCCACCGCCATTCAGGAAGCAGAAGGACGCTTGAAAGAGGCGCAGACCGCCCTTTCTCAAGCGCAAGAACAATTGACTCAGGCTCAAGCTGAGGCACAACGTATCCGCAAAGCAGCTGAAGAAAACGCCCAAGCGGCGAAAGCAGCCACGTTGGCACGAGCAACACAAGATGTAGAACGCTTGAGACAAACAGCAGTAGCTGATTTAAACACCGAAAGAGAGCGGGCGCTGGCCGATTTGCGACAGCGAGTAGCCACCCTAGCGTTGCAAAAAGTCGAGACACAACTGCGAGCTGGTATTGCTGATGATGTCCAACAAACAATAATTGAGCGTAGCATCGCACAGGTGGGAGGACGCTGATGAAAAGTAATGTAGAAACATCCGAAGTAGCCCAGCCTTACGCACAGGCTTTGTTATCGATAGCGCAATCCAAAAATCTCACAGAAGCGTTTGGTGAAGATGCTCGCTCCTTACTGAATTTGTTAAATAATTCAGAGCAATTGCGGAACTTCATCGAAAACCCTTTTGTGAAAGCTGAAACCAAAAAAGCAGTAGTCACCCAAGTCCTCGGCGGTGAAAGTGCCAATCCCTACTTACGCAATTTTTTATTGCTATTGGTAGACAAAAGACGCATTTTTTTCCTAGAGCCGATACTACAGCAGTATCTAGCCTTATTGCGGCAATTGAATCAAACCGTGTTAGCAGAAGTGACTTCTGCTGTTCCCCTGTCGGAAAAGCAGGAGCAGGCAATAAAAGAGCAAGTAATTGCGCTCACCAGTGCTCGTCAGGTGGAACTAGAAACTAAAGTAGACCGTGAGTTGATTGGTGGCGTAATCATTAAGGTGGGTTCACAGATCATCGACGCTAGTTTACGAGGTCAGTTGCGCCGCCTTTCTTTGCGTTTAAACAGTTAGAAATTCAAGAGTCAAGAGCAAAGAGTGAAGAAACAAAAAGTTTATTCATCTTTCTAATTCTGAACTCTTAACCGATTTCTTCTTCCGTTTCTGAAGCACATAAAAATAGACACATGAGTATTTCAATTAGACCTGACGAAATTAGCAGCATTATTCAGCAACAAATCGAGCAATACGACCAAGAAGTCAAAGTTGCTAACGTTGGTACTGTCTTGCAAGTAGGTGACGGTATTGCCCGGATCTATGGTCTAGAAAAGGCTATGGCTGGGGAACTATTAGAATTTGAAGATGGCACAATCGGCATCGCCCAAAACTTGGAAGAAGACAATGTGGGTGCGGTGCTGATGGGTGAAGGTCGTGAAATTCAAGAAGGAAGCTCCGTCACCGCAACTGGTAGAATTGCCCAGGTAGGTGTGGGAGAAGCCTTAATTGGACGTGTTGTGGATGCTTTAGGTCGTGCCATCGATGGCAAGGGAGACATCAAAACCACAGAAAGCCGTTTGATTGAATCTCCAGCACCTGGTATTATTGCCCGTCGGTCTGTACATGAACCCATGCAAACGGGTATTACAGCTATTGACTCGATGATTCCTATCGGTCGTGGTCAGAGGGAATTGATCATTGGCGATCGCCAAACTGGTAAAACAGCGATCGCAATTGACACGATCATCAACCAAAAAGCAGAAGATGTGATCTGTGTCTACGTGGCGATCGGTCAGAAGGCTTCCACCGTTGCTAACGTGGTGCAAACCTTGCAGGAAAAAGGCGCAATGGACTACACTGTTGTCGTCGCCGCTAATGCCAGTGACCCCGCCACCTTGCAATTCCTGGCTCCCTACACAGGCGCCAGCATCGCTGAGTACTTCATGTACAAAGGCAAAGCTACCCTGATCATCTATGATGACCTCTCCAAGCAAGCCCAGGCTTACCGTCAAATGTCCTTGCTGCTACGTCGTCCACCAGGACGGGAAGCTTACCCCGGAGACGTATTCTACATCCACTCCCGCTTGTTAGAAAGAGCCGCCAAACTCAGCGACGAATTGGGTAAAGGTAGCTTGACCGCCCTCCCCATCATCGAAACCCAAGCTGGTGACGTTTCGGCCTACATTCCCACCAACGTAATTTCCATTACTGACGGTCAGATATTCCTGTCTTCCGACTTGTTCAACGGTGGTATCCGCCCAGCTGTGAACCCAGGTATCTCAGTATCCCGCGTAGGTTCTGCCGCTCAAACCAAGGCGATGAAAAAAGTTGCCGGTAAGATTAAATTGGAACTGGCACAATTTGACGACCTGCAAGCTTTCGCTCAATTTGCTTCTGACTTGGATAAAGCCACCCAAGACCAGTTGGCACGGGGTCAACGCCTACGGGAACTCCTCAAGCAGCCCCAAAATGACCCCCTCTCCGTATACGAGCAAGTGGCAATTCTCTACGCTGGCATCAACGGTTACTTAGATGATATCGCTGTAGATAAAGTCACCACCTTTACCAAAGGTCTGCGTGATTACTTAAAGACGGGCAACACTAAATACGCCCAAGCAGTACAAGCTTCTAAAGCATTGGGTGACTCAGAAGAAGCTGCCTTGAAGGAAGCACTCGGCGAATACAAGAAGACCTTCAAAGCTACAGCGTAATTAGTAATTAGTCGTTAGTCATTAGTCATTAGTTATTGGTAAATCACCAGTAACTAATGACAAAGGACAAATGGCAACTGACAAACATAAAAGAATATGCCTAATCTCAAAGCAATACGCGATCGCATTCAGTCGGTCAAAAACACCAAAAAAATCACAGAAGCCATGCGCCTAGTGGCGGCGGCGAGAGTACGGCGAGCGCAGGAACAAGTGCTGGCAACTCGCCCCTTTGCCGACCGCTTGGCACAGGTATTATATGGCTTGCAAAGTCGTTTGCGGTTTGAAGAAGCCAACCTACCACTACTGAAAAAACGCCAAGTTAAGTCAGTAGGATTGTTGGTAATTTCCGGCGATCGGGGTTTGTGTGGCGGTTACAACAGTAACGTCATCCGTCGCGCCGAAAATCGCGCCAAGGAACTCAAAGCTGAAGGTGTAGATTACTCCTATGTGATTGTCGGTCGGAAAGCTACACAGTACTTTCAACGCCGCAGTCAGCCCATTGATGGCACATACACTGGCTTAGAGCAAATCCCCACCGCCGCCGAAGCCAACAATATTGCAGACGAACTACTTTCTTTGTTCTTATCAGAAAAAGTAGACCGCATCGAGTTAATCTATACCAGATTCGTCTCCTTGGTGAGCTCCCGTCCTGTGGTGCAAACCCTGCTACCCCTCGACCCTCAAGGTCTAGAAGCAGCCGATGACGAAGTCTTTCGCCTCACAACCCGTGGCGGTCAATTTCAAGTCGAACGGGAGAAAGTCGCCAGCCAAGTCCGCTCTTTACCCCGCGACATGATTTTCGAGCAAGATCCAGTCCAGATCCTCGATTCTCTGTTACCTCTGTATTTGAGCAACCAGCTATTACGGGCGCTGCAAGAATCAGCAGCCAGTGAACTAGCTGCACGGATGACAGCCATGAGTAATGCCACCGAGAACGCTGGTGAATTGATTAAAAACCTGTCATTGTCTTACAACAAAGCCCGACAAGCCGCGATTACTCAAGAACTCCTTGAGGTTGTTGGTGGTGCAGAAGCACTGACTTAAAACTCAATTCCTAACTATAACTAATAGCTAATTGCTAGTAAATTTCAAACTGGCGATTAGCTATTTTTGGTTTTGAGGATGTTTTACCAAACGAGTGTTATGACATTTACTACAGATTGTTGTCGCTTTTATGTCATCAAAAAAGATATGCTACTCGGTAGGTGTGATTACGTATTTTAGACACTCAATGTAATCCCCCAAAAGGTAGGTAAACATGTCAGCGAAGCAAGCTTTGGTGATTGACTATGTTGATTGGCCGAAGTTTCTTTTCAATCCGCCCCTTCTAACCAGTTTTCAATCGGGTTGGAGTAGCATTCAACTTGCCTATTACCACCAACCATCGATAGATTTGCCTGAAGTATTCAACCCTCGACACATGGTCATTATTGCACTGGGGCATGAGGCAATTGATTTGGAATTTGTCTGTGAGGGTCGTTTGCAGACGATCTCGTATCGAGAAAAAGACTTTGCAAGTGGCTGTATTGAAGTCGTTCCTGCTAATTTACCTTGTGGAGTCCGTTCTATTTCGACTGTTCAAACAATAGAGTGGATTCACTGCTATCTAGAGCCGACATTCGTTGCTCAGATCGCTCCTGAATCGGTGAACCCGGATAGCGTCGAACTTTTGCTGACACGGAAAACAGCCGATCCATTAATCGCACAAATTGGTCTAGCACTCAAGTCAAGTTTAGAAGTGGATGGGGTGGGTAGTCGTTTCTACGCCGATTCAATGGCTACGGCGTTGTCAGCTCATCTGTTGCGCTATTACTCTACCCGCAACCATCGTTTTCGAGAACATGAAGATGGGTTGTCTAAACAAAAGTTAAGGCAAGCTACTGAGTATATCCAAGCGCATTTGGGTGAGGATTTATCCCTGAGTGAAATTGCAAATGAACTTGGGATGAGCCAGTATTACTTTTGCCACCTATTTAAGCGATCTATCGGCATATCTCCCCATCAATATTTGATTCGCCAACGAGTAGAACAAGCAAAGCATTTGTTAAAGCAGCCAGGAAGAACAGTTACATCAGTAGCACTAGATTGTGGCTTTGCAAATCAGAGCCATTTTGCCAAGTGTTTTCGCCAATGCACAGGGATGAATCCAAAAGAGTTTCGCCAGTCATAGCAATCAATCAATTAATTTTCCCGGACATTTTTTAAGACATCAAAATTTCCGAGCTATGCAATAACAAACTTGGATATTTTTTGTTATTTTCGGTACGATTATTGGTATCAGCCTATCAAAAAGTCGCAGATGAACGTTTCTTTAACCCCAGAATTAGAAAAGTGGGTACAATCTAAAGTTGAAAGCGGTATGTATACTTCGGCTTCTGAAATTATACGTGAGGGGCTACGGCTGCTCAAAGAACAAGATGCTTTAAAAGCAATACGCCTAGCAGAATTGCGTCGGGAGATTCAACTGGGAATTGATAGCGGAGAATCTACACCTCTCAACATGGATGAAATTATCGCCAAAGCCAAACAACAACGACAGGAGAAAGAATCCGCATAATGGCGATAATTCTCAAAAAAACCGCTTTCTGAAGCTGATTTGTTCGATATTTGGAATTTTATTGCTAATGACAGCTTTGAAAAAGCAGATCGATTGCTACAAAAATATTGACAGCCAACTTAAAATACTAGCATCGAACCCAAGTATGGGAAGAAAGCGTGACTCCTGATTACCCAATCTGCGGAGTTTTCCAGTAGGGAATTACCTAATTTTCACCGTCCCATCAACCAAGGGATTGAAGTCATTCGTGTTCTGCATGGGGCAAGAGATATCCCAAGCCTTTTTGAAGATTCAGAAGACGAATAATAGAATCCTCAACAGGATCGCCTATGAACGGTGGAAAAGTTTAATTGCGATCGCTTCGCTATTCCTGATACTGCACAGCATATTACCCTTCATTTGCTCAAGTGATCCGAATAAACTGTTAGAGCGATACTCCTGAAGGAGTCGCTACGCTAACGCATTAGAGTGTGGCTTTGCAAATCAGAATCATTTTGCTAAGTATTTTCGCCAATACACTGGAATGAATCCGAAACAGTTTCGCAAGTTACAGCAAGATTTTGCTCTAAATCGCAAGAATATGTGCGATTTAATTGAAGAAATTTCTTAAAGTGATGTCAATGCTTATATAAGCTAATACAAAGTAGAATTTTCTGTTTAGCATTAAAGGCAATGAGAATTTTCAGAAGTACCGAAAACAACGTCGAGGCTCTCCAATTCAACTGCGACAGCGACCCGTCGCGCCGTTGGACGATAACCGATGTGACCGGCGCTGGTGTTTATCAAATCAAGAATGTGCAAACCAACAAGTGTCTCACTATTGCTGGAGGAAGAAGTACCGAAAACAACGTCGAGGCTCTCCAATTCAACTGCGACAGCGATCCATAGTAATGCCCTGTCTTTTGGAGACATTGTGGAACCAAAACAGTGAGAAAAAGCAAAATCATCGAATTTTGTAGCTTGTATAGCGCCTATAAAACACAGTAGTATTCAATTCCTGTCTAACAATCCTGGGAACGGACTGGTGAGATATTTCGGTTGCAATGCAAAGGTTACTAGCCACCGCTCAACAGGAACGTTAACCCCTATTTATTAACAGACCTGATAATAAAAGGAGAATTTTAAATAATGGTTAGTCAAAGAACGATTGAAATTGTCAAGGCGACTGCACCGATTATTAAAGAAAAAGGTGAAGAGATTACCACGCGGATGTATCAAATTGCATTTGCAGAGCGGCCTGATTATAAACGCGGCTTTGAAACCACTTGGATGCAGCGTCTAGACGGTGGTGATCAAGCACACAAGTTAGCGGCATCTGTTTATGCCTATGCTACTCATATTGACCGCCTAGATGAGTTGGCTACGGCAGTAGAAAAAATTGCCCATCGTCATGTAGAGACTCGTATACTACCTGAGCAGTATGAGCTAATTGGCGAAAAGCTTTTACAGGCCATGAAAGATGTTTTGCAAGATGCCGCAACTGATGAAGTTATTTCGGCATGGGCTGAAGCCTATGCTGCTTTAGCAAACATCTTTATTCAAAAAGAGAAGGCAATCTATAAACAAGAAGATCAAGAACTAACTGAGCGATTGGCGTATGGGAGATAATTGACGCGATTATCTATGAATGGAGATCAAATGCCATTGCGATCGCCAGTGTACACGGCATAATAGTAGGCTAGATAAAGTGATCGCTCTGTGTAAGTTGACAAGTTTTTAGTACCGAAAAATACATTTAATTACGTAGGGCTTGCTGAAAAAGAAAGAAAAGGTAACAGTATGTAGAAGAAAAGACCCTAGAAGTAGATTCAGGTGCAAGGAAAGAAGGTAAAATAGCTCAAAAGCCTTGCATCACAGTGGTCAGCCCGAAG
>JAESGB010000131.1_pt1 | contig 40237 bp, 36 predicted proteins | sample 9266211 | NCBI WGS metagenome assembly JAESGB01 (sample SAMN14514844, study PRJNA621659) | algae metagenome | isolation source: Goleter apudmare HA4340-LM2 and co-occurring heterotrophs from cave wall... | place: USA: Maniniholo cave, Kauai, Hawaii | collected 2009-07-28 | reverse complement strand
GCGGAGCTGATCGTCGCCACGACGAAGCACAAGGCGACGGGGCGAGGCTCAATCGCCGCCATCGATACGGTTGCGAGTACGTGGGTGCTGCCGCCGACGCTGACCCTGCAATACCATCTCGCGCCCAAGGGCAAGGTTCGGCCTTATGTCGGGGCCGGCGTCAATTACACGGTTTTCTATGCCGAGGATGCCAGCGACGCGCTGGAAGGCGCGCTCGGGGCGACGAAGGTGCGCATGAGCGACAGCGCCGGTTACGCGCTGCAGGCAGGCGTCGACATTGACATCGGACCCCGCACCTTCGTGAACCTCGACGTCAAGTACATCGATATCGACACCACAGCCCGGCTGACCACGGCCGCGGGGACGAACCGCGTGCGTGTCAGCATCGATCCGCTGGTGATCGGCGTCGGCGTCGGCATGCGCTTCTAAGGCCCTCCCTCCGGGCCGAACTCAGCGGCCACGCCGGTTCCCCGACGTGGCCGCTCCTATCTGGTGACAAAAATCAGACCGCGCGGCTGAACCGCTGAATGCCCAACGCGGAATGCTCGTCGAACGCGCTGGCGACCAAGCGCGCGTAGGGCAGCCCTTCCGGGGTTAGCTTGAGTGTAGCGCCCGAGATGGTCACCAGCCCGCGCAACACCAGATCTTCCAACCGATCGTGCGCCCTCCGGTCGAGCAGTCCACGGATGCCGAACGTCTGGTGCGCGATGTCCAGGTCCACCCGCCCGTCGCAGAGCAGCCGTTCAATCACCCAGCCGCGGGCACGATCGGCAGGCTGGAGCGTGACGCCCTTGACCCCGGCCAGTCCGCCGGCGTTCACCATCTCGATATACTGACCGAGGTGCTTCTCGTTCTGTACGACGACGTCGCCCACCTGACTGATCGCGGAAGCACCCAGGCCGATCAGGGCATCGGCGTCGTCATCCGTGAAACCTTGGAAGTTGCGCCGGAGGCGATTATTCGCGGCGGCTTGTGCGAGCGGGTCGCTGAGCCTAGCATAATGGTCGAAGCCGATGGTGGCAAAGCCCTGCTCCTCGAGCATCTCACGGGCCAGCAGCGACTGCGTGAAGCGAGCATACGCGTTCGGCAGCAGGGTGTCGTCGATCATGCGCTGGCGCGGTAGCATCCGGGGCATGTGCGCGTAGCCGAACATCGCCACACGGGATGGTGCAAGCAACCGCGTCCGGGCAAGAGTGCAAGCGATGTCATCCAGCGTCTGGCCGGGCAGCCCGTACATGAGGTCGAGATTGATGGCGGTAACACCGGCCGCGCGCAGCTCGGCCGCGCGGAGCGCCACCTCCCGAAACGGTTGGACTCGGTTGATCTTCTGCTGGATCCGCAGGGAAAAGGTCTGGGCGCCGAGGCTGGCCCGCGTGATGCCGCAGCCGGCCAGCGTGCGGGCATAATCGGCGTCGAGACTACGCGGATCGAGTTCCGCAGCCCACTCGGCGGCAGGGTCGATGCGGAACGACCGATGGAGAGCCGCGCAGATCCTGTTGAACTCGGCTGCCGGCAGGGCATTGGGGCTTCCGCCGCCGAAGTGGACATGAGCGACGGATCCGCGGACGAGCTGGGCTACCGAAGCGATCTCACTCAGCAGCGCATCGACGTACCGGGTGACCCGGCTTGCGCGGCCGATGGTGCCCGTGTTGCACCCGCAGTACCAGCAGATCGTCTCGCAGAAGGGAACGTGCAGGTAGAGCGACAGCTTGGCGCCATCGGCCAGTGTTCCCAGCGCTTGCCGCTGGTCGGACGCTCCCACCTTCCCGCTGAACGAAACTGCGGTTGGGTAGCTGGTGTAGCGTGGCACACTCAGCGCGGCGAGGTCGGCATGGTAAGCGGTCATAGGCCTGTGATGGGCCGGCGACATCTGCCCGCGCCTTGACGATCGTCAAATTACAGAGCCGTTACGTATTCCTCCGGACCAACGCCCTTGCTGTTGGTCAACGGCAGCAGCCGAGTAGCCCGGCACTCCGTAGGCCTCAAGCACAAGGAGGCGACGATGATCCATCTTCCGAACGACTGGTTCCTGTATCTTGCGGCAGGTGCCATGGGCCTGTTCATGCTGACCATGATGTTCGTGACGGTCAGCGAACGCCGGCATCGCTGATCATCAGGTCACCTCGAACGAGGGCGTCGCGCACATGGCCCCCCTTTTGGCGGCACCTCGTGGGATCGGCACGATCTGATCGCAGGCACAGGAGCGGCTAAGCAGCCGTATCGTGCCTTCCGCGATGACGATCAAGTCAGCGACGCCGTGCTACTTAGCCAAACCAGAATGTCTGGGTGACACCTCACGTCGGCACCAGTAGTCAGCTATCGTGCAAGCCATCCGGCATCTTCTCGCGCAACGCCATTTCGCCCTTCTGATCTGCGCGGCGACGCTGTTGCTCAAGCTGATCGTGCCGACCGGCTACATGATGGCCAGCGATCACGGTCGCCTCACCATTACGATCTGCTCCGGCTCCGCCTCGCCCGCGACAATGACAGCTATGGCTGAAATGCCGAGCATGCACGGCGACATCGCGGATCACGGCCAATCGGAGGACCACAGCAAGGCAGAAATGCCCTGCGCCTTCTCCGGACTTTCAGCGGCGGCGCTGGCCGCTGTTGATCCCATCCAGCTCGCCGCGCTGCTGGCTTTCGTCATGAGCGTGGGGCTTTACGGCCTCGCCACACTGCCGCCATCGCGCCGGGCGCAGCTCAAACCTCCTTCAAGAGGGCCGCCGGCCAACCTTTGACCTGCCGTTCTGCGCCAACCGTTCCCGCGGCGCATCCATGAACCGCGTCCTGCCACTCCGGCGGGGCGGTCAAGGGTATTCGTATGTTTCAAGCTTCCTTGCTGGCGGGAGCCGCCGCGTCCTGCCTCCTGCTCCCCGTTCCCCTCGGCGCGCAAACTCGTGACGCACCCACCCCCACCCCAAGGCAGGCCCGTACCGAGGTCGCGATCGGCGGGGGCGACATCGTCGTCACCGCGAGTTCAATGGCCCGTTCCACCGCCAACGTGCTGACCTCCGTCGACGTGCTGAGCGGCGACGTGGCGCAGCGGCAGAATGTCGACAACGCGTGGGAGCTGTTCGCTCGCCTGCCCGGCGTGGTGCTGACCGACTTCAACCAGGGCACCACGTCCGGCCGCTTCTCCGTTCGCGGCTTCAACGGAGAGGGCGAGATCAATGCCGTCAAGCTGCTGATCGACGGCGTGCCATCCAACGACAATGCCGGCCGCATGGACTTCATCGACATGGTGTCGGCGCTCGACATCGCCTCGGTGGAACTGGTGCGCGGCACCTCCGACCCGCGCTGGGGCCTCCATGCGATAGCCGGCAGCGCCGACATCAGGACGCGCATCGGGGGAACCTATCTCGACGCCCGCGGCATCGCCGGCGCGTTCGGCACCTACGACGCGCAGCTGTCGGCAGGCGTCGAGACGGGCAGGTTCAGCCAGAACTACCTGTTCGCCTTTCGCCGGTCCGGAGGATATCGCGATCATGCCGACCTTGATCGCGTCAATCTCGCGGGGAAGTGGTTCTACGACTTCGGTGCGGCCCGCCTGGGCCTGATCGTCCGCCACAGCCGCGCCACGGCCGAGGAGCCCGGCTATCTGACCGACGCGGACGCCTATGCCGATCGCCGGCGCTCCTATGCGGTATCGGAAACGGACGGCGGCAGGCGCAACCTGTCGCAATACAGCCTGCACCTCGATGCGGACCTTTCCTCCCGTCTGTCGCTGACCGCGATCGGCTATGCCAACGACCTCGACGACAATCGCTACGTCCGCTTCTCCGCCAGCGTCGCGCAGCAGCAGCGGCTGACCGACGAGAAGCAATATGGCGTCATCGCCGGCCTGCACTGGCACGCGGTCGCCTGGCTGATGGCGGAGGCGGGCGGCGACGTGCAGTGGCAGCACAATCGCAGCCTGCGCTGGACCACCGATCGCCGCACGATCGTCGCGGCGACGCGCGATCAGGATTTCGACCTGACGGTGGGCGGCGGCTATCTGCAGGCGGTGGTGACGCCGACGCGCTGGCTGACGGTGACGCCGGCCTGGCGGTTCGACCGGGTCGGCGGCAGCTACACCAACCGGCTCAACGGCCTGGCCTATCCGGTCAACGACTATGGGACGATCAGCCAGCCCAAGCTGTCGGTCGCGGTGACCCCGGCCGCCGGCGTAACCGGCTATGGCAATTTCGGTCGCACCTTCCAGATCGGCGCGGGATCGGGCACCTTCATCGTGCCGCCACGGGTGCGCGACCTCGAACCGTCGATCAACGAGGGGTATGAGGCGGGAATCAAGCTCTCGCAGGGCCGCTGGCTCACCGCCCGCGCAGCGGTGTGGCAGCAGACCGCGAGTGGCGAGCTGCGGCGGCGCCTCAACGATCCCTCGGGCGAGTTCGACAATCTCGGCAGGACCCGCCGCCGCGGCTTCGACCTGGAGGCAAGCGTGCGGCCGCTGTCCGGCCTGTCCGCCTGGGCGAGCTGGTCGCACCAGAAGGCGGTGATCCGCGTCGCCGATCCGGCCGCGCCGCTCACCGCCGGCAACGAAATCGACCATGTGCCTCGCAACGTCTTCACCGCCGGCGTCGAATGGGCACCGGCCGCGCTGCCGTGGCGCGCGTCGCTCTGGGGCAACGGCCAGTCCTCCTACCAGCTGAACACCGCGAACGATCAGGGCCGCTTTGGCTCCTACTTTCAGCTCACCGCCGACCTAGCCTACCGACTGACCAAAGCAGTCGAGGTGTCGGTGCAGGTCCGCAACCTCACCAACGATCGCTACGAATATGTCTGGTACGACGGGACGCAGCGGCTGCACGGGCCCGCCGACCCGCGCAGCCTGTCCGGCGCGGTACGGGCGCGGTTCTGAGCATGGCGACGGGCCGACCGCGATCGGGGCGGGTCATCCTCCGGCGCATTCACCTGTGGCTCGGCCTGTCGCTGGGGCTGGTCTTCGCGCTGGCCGGGCTGACCGGAAGCGCTTTGGTCTTCTATCCCGAGATCGACAATGCGCTGGTGCCCGCCTTGCGCGCGGTGCCGGCGCACGCCCGGCCGCCATCGTGGCAGGCGGTCCATGACCGGCTGCGGCACGATCATCCGACCCGCACGGGCGCATGGGGCATCGAAGTGACGCCGGGCGGCGGCCCGATCCCGGTGCGCTACTACACGCCGGTGGAGACGAAGGGTCGGGCCTTCGCGCCGCTGATGCTGTGGCTCGACCCGCGCGACCTCAGCACGGTGCGGGCGGGTTTCTGGGGCGAGTATCCGACGACGTGGCTCTACGCGCTCCACTGGCAACTGCTGTCCGGCAAGACGGGGGAGATCGTGATGGGGCTGTCGGGGTTCGGCATGCTGGCGATGCTCGTGACCGGCCTCGCCGTCTGGTGGCCACGGGTCGGGCAGTGGCGCCGCGGATTACACTGGAAACCTCGCGCGGCGACGGTGCGGCGCCTGTACGACGTCCATAAGCTCGTTGGCGTCGCCAGCTTCGTGGTGCTGATCGTCGTCACCGCAACCGGCGTCATGCTGGAACTGCCGGATCAAGTCCGACCGGCGATCGGTCGACTTTCGCCCCTGTTCGTGGCTCCGAAGCCGAACGTGCAACCCCGATCTGGTCTCTCCTTGTCGCTCGATAGCTTGGCCGAACGGGGTCAGTCGCTGTTTCCTCATAGTGAGCTAGCGTGGATCGAGACACCTGCTAGCTCGACCAGCGCGGTTCGCATCAACCTCTGGCAGCCTGGCGAACCCAGCCGACGCTTTCCTCGCACCAACGTCTGGCTTGATCCCTTCACCGGCACTGTGCTGGCAATCCGTGACGGGCGCCGCGAGAGCGCAGGCGACGTCGCGTTGAACTGGTTGCATCCGCTGCACGGCGGGGAGGCCTTAGGTGTAGGCGCTTGCAATCGTAGCGGCGTCTGCTCGCAAACAGCCGGTTTTTCTGCTCACGCTCTCTGCCACTGGCGGGTAGCATCCTGCTCAAATTAGCTGCCAGCGTGCTCGCCATCATCCGGGGCTGCTCGCAATCGGACGTGGCTGCTCACATTATCCGCTCCGGGCGGATGTCAAAGGCGGGTTCATTTCACGGGCCGGATCGTCCCATTTCTCCGTCTCCAACTGGCCATTTCGGGAATGAGCAATCGGGAACATATTTTGGGAAAACGGCTATTTCCCTGCCGTCCGGCGCGCCTTGCGACCGTCAGCCGTCTCCCTGAACCTTCGTTTTCGGGAATGTACCCGATGCGCGTTGCAGCAGCTCTCACGAGCGTTATGACCGATACCTGAAGGAGGCATAATGTTGGGGGTTCAAAGCAAAGCGCTGGAGAACTACGGCCTCTCGGTGCTTTCCGGCGCGCTGCTCGCAATGAGCTACGCCATGCACCCAATATGGTGGGCGGCGTGGCTGGCACCGGCCCCAGTAATCGTTGCGACGTTGCGCGCACCCGTCGCACATCGACGCTGGCTTACACTACTCACCGGTGTGATCGGCGGTGCTAGCAGCTTCTCCTACCACTTGACTGTCGGTGGCTGGTTCGTCGCCCTCTTGATCCTGATGCTTGTTGCTTTGGCATGGTCGAGCGCGATCCGGCTCTCCACGATCTTTGTTGAACAGCGACGCCTTTTTCCGGCCGTGCTTGCCGTTCCAATTACTTGGGCGGCGATCGACACTCTCCTGATCCATGTATCTCCGCACGGCAGCGCCGGAAGCATCGCATACAGCCAGATGAACGCACTACCTGTCATTCAAATAGCGAGCGTTGGTGGCATTCCGGCGATTACATTCGTCGTCCTTCTTGGGGGCAGCTTAGTCGGCATCATGTTTGCGACAAAGATGAACCTGACTCGACAAGGCGGGCTGATGGTTTTCGCGGCTGCCGTAGCGGTGATCGGTGCGAACTTGCTGTTCGGGTACATGCGGCTGTCCGGCGCGACACCGGCGTCAGGACCACGGGTCGCCCTGATCGCCACGGACGGCATCCGATCACAGCCTCACAACTGGGATGCTTTTCGCCGGGCCTATGGCCCGGTGATCGCGCGAGTGGTCGAGCCGGGATCGATTGTGCTTCTACCAGAGGGTGTTGTTCGGCTTCCAGACGCCGTGATCGACCAAGGCGCTCGATCGCTCGCGGCCTACGCCGCACAGGCAAGCGCCACGATCGTAGTCGGTGTCATCGTGGACGAGGCGAAGCGGGTCACCAATCGCGCGTTGATAGCTCGGCCGGACGGGTCCTACCGATGGTATGTGAAGCAGCATCTGGTGCCCGGCGTGGAGGCTGGCATTACACCGGGCACCAGCGCCGTCGTCATGCACGATGGCATGGCCGGAATTGGCGTGGCAATTTGCAAGGACATGCATTTCCCGACGCTGGGACGCGATTACGCTCATGAAAATGCCCGCCTGATGCTGGTGCCGGCGAATGACTTCGATGTGGATGATTGGCTGACCGCTCGCATGACGGTCCTGCGCGGCGTCGAAGTAGGATCATCCATCGCCCGCGCTGCCCGGCATGGCATCAGCTTTGTGAGCGATCGTTATGGCAGGGTCATCGCCGAACGTCGAAGCAGTGCCACTATGGGAGCTTTGGTCACCCGGATGCCAACCGATCCCGGTGATGCCACCATCTACGGCAAGTTCGGAGACGTATTCGGGTGGCTGTGCGTCTTGGCTTGGATGCTGTTGCTGGGTTTGAGGCTTGGCGCTTTCCCAAAACCGGTGCGAATGACGGGTTTTGAGAAGCCATGATATTTTTCTTTTCTCGATCCCAAGCGGGAATGAGGCGACTGGACCTAACTGCCACCCTTCACCGGTTGATTGGTCGCCTCGGCCAGCACCTCGGCCAACTCCTCGATGGAATAGGGCTTGCGCAGCAACCGCAACCCCTTGGTGCCTTCCTGCGCCAGGACATTGCTGTACCCGCTGGTCAGCACCACCGGGAGCTGCGGATGAAGCCGGGCTATCTCGTCCGCCAGTTCGATGCCTGAGCGTCCGGGCATGACGACATCGGTAAAGACGGCATGATAGCGATCGGGCGAACGGTCCAGCTCGACGAGCGCCGCATCGGCATCCGCGACCCAATGTGAGCCGAGGCCCAGTTCCGAGAGCGCCTGGGTAGCGAACTCGCCCACTTCCCGATTATCCTCGACGACGAGGATGCACGTCCCCGCTTCCAGAGGCTGGAGCGATAGACGTTCGGCAATGTCTGCCGGCTTTTCCGCGGTCGCCAGCGGCAGGTAGAGCGTGAACGTCGTCCCACGTCCCACCTCGCTATCGACCCCGACATCGCCCCCGGATTGCTTGGCGAAACCGAACACCTGGCTGAGGCCCAGCCCTGTACCGTGGCCTACACCCTTGGTGGTGAAGAACGGCTCGAAAATCTGCTCAATCCGTTCCGCGGGGATACCAGTGCCGATATCGGCGATGGAGATGGCCACATGATCCTGTTGGATCGCGGCGTGATTGCGCAATGCCGGCAGTTCGCTCACCATCTCGACCTTGATGGCGAGACTGCCTTCGCCGTTCATCGCGTCGCGCGCATTCACCGCCATGTTGACGATCGCGGTGTCGAACTGGCTGGGATCGGCCAGCACGAGCGTCGGCTGCTCCGGCAGGTCATAGCGGGTTTCGATTCGTGATCCCGTCAGCGTCGGCAGCATCCCTTGCAGGGACGCGATGCTCGCTGCCGCATCGAAGACCTGCGGTTGCAAGGTCTGGCGGCGGGCGAAGGCTAGCAACTGGGCAGTGAGCTTCGTCGCGCGGTCGGCCGTGTCGGCGATCGCATCGACATACCGGACGCGCTTCTCGTCGCTGAGGCCCGGCCGTCGCAGCAGATCGACCGAGCCGCGGATGACGGTCAGCAGGTTGTTGAAGTCGTGGGCGACACCGCCGGTGAGCTGGCCGACCGCCTCTACCTTCTGCGACTGGCGCAGCGCATCCTCGGTCTGACGCAGCACCTCGTCCGCCTCGCGCGAGGCGGTCACGTCGCGACCGATCGCGAAGATTTCGCCGCGATCGGGGGCTGCGGCCCACGATATCCAGCGATAGCTGCCGTCCTTGTGCCGGAAGCGGCAGACGTAGGGCGGCAGCTCGCCGACCTGCGCGATGGCGAGCGCCCGGGCTGTGGATGCGACATCATCGGGATGGATGAAGTCCGTGGCGGCACGGCCGATGACCTCGACCTCCTCGTAGCCGAGGATCGTCATCCAGGCGGGGTTCGCCTGAGAATAGACGCCTTCGGTGCTGGCGACGACGATCAGGTCAGGCGATGCGCTCCACAACCTTTCCAGCTCTGCGGTGCTGACCTCAACCTGCTCGGCCAAATTGACTGCCTCGTCGCGAAGCTGCCTCTCTCGCGACATCCGCTCGCTGTCGTCCAGCATGGCTCCGATCATGCGCAGGGGATCGCCGGCATCGCTACGGATGACGAAGCCGCGATCCCGGATGTCGGCATAGCTGCCATCGGCACGCCGGAACCGGTAGCTGTCGGCCCAGTCCGTGCCTCCGCCATCAATGACGGCATGGATGCTGGCATCGATCCGGCCGCGATCCTCGGTGTGGATGTGGTCGATCCACCAATCGCCTGTCGGTTCGACATCGGCAAGGCGATGGCCATAGGACCGCTCGATCGCCTCGTTCCAGGTGACGTGATTACGCACCAGGTCCCAGTCCCAGATCGCATCGTTGGTCGCGCGGTTGGCGAAGCGCAGCCGCTGCTCGGTTTCGCGCAGCTTCGCCTCCGCGAGCCGCGCGTCGGTGACGTCGTGGATGGTGCCGATCAACCGTGCGGCGCGACCATCCTCGAAGAACGTCTGCCCGCGTGCGGCGATGTGGCGCAGCTTGCCGTCCTCGATCCCGATCGTGCGGTACTCGGTCTCGAACAGGCCATCGCCTGCGGGATCGAGCGACGACTGCACCGCGGCGTCGGCACCGGCGCGATCGTCGGGGTGGACGCCCCGCAGGAACGCTTCCTGGTAGCTGACCGGCGCTCCGGGCGGCAGGCCGAACAAGGCCCGCGCGCCATCGTCCCAGGTCAGAACGTCGTGGATCAGATCATAGTCGAACGTGCCGAGGCGCGCGGCCGTGGTCACGACTTCCGCGGTGCGCCGCGCATCCTCGAGCGCGACCTTCGTCTCGTGCTCGGCGGTGATGTCGCGCACCGCCTTGACGAAGCCGGGATCGTCGGCGCCGAGCAGCGGCGTCATCGCGCCGTGCGCGTAGAAGCGGCTGCCGTCCTTGCGGATATGCCAGCGCTCGTCCGAGGCGCGGCCTTCCTTCCGCGCGATCCGGAACTCGCGATCGGGAATGCCCGCCTCGCAATCCTCCGGCGTGAAGAAGCGATCGGCGGGGCTGCCGAGCATCTCCGCCTCGGTCCACCCGAAGATGCGCTCGGCGCCGGCGCTCCAGCTCGTGACGATGCCGTCGGCGTCCATCGCGATGATGGCGTTGTCGATCGCGGAGTCGACGATCGCTTGATACCGGTCCTCGGTCGCCTGGAGGCGTCGCGACGCATGATCCATCGCCATCGCGTGATCGCGCTCGCGGATGGCGTCGCGGTTCTCGATCAGCTCGACGACCTGCTCGGCAAGCAGCGACAGCGCCTCGCGTTGCGCCGCGTCCAGCCCTCCCGGCCGGGCCGCGGTGTCGATCGCGCAGAGGCTGCCCAGCGCTTGGCCGTCTTGGGTGACGAGCGGCGCTCCGGCATAGAAGCGCAGATACGGTGCGCCGGTCACCAGTGACATCGACGCTGTGCGCGGATCGGCCGTCAGGTCGTCGATCTGGAACACGTCGCGCTGGCGAATGGCGAGCGCGCAGACGGACGTGTCGAGCGCCGTCTGGTCGATGTCGACGCCGCCCCTCGCCTTGAACCATTGCCGGTCGACGTCGACCAGGCTGACCAGCGCGATCGGCACGCGGCAGATGTTCTGCACCAGCGCGACGATCCGGTCGAACTTCCGGTCGGTCGGCGTGTCCAAGATGTCGTGCCGGCGAAGGGCCGCCAAGCGATCGGTTTCGTTCGTTTCCGGCCTTGCGCCGGCTTCCTCTTGTCGTGTCGGCACTGCTCGTCGTTACCGTTGGAAAGGAGGGTCGTGGATGGCGATCCATCGCAGCAGCCCCCCGCTCGCCCGCGACCGCCGACATCTAGCAGCGAATGAACAAACGGCCAACATCTTCGCCGTTTCGACCGCACGGGTGAAGGGGGTGAGGCCGGACAAGCGGCTGAATTAATGACTATGGCCGGGCGCCTAACGCCCCTAACCTGCGTTACCAAGCTCCAGGTCGGAGCCGGTGAATGTGTCACGTACTGATTATCGAAGACGAACCGTTCATCGCCATGAACATCCAGACCATGCTGGAGGAGGCGGGTGCCACCTCGTTCGACTTTGCGGTGACGGAGGCAGAGGCGGTTGCTGCCGCGCTCGCTCACCCGCCCGGGCTGATAACCTCGGACGTAAATCTGGTTGAAGGCACCGGACCCGCGGCTGTGGCCCGGATTCATGCCCGCCTCGGAGAGATGCCGGTCATTTTCATCAGCGCGACGCCTGCCGAGTGCCACCCCTGCAATCCGCCGGGGATCATTCTCGGCAAGCCGGTCCGGGAAAGCGAGCTGAAGCACGCGTTTCGTCAGATGGTGTAGGTGGAGACGCCTAGCGTCATCGGCTATTGCCAGATCGACAGCTCGCCCCAGTCCGCGGCTTTCGCCAGAATGCACCGCCCCTTGCTGAAACCGTCCATCCAGCTCAGACGCAACATGATTTCCGAATGGTCAATCGGACAGTCGATAGCCGTTCCCTTGCGCAAGGCGCCAAGCGACTGCCCAGCGGCAAACGCGTCGTTCATTCGGGCGAGAAGGTTGAGCATAGGGCATCGTAACCGGCGACGCTGCGACATCCAACCCTTGGGTAAAGCGCACCTTTATGGGTGACGGCCATCACCCGGTATGAGTTGTGGGAGGCCACACACTTTCCCAATTTACCATCCCAATGGGAACGCGCCAGCCGTCTCGCTGGCCCTTCCAAGTCGAGAAAATAACATCTGATGTCTCGTTGGATAGTTAATCGGTCGCAGTCACACCATGACCATGTTCTTCACACAGCCGCTCTAATTCATCTACCCACGGCTGACTTTCAAGATAGGTGCTGGTTCCAATATCGGCATCAGTAGGAACGATGTCATTGGTCAGGCTGAGGTTGCGCGGCGACAGATCAAGGTTATCTTCACCTGCGAACCATCGAATGACTCGATCGCCTTCACGCCAAATGACCCACACTGCTTCAGTGTCCCGAGGTCCTCGGGTCAGGCCTAGAACACAGGCATGGGTGTCGACGCCGGGGGCTTTTTGGTGTAGGTATGATTCTACGACTTCCTTATACTTGGAAAAGTGTGATCGCTCCTCAAGACCGAATGGCTTGTACTCGGAGAAATATGAATGGCGAACCTTTTCTTGACTACAAGCAGTTACAAGGGTCGCCATTGTCACTGACATGCAAAGCCAGATATAGCTCTCTAGACGGCATTCCCGCATCGCCATTACGACCCTTGTTAATTGCAGCCGCCAACTACGCGACCGTATAGACCAGGCTGACCATCTTCGTCCTAATTTCCGAAACTCGATCGAGTTTTGGGAAGCAGCGGCTTAATTTGAGCTGAAAAACGGGCCATCGCAATCAGGTGGTAAGGGTGCTGCGAGTCCAATCGGCGGCGAGGCACTGCCGCCGCCACCTAGCGACACGTAGGAGCCAACAGCGTATCGACGCCCGTCGCTCGTAACAACGAACTGCCCACTACCTTCCTTTACGAGGCGCGACCCGAGCGGCCAGATAACCAGCGCATCGCCGATCCGTATACAGCCGTCGCGAACCGTCAGCCTGCCCTTGGCAAGGGCGGTCAGGGCTATGTCTGGAGTGAAGGAGCGAACAGGAAGATGCAGCGCGATGGGCTTGGCCGCGCAGCCAGCGCAGGCGAGTATCGCGACGATCAAGAGGTGAGGTTTCATAAAGACACTTTGGAAGCTCTTTAGGATCGGTTGAAATTAATCAGGTTGTTAAATAAGTGAAGCGTAGGTCAAGCGTGTTCGCCGGACCTGGATGATTCTGGCCTATTAAGTCGTGAAACGCCTGAGCGTCTTCCCGAAGAATCGCAGGCCAGTCCTTCGGTTGATTGCCATGCGCTGCACTACAGGCAGCCCCCACCATCAACGCTATGCCAAGAATGGAACAGACCTGTTGCCGCACTATGCCCCCTATGCGTGATATGGCGGCGTGCAGTATGTCATGATCGACCGGAGCATCAAAATCACTGGACTTTGAGCCGCTTATGGCGAGCCGCAGCGCTCGGGTGTCCGGAAACGGACATCTGACGGTACTTCCCAAAAAAGCGAACGGCAGCGGGACGGTCAGCTCATTCCCGTTAGGATCTCAATCGGAAATGGCTGCTGACCCATGTCAGCATTCGAGCGGGTCAAGGCAGAACAGCTCTTCGACGGGACGTCCGAGCAATTGAGCAGCCTTCAACGCAAGTAAGGGGCTGTCGGAACCAACTTCGACGAGCTGCCAACCGAGCGTTTCGGCGCATGGAGGTCGGGCAAAGCCGTCAAAGACGCTCATTATTCGTGTCTCCCTTGCGCCGCGCCGACGACGGCTATCGGCCATTGCCACGGTTTGTACGCGCCGTTGCAAGCATCGCGGCCGTCGTGAGACAGCCCGCATTCTCACCGATCATGGGTTGCGAGAAAGCTGTCGCCTTCCCGCTTCAGCATCCCAATGGGGAAGCCTTGCCCGTCTCGCTGGCCGATCTCGAACGGCAGGGCTGCGGCCGCCCCGCTGGTCGTTCGCTTCTGGGAAAGATGAGTCGCCGCTTTTGGCTGCGGGTATTCATGACCACCCCCAGCAGGCGTTGTGCCGCGGGTTTGTGACACCTCGAAACCCGCGGAGAGCCGACTTCGAGAAGGTGGCTTCACAACCGGATGGTTGTGACACCTATTAGGCGGCAAGCCTGAGCACGTTACGGCCCTCATGCTTGGCTACGTAGAGCGCCTGATCGGCGCGTTTGAGCAACGTGTCGCACGCTTCGCCGATCGCTAGCTCGGCCACCCCGATGCTGATCGTTACGCAAGGATTATTGCCCCCCGCTTCGATCGCGGCACGGACTCGCTCGGCCACTATCATCGCAACGCTTGCCGTCGCTTCGGGCAAAACGATCACGAACTCCTCTCCGCCGAACCGTCCGATCGTATCGGCGCCGCGTAGTTCGCCGGCGGCATCGGCCGCGACGCGCTTCAGCACTTCGTCGCCCGCCTGGTGACCGTAGGTATCGTTGATGCGCTTGAAATGATCGATGTCGAACATCGCGATCGACACCGCCTTCCCGCTTTCTCGCGAAGCGCTGACCGCCTGTTCGAGCGCAAACGACGTCCGGCGTCGGTTGGCAATGCCCGTCAACTGATCGGTTTCGGCCATGATCATCGCTTGGGCCGCGGCTTCCTCGGCGCGGATACGAGCGACTTCCAGCGCGGCCTCATGCGCAACCTGAGCGGTGATATCCTGAATGATCCCGAACAGGCCGAGAGGACCGTCAGCGGCGTAACCGTCGATCTCGCCCCGCGAGAAGACATGGCGGACTTCGCCATCGGGTCGCACGATCCGGGCGGTGAAGGCGAAGCCGTGATTATCGCGGATCGCTTCCTCAAGCCGTTCGGAGACAAGCGCGCGATCATCGACATGATAGGCCTCGATCGCGGCATCGAGTGCCGGAGGTACGTCGCCGTCGAGGCCGTGGATGCGGAACACTTCGCGCGACCAGGTAACGGTGCCGGTGCCGGTATCGAGCCGCCAATGCCCGACCTGCGCTGCGGTCTCAGCTAATTCCAGCAGTCGCATCTTCGTGGCTAGCCGATCCGCAAGACGCTGGCGGGCCGCCAGCAACGCCGCGACCGGTAAGGCTGCTGCGAACAGCGCAAGCAGATAGAATTGCAGGAACAGGCTTCGCGTCAACGCACCGGAATCGACCAGCGTGGGCGGCCCTGAGTCGACGCTAAGCGCAACTGAACTGACGATGGCGACGATCAGCACGCCGCCTGCCGCGCCGACCGGACCTAGCCGGAACGCTGCGAACAGCACCGCCAGCATCGGCAGGAACAGAAGCGGATAGCTCGATTGCCAGAACGTCAGCCCTGCTACCAGTGCAACCGTGCCAAGGACCGCAGCCGCCTCCGGCATGGTTATTCGTATACCCCGGAACCGGTCCCGCTGGAACGCCTTTCCGACGATCATCAACAACGGCGTCACGACCAGGACACCGAGTAGATCGGTAGCGAACCACGAAAACCAGAAGCCGATCGACGGAGCCGGGGCCACGATTGCAGCGATTGAAGCGCTGGTCATGGTGCCCAATAGGGCGGCCATGCAAAAGCAGGTGAGGCCAGATGGATCGGTGAAGGTGACGCGGCATCGGGCTCGGGTACGGAGCAACCATGCCGCCAGTACGGACTCCGCCATGTTCGCGGTGGTAAACCCGAGCGCGGTGAAGCCGACATTCCCCGAACCGATATTGGCGAGGATGCTGGCAACGGCCGCGGCGGCTACGTGCCATCCGGCACGCCGCGGGGAAGCGACGAGCAAGGCCGCAAAAAGGATGCCGCTGGACGGCCACAGCGTCGCGATGCCGTCTCCGCCCCTCGTCAGGTAAAGCGAAATCGTCGCCGCCAGATAGTAGGCGATCCCGGTCATGATCGGGGGCGAAATCAGTCGCAGCAACGGCGCGACGCGGTTGTCGGTCTGGGCCATCGGCAAGGTTTAAAGCCGAATGGTTAACACCTTCTTAGAAAGGCCGATTTGCACTTCAGAGCACTCATCTGCCTTCGTGTCACAACCGAACGATTATAAGACCTTCCCGATAGCGCTTCAGCCTATCGCTGCTTCAAATTAAACCTTGTGCAATGTCACGTCGATCATCATCCGAAACTCCATGCTATGATCGTGGAGGTCGATCCTAAATGTGCCTTGGGCAAGCTGCTGCGGCTCATATCGCATCACCTCTCCGGCGAAGCGGATGGCAGCCTCCCGTGCGTGCGCGTCGCTTTGCATTTTGCTGCCGATGATGTCCGGCTGCCATCCGCTGCCGCTCATGTTGGAAAAAATAGCGTTTCATGCCGGCTCTCCATTTCGCGGGAGAGCATAGGCCGACCGTTCGAACTCACCTTAGCATAGCGCAGGATCACAGGACGGAACGGATGTTTCGAAAAAAAGGACCCCCTTCGGTTGAGGGACGATGAGGACACCCGCGGGCATCAGGCATGGATGTTTTTCGCATCGACGACTAACCTTCCGAAATGTCCCGAAAAGGTTTGTCCCGACCCAGCAGCCACCGCCCAAGTGACGGCTATTGCCGGGCTGCATGGGACGCGGTCTGTCGTTCGCAGGCGGTGATCGAGTTCGACACGGCGGGCATCATCACCTGGGCGAATAACCGCTTTCTGTCGTTGATGGGATATGGCCTGGGCGATCTCCTGGGGCAGCACCATCGCACGCTCTGCGATCCGGCCTATGCAGCGTCGCCCGAGTACGAGCTATTCTGGACCGAGCTTCGCCGCGGTGAATTCGAGCAGGGCGAGTTCTCCCGCCGTCGTGCTGACGGGTCGGAAATCTGGATGCAGGCGCCTTACAACCCGATCTTCGATCAGGACGGCGTGATCCAGCGCGTCCTCAAAGTGGTCTCGGACGTGACGCGGCAGGTGATGCTGGAACGCGCCTTGCTGGCGAACCAGGCCGCGATGCAGGAGACGATGGTGGAGCTTGGCGCGATCGTATCCGACATTACCCATATCGCCAGTCAGAGTAACCTCCTCGCGCTCAACGCCAGTATCGAGGCGGCAAGGGCGGGTGATGCGGGCCGTGGTTTTGCCGTGGTCGCGACGGAAGTGAAGAAGCTGTCCGGTGATACCAGGGAGGCGACCCAACGCGCGAGCGACATGCTCGCCCGTCACGAGGCCAGCAAGGATGCCGTGAGCCTTCAAACTACGGAGCAACGACGGCCGCTCTGATGCCGTCAGGGTGCGGCATGATCCGCCATGCGCCGCATGGCGGCGACAATCTCCCTGTGGCGGACCGGCTTGGAGAAGAACTCCGCTCGCACGGGGAGGTCGAGGTCCGCCTTGCTGAAGCTGGCCGCCGTCAGGATAATTTCGATGGGAGGCCAGCGGTCGCGGATACATGCCGCGATCTCGATGCCTTTCACGCCCCGCGGCATATCGAGGTCCATGTAGACGACGCGGATATCGGTGCGCGTCTCAAGGATTCGGATCGCCTCATCGACATCCTTCGCCTCGATCGCCTCGAACCCGGCGCGCTCGACTATGTCGATCGCCTCCATTCGCAGGATCGGCTCGTCCTCGATGATAAGCACCGGGTGGCGCGACAACGGCTGTGACTGACCCATTCGCTTCGTTCTGCCGCCCTCAGCCCTGCTGTATCTGGGCAAGGGGCGCACTCATCTCGACCGTTAGTCCCTCAGCGCCATAACGCAGTTTGACGCCGCCCGATCCGCTCAATCCCATTCGAATAAGCCGTGATCCGAAGCCGCGGGAGGTGGGCTCGACCGCCGCAGGGCCGCCCCGCTCCGACCAGCTCATCTCCAGCGTGTCTACGCCATCGGCGCAGCGCAGCGCCCAGGCGATGGCGACATGGCCTTCGGGCACGCTGAGCGCGCCGTATTTGACGGCGTTGGTCGCCAGCTCGTGGAGCAGCAACGACAGAGACATGGCGGTACGGGAGCTGATCGCAAGCTCGGGTCCCGCCAGCTTGATGCGGGTGCTGGCGAAACTCGACAGCGCGGCGCGCGCCACCACCTCGAAACCGGCGGCTTCCCAGCTTCGCTTCATCAGCACATCGTGTGCGGACGAGAGCGCCTTCAGACGATTGCTGAACTCATCGACCGCCGCCTGATCCGCCTTGCCGGCCAAGGTCTGCGTGGCGATCGCCTGGACGACGCTGAGCGTGTTCTTGATGCGGTGCCCCAGCTCGCCGTTCAGCACCTCCTCCTGCTGAGCGGCCCGCAACCGCTCGACTGCCTGCCGGACGCGGAAGGCGATGTCGCGGATGAACCCAAGCTCGTCGGCGCTCCAGTCTCGCGGCTCGTCGGAGCTGACATAAAGAAGGGCGACGAATTCGCCGCGTTCGATCACTGGCGCGTTGACGAAAGCGCGCGCGCCGCGTGCTTCAAGCGCCTCGGCATAGTCACAGGTGCGCGGATCGGTCCGGCAGTCACGCACGATCACGGTGCGGCCTGTCTTGAGGTCATCGATATAACTGCCGAAGTCGCGGAAGCGGAGCGTACCGGCGAGAGTCTGTGCGGCTCCGCTTGTCCAGTCCTGCTCGACGGTGACGGTTTCCGCACCCGCATCGACATCGCCGTAGCCGACAAGCTGAACACCAAGCGCCTCGCCGATGATGGTGCTGGCGGCGAGGGTGATGCTCTCGAAGCTCGTCTCCTGCTGCAAGCGGTCGCCGAGCGCGATCAGCGCCCGCTGCCGCTTCTCGCGCAGGACACGCTCCGTCACCTCGGTAAAGATGACGGTAAAATGATCGTTGCCGGCATACTGCGCCACGCCGTCGTACCAACGACCGAGCGTGCCCACCTGACGCGTAAAGCGGATGGGCTCGCTGGCATCGGCAATGCCGGCGAACTCCATGACCCAATCGTCCTCGATGCCGGGAAATAGCTCGCGGATCGTCCGACCCACTGCGCAGCCGCGCTCGATCCCGACCAGGTCGTACCAGGCGTCGTTGACCTCGTCATAGCGCCAGTCGATGACGCGACCCGTCCCGTCACGCACCAGCTCGCCGAGGATGAAGCCTTCCCTCAGCGTGTGGAAGATGCCTCTCCATTTGGCTTCGTTTCGGCGCAGCCGCTCGACCGCCTCATCGCGGCCTTGCTCAGCCAACACGCGTCCTGTGGTTTCCACAGTGACGTTGAGCAGGCCGGCAACGCTGCCGCTCTCATCCTCGACCGGTGAATAGGAGAAAGTCCACCAGGTCTGCTCGGGGTAGCCGTTGCGCTGCATGGTGAGCTGCATGTTCTCGAAGGTCGAGGTTTCGCCGGCGAACGTCTTATCGACTAGCGGCGCGATCTCGGCCCAGATGTCTGGCCACGCCTCTTCGAAGCTCACTCCGAAGGCTTGCGGATGGCGGGCGCCGAGCATCGGCACATAGGCATCGTTGTAGAGGAAGGTACGCTCGGGACCCCACGCCATGCACATGGCATGGCCCGATGCCATCATGATCTGAACCGCGGTGCGGAGGCTCTGCGGCCACTGCGCAGGCGTGCCGAGAGGGGTGGCGCTCCAGTCGTAAGCCTGGAGCCGATCGACCATTCCCCCGCTGTCCGTTACACGATCCCGCTGTTCCGTCACGTCGCTGCCCGCACGCTTTTTTAAGTTAAGTCCCGATGAAGCGGCGACATTCATCGCGCCCCCCCTGTTCCGGATTAATCACTGGAAGCCGTTCAGAAAAGGGCCGTTCTCAGACCATCCTGCTTCGGAAATGTCGCATGGTCAGGTTGATCGGGTTCCGGAGCCGCTATTGCCATCCGTATTTGCGCGAGCGGCAAGTTCCCGGCGCGTCGCATAGGTGGCCGCCAGATCGAGGTGGATCGTCTTTGTCGCCGCGTCCGCAGCTCTACCGGCAAGATCGAGTTCCTGCTGCGCCCGTCGCGCGAAATAGGCTTCGTCGCTGTCCTGGTTCATTGTTGCCCCCTGTTACCGTCCGGTGCGCGATAGCCGATGCGTTCCTTCATCCGTGCGATCAGGTCGCCTGCCCCACCCTGAGGGCTCCCGCGAACCGGTTTTAGCGATACTTCCTCTCCCATCACGCTGTGATCGTTGTTAGATCGCGCGCGAATGCCCCTCCTTTTTCAAGCAACACCGATGGACAGCAACACCGTTACCGGAAGCGAAATCGCACGTCACGAATGGTCCGGCACCTCGCTCGGCGCGCTGGATACCTGGCCGCCTTCGCTGCGCTCGACGCTTGCCCTGATGCTGGCCTGTCCCACTCCCATGTTCCTCGCCTGGGGGCCGGACCTGCTGTGCTTCTACAACGACGCTTACCGTCCCATCCTCGGGTTCCGGGTAGACACGGCGTTGGGCCGGCCTTTCCGGGAGGTATGGGGCAGCATCTGGAGTGACATCGAACCGCTGGTTACGCGTACGCTCGCCGGCGAGAGCTGCACCGTCACCGACATGATGCTCGACCTCAGCCGAACCGGTAAGCCTGAGCAGAGCTGGTGGACATTCAGCTATTCGCCGGTCTTCGACGATGCCGGCCGGATCGCCGGGCTGTTCTGCGTCACCGGCGAGACGACATCGCGCATCATCGCGGAGCGCGAGCGCGACGCATCCGACGAACGCCTGCAAATGGCGCTGTCCGCCGGCAACAGCATCGGCGCGTGGGATTGGGATGTAGCCAACGACCGGGTGACCGCCGATGTTCGTTTCGCCACGCTCTACGGCATTGATCCGGAAAAGGCGGCTGCGGGCGCACCGATCGCCGATTTCTTCGCCGGTATCCATCCTGATGATCTGAGCCGGGTGCAGCAGGAGGTGGCAGCCGCGGTGGAAGCCTGCGACGGCTTCACGTCCGAGTACCGGCTGCTTCACACTGACGGAAGCATCCGCTGGGTTTCGGCGCAGGGACGCTGCATCGCCGATGAAGCCGGCTGTTGCGCACGTTTCCCCGGCGTCAGCTACGACATCACCGAGCGGATGACGGCGGACCTGGCGCTGCGGGCCGCCAAGGCGGAACGCGACTTCGTCGTAGAGCTGACGACCAGGCAGCGCACTGCGTCCGATCCCGAGGCGATCATTCGACTGTCCTCCGAGGCGCTTGGCGAACGGCTCGGCGTTCATCGTGCCGGCTTTTATCGCCTGATGGGCGAAACACAGATGCGGCACGGGGGCAACTGGTCGGACGGTACGCTTGCACCGCTGACCGGGCTTCAACCCGTTAGCGCCTTCGGCGCCCGGGCGGAGCGTCAGCGCCGCCTCGGCCGCACGCTGGTCTTCAGTGACAGTCGGTACGATGACGGCGGCGACCTGACCGCCTATGCAGAAGGCGGCGTGCTGGCCGGGCTCTGCGTCCCGCTCATGAAGGATGGCCGCTGGCAGGCCGGCATCTACCTCCATCAGGCCGATGTCCGCCACTGGACGCCCGCTGAGGTGTCGCTGGTCAGGGAAGTCGCAGAGCTGACCTGGCTCGCGGTCGAGCGCGCCGAGGCGCTGATGCGGCTTGCCCAGCGCGTCGATCAGCAAAGCGTCGCGCTCGCTGAAGCCAGCTCGGAAATTCGGGAGGAATCCGGCAAGCGGGTCGCGGCCGAAAGTCAGGTGCGCCAGCTTCAGAAGATGGAGTCGCTCGGCCGGCTGACCGGCGGGATCGCGCATGACTTCAACAACATGCTGGCGATCGTCATCGGCGGGCTCAACCTCGCACAGCGCAGGCTTGCCCGCGGCGAGCAGGACATCGGCAAATATCTGGACGGTGCGCTGGAAGGCGCCAACCGCGCTGCGACGCTGACACAGCGCCTGCTTGCCTTCTCGCGTCAGCAACCGCTTTCACCGGAATCACTGGATGCGAACAAGCTCGTCTCGGGGCTGGCCGAACTGCTGACCCGCTCGCTCGGCGAAATGGTCCAGCTTGAGACGATCCTGGGGGCGGGGCTTTGGAGAGCCAAGGCTGATCCGGCCGAACTGGAGAATGTCATCGTCAACCTTGCGGTCAATGCACGCGACGCCATGCCCGAAGGCGGCAAGCTGACGATCGAGACCTGCAACGTCCATGTCGATGACGATTATGCCCGCGACGCCGAAATTGCGCCGGGTCAGTACGTCCAGATCGCGGTGAGTGACACCGGCACCGGCATCGCGCCCGATGTGATGGCCAAGGTCTTCGACCCCTTCTTCACCACCAAGCCGTCCGGCAAGGGTACCGGGCTGGGTCTCAGCCAGGTTTTCGGCTTCGTTCGCCAGTCCGGCGGTCATGTGCGCGTCTATTCCGAGGTCGGACATGGAACGACGTTCAAAGTCTATCTGCCCCGCTTCTATGGTGACGAGGTACCCGTCAGGCGGCGCAAGGCAGCGCCGGTGCGTCTGGGCAAGCCTACCGAGATTGTCATGGTGGTCGAGGATGAGGAAGGCGTTCGAAACAATTCGGTCGAGGCGCTGCGCGAGCTGGGCTACACGGTCCTCCACGCAGGCAGCGGACCGGAAGCGCTGGCGATGATCGAAGCCGGCCAGGACGTGACGCTGCTGTTCACCGACATCGTCATGCCCGGCATGACGGGACGCCAGCTTGCCGATCGTGCTGTCGAGCTGCTGCCGCTGCTCAGGGTCGTCTACACTACGGGCTATACCCGTAACGCCGTCGTGCATAACGGAATCCTCGATCCCGGCACCAACTTCTTGCCCAAGCCGTTCGGAATCGATCAGCTCGCGGCAAAGATCGCGGAGGTGCTGGACGCCTGAGGGAGCCACCCAAGCCGTTGATCGTTGAGGCAAAGAGGCCCCCGAACCAAGCTGTATGTCGTATGTGTCACGTGCTGATTATCGAGGACGAGCCGTTCCTGGCGATGACGATCCAGGAAGTGCTTGAGGACGAAGGCGCCACCTCGTTCGATATCGCCGTGACACAGGCCGACGCAGTTGCCTCTGCGGTCGAGAAGCGCCCCGACCTCATCACCTCCGACGTGCGGCTAATTGAAGGCACCGGACCCGCAGCCGTACAGGAGATTCACCGGCGTATCGGCGAGGTGCCGGTGATTTTCATCAGCGCGACGCTCGAGGAGTGCCGCCCCTGCAATCCCCCGGGGATCGTCCTTGGCAAGCCGCTACAATTGGATGCCCTGGAGCGGGCGTTTCGTCGGATGATCTTATAATCTGCCGAACTGCTTTTGTTTTATCTTTGTTGCCCGTTTCCCGCACCCTGAGGACATAACGTGGCCCGTTTGGACGCAAGCTGATACATCAGCTTTCACCCGATGCGAGCGTTTACAACCCGTAACAATACAGTATTTCGTCGATGGTGTCAGAACCGAACGGTTGTAGCACCACTATCGCCGGAGAACGGGCCAACCGGGTAGCAGTCGTATTCCCGTTTGATGCTGTTGTTGCGATTTAAGGAAGCCCTGAGCTTTGCCGAAATTAGATCCTAATGGGAATGCCTCGGCCGTATCGTTGGTCGTTCCTCGTGAGAAAGCATCGGCTCGCTCCCTAGCCGTCTTGACCGACAGAGGGGGTGATGGAAGTTGCAGGAGTCTGCGCGATCCATATTATCTCGCCATTAGGTGTTTGATCCCACGGTTTGATGGTGCGATCCTTTCGTTGGAATGGAAGGAAGCCGTATGGGACAGGTACGTCACGGGAGCGCCACGACCACGCACGCTGTCCGAGCAGCAATACAGCGATCGCAAGCTTCGCTCGCGACGCTGAGCCGTGAGCTGGGGATCAACCCCAAGACGGTGGCGAAGTGGCGTAAGAGGGCGACCGTCGAGGATCTGAAGACCGGGCCGAAGGCCTCTCATTCAACGACCCTGACCGAGGCGGAGGAGGCAATGGTGGTGGCGTTCCGTCGCCACACCCTGCTACCGCTCGACGACTGCCTCTACGCATTGCAGCCGTCGCTACCGCACCTGACCCGGTCAGCGCTGCACCGTTGCCTTCAGCGACACGGCATCTCACGGCTACCGGATGTCGAGGGCGACAAGCCCAAGCGTCAGCGCTTCAAGCGTTATCCGATCGGTTTCTTCCACATCGATATCGCCGAGGTGCAGACTGCCGAAGGCAAGCTCTATCTGTTCGTTGGCATAGACCGCACCAGCAAGTTCGCAGTCACCCAGTTGGTCGACAAGGCCGATAGGCGCACAGCATGGGAGTTCCTCGAACACCTGCTGAAGGCCGTGCCGTACCGGATACACACGATCCTGACCGATAATGGCATTCAGTTCGCCGAGCAGCCGCGCAACCGGAACACCGCCTGGTCGCGCCAGATGCGCTTCGACATGATCTGCGAGGCAAACGACATCGAACACCGGCTCACCAAGCCGAACCACCCGTGGACGAACGGTCAGGTCGAACGGATGAACCGCACCATTAAGGAGGCGACGGTCAAACGCTTCCACTACGAGAGCCACGACCAGCTCCGGACGCACCTCGCCGACTTCATGGCCGCCTACAACTTTGCCCGCCGGCTCAAGACGCTCAGCGGCCTCACACCCTACGAATACATCGCCAAGATCTGGACGTCAGAGCCAGACCGGTTCATCGTCGACCCGATCCACCAGATGCCGGGACTGAACACCTAGCGGACGCGGGTCCAGGTCTGCGTCTTGCACAACGGCACGAACACGCAGCCACGCACTTTGAGCTGATCGCGGCCGATCGGCGTCAGCTTGGCGCCATACGTCTTTCCATCATCCGCATTGTAGATCCGGCCGCCGCTCCAGACCTCGCCGTCACGTGAGAAGCCGCTCAGCATCAGCAGCCCGCGCAAGGGACGGTCACGCTGTGCCGCGTCGCGGTTGTTGCCATCCTTCAGCGTCGGGTCTGTGCGCAGCTTGTCGGAATTGACCAGGCGCCCGCAGATGGAGGCGCCGCACCGCTGGATGTCCACGACCCCACCGCGCGTCTCTGTTCGCCAGCGGCCGATCACCGTCTCGGCAGGCGGGTCGCCGGCCATCAGCAAAACGGCGAGCAACATCATGGACATGGCCTTCTTCTCTCCTTTTTCTGGATCGTCGGCGGCTGGTCAGAACAGCTCCTCCGCGAGCGCCATGGTGGACTTGCTGCCGGCCTTGATGACCAAGAAACTAGCTGTCGCCTGCGGCAGGGTGCGATCGAAGAAAAAGGCTGCGGTCGCCAGCTTGGCTTCGTAGAAGGCGGCGTCGGCACTTCCTTCGGCAAGCCGGTCCGTGGCGATCCGCGCGGCCCGAAGGAAGGTGTAGCCTATCGCGACCAGTCCCAGCATCTTCAGATAATCAGTTGCCGCCGCCCCGGCCTCGTCCGCATTCTTCATCGCCTTGCGAGCGATGGTCGCGGTGGTGAGTTGGAGTGCGCCGAACGCCTGGTGCAGCGCTGCGGTCTGCGCCGCGAGCGTCTTGTCCGTGCTGCCCGCCATCTCCTCACACAGGTTCGACACGGCGTGGAAGAAAGGCCGCATCGCCCGACCCATGTTGGCGGGCATCTTGCGCCCGACCAGATCCAGCGCCTGGACGCCGTTGGTGCCTTCATAGATCTGGGTGATGCGGGCGTCGCGAACGAACTGCTCGACGCCATGCTCGCGGATATAGCCGTGGCCGCCATAGGTCTGGACGCAGAGGTTCGCAGCCTCCGACGCCAGATCGGTGAACAGCGCCTTCACGACGGGCGTCATCAGCGCGATGAAATCGGTCGCGCGGGCGCGCAGCTCCGGGTCGGGCGCATGCTTCTCCGCGTCCAGCGCCCGCGATGTCCACTGGCCTACCGCGCGGCACCCCTCGGCATAGACGCGCATGGTCATCAGCATCCGGCGCACATCGGGGTGGACGATGATTGGATCGGCGGGCAGATCAGGGCGCTTGGGGCCGGTCAGCGCGCGGCCCTGCTGCCGCTCGCGCGCGTAGGCGACAGCGGACTGATAGGCGATCTCGCCGACGCCGAGCCCCTGGATGCCGACCGAGACGCGTTCGGTGTTCATCATGGTGAACATCGCGGCGAGCCCCTTGTTCGGCTCGCCGACGATCCAGCCGGTTGCGTCGTCGAACTGCATCTGGCACGTCGCCGACGCCTTCAGCCCCATCTTGTGTTCAATGCCGGCGACCGACACGCCGTTATGCGGGCCGAAGCTGCCGTCGTCCCGGGGCAGGAACTTGGGCACCAGGAACAGGCTGATACCCTTCACCCCCGCGGGGGCGTCGGGCAAGCGCGCAAGGACAAGGTGAATCACGTTGTCGGTCAGGTCGTGGTCTCCTGCCGAGATGAAGATCTTGGACCCGGACACGCGATAGCTGCCGTCGTCCTGCGGCACCGCGCGGGTGCGGAGCAGGCCCAGGTCGGTGCCGCAATGGGGCTCGGTCAGGCACATGGTCCCCGACCATTCACCGCTGACCATCCTGGGCAGGTAGGCCCGCTTCAGATCCTCCGATCCGTGTCCCTCGATCGCGGTGGTGGCGCCGTGGGTCAGGCCGGGGTACAGGCCGAACGATAGGTTGGCGGAGCAGATCATCTCCTCCACCAGTTTGTTCAGCGTCTCGGGCAATCCCTGCCCACCCCATTCGGGCGCGGAGGCGAGCGCCGCCCAGCCGCCGTCGCGGAACTGCCGATACGCCTCGGGAAAACCCGCGGGCGTCCGCACGACGCCGTTCTCGAGCCGGCATCCTTCCAGATCGCCGCTTGCGTTCAGCGGCAACAGGACGTCCTTCGCCATGCGACCGGCTTCCTCCAGCACGGCATCGTACAGGTCGGGGGTGAACTCAGCGAAGGCGGCGCTCGCGTCGAACTGATCGTCGGCGAACAGCTCGTGCAGGACGAAGCGCATGTCCCGGAGCGGCGCGGAATAGATTTGCATCGGCGGCTACCTCTTCGATCAGTTGCGCAGCGGCTTGCCGGTTTCGAGCATGTGCTCGACCCGTGCCTGGGTGCGCGCGTCCTTGACGCTGGCCATGAACGCGTTGCGCTCCAGCACCAGCAGCTGGTCCTCGGTGACGGTGTCGACCAGATCGGCGTTGCCGCCGGTCAGTACGGTCGCCAGCCGCTCCGCGACCACGGTGTCATAGGGGGTGGCCACCCCTTTTTTGCGGAAATCGGCGACGACCCCGGCAATGCCGACCCGCCCGCTTTCACCCGGCAGGCGGAATACCGGCTTGTCGGGCGCGCAATATCCCTCGACCAGCGAGAGCGCCTTGTTCTTGGCATCGGCGAGCAGGCGGTCACGGTTCATGGTGATGCCGTCCGAGGCGCGCAGGAACAGCATCTCCTTCGCCTCGGCCGCCGATTTCGACACCTGCGCCGCCGAGATCATCTCGAACGCCTTCGCGACGGCGGGCATCGGGCCATTCGGCACGGCCGGCGACCTGGCAAGACGATCGAGCATCTCGCCGTTGCCACCCCAGCCGGGGATCAGCCCGACGCCGCATTCGACCAGCCCGACATAGCTTTCCGCATGTGCCTGGATCGCATCGGCATGGAGCAGGATCTCGCACCCTCCGCCCAAGGCCATGCCCGCCGGGGCAGCCACGACCGGGAAAGGAGCGTATTTTAGTGCCTTGTACGCCTGCTGCCCGGCGGCGATCAGCCGGTCGATCTCGCTCCAGGCGGCGATGTTCACCGCGAACATGGCGAGGCCCAGATTGGCGCCGACCGAGAAGTTGCTGCCTTCGTTATAGATCACCAGCGCCTTGAACCGCGCCTTGACCAACGGGATTGCCTGGCCGATCAGCTTGGCGACCTCCTCGTCCAGCGCATTCATCTTGGCCGTGAATTCCAGGCACGCGACTCCGTCGCCCACGTCCCACAGCGCGGCGGAGCCATTGCGGATCACCGGCTCGGCGCCCCGCTTCACATCCTCCAGCAGCACCACGCCCTCGGACCGGGCCACGTCGCGATACTCGCCCGTGGCGGCGAGATACTGGCGCCGGCCGCCCTCCACCCGATAGAAAGGGCGATCCCCGGCGGTCACCAGGATCGGCGGCACCGTCCGGCCCTCCGCCGCCAGCCGCCGCGCCAGCGCGCTTGGCCCCAGCCGGTCGATCAGCTCGAATGGCCCCTGTTTCCAGTTGTAGCCGAGCTTCATCGCGTCATCGATCGCGACGACGTCGTCGGCCGCCTCGCCGACCAGCATGGCGGCATAGGCGAGAACCTTGCCGAGGATCTCCCACGCATAAGCGCCGACCTTGCCGGGCGCGGCGACCAACGCGGCCAGATCCTTCTCCGCCGCGCGGGGCAGCGACGCGGGCTTGACGCTCGCGCGATATTCCCCCGTCGACAGGTCCACCGCCTTCTTCGTCCGCGTCGCCTTGTCGAAGGCGTAGAAGCCGCCCTTACCCTTGCGCCCCGTGAACCCGTCCGCGATCATCCGGTCGACCAGCGGCATCGGCCGCACCGTATCGAAATACGGATCGCCCTGCGGCAGGGTGGCGGACAGGCTCTTCGACAGGAGCGGCATCAGGTCGACGCCGACGAGGTCGATCAGCCCGAAGATGCCCGTCTTCGGCACGCCCATCGGCCGGCCACCGATCTGGTCGGCCTCCTCGACGGTGAGGCCCTCGTCCATGGCGGCGTTGATCGCCACCGCCAGCCAGTAGGTGCCGATCCGGTTGGCGATGAAGCCGGGCGTATCCTTGGCGGGCACGACCCGCTTGCCCATGAAGCGATCGACGAAGCGCTCGACCCGGTCGGCGACCACCGGGTCGGTGGCCGGCCCGCGCACGATCTCGATCAGGCGCATGTAGCGCGGGGGATTGAAGAAATGGGTGATGAGGAAGTCGCGCCGGAACTGGTCGCCGCGCCCCTCGACCAGATGACCGAGCGGGATGGTGGAGGTGTTGGACGACACCGCCGTGCCAGGCCGCTTCACCTGTTCCAGCCTTGCGTACAGTGCCTGCTTGATGTCGAGCCGTTCCACGATCGCCTCGACCACCCAGTCGCATTCGGCGACGCGGTCGAGATGATCGTCGATGTTGCCCGTCTCGACCAGCTTTGCCGCCCGCTTCGACATGAAGGGCGCCGGGTCGGTCTTCAGCATTTTCGCAACCGCGCCTTTCGCCACCGCATCGCGATCGGCGCCTTCCTTCGCGGCGACATCAAGCAGCAGCACCGGAATGCCCGCGTTGGCGACCTGCGCCGCGATGCCGGCGCCCATCACGCCCGCACCGATGACGCACACCTTTCGAATCGGCTCGCTCATGTCAGGCGCGCTCCAGCACCGTGGCAATACCTTGCCCGCCGCCGATGCATTGGGTGGCGAGCGCATAGCGGCCACCCTCGCGCGCCAGCAGCGCCGCCGCCTTGCCGACGATCCGCGCGCCCGTCGCACCCAGCGGATGGCCGATCGCGATCGCGCCGCCGTCGATGTTGATCGTCTCCTCCTTCAAGCCGAGGTCGCGGATGCAGGCGATCGACTGGCTGGCGAACGCCTCGTTGATCTCCACCACGTCGAGGTCGGCGACGTTCAGTCCCGCGCGCTCCAGCGCCTTGCGCGACGCGCCGATCGGCCCCAGTCCCATCGTCTCGGGCTCGCAACCGGACAGGCCCACTGCCTTGATCCGGGCAAGGATCTTGAGGCCGTGCCGCGTCGCGAACTCCTCGGAGGTCACTAGCACGGCGGACGCGCCGTCGGTCAGGGGGGAAGAGGTGCCGGCCGTCACCGTGCCGTCCTGGCTGAACGCCGGCTTCAGGCCACCGAGGACTTCCACTGACGAATCGGACCGGATGATGCCGTCCTCACCGATGGTGCCTGCCTTGGTCGTGATCGGGACGATCTCGTCCGCGAGCTTGCCGGCGGCCCGCGCGGCGGCGGCCTTGTGGTGACTCTTGACCGCAAAGGCATCCTGCTCGGCGCGAGTGATCTGATATTGCTGAGCAACGTTCTCGGCCGTCTCGCCCATGCCCATGTACGCACCGGGCCGCTGCTTCGCGAGCGCGGGGTTGGGTAACGGGTTGTAGCCGCCCATCGGAATGCGGCTCATCGACTCGAGCCCGGCGCAGATGAACGCGTCACCCGCGCCGATCTGGATTTGGCCTACCGCGATGTGGATCGCGCTCATCGAGGAGCCGCAAAAGCGGTTCACCGTCATGCCCCCGACCGACAGCGGCAGGTCCGCGAGCAGCCCGATCATGCGCGCCACGTTCAGCCCCTGCTCTCCTTCCGGAAAGGCGCAGCCGAGGATCACGTCCTCGATCTCCGCCGCGTCGATGCCGGTCTTTTCAATTAAGCCTCGAATTACCTGCGCGGCCAGATCGTCCGGTCGGACCCGGGCCAGATCGCCCTTGGCGGCAAGGTGGAAGGGAGAGCGGGCGTATCCCGCGATCACGACGCTGGTCATGGAAATCCTCTCGAACGCGACAGTTCCGGTCTTGCGACATTACCTAAAGGTGCGATAACTTACCTATACGTCAAGAGCAATATGCCATGGCGCCGAGTTCGGCAGCCTGGAAGCCCTATCGTCGGGAGAGCGGAAGAAGATGGTATCGGCACGAGCGCAGGGCATCGCATCGGATGAACGGCCCCGCATGGTCACCACCATGTTCGAAGAATCGGTGGCGAAGCACGGCGGCTGGACCGCGATCGACTTCTTGGGGGCGACCACGTCGTATCAGGCGCTCGCCGAGTCCGTGGAACGCGCCACGGCGGGGTTGCAGTCCCTGGGCGTGACGACGGGCACGCGGGTGGCCCTCTCCCTACCCAACACGCCGCATTATCCCGTGCTGTTCCTCGCAACGTTGAAAGCGGGCGGAGTGGTCGTGAACGTGAACCCACTCTACGTCGAGCGGGAGTTGCGCCACCTTCTTGTCGATTCTGGTGCGGAGATCATCGCGACCTGCGACCTGCCCGAGGTTCATCGCCGAGTGTCCGCCGTCGCAGCCGAGGTGGGACTGCGTCATGTGATCACATGTCCGATCGCCAGCGCCCTGCCCTTCGGTAAGTCGCTCGCCTATCGGCTGCTCCGGCGTCGTGACATCGCCGAAGCGCCCCGTGGCGATGGCCATGTCGCCTATGCACGTCTGCTGGTCCGGGGCCGCGCGCCGATGCCGGTCGCGGTCGCGCCCGACGCGGTCGCGGTGCTGCAGTATACCGGGGGAACTACCGGTCGGCCCAAGGCCGCCATGCTCAGCCACGCCAACCTGGTCGCCCAGGCCGATGCGATGGTGGTCCATGTCGGCGGCGAGAAGGAGGTGCAGGAACGCGTCCTGGGCGTGCTGCCGCTGTTTCACGTGTTCGCCTTGACTACGGTGCTCAGCTTCGCGCTCCGCGTAGGGGCGAAGATGATCCTGCTGCCGCGCTACGATCTCAAGCAGACATTGAAGGCGATTGCCCGGACACGCCCGACCTTCTTCCCCGCCGTGCCGACGATCTTCAATGCCATCGCCGAAGCTGCGGGCCGCCAAGTGGTCGATCTCGGCAACATACGTGCCTGTATTTCCGGAGGCGCACCGCTTCCGTCCGAGGTACGCGAGGCGTTCGAGCGTCAGACAAGGGGGCGCCTGGTCGAGGGCTATGGCCTGTCCGAGGCATCGCCGATCGTCACCTGCAATCCGATAGACGGCCCGGACAAGCCGGCCTCCGCCGGCCGCCCCTTCCCCGGCACGACGATCGAGATCAGGGACCCGGAGGCGCCCTCGATCCTACGCGACATCGGCATACCAGGGGAGATCTGCGCACGAGGACCGCAGGTGATGAGCGGCTATTGGAACAAGCCTACGGATACACAGCAGGTCCTTTTTGAGGGCGCTCTCCGGACAGGGGACATCGGCTATCTGGACGAGGAGGGCTTCCTGTTCATCGTCGACCGGATCAAGGACATCATCCTCTGCGGCGGCTACAACGTATACCCTCGCATGATCGAGGAGGCCCTTTACGAGCACCCCGCCGTCGCCGAAGCGGTCGCGATCGGCGTGCCCGACCCCTATCGGGGGCAGTCCCCCAAGGCATTCGTCACCGTCAAACCCGGGGAAGAGGTGACGGGCGCTGCCCTTCGGGACTTCCTGCGTGACAAGCTCAGCAAGATCGAGCTTCCCAGAGAGGTCGAGATCCGAGAGAGTCTGCCAAAGACGTTGATCGGAAAGCTCTCTAAAAAGGAGTTGGTCGAGGAAGAGGCGCAAAGGGCTGCGGGAAAGCCGCTGGAGGGGCAGATTGGGCGACAGTGAAGAGGAACTGCGCGGAATCCAGGAGGTGGCCGACTTCCTGGGGATCACGCCGCGGACGCTCAGATTCTACGAGGATCGCGGCCTAATAGAACCCCGCAGGATCGGGACAGTGCGCATCTACACCAAGCGCGAGACGGGCCGGATGCAGCTAATCCTTCGCGGAAAGCGCCTCGGCTTCTCGCTCCGCGATATCCAAGAATTCCTAGACCTGTACGAAGCCGATCCGCAGCACGTCGAGCAGATGAAGGCCTTGGCCGATCGCTGCCATCAACGCGTGGCGGACCTCGAGGCGCAGTTCGTCGCGTTGGAACAGACGCTCATCGAGCTTAAGTCCATCGAAAAGCAGGCGCTCGACCGCATCAAGGGCACGACCGGAGAGAGATGAGCGTGGGCGGTGCGGGCGTGGGAAAGCTGGGGCGGTTGGCTTCCCACTCAACACGACCCGCGCACCCAGCTTGCCCAGCGCGTCGGCTTAAAAGCGCGGATTGACGCTGCTCAACTTCAATTACGAATGAATAGTTCTGACAGCGCCGTCATCCATTCGGCAGTTGAAACATCCTCGTTCTTTGGCGCGCGAATCATGTTCTCCGCATGTCCGATCAGGCATTGAAGAAAGGCGTGCCGAAACGTCGTCGCGTCCAGATGCCCCAGCGCTGTGGCCGCGCTGGGATGGTCGAGAAGCCCGTCAATTGCTCGCAGCCCAACGGCGTAGGTGGCCGTCCAAGCGTCATGTCGCGCTTTCGGCAACTCCGTTAGCACGACACCGATCGCCTCGCGTTCCGGGCTGGTCAGAAACGCGAGGATGCGTTCGCCCACGCTCCGGAAGGCACTGGCGAATTCCTCGATCTGCACGTCTTCACACAAGCCGTTCTCCTCGGCTTCGAGCTTCTCCTCCAGCAGACGCATGAGCAGGTCGCTCCGGTCCTGAAAGCGCGTGTAGATCGTTTTCTTGCTGACCTCCGCGGCACGCGCGATCCGCTCGATCGATAGCTCGCGTGATCCTTTGGTCAGCAACAAGTCGCAAGCGGCTGCCAAGATGCGGCTCTCCAAAGTCGCAGCCTCCTCGACGCTCGGCCGACCAATCCGTCGGGACTGCCCGCTCGCCAACGTGCTCATCTCGGCCACCACCTCGAACCCCTCCTAGCCGTCCGCGCTATCGACCCGATGCTCCGACGAACTCCCACTATCCATAAAAAATCCCAGGACGTGTATCGCCCAAAGGGAACCGAGCGGTTCCCTTGAGCTTTCTTCCCGAGTCAATCGCGCAAGCGGGACGATTTTAATCCTAAGGAGCAACCAATGTTCAAGTCTATCATGGCCGGCAGCCTGCTGACCTTGGCAGCGGCTACCGGGGCAGCGGCGCAGACATTGACGTGCTTGACCTGCTCCCCGGAAATCATGCCATTTGTAGGTTAGCTCGTCAGATGGAGACGAGCGATGCGGCGAGGCCGTTCTACCCTGCCAAGGCTATTGGCTATGGCAGTCACCACCGCGGTTACGAATCATGCCGTATGAAGAGCTTTGCCAAGGCCTTCATCCAATCCTCGCTCATAGGCTGATCTGACTCAGGAGCACGCAGCATGTTCTCCGCCCGACCGATCAGACATTGCAACAAAGCATGACGGAACGTCGCAAGATCGAGATTTGCTAGCGCGATCGCGGCTCCCGGATGTGCTAGCAAGGCATCAATTGCGCGTAGACCGACAGCATAGGTAGAGGTCCAGGCATCATGCCGCGCGTCCGGTAGTTCCGCCAGCACCGCTGCGATCGCCTGACGCTCCGCGCTGATCAAGAAGGCCAGGATACGCCTCCCGACGCTGCAGAATGCATCGCGAAAGTCTTCCGCATCCACGTCCTCATGAAGTCCGCTTTCTTCCAGTTCCAGCTTGCGCCGCAGGAGGCGCATCAAGAGATCACTGCGGCCTTGAAAGCGAGTGTAGATCGTCTTCTTGCTGACAGCAGCCGCACGTGCGATCCGTTCGACCGAGAGTTCGCGGGCACCCTTTGCGAGCAGCAAGTCCCAAGTGGCGGCCAGGATCCGGTCTTCCAGACTGGCCGCCTCTTCGGCACTCGGCCGGCCTATCCGACCGCGTTGGCTTTTCGGCATTCTCTTTTCACCGACCATCGCGGCTCTTCCTTACATCGCTCCGAGCTTTGATCGGTCCCGGTCAGCGTCGGCGACGACCGCTCGAGCCGTTCCGACGATGCCCAGAGGCTGAGCATGATCGGCCGTGGCGCAGCTTGCTCGCGGGCTGCGCCGCACCATCCGACCCAAGCTGCTCGCCAGGGTTAACCGCCCCTCATAGGCCCGGCGTGTTACAGGCAGAACGGCTGCGCAAGGTCCGGAGTGATGCGGACGAGTTGACCCGAGCTCGCGTCGAGACAGCATAACGTCGAGTGCACCTCGGCGACCGTCTCGCCGTCCCTGCCGATATGCGTCGAGAACCATGCTCGCGACGCTGTGTGCTTGGTAATCTGAACCGTCGCGATGAGACTATCGCGGTGATAGGCCGGTTTTCGATAGAAGATCTCGTGACTAGCGACGATCCAGCGAAGCCGGTCGACATCTTCCTTCCTCGCCACCGCGCGCCAGTACGCGGTTATCGCCTGCTGCACCCACTGCAGGTACACAGCATTGTTGACGTGGCCCAGTTCGTCGATCGCGTCCGCCGAAACGGTGATCGCATGCCGATGCGAACGGTATTGCGAGCTCCCCCCCGGCCCGCCGGACGGATCAGCGCCAGCCTGCTTCACCGATCCACCGGAGCGCCGTCAGCGACGGCATGAAGAGATATTCGCCGCCCATCAGACGGTTGAAGGTGGTCACGCCGTTGACGCGCCTTCGCGCCGGCTCCTGCGGAATGGTGAAGGTCCCGGGCTCCTCGTGCAGCGCGACGATCGGGTCCCTTTCGGTGCCAAGATCGATGAAGTTGCCCCGGTTGATCCATTCCTGCTGGAGGAACTCGATCGTATCGTACGCCCGCGCGCTGATGAAGATGAAGAAGATGCCGCGATCGCCATTCGCATCGTCGGCCGCCGTCACCTCCGGAGTCCACTTGGCGCCGAAGGTGGAAGAGCGCCGGATGATGCGGTGAATGTTGACGTCGGTCAGGATCGTCAACTGGCTGTCGCGCGGGTTGAGACGGCGCATGTGCGCTGAATGCGGACAGACCAGTCCCTTGGGATCTTCCGCGAAATTGAAATCGTTGTTGCGTGATCGATCCGCCCCCAGCGCCTCGTCGTCACGATCCGGTGCCAGGATCAGCGGCGCGCCGCTGCGCCAGCGGCCGAACATCTTGGCCGCCAGCTTTTCCTGGTCGGCTTCGCTATCGGCGTTGGCACGGATGAAATCGTTGAAGGCGCCAACCGCGCTCTGATATTTGCGCAGGACCACGAACGATCCGTTGCGGCCGAGCGGGGCCGGTTCGGGCATTGCGACTGGCGCGCCGGTCTCGCTGTTTTCGCCCAGGATGAACTCGCCCGCCGCGATCGCGCGCTCGTCGCCCCGCGGGTCCACCCCGCCGCCCGCCACTGTCGGCTGCGAGATGGAGTCGCGAAATCCGAAAGGATTCTTGGCATCGGCATCCGCCCCGAAGCTGTGCGTGCCGACGAGCGTGACACCATGCGAGGCTTCCAACTCGGTCATGGCAACTTCGATCGCCTTTTCAAGCGCGGCTTCGTCGCGGGCATAAATCGTCAGCGCGATATGGCAGGTGCCGGGCCGAAAGGCATCTTCCCACCGGTCGGGTGCGTTCTCGCCGAAGTCGCGCAATTGCTCGGCTCGGGCGGCCATGCCCTGTTGAAACGGCAGGGGAAAGCTCTTCAGCGATGCCTCTGGCACGCCCAGCGCCTTCAGGCCGGCATGGCTGATCGCGACGCCGGTCCAAGCGTCCATGTCGTCCGTCCAATCGTGGGCCGAGGGGATGTGCGGCGCGAGCCGGCGGACGAGATCGCGACCGCCTTCCGCCTCATCGACGTGCAGCATCGCGTGCAGGCCGACATAGGGCTCGGGCCGGGATCGCAGGATCAGGGCCTGGATGTCGTCGAGCTGCAGCTTGACCCGCTCCCGGCTGAAGCGCGCCTTCAGGTTCGCCAGAACGCTCATGTCAGTAATCCACCCCTTCCGGCTTGGAGATGGCGTCTGTAAGTTGGTCGAGCGCCGCCTTGGTCGTCGGGTCGATGCCCATGTTGGCGGCCTCTGCATCGAGGAACACGTTGAGCGCCTTCTCCATTCGCTGGAAGCGGCGTACGTCGACCACCGTCACCTGCGGATTGGCAACGAACCAGCCGGCAGCGTCGATCTGGTGGTCGGCGATGAAATCCTTCACCTTGGGGCTGTCGATCCCCGGCCAGCCTTCAACGTTGGCGAACAGAAGGTCCATGAGCTCGGGGATCTTGGTCGCAAAGTCATTGATGTAGGCGTCCCAGTCGCCGTCGTAAGCGGTCGCGAACAGGATGCGCGTATCATCGTCGAAAAAGACGAAGCGCATGTCGTGCAGGGTGGAGACGCGCTGGGCGCCGTCCATGTTGCCGGCGGTGAGATCGAAGATCCGTCGCAGGCGCTCCGCGCCGCCCGGCTTGAGCGTCGCGATGGCGGTGAGTTCGGACACGTTGCCGGATTGCTTGCCGGCGCGGCCGGCCGACCGGGCGCTGCCCTTCAGGTCCGGATTATGTTTGCGGATCATCGCCTCGAGCGCGATCTTGGCGAGGTGGGGTGCATCGGCGGCGACTTCCTCCACCCGGCGACGGATTTCCTGAAGCTTGCTCTCATCCGCGAGGCGCGGGTCCTTGTTGTCTGTGGTCATCACGACCTCCTGCTTGTTCAATCGGGAATGTCATCGAGCCGGTCAGGCTCGATCCGGGGGCGCGCGTTCATCCGATGGCGGTAGCTGGTGGAGCGTTCGTAAGCCGCCCGGCGGATGCGCATGATCTGGCCGAGTGGGCGGTGCGCCTCTACGCCGTTCCATGGATTGAAAGACAGGACGTCGTCGCCATACACCTGGCGTGCCGGGGCGTAAGCGTCCTGCGCTGCGAACCGCAGCGTCGCGATCGGGCGATGCGGCGACACCTTCTCGTCCCAGCGTACCGCCGCATCCTCGACCGGCATCTCCGCCAGATCGGTGCAGAGCTGCGCCGACAGGGCATATTCCGCGCCCTGGCCGGCGAAATGCTCCACCATAACATCCCGCATCGTGGAGAAATCCGTCTTGCCCACCGGCTGTCCCGTCAAGGCCCGGACGTTATCGGAAGCTGGGGACAGCGCCAGCTTGGCGACATGGTCACCGAAGCGGATAGCACCTTGCGTATGGTAGCTCTCGCCGAGCGGATGATGGTTGTCGCGCGCCAAACCTTCGAGTGTCGCCCCCGGCGTCATCCTGAACGCCTCCACTGTCTTCTTGGCACCCCGCGCAGTGCCCGCGATCAGCCGCTGGAAGGTGTCGGGCGCATGCGCATTCGCCTCGAGAAGGCTCAGCATCAGCTTGTATTTGGCGATGGTGCCAAAGGCGAGGACGGGAAAGTTCACCATCAGGAAATCCTGGTTGGCGCCCCCGATATCGGGCGACAACCGCTCTCCTTCGACGCCGATCACCTTGATCGCGAAGCCTCGCGGCGCAGGGATCGCGTCCGAATGAATGTCGCTGGGTGCCGAGGACAGCCGTGCGACCACACCATACGTGGCTGGGCGCACGAAGATACCCTGCCGCAGTTCCGGCGCCAGATCGTCGTGAACCGTCAATGTGCCCTTCAGGACGGCATGTGACTTGGCATGCGCGTCGCGGATCGCGTGACGGTGATGCTCGAACGCGCAGCGGTTGCCGGCCGCCATCTGCTCGACGATCTCGGCCGTCAGGCGCTCTTCATCCTCGGCGATCGTCTCGATGTCGGACGAATAGAGAAGCGGTGCTTTCAAAGCCTGACCTCGTCTGTTGCCCATGTCCCGACGCCGGTCGCGGCGCCGCTTGGCCCAGCCATTTCCCGGCAATTACCCACCAACAACACTAGGGGAACCGAATGGTTCCCTTTCTTGCTGACTCGACCAGGTCTCTACGTGAGGCAACTATCGATGTAGGTGGCAGCGATCAGCGACACGAAGTCTCGTGGCCATGCGAAGCGAGGTCGCAGCCACTACGAGCGGCTAGAAGGAGTGCGCGATACACTACAGCCGCGGAAACGGTGGAGGTTGCGCTCCTTGGCGAGGATTGCCCTCCATTCAGGCCTCGGTGGCGGACGTCCCGACCATCGCGCCGAAGCCGACGAGGCGCGAATACGCCAGCATGGCATAGCCGATGGCAAGGCTTGCAAGGGTCAGGGCCGGGATCGTGACCTCGCCCAGGCTCGCATGCATCTGGTTCAACGGGACGAACGTGTGGACGCCGGCGGTGGCCGGGATCAAGTGAGAGAGGGCGGCGACGAAGCCCGGCATTTGATCGAGCGGATATGCGGTCCCGGTGAGGAAGAAGAACGGCACCGAGGTCGGCGCCAGGATGTAGGTTGCCCGTTCGGCACGATCGAACACGCTGCCGACGAGCAGCCCCAGGGCAGCAACCGCCGTGGCAAAGACAGGGACCATCACCATCATGCCGGCGATGTTGCCATCAACGGGCACGGCCTGGAGCCAGAAGATGAACCCGAACAGGAAATAACAGCCTAGAATGCCCACCGACGCGAACGCCGCCAGCGTTCCCCAGAACTCCGCGACACCCATCCGCCATGCGCCGGAGCGGCGTCGTCCGCCCATGAAGGTAGCGGCGCCGAAGAGCAGCGTCTGTTGAACGATGATCACCGCTACCGCCGGGAAGACATAGCCCTTGTAACCACTTGTCCGGTTGAACAGCGGTTCGGTCGTGACCGCGACGGGCAGCCCGCCGCGACTGAGTTGGGTTCAGCGGCAGCACGTTGCTCCAGATGTGGGCAAAGGCGTTGGCGCCGTTCAGCGGTAACGTCGCGCCCGAATAGGCAAGCGCCGAACCGGCATAGACGGCGCTCGCCGACAGAGCGGTCGCGGTTTCGCGTGTCCGTGGGCAGCGCATTGTCGCGATTGGCGTTGTAGCTGCCGAACGCGAAGGCTTGCGGGCGGTAGCGCGATTTCGCCAGGCCGACCCCCGCGCTGGCGATGTCACGCGCTGCGTCGGCGCCGCGGGCCCGGGGCGTCGCGTCTATGCCCTCCAGGAATGTGCCGACGGGAGGCAGCGGCTGCGAATTGACGAACAGCGGCGTCGATGCGCCGACGCCGGCGGGTCGGTCCAGCAACCGCGACAGTGCGTCGGCAGCAGTCGCTTCCTCGAGTTGCGCGCGAATGAAGGCGCGTTCGGCGGCGTCGCGGGCGACCTGAACCTGGAGGACGCGCGCATGGGGAATGACCCCGTTCTGCTCGAGCTTCACGGCATCCGACAGATGCCGATCGAACCCTGCGAGCGTCTCGCGCGTCGACCGGGTCAGCTGGGCGGCAACCTGCTGACCGAAATAGGTGCGGACCAACCTGACGCGAGACAGGTCGCGACCACCCGCCTGCCTGGCGCGGGCCACCTCGACCGCGCCGTCCGCACCCGCCTGGATCGCCGGGATCGCACCGCCCGTGTAGAGCGGCACGCGGTACGCTCGCTGTACAGCGGCTCGTTTCTTCCGGGCCGGCGCAACGTCGTGCTGGTCGGTGGGACGGGCACCGGCAAGACGCACCTCGCCACCACCATCACCGCCAATGTGGTACGGGCCGGCGCCCGCGGGCGCTATTTCCACACGGTTGATCTGGTGAACCGGCTCGAGGAGGAAACCCGCCTTGGGAAGGCCGGCACGCTGGCGGCCCAGCTCTCGCGCCTCGACCTCGTGGTGCTCGACGAGCTTGACTACCTGCCGTTTGCCCGCTCGGGCGGTCAGCTGCTCTTCCACCTCGTCAGCAAGCTCTACGAACAGACTTCAGTCATCGTCACGACGAACCTGGCCTTTGGTGAGTGGCCCACCGTCTTCGGCGACCCCAAGATGACCACCGCGCTGCTCGACCGAATTACCCACCATTGCGACATCGTCGAAACCGGCAACGACAGCTGGCGCTTCAAACATCGAAGCTGACGCCTGGGACACCGGCAGAGAACGCTTCGCGCTGGTTGCGCCTCCCGTCGGGCTACGCCCGCCCTACGCCGCAACCAGCGCGAACAGTGCGCCCGTCATCCCCGGTACGCTGCTCGACGAAGGGGGTCCCTTTTGGACGCCGGTAGGGGGTCCCTTTTGGACGCCGATTGACAGTTGTGGATCGGCGTGGAAAAAGGACCCCGGTAGCGGGGTGATCGGCGTCGAAAAAGGACCCCTCATCCCGGTGGTCTAGGCTGCTCGCTTGGCGGTGTGTCAGGCGGCGAGATCGGGATGCTGGTATT
>JAESGB010000130.1_pt1 | contig 41313 bp, 31 predicted proteins | sample 9266211 | NCBI WGS metagenome assembly JAESGB01 (sample SAMN14514844, study PRJNA621659) | algae metagenome | isolation source: Goleter apudmare HA4340-LM2 and co-occurring heterotrophs from cave wall... | place: USA: Maniniholo cave, Kauai, Hawaii | collected 2009-07-28 | reverse complement strand
TAGAAGGAATTAGATTTTTAGATTAAAAAACCCCCAGCAGGAAGTTGTCCTACCGGGGAGTTAGTTATCAGGGTGCATCTACCATTTAACTGTTCTATGATTCCTGGCTATCCTCCGGATAAATTTGGCACCACTACCATGCCAAAAAAAATCCCCCAGCAGGAAGTTGTCCTACCGGGGAGTTAGTTATCAGGGTGCATCTACCATTTAACTGTTCTATGATTCCTGGCTATCCTCCGGATAAATTTGACACCACTACCATGCCAAAAAAAATCCCCCAGTAGGAAGTTGTCCTACCGGGGAGTTAGTTATCAGGGTGCATCTACCATTTAACTGTTCTATGATTCCTGGCTATCCTCCGGATAAATTTGACACCACTACCATGCCAAAAAAAATCCCCCAGTAGGAAGTTGTCCTACCGGGGAGTTAGTTATCAGGGTGCATCTACCATTTAACTGTTCTATGATTCCTGGCTATCCTCCGGATAAATTCGTCACCACTACCATGCCAAAAAAAATCCCCCAGCAGGAAGTTGTCCTACCAGGGAGTTAGTTATCAGGGTGCATCTACCATTTAACTGTTCTATGATTCCTGGCTATCCTCCGGATAAATTCGTCACCACTACCATGCCAAAAAAAATCCCCCAGTAGGAAGTTGTCCTACCGGGGAGTTAGTTATCAGGGTGCATCTACCATTTAACTGTTCTATGATTCCTGGCTATCCTCCGGATAAATTCGTCACCACTACCATGCCAAAAAAAATCCCCCAGTAGGAAGTTGTCCTACCGGGGAGTTAGTTATCAGGGTGCATCTACCATTTAACTGTTCTATGATTCCTGCCTATCCTCCGGACAAATTTGGCACCACTACCATGCCAAAAAAAAATCCCCCAGCAGGAAGTTGTCCTACCGGGGAGTTAGTTATCAGGGTGCATCTACCATTTAACTGTTCTATGATTCCTGGCTATCCTCCGGATAATTTTCCTCAAACATTGATGTTTATGTGCTAAAAAAAACCTAGTAGATACCAGCCAAAGGAGTTGAGTCCAAGCCAACCACTGCATATAGTTAGTAAATTGTCAAGTTATAGATACTATTTTATAGTTGGCGTAATTAAATTCACATATGTTTAAGTAATGTAAAACAATCATTTCCCAGTAAACGTTTCTAGCTCCCTTTCGTAACTCTGGCGGGAAACAAGCTATGCGTACCGTCTTATTCGCTAAAAGCATTTTTTAGGAAAGGGAAGAGAGGACTAAATTCCTAACCACAAACCTTTAATTATTTACACTGTGCTACTTAAAGTCAGGAATTCATTTATTAAAGGTTGTTGGTATTTACTAAGATAAGAAAATCCCCTGGAGGGCGTTAACCAACTAGGGGAGTCGAAGATCAAGGTGCATCTACCAATAAAGTGTTCTGGATAGATGCGAGCCGATCCGGATAAACTTGTCAAAGCGGGAAGGGCAAAAAAACTTGCTTCAGAAACATTCAGTGATGGGATGCATCTAAGGTATCAGAAGGAGCGAAAAATCGACTTGAAACTTTCGCGTTTCAACCCAGATTTAGGAGGCGAACAGGAGAAGTTGTGACCCAGGAATTTCACATTTCCGTAACCCCAGTAGGGCAAAATGACTACTTGGTGCGGACGGAACAAGTCGCGCCTGGGGTGCCGTTGGCAGAAGAACTGGTGACTTGGCCCGTAGCTGATTGGTTGGCGGCTGCTGGGCATTTGATGAATGATCCGTTGAAATCAGTGTTGCAGGGTGATGCTTTTGCCTTGGGCGGACGTGAAAGCGACATCGCCAGAAACTCTGTAAACTTGGTAGCACTGGGTCAACAATTTTATAACGCACTGTTTCAAGGCACTCTCAGGGATAGTTGGATTACGGCGCAAGGGATTGCTCAGAACCATCAACAGGTATTGCGCTTACGCTTGGGATTAAAAGATACTAGGTTAGCTCGTCTGCCTTGGGAAGTAATGCACGCGGGCGATCGCCCTCTAGCTACGGGGCCTTATATTGCTTTTTCTCGCTACCAAAATGGAATTTTGACAGGATCTCGTTTGCCAACGACAAATATCCCCAAACCACCAGAAGAAGGTGGTGTCAAAGTCTTGATGGTGATTGCTTCCCCCACGGATCAAGTGCGTCTTGACCTACTTAAACAAGAAGCTATTAAACTACAAGCAGAACTGCACCGTAATGCACCAAGAACTGGTGAAAACGGTAATTATCTGCCAGATATTGAACTGACCCTACTAGACCAACCAGGACGAGAAGAATTGACACAAGCCCTGGAACAAGGACGGTATCACGTCTTACATTACTCTGGTCATAGTAACTTAGGCCCTAACGGCGGCGAAATTTATCTTGTTAGTAGGCGAACAGGCTTAACAGAAACCCTGAGTGGAGATGACTTAGCAGGCTTGCTCGTCAATAATAATATTCAAATGGTGGTATTTAACTCCTGTTTGGGGGCGTATAGAGCTAACGCCGATACTGCTGGGGAAACAGGCGAACGTAACCTCACAGAAAGCCTTGTTAAGCGTGGTATAAGAAGTATTTTGGCAATGTCAGAACGCATCCCTGATGAAGTAGCGCTGACACTCACCCAATTGTTTTATCGCAACCTGAATCAGGGATATCCTGTAGATTTGTGTGTAAGTCGGGTACGCCAGGGGTTAATCTCTGCCTATGGTTCACACCATATGTACTGGGCGTTACCGATTTTGTATCTGCAACCAGAATTTGACGGTTTTCTCAATCCAGAAATAATTGAAAGTCCAGAATTGTTAAGTGATTATCATCCATCTTTGAGAGCAACTCCTGGTGGGATGTATTCTGGTGTGGCAGATGAAACAGAGCTGCCTTTAGCAATTAATGAAATGCTCCCTAGTGGCTTGGCAAGAGACTCTTCTGGATTGGATTGGCTGGGTGAGGATACTTGGGGCGATCTGGCAGATGAAATTGAATATGATGATCCAACCTATGCGGAAGATTCGGCACTTGTTTCTGATTTATTTCGTCAGCTTGATACCCAAAAAGCCATTTCGGAACAAGCTCCGATGACTGCCGAACTTGTGCAACAAGTTACAGAAAATAATCTATCATCCAGACATCTTTCAGGGGAAATAGCTGCCTTAGATGAGGAAGCAAGCTTATGGGGAGAAATCTCAGGAGAAACAACTAAAACACCTGAGAATTTTGCAGAAGATTGGAACAATCCAACAATTCCCCCTTCACGACCCACAGCATTGAGAACACGCAATCAAAGCCCAATGTGGCAGATTATGAGTGCTTTGGGAGTAAGTGCGATCGCATTCTTAATCGGTTGGAGTTGGTGGCAAAATCGTCAGATATCAGCGTTACCTGACATACCACCAATTCCTCAGCAGTCTGTCACCACCCAAAATCAAGCCCCTGTCGATTTAAAGACGGCTGCAACTGGAATTGTTACCGCCATTGCGACAGAAAAATTAAATCAAGGCGATTTACAAGGGGGGCTAGCAGCTGTGGAAGAACTACTCAACCGGGGTGTACTACCATCTGCTGAAGTTGCTCTAAATCTTGTTTCTCAAAAGGAAGCCGAAAATCCGGCTGTCAACTTTTTTAAAGGTCGATTAGCCTGGCAGTCTGTCCAAATTGGCAATAAAAAATTTAGTATTGATGATGCCCGCCGTTACTGGGAAAGTGCTGTTAAGTCTCAACCCGATTCATTGCTATATACAAATGCATTAGGATTTGCCTACTACGCAGAAAACAATCTACTCAAAGCCAATGATTATTGGTTCCAGGCTTTAAATTTGGCGCTAAAACAGCCAAATCAAGTTGCTTCGATAGTATCCACAAACGAGGAAGTGCCTAAGGAAGCTCTAACTCCTTATGCTGGGCTAGCCTTGGGACTGTATAAATCTGCAAATAAACAACCATCTGGGAAGCAATCTCAATATATTAATGAGGCGGTCAAATTACGCCAAATGATCATTAGTCATGATCCCGTAAATTTCCAGGTAGATAAATTAAGTAAGAATTGGCTGTGGACAGAAAAAGCAATTGGCGATTGGCGATCGCTCCTGCAAGAAAAAAGTGAGGTCAGTTCAGCAACTCAAAATTAATATTAGGTAATTGTTTTGACTATGTTATTTTTTTTATTGATGATCGTGGACTTAGGGACTCCCAATTAAAAAAATACTATACAGGTAGGGAAATACCAGAGACTTTCGATAATACATACACAGCAGATTACTCTAGGGGTGAGCAAACGTACTCCTGACGGAGAAGCAAGCTATGCTCCTACACGTGTACTTCATTTACCTGCACAACGCTGTATTTCATCGGTGTTCCCTAGTTGTCGGAAATGTATTTCCGGGCTGATGATTGTCTAACTCAGGTGAAGAAAGAAAAATTGCGTCTGGGTTAAGAGTCCTTTTTTCTGTTGTATTTGCAGCAATATACAAATTTCTTAAACATATGCTTATAATGCAAGCAAGTACTTACACATGCAAGTAAGCGCTTGCATGAACATTACCTCGCATGGAGAAATTTGTTTCAAGAACAGCACAGACACGAGCACGATTAATAGAGGCGGCTACTGAGGTATTTTCCACCGCAGGTTTATCTGGAGCCACAACGCGGGAGATTGCTCGTGTTGCGGGGGTCAACGAAGTTACGCTGTTTCGTCATTTTCATAGTAAAGAGCAACTATTGGCAGCTGTCATCCAACAAGCTACATCTTTGCAGGCAGAAGCTTTAGCTAATCAGGATGAGTGGACTCAAAACCTACACATCGACCTGATGCATTATGCCAAGCTTTGCAGTCAAATGATGGTTGAGCATGAAGCCTTAATTAGGACATTTATTGGAGAAGCAAAGCGACATCCTGAAGCTGCCCGTTTAGTTGTATATCAGACTAACAAGACGTTGCGTGAACAACTGGTCACATACTTCAAAAAGGGTCAAGAGAAGGGTACAGTGCGCCGAGATGTCAATTTAAAAGCTGCTGTAGATAGTTTCTGTGGCATGTTGCTGCATGGGATGTTGCGGTTGAGCGATACCCCTGACGCTCTGGGTTATTGTAGCGAAGAATACATTAAAACTTGTGTTGATATGTTTGTGCGCGGGATTAGTACTTGCCCCACAAAGACAAATAATACCTTTTTAAAAGAGTAATGAGGGCATAAAGTTACGTTTTCTCTCTGTTTTAAAACTAGGGTTTATACGCTACCAAAGAGTTTTAAAAAATACATATCAGGAAAAATAAGAAAAACATCATACAAAACAGAGAAATGGCTGCATAACATCAGCCAAAAGATAGATTGTCGGAGTTTGATTCCAAAAAGCGAGAAAACGAAAATGTCCCATTCTGAGTTCCCTGAGTACCCAGTTTCCATAGAAACAGAACAGCCTACTGTGACTGATACCAGTCAGGCGCAACCAGAAAATTCCCAGCTTGAGAAAGAAAAAATACCAACACCCAAGCCCCAGAGAAATTGGCGGCTGATTTTAGGAATAATTCTGTTAATTGGAGGTCTGGGTTTTGGCTGGCGCTGGTGGCAAAGTAGTCTTGCTGGTAATGGAATTTCAGGTACTGGCGCAATGGCTGGTCAACCGATGGGAATTCCGGTCAAACTAGCCACCTTAGAGACTGAAAGTGTGCAGGAAGCTGGGGAATTTGTGGGCACTTTAGAGGCGCCACGCTCAGTGGTACTCAAACCACAGATTGAAGGAAGAATAACCGAGGTTGTGGTCAAAGAAGGCGATCGCATCCAGCAAGGACAAGTAATGATTCGTCTGCAAAGTGATGACGCCCAAGCCCAACTATCACAAGCCAAAGCCACACTAGAAAATGCCCGTGCCCGGTTGGCTGAACTCAAAGCCGGGACTCGTCAAGAAGAAATTGCTCAAGCTAGAGCTAGGTTAGTTCAAGCCCAAGCGCGCCTCACAGATGCCCAAGCGGGAGCACGTCCTGAAGAAATCGCCCAAGCCCAAGCCCAAATTGAAGCCGCCAAATCTGACCTGGAACTGGCACAGTCACGAGCCAAGCGCTACGCAAGTTTAAGAACAGAAGGAGCAGTATCTCAAGACCAGTTAGAAGGATACCTCAGAGAACAGCGCAGTGCAGAAGCGAGACTACGAGAAGCCCAGCGAAGACTAGAGCAACTCCGCAAAAGCCGCAACTCGGATATTAATGAGTTAGCGGCGGCTGTGGAACAAGAAAGACAAAACCTGAGGCAATTAGAGAATGGCCCCCGCCAAGAAGAGATTGCCCAAGCGCGATCGCAAGTAAATCAGGCTGCTGCTGAAGTTCGCGCCAACCAAGTCAGACTGCAATACACAAATGTCCTCGCTCCTTTCACCGGCATTGTTGGTGATATTCCGGTCAAAGTAGGGGACTTTATGGATAAAGGCGACGAACTCACCACACTGACTAAAAATGATGCTTTAGAACTGAATTTATCCATCCCTGTCAATCAAGCCAAACAGTTGCGTTTGGGACTACCAGTACAAATCCTGGATGCTCAAGGCAAAGCTACTACCACAGGTAAGGTGAGTTTTATCTCCCCCAATACCAACGCAGATTCACAAACAGTTTTGGCTAAAGCTACCTTTAGCAATAATGGTGGACAACTGCTTAATCAGCAAATCGTGCGAGCCAAAGTGATTTGGCAAGAACGCCCAGGAATTTTAATTCCTGTGACAGCAGTATCTCCCTTGGGTGGGGAAAATTTTGTGTTCATCGCCCAACCAGCAGAAAAACCCCAATCTGGAATGCCAGCCTTGGTAGCTGTGCAAAAGCCTGTGAAGTTGGGAGACATTGAGGGCGGTAATTATCAAGTGATAGAAGGATTGAAAGCTGGTGAAAAAATTGTTGTTTCCGGTATTCTCAACCTGACTAATGGCGCACCTATTATGCCTGAGTCTGATGTAAAGGGCGGGCAGAAGCCTTAATTACTGCTGGCTGTGTGTAAAAGTATGGAGTTTTTTAACGCAGAGGGGCGCGGAGTTGAGCGCAGAGGTACGCAGAGTTTTTTAAGTTTACTTGTTGAGAGTATACTCTTGTGTTCTTCTTTGGGTCTATCCTGCGCGAGGCAGTATTTCGGGCGTCTATTCCTTATTCCCTAGTACCCATTCTTTATGTTTGTTGATTTTTTTATTAAACGACCAATCTTTGCTACTGTCTGTGGTGTGGTTATCCTACTACTAGGATTAATTAGTATTCCTACACTGCCGATCGCTCGATTCCCGGAAATCACACCTACTCAAATAACTGTGACTGCTAACTATAGCGGTGCTAGTGCGGAGGTTGTAGAAAGCGGGGTGACGAACATCCTAGAGCGGCAAATTAACGGAGTAGAGGGTCTGAGATACATGACCTCTAGTAGTAGTAATGATGGTTCTACAAACATCACTGCTACCTTTGATTCCTCACGTAATAAGGATATTGCTGCCGTCGATGTCCAGAATCGTGTTTCTGTGGTGCAACCGCAATTACCCGATGCTGTACAACGCACGGGTGTGAGAGTTTCTAAGCAGTCTAGTAGTATTCTTTTAGGGATTGGTTTGTTTGCTGATAATAATCAGTACGACAATATATTCTTAAGCAACTATGCCGACCTCTACATCGCAGATGCCTTAAAGAGAGTCAAAGGTGTGAGCGACGTGCGGATTTTTGGTGAGCGCCGCTATGCCATGCGTCTGTGGTTAGATCCCAATCGCCTGGCCAGCCGGGGGCTAACAACTGATGATGTGACTAACGCCCTTTCGGAACAAAACTTGCAAGTTGGGGCTGGGAGAATCGGTCAGGAACCTGCACCAAAGGGACAAAGCTATCAAATAGATGTGCGTGCTTCTAGTCGATTGACACAAGCAAAAGAATTTGAAGACATTGTTTTGAAAACTGAGAATGATGGCACTTTAGTTAAGTTAAAAGATGTCGGTAGAGCGGAACTAGGGGCAGAGAACTATAATACATTTCTGCGATTTCGTGGTAATGAGGCTGTAGGTTTGGGGATTTATCAGGTTCCTGGCAGTAATGCCTTGGATGTAGCCAAGGGTGTCAAGGAAGAAATGGCGCGACTAGCTCCGGGTTTTCCCCCAGGTTTGAAATATCAAGTAGCCTTTGACACAACTTCCTTTGTGGAAGAGTCCTTGACAGAAGTTTTTATCACCTTGATGCAAGCGGTGGTGCTGGTGGTAATTGTGATTTTTGTGTTCCTCCAAGACTGGCGCACTACTTTAATCCCTGCACTGACCATTCCGCTTTCCTTGATTGGGACTTTTGTTTTCATCAAAGCTTTTAACTTTTCTATTAATAGTTTGACCTTGTTTGGTCTGACCTTGGCATCGGGGATGGTGGTAGACGATGCAATCGTGGTGGTGGAACAGATCAGCCGCTTTATCCAGGATAAAGGGATGAATCCCCGCCGGGCAGCTAGTGAATCAATGGCGGAACTTTTTGGGGCGGTAATTGCTACTTCACTGGTATTGATGGCGGTGTTTGTGCCGGTCGCTTTCTTTCCCGGAACTACTGGGGCACTTTATCGGCAATTTGCACTCACCATTGCCTTTTCGATCACCATTTCTACTTTTTTAGCTCTGACTCTCACACCTTCGTTGTGCGGGTTGTTACTACGTCAAGGACAAGAACCTCCCAGATGGATGGGTGGAGTGTTTAACTTGATTAATCGCTTCCTGGATTGGGTAACGAGGGGATATGAGCGATCGCTCGCTTGGATCACACGCTTTAAAAGCATTGTGATTGGGCTATTTATTGTCTCTTTAGGAATGACCGCTTGGCTATATATATCAGTACCTACCGCCTTTCTCCCGGAGGAGGATGAAGGTTATTTCATCACACTTGTGGGAGGGCCACAAGGGGTTTCGCTGCAATATACCAGCGATGTTATGGCTAAGGTAGAAAAAGAAATCCTCCAACTTCCGGAGGTTTTGGGGACTTTTGCTGTAGGCGGTTTTGGTTTCAGTGGTAGTACTGCTAATAGTGGTATTATATTTACCACTTTAAAGCCCTGGAAGGAACGCTCCCGACCAGACCAGTCAGCACAAGGGATTATTGGTAAGTTACGCCCAAAATTACTAGCCATCCCAGAAGCTAGGGTCTTTCCGGTGAATCCACCACCCATTCAAGGCTTAGGCAACTTTGGCGGCTTTGTATTTCAACTGCAAGACCGCAGAGGTACTGGTGGTTTAGACAATCTGGTGCAGTCAATGGGTCAATTGTTGGGTCGCGCCAATCAAACACCAGGATTACAAGCTGTTTTCACCACCTTTGCTGCCAATACACCACAACTATTAGTAGAAGTAGACCGCAACAAAGCCAAGGCCTTACAAGTTCCCATAGATGATATCTTCGGTACTCTACAAACTGCTTTGGGTTCTAGATATGTGAATGATTTTAATCTTCAGCAGCGTAATTACCGGGTGTATGTCCAAGCTGATGAGCAATTTCGCTCTAATCCTAAAGATATTGGTCAGCTATTTGTCCGCTCTCAAAAAAATCAAATGATTGCTTTGAGTAACTTAGTGAAGATTACTCCTACGGTGGGAGCGCAAACCATCAATCACTATAATCTGTTCCGCTCAATTGAAATTAATGGTTCTGCGGCTCCTGGTTCTAGTTCTGGAGAAGCAATTAAAGCAATGGAACGGTTGGCTCAAGAATCTTTACCACCAGGTTATGGTTATGAATGGTCAGGGACTGCTTTAGAAGAAATCGATTCTGGCGGTTTAGCACCATTGATTTTTGGTTTAGGTTTGGTATTCGTATTTTTGGTACTAGCTGCTCAATACGAAAACTATATTGACCCGATCATTATCTTGCTTGCAGTTCCCTTGGCGATTTTTGGGGCACTGATAGCACAATCAATGCGAGGTTTTTCTAATGATGTTTACTGTCAAATCGGTCTAGTGATGTTGATTGGTTTGGCTAGTAAGAATGCGATTTTGATTGTGGAATTTGCCAACCAATTACGAGAGCAAGGGCTGACAATTGCGAAAGCAGCAATTGAGGCTTCAGAACAGCGTTTACGACCAATTTTAATGACTGCTTTTTCTACTCTTTTAGGGATATTTCCCCTGACTATTGCCACGGGTGCAGGGGCTGGGAGTCGCCAATCTTTAGGAACGGCAGTCTTTGGTGGTATGCTGATCGCTACTTTTTTGAGTTTGTTTGTCGTGCCAGTTTTATATATCGTGATTAAGTCAATTACTGAGCGTTTGTTCAAATCGAATCGGCATCAACAACCGCCTACAGATTCCATGCATTCGGATGGGGATAGTATTTCCCCTTCTCCAGAAACTGAACATGAAGTATCACGCTTTTAATACAGTGTGGTTCAGTTACCAAAACTAGTTTCCAGCCAGAGTCTGGAAATTTCATAGCAAGCACTCAGACGAATCTGTTTTGCATATCGAGTTCCAAACACTTCCCAAGAACAATATTCCATTCCGTGTAACAGACTTATCGATTGAGAAAGTTCAACAACTTCAGCAGCAACTGAATGAGTCTCCACAAAATTAGCTCCAACTGTATGGCGATCGCCACATCACAAAAAGGTTATTGCTATTGTCACAAAAGCGATCGGCAAACCATCAACCGCACTGTTCAATCATCATAAACCTAATTCCCTTTTAAACAGCAGCGATCGCACAAACTTGTAAACCAACTGGTGTGTGAATGATTACAGATTCTACGCCAAATACTTGGGCGATCGCATTGGCTGTGAGGACTGCTTCTGGCGTGCCAATGTCCCAAAGCTGACCCTGTTTTAATAGGGCAATCCGGGAACTATAGCGGGCGGCTAAATTTAGTTCGTGTAAAACGGTGACAATGGTTAATTCTTGTTGTTGATTCAAGTTTTTCAATAATTCTAAAAGTTGCAGTTGATAGTTGATATCTAAATAGGTAGTAGGTTCATCTAATAGTAATACCTTTGGTTCTTGTGCCAGTGCTAAAGCTAAAAAAGCTCTTTGTCGTTCACCACCAGAGAGTTGTTCAACTAGGCGATCGCTTAATTTTTCTAGTTGTGTTTTTTGAATTGCTGTTGCTACTTTCTGCCTATCTTCCGTGTTTAATTCCCATTGCCACCAAGGTTGATGGGGTGTGCGTCCTAAACTGACTAATTGTCGCACTGTTAAACCCACTGGTAAAGTTTGTTGTTGGGGTAATAATGCTAGTTTTTGGGCAACTAAATTTGGTGGTTGTGAATGAATTGCTTTGCCATCAAGTAATACTATTCCCTGCTGCGGTGAGAGAATACGACTGAGTAATTTGAGTAATGTAGACTTACCAGAACCATTCGCACCTACTAAACTTAACCATTCTCCGGTTTGCAGAGTCAAGTTAACCTTTTGAACAATTGGTACTGTGGTGTAACCGCCAGTCAGGTTTTGTAATTCTAGTGGCATATTCTTTAAAAGAGTTATTTGTTATTTGTCATTTGTTATTTGTGAAGAGTCAAAAGCTATTCTCCCATGCTCAATGACGCCAGTTTGCTTAAGTCGGGAAACCCGCCCACGCAACTGGCTCCCCAATGCCCCATTCCCTAATATCCGGCAGAACGACGATAAAGTAACCAGATAAATAATGGTGAACCAAGGAGAGCAGTCACAGAACCTACTGGTAATTCTATAGCTCCTAGTCTGGAGAGTAAATCAGCAAAGGTAAGCAGCCAAGCACCGGCTAGGGCTGAGAGGGGTAAAACAAAGCGGTGATCTGTACCGACAATGAGGCGGACACCGTGAGGGACAACAAGACCAACAAAACCGATTAAGCCGCCGATACTAACAGCACCTGCGGCTAACAAAGTGGCGACACCACCAATTAAAAGACGCGATCGCGTTAAGGAAACTCCCAGCCCCACAGCCATATCATCACCCAAGGCCAGCACGTTGACCGATCGCGCCAACAAACATCCTGCAAGTAAGGCTACGAGAATATAAGGCCCAGCCGTGGTAATTTCCCGCCAACCCCGTCCGTTGAGGCTTCCCACCAACCAATTGAGTGCAATTTGAATTTGTCCATCTTCAGCTAACAGAAGCAATGTACTTTGCACCGCACCAAATAACGAACTTACCGCTACACCCCCTAAGATTAATCGCTCAACGGCAATTCCTGAACCTCTACGACCTAAAAAAATCACGAGCACGGAAGTGAAAATTGCACCAAGCCACGCCGCCAACGGAATCGCCGCCGCAAAGACTTGCAACACTACCAAGACTATGACGACTAGTCCTGCACCGGCCGAAATCCCCAAAATAAAGGGATCAGCTAGACTGTTGCGTAACATTCCCTGCAACAGCGCTCCTGACATACCCAATGCCGCACCAACGATCAGAGCTGCAATAATTCGCGGGAGACGCAAATCCCAAATAATTGTTTGTTGAATGCGATCGCCTCGATGGAGAATTGCTTGCCACAATTCGTCAAAACTCAAGGGTACTGCTCCTTGCGACAGAGATAATCCCAGAGTCACAACCAATGCTATAACCAGCAGCAAAACAGCCCAGATTAGGCGGTGTTTGATAAAAATCATTTGCAATTGCCTATGTTCATGAACTGCTTATTTCCATAAATTAAAGTACATAGCTGATTTTTATTATCAGAAATATTAGTCTTGTTTAAATGGTAACTATTGACCTCGCAAATGAAAGCTTGTGTTAATTATTGCCTTAATTAGTCTTTAATGTATATAAATATATACTTGCGGTATTCACTAATGCACAAGGTAGTTATTTTCAATAAAATAAATCAGTCTTACTAATAAAAATTTAAGACTCGCAGGCAATATTCTGTGACAAAACATGCTGATTTTTACTTATTAGTTTGGGTATAACGGTCAAATCTTTTGAGGAGTTGTGATGGATAGATATCTGATGGCTTGTGCTGGTGGAACAAGCTTTTTCTGCTTATTCTTTGGATTGTTACCTGTGCAAGCAATGCCTAATCTGGGCGTAGTAGATAATACAAGTTATGAAAACGAGTACTCAGTATTAGAAAATACTAGCATTAGTATAAAGAACAACAATAATCAGATAAATTTTAGAGTTTCATTTACTGAGGAAAAAGCAGAACCAAGAAATGATACGAGTATTGAAAAACCAGATTTATCTACTGGTAATTTAAGTATTATTTCTGCGCTGCCTTCAGAGTCAATGACACAGGTCACATCTGTATCACAATTGTCTGATGTGCAGCCTAATGATTGGGCTTTTCAAGCACTGCAATCTCTAGTTGAGCGGTATGGCTGTATTGCTGGATACCCAAATGGTACTTATAGAGGCGATCGCGCGCTGACTCGCTATGAATTTGCAGCTGGCTTAAATGCCTGTCTCGATCGAGTCAATGAACTGATTGCTACAGCAACTACTGATTTAGTCAGTCAGAATGAGTTAAACACCTTACAGAAGTTGCAAGAAGAATTCGCCGCCGAACTAGCAACGTTGCGAGGTCGAGTAGATGCACTAGAAACTCGCACAGCCAAACTGGAAGCCAATCAGTTTTCCACGACTACGAAGCTAAATGGAGAAGTGATTATTGCCGGTATTGGGGCTACAGGCGGCGCACCTGGAACCAGTGACCCTAATGCTATCTTGGCAACTAGAGTCAGATTGAATCTCACCACTAGTTTTACTGGTAAAGACTTGCTAATCACTGGTTTGCAAGCGCATAACTTTTTGGGTGGTTTGGATGGTAGTGGTAGCGTTCAGGGCGCATTGGGATTAACTTCACCCATACTCAGCGCTAGTAGTGCGCGTACTGGCTTTGAACCGCAGTTTCCTGGTATTAATGTCAGTACTTTATCGAATATCGACGCCAATTCTCTACAACTCTACAAACTGCTGTATATCTTTCCCGTCGCTAATAAATTAACGCTATTTGCTGGGACGGCGGCAGAAACTTCCGATGCTTTTCCCGCCATCACACCCTTTTATGGTGAAGGACAAGAGGCAATTTCCCGTTTTGCCAATTTGAATCCTGTAGTCCGCGTTTCTGGCGGTACTTCTGGTTCTGGTTTAGCTTCGGCGGCGGGATTTATTTTTAACATCTCAAAACAACTGGATTTGAGAGCTTTGTATGGTAGTACCAATGCCAACATTCCGCAAACGGCGGCAGATATTCAACCGGGAGTTCCTGGTACGCCTTTAGGAGCGGGTATATTTGGGGGTAGTAGAGTTGTGGCAGCACAATTAACCTTTAAACCCAGTAATTCCCTAGATATTGGTTTAAACTATGCCAACAGTTATCACCAAATCAACCTCCTGGGTACGGGATTAGCCAGCAGCGATATTGGTGCTTTAGCAAATGTACCACTGGGAACACCAGTCAAACTTAACTCCTTTGGCGGTACTGTAAATTGGCGTTTTTCACCAAAAATGTCTTTAGCTGGTTATGGTGCTGCACTATTTCTGGATGATTCTTCTACTAGCGTTGATGCTTCTACCACTTTCACCAGTTGGATGGTAGGACTCCACTTCAAAGATTTATTCTTAGCAGGAAATAACGCCGGGATAATTTTTGGACAGCCGCTATATCGCACCTCTGCTGGTGGTGCAGCTACACTCGCGGCTGCGGGTGTCAATCGAGCCGTTCCATACCATTTAGAAGCTTACTACCGAATTAAGGTGAGTGACAATCTCAGCATTACTCCAGGGGCATTTGTGCTATTTAATCCCGAAGGTGATAGTAGAAATGAGACAACAACTGTAGGTGTACTCCGCTCTACCCTGACTTTCTAAAAATTGGCTGTGTATGACTCTTTGATAGAAAAGGCATGATTAGAGATTCTGTCCAAAAACTCCATCCTGTAAGTAGTATGGAGTTTTTTATTTTCAATTGGTCAATGACTAGTGAGAGAAAAAAGTGCGATCGCTAATACTGCGGCTATCAGACTATTTTGAGTATTTTAGCTGATTGACAAAAGGCGCTTTATTCTAAAATCTCACGAATGGTCTCATACCTCAATCATTCTGAAGAAGATGGAGTTGGTTTAAGTCTCTCCCGCCAAGAAGGCTGTCTTGGGGAAGAACCGGAAGATCTATTACTTTCGGGAGATGACGAGGAACCTGAATTTAACTGCCTTCTACGCCGACGTGAACGAGATTCTGAGGAGGAATCATTACCACTAGTTGATTCTTGGTTGCGCGATCGCCGTCGTATTCTAGATGAGGAGGGTTCAGCATTTTCTTGTCGAGAACGCCTTCTGCGTCTTGGGGTGTTATCTTCTTGTTGCTGCTCGTCATTGTTCAAAGTAGCAGCTTTATTTAAAATTCGTTTGGGTTTAACTGCTTCAGCCTTAATAGTGCCTTTGCGACCTTCTAATTTCGGTCGTGAGGGAAACTTCTCTATGGGCATTTCCTTGACCGCTTTGGTCATAAATTCATGCCAGGTGTAGGCGGCGCTACCACTACTCCCCCAAGTGGGGCGGTTATCATCGTTACCTAGCCAAACCCCTGTCACCAGTTGGGGAATATAACCAATAAACCACAAGTCACGGGCTTCATCTGATGTACCTGTTTTGCCAGCTACAGGCCTATTGCCTAACCGAGCCGCAGCACCAGTACCACTTTCGACAACGTTACGTAACATCCAAGTCATGATGGCAGCACTGTCAGCATCCAGGGCCCGGTTCGACCGAAAATCAGCTGACCAAATCACATCACCCCGACGGTTGAGGATGCGGCGAATCCCATGTGGTTCTGTGTGCAGTCCTTGGGTGGCAAAGCTACCGTAAGCGCTCGTTAACTCTAGCAGATTCACCTCATTGGAACCGAGAGCCAAGGAATAGGTGGGCTTGAGTGCTGATTTAATGCCCATATCATTGGCAACTTTGATGGTTGGTTTAAATCCCACATCAATCAATACCTTGACCGCAACTATATTTGTAGAACGGGTGAGGGCATCACGCATATTCATCCAACCCCGAAAACTTTCACTGTAGTTTTTCGGTTCATAACCATCCACTACCAAGGGTGCATCTAGGTAGCTGTCGTAGGGGCTTTTACCAGTAGCGATCGCTGTAGCATAGACAAAGCCTTTAAATGTCGATCCTGGCTGACGTTGGGCTTGGGTGACGCGATTAAACTGGTTGGTATCAAAGTCTTTTCCCCCCACCATTGCCTGAATCTCCCCATTGCGGGGATCAATGGCGACTAAAGCTGCTTGTTTAAAGTTTTCCCAACGACCTTGATTTCTTAAAGTTTTGGCGACTGCTTCCTCTGCTAGCTTTTGCCAAGTCGGGTTTAGGGTAGTTTCCACTACTAGACCCCCTCCAGCCAGCACATCAGGAGTTACATATTTCGGTAATTCTTTGTGGATGTAGGAAGTAAAGTAAGGAAATTCGACTTGTAGCCGTTTCGGAAAACTACTTTTAATTACTACCGCTTCTTGACTCGCTGCTTGTCTGGCGGCGGGAGTGATTATTCCATCTTCCTGCATCCTTTGCAATACCAGATTTCGCCGTTGTCTAGCTGCTTGGGGATTCTTATCTGGGGCGTAAATACTGGGGGCGGGTGCTAATCCAGCAATGGTGGCAATTTCTGATAAGGTGAGTTGGTCTACCGTCTTACTAAAGTACACCCAAGCGGCATCTGCCACACCATAAGCTCCAGATCCCAAATAAACCAGATTCAAGTAACGCTCCAAAATCTGGTCTTTGCTCAATTCCTGTTCCATTTTTTGGGCTAAACGGAATTCTTTGAGCTTGCGCCAGATTGTCCGTTCTTGTTTGAGGAAGAGAATCCGGGCTAGCTGTTGGGTGATAGTACTACCACCTTCGACTACGTTTTGCGATCGCAAATTATTCCAAGCTGCCCTAGCAATTCCCTGGGTATCAACTCCACTGTGTTGGTGAAATCTTCGATCTTCTGAAGCGATAAAAGCTTGTTTGAGTTGATCTGGAATTTCCTCTAACCTGATTTCTTCTCTAGCGGCTTCTCCTTGCTGTTGTAAGATTGTGCCATCGACAGCTTTAATGGTCAATGTTTGCTCTCGCACAACGGCACTCAACTCGGCCTTATCTGGCAAAGTCCGATCTATTGACCAGATGCCGTAGTTAATGGCGACGATTCCACCACCTACACTCAAACCTGCCCAAAACCAAAGGCGGCGATAAAACGGTTTATCGCTACTGGACAACCTGCCAATCAATCCAGATGAGACACGTTGCATGTGGTTGAGTAACTGTCTCGCCCTCACCGAATTTGTTGGCGGTAAGTCCTCGTTTGTGGATTCTTCATTACTCATGATCATCACCGGGTGGCAATCGTGGTTTCTCCTTGACAGAGTCACTTAAGTTGATTGTTTTTTGGTTGCACCAGGAGTTCCTGGATGACAGTAGTTTCTACTTAGCTGCCATAAAAAACTGTGGATTTAGCGTACCATGTTTGTGTTGTTATAATATCCCATAAACAATTCACTAAATTCATTAACAAACAATGTTTTTTTTTAGGACTTGTTAACCTAATTTAGTAAATATTAATACATTTTTTTATTTAACTATTCGGAGTAAAAAGACTGTTTAAAGTATCTGAAGTAGATGCCGTGAAAGTTGGGCTGAGTAACCAAAATAGCGACCTGGTTAGGGCTTGTGCAATTGCCCTTGGCAGTAATATGGGTGATTCCCGTGCCATATTAGAAGCAGCGATCGCCACTTTATCGCACACACCAGGTATTGTTTTAACGGCAAAATCTAGTTGGTATAAAACCAAAGCCGTAGGCCCAGCACAGCCAGATTATTTGAATGGTTGTGTCATCCTAGAAATGTCTATGCTACCGCAGCCGTTATTAGAAACTTTATTAAAAATTGAACAAAAGTTCGGGCGTGTTCGCCAAGAACGTTGGGGGCCACGCACCTTGGACTTAGATTTGTTGCTATGTGATGACTTAATTTTAAATACACCAACCTTGGAAATTCCCCATCCGCGTATGCGAGAGCGGGCTTTTGTCTTAGTACCACTAGCAGAAATTGCCCCAAACTGGGTAGACCCTGTGACTGGGTGTGTTATTAAAGATTTGGTTAAACAGGTAGACTGTTCTGATGTACATTTATTGTTGGGCAATTAAAATTACCAACCATAAACGCAAAAAACTTTCGGTTTGACAACCGACATCAGTGTATGTCTGTGTATTTAGAGACAACATAATTTGACTATGCCATTAGGTAGAGAATTACCGCAGCTGCTGAAACAACGCTTGTTCTATAAAGGACGCAAGTTTAATTTTGAAGTTAATCGCTTGCGTTTACCGAACAAAGCAGAAGGAGAATGGGAGTGTATTCGTCATCCAGGTGGCGCTCTAGCTGTGCCTGTGACAGCAGAGGGTAAGCTGATACTAGTACGCCAGTATCGCTTTGCAGTTCAGGGAAGGATACTAGAATTTCCCGCAGGTACTGTAGAAGCAAATGAAGATCCCTTAGAGACAGTACAACGTGAAATTGAAGAAGAAACTGGCTATCGCGCCGAAAAGTGGGAAAAACTAGGAGAGTTTTTCTTGGCTCCTGGCTATTCTGACGAAATTATCTATGCCTTTCTAGCGCGAGAGTTATCAAAGTCAGATAAACCACCCGCCCAAGACGATGATGAAGATATTGAAACCGTCTTTTTTACTCCCGATGAATTAGAGAAAGCAATTTCAGAGGGCGCACCCATAGATGCTAAATCCCTTTCTAGCTTCCTGCTGGCTCGTCCGTTCTTAGTTTAGCCATCTAAATTCGTAGTGAGGGCTTTAGCCCTCATGGCACTACGAACTATTGGTGATTACTGAGTGACAGTAGAAAGTACCTGATCCACAGCTTGCAAGGCAGTGTTAATTTCTGCCTCAGTCACAATCAGTGGAGGGACAAACCGGAGGACTTTTGCCCCGGCGGGTACGAGCAGTAAGCCTTGTTGAATGGCGGCTTTTACAATATCAGCTGCGGTTAGCTGAATATCTGCTTGTAACTCTAGACCGTTAATTAAACCCCATCCCCGGACTTCGGTAATATGATGAGGATATTTAAGTGCGATCGCTCTTAATCCCTCCCGCAACTGTTCGCCGCGCTCTTGGACGTTCTGTAAAATATTCTCTTTTTCTAATGTTTGGCACACAGCCAGCGCCACGCCGCACACAAAGGGATTACCGCCAAAGGTGCTAGCATGTTCCCCTGGCTGGAAAACGTCACAGAATTTCTTGCTCATCATCGCACCGATAGGGATGCCGCCACCAAGTCCCTTAGCACTGGTGAAAATATCCGGCTCCACGCCCAGATGTTCGTAACCCCATAATTTACCACTGCGTCCCATTCCCACTTGCACTTCATCGAAGATCAGCAGCACGCCAGTTTCATCGCAAATTTCCCGCAACCTGCGGAAATAGGTAGTATCCCCTGGGCGCACGCCCCCTTCTCCCTGCAAAGGTTCAATGAGAATCGCCGCTACACGATAATCACCTTCATCTAATTCACTAATTGCACTTTCCACAGCACCGATATCGTTGTAAGGTACGTAGTGGAAGCCGGGTACTAAGGGATCAAAGTATTTTTGATACTTGGGTTGTCCTGTGGCGGTAATGGTTGCCAAAGTACGCCCGTGGAAGCTGGCATTAGCTGTCACAATAATTGGCTTTTCAATGTCCATAACTGTATGGGCATATTTCCGTGCCAGTTTAATAGCTGCTTCGTTAGCCTCAGCGCCAGAGTTGCAGAAAAACACGCGTTCAGCACAGGAGTGTTGAATAATCCATTGGGCTAATTCACCTTGTTCAGGAATGTAGTACAAATTAGAAACGTGGTGCAGCTTCTGGATTTGGCGTGTTACTGCTTCTACCATAGCTGGGTGGGCGTGTCCTAAAGTACAAGTAGCAATTCCTGCCACAAAGTCCAGGTATTCTTTGCCTTGTGTGTCCCAAACTCGGCATCCTGCACCCCGTTCTAGGGCTAGGGGAAACCGGGTGTAGGTGGACATGACAGCTGCGTCAAAACTATCAGTACTAAAGGGGTTAGATACTGTAGAACCAGGTTCTAGGGGGTTTGTGGCTTGCTCAAGTAGACTTTGTAGGCTCACTACCGCTCCTCCTGAAAATATTTAATCGTATACTTACTTACTAGTTTCCTAGAAATTCCTCAAAATTTATTTTTATTTATTGAATCTCATATTTTCTCTAGGACTAACGATTATATCTCCGCAATGCCAGAGTAGTAGTGAAAAAATACTTTGTATTCCAATTTTGAGCAAAAATACCAACGTATCCAAAGAGAGTTAATGGCTGGGGCGATCGCTCTTGGCGGTGTGTTTCTTATTGGTACTTTGTGGTACAGGTTAGTGGAGGGCTGGTCTTGGGAAGATGCAGCTTACATGACTGTAATTACCTTAGCTACTGTCGGATATGGTGAAACCCACCCCCTAGGTAGCCGGGGGCGGATATTTACCATTGCCCTGATTGTGTTGGGCGTGGTAAATATCGGTTACATTGTCAATAGATTTACAGAGGCTGTGATTCAGGGCTACTTTCAAGAAGGTATTCGATTACGACAACAGAGGCGGTTAATGGAATCCTTGTCGGAGCATTACATCATCTGTGGATTTAGCCGGACTGGGCGGCAAATTGCCAAGGAATTTCGGGCAGAGGGTGTACCTTTTGTAGTGATCGATTCTGAGTTAGAATCTGTGCAACGGGCACAGGCAGAAAATTACATAGTGTACCAAGGTGATGCGACCTTAGATGAAACACTCTTGCGAGTTGGCGTAGAAAGAGCAATTTGTATCGTTGCGGCGCTCCCTTCAGATGCTGAGAATTTATACACAGTATTATCAGCAAAAACCCTGAATTCAGAAATTCGGGCGATCGCCAGAGCCAGTACAGAAGAAGCCCTACAAAAGCTCCAACGGGGCGGTGCTGACGCTGTCATCTCCCCCTACATTACAGGTGGTAAACGCATGGCCGCGGCGGCTCTCAGACCCCAAGTATTGGATTTTGTGGATGGTATCCTCACAGGTTCAGATAGACAATTGTACATGGAAGAATTTTTGCTTGACCCAGCTTTTTGTCCCTTCGTCGGTCAAACATTACAGAAAGCCAAATTGCGATCACAAACTGGCGCATTAGTTCTCGCCATCCGCCGCACCGATGGTAACTTAATCGGTGGGCCGACTGGTGACACTGTATTAATGCCGAGGGATACACTAATTTGCATGGGTACAGCTGAACAATTGCGTAGCTTGAATCAAATTTTAGGACCGATTAATTCTCAGCAACTAAGACGACCAAAAAATAGTTAATAAAGCAAATCAATTTGCTAACGCCTGCAAAAATTCATCTACAGTTATTCCTGCTTTAGCAATTAAACTTCGCAAAGTACCACGAGCCACTTCGTTATGATTTGGTATTGAAAGTGTAGCTGGGTGTCCTTCTTTTGTAAGAATAATATGGCTACCACGCTGACGAACAACTTCTCAGTCCAGGTTCTCAAATGTTTTAATCACCTCTGAAGGCTTTAATATTGGTATTGCAGCCATCAAACAGACACTTCGACTTCACGAATATCCACAGTCAAAGGCATTCCTTTTTCAGCCCTCACCACTAAACATTCCTTGATTGCTTCTTGAATATTTTGTTCAGCTTCTTGTTCAGTCTTTCCTTGACTGACGCAACCAGGAATAGAAAGACATTCAGCAATGAAAATGCCATCTTCATCTTGAGAAATAGTAATTAGAAACTTCATAATTTCTCCCTAGCCAGATTTCCAAGATTCATAAGTACCGAAAACTTGCCATAGCTGGCGTGAGAAATCGTCAAGACGTGTAGTAATTTCTGTAGTTATATAGGAATCCGATTTGATATCTGAAAAAATCTCAGTATGTGTAGGGTGTGTTAGGCGCAAGCCGTAACGCACCGAAAGCTTTGGGGGGGTGTGTTAGCGACAGCGTAACGCACCCTACGTATCTGTTCAAAAATCAAATATGAGTCCTATGGTGGTCATTATTGAATTGAGAAGGTTGGTTGTGCTACAAGCAAGCGGTACTCAGATAAAATTTACTCTTCACTCGCAGTAATGATATTTACAATAAAACACGTAAATCATCCTAGCACAATCCAATACTTAAAAGTTTCTACTGAGTTAAACTGTCACGCCTTCCAATTCTTCATCTGTTAACTCATATAATTGCCGCAACTTATCTATTTTATCTTGATCAGCTTGCCAGAAACCGCGTCCATGTGCCTCTAACATTCTGCCGACAATATTACGAAAAGCTTCTGGATTGGCCTTCCGTAATTTTTCTGCCATCTCTGGATCTAAAGCATAAGTATCTGCGGCTTGATCGTACACCCAATCATCTTGAAAATCAGCAGTACCGCCCCACCCAATTAAGGCTGTCATGCGTTGAGAAATTTCAAAAGCGCCGCCAGAACCTTGACTCGCCATTGCATCCGCCCATTTGGGATTAACTAATTTAGTGCGGTACTCCATTCGCAGCAAATCGTCTAAATTGCGGGGTGTGGTGTCCTTAGAAAAACTTTCGACAAAGCTGGTAGTTACCTTTTTATTGCTTTGCTTTTCTGCTGCCTTTTTCAAACCACCAGTATTAGCGTAATATTCCTGAATATCAGTTAAACCATATTCTACCGAATCGATTTCTTGAATTATGCGATCGCTCGTTTTCAATAATGTATTTAAAACCTCTGGTCTAGCTTGACCCTTATCTTGTCTACCATAGCTAAACACATTTCGGCTTTGCCAAGTATTGCCCAACTCCTCACCCGATTCCCAATTACCATCAACAACTCTATCATTCACCAAAGAACCAAAATCACCCGCCGGATTTGAGAACAATCTCGCCGATACATTTTCCACCCCTTGCGCCTTTAAAGCCAAAGCATGTTTCCTAATAAAATTCTGGTCTTCCGGTTCCTCAACCTCAGTTGCCCGTTGAAACAAATCATCCAACAATTCAATGATATTCACAAAACTATCCCGAAAAATCCCTGACAAATTACCCAGCACATCAATGCGCGGATGTCCCACCTCAGCCAAGGGTTTTAACTCATAACGGACAATTCTTCCCGTCCCCTCCTTCACAGGTGCAGCCCCCACCAATTCCAAGAGAATTCCTAATGATTCTCCCTTGGTTTTAATCGCATCCAAACCCCATAACATCACCGCCACAGTTTCCGGATAACTACCATGTTCCTGTAAATGCTGGGCGATAATTTTTTGAGCAATTTCTCTCCCCCGTTCATAAGCCCCCGCCGAAGGCATTCTATAGGGATCTAAAGCATGAATATTTCTCCCCGTAGGTAACACACCAGGCCCATCCCGCAACAAATCACCACCAGGCGCAGGCGGAATAAACTCCCCATTCAACCCCCGCAAAAGATTTGTTAACTCATCCGTACTTTGCATTAACAAACTCGTAATATCTTCCTCCTCTTCTCTGCTTTCTCGGCGCTTCTGCGGTTCGTTCCCAAAATAAGCCTCCAAATACCCCGCCAACTCCTCCTCACTCGGACTTTCCCCCAAAACATGCAACCCAGAAGAAAACAACCGATTTTCTAACACCTGCAAATACTCATACAACCTCACCAGATAATCATCAAAAGCATGGGCACTAAACATCCTGATATTTTCTGGACTAAAAGCAATACCCAACTTTCGCGCCTCTAAAAAAGGACAATCAGCCTCCAAACCAGTATCCAAAATCTTTTTACAAATCCCTTCCTTCAGCACATAATTCTTTTGTGGATCTTCCCGATACTCCGAAATCAAATCGCGCAAAGCCACCAATTCCTTATATAAACCCGCACGTCCATAAGGCGGCACATTGTGAGAAATTAACACTCCATAACCGCGACGCTTCGCCAAAATTGACTCCGAAGGATTATTCGCCGCATATATATATAGATTAGGCAAATCTCCTAACAAAATATCCGACCAAGAATAGCCAGTATTCCCCAGTGGAGAACCAGGCAACCATTCCACAGTACCGTGCATTCCAAAATGAACTACAGCATCAGCTTGAAATTCATTTTGTAGCCACTTATAAAAAGCAGCATATTGGGGATGAGGAGTTAAATCGCGTTCAAACATTAACCGCATCGGGTCGCCTTGAATCCCCAAAGGTGGTTGCACACCTATCCACACATTTCCTAATTGCACACCACCAATTTGGAATTCATCACCGTAGGTTTTAATCCCACTTCCTGTGAGAGATTTCCATTGTTTTTCAATGCGGGAAGTGCCCAGATATCCCAGCCATTTTTCTAATTTACGGGCGTTGACAGTATTTTCTTTGTGTAGAGACGCGAAATCTCGCGTCTCTACATTGGTTGGTGATGATTCATCCGCCTCTTTCACCAGACGAATTAATTCTTCCCCATCTTCAGGGATATCGCCAACGTCATAACCTTGGTCTTTAAGGGCTTGCAGTAATTTAATCAGACTGCGGGGTACATTCAACAAAGCAGCCGTACCCACAGCACCATAACCAGGCGGAAAGCCATATAAAATAATCGCTATTTTGCGTTCAGAGGCTGGTTTTTGCCGCAAAGCCACCCAGCTTTTTACCCTACCAATTAATCGCTGTACCCGTTCTGGAACCAAATAAATATCTTCACCGACCAAGCCACCGAGGGGAACTGTATCAATTGCCCCATCTAGTTCTGGTAAGGCGTATAACACCACACTTTGCAGTCCGCCGATACCTTGGCGTGTCCAAGAGTGGATATCTTGAATTAGCAGTGGTGCGGCGACGAAGTAGGGTACATTCTTAGCGGTGAGGATGCGTTTAGCGACTTCTACCTGTCGCCCTGCTTCCATGGAACCAGCCGGGCCACCCACCAAGGGAAAGCCAATGGTAGAAACTATGGCATCGACTTTCACGGCTTCCTGGGAAAGTGAGGGAGTGGCAATGTTGCCTTGTTGGCGTTGTTGGGATTCGTAGTCAGTGGTCATCCAATCTCTGACTGCTACGTGCCCTTCTACACCGTTGATGAAAATAGGCAAAGGAATTAACCCTGCTTCCTCAAAACGGCGAATTAATTGGGGAATGTATGGTTGTTTTGTAATGACGTGTTTGCGGTAGAGGAGAATGCCGATAACAGGGGAGTGGACTTCGACTTCGCTCAGTCCACGAGGAGGGGTGGATGAGGGGAAGTTTACCTGTTGCCTGTTCCCTGTTCCCTGCGGCGCGCTGAGCCTGTCGTTCGACGTTCGTCGCAGACGTTCCCGTTCGCGTAGCGGCGACCTCAGGAGAAGGGTAGTCGTTCCCGCAGAGTAGTGTTGCCTATTTTGATACCATTCCAGATATGCTTTCGGTGATGTAAAAAACCCTGGGTAGTCGGGATGGAGTAAACCCATGTTGGGGGTTTCAATGGGTTGGGGAATATCACCGACTTTTAAATCTAAATATTTTTCTGCCAGTGTCCAGAATAAAGCCGCAACGTTTTCTGGCCCTCCGGCGTTCCAGTAACCATAGATAATTAACCAGTTGCGTAAGTCTTGGACTTTTTGCACTGGCACATATTTGAGGAGTTTCGGGCCAATTTTTAAAAAGCTAATATAACCAGCAAGTTTGTCTTCTTCGCGTCCATTGCTGAATTTGTCGAGGATGAATTTAACTGGTTTGGGCATTCCTTTGGGTTTATCGCCAATGGCAAAGTCACCCAGTTTGGTTAAACTCATCAGTTCCAAGGCTGACTCGAACACCAGACGGATGGGGATTTGGGCAATACGATCGCGCAACCACAAAACTTGGTCATAATCAAATAGCAAGCTGCCAAAGAATACATCCGCTCCATCTAGTGCAGCTGCTACTGCCTCTCGGTCAGTGGTAATATTGCGATCGCTAAATACCCGAATATCCAACTCAGAACAGCGAGAGTTAGCCAAAAAAGCTGCTTTTCTGTACAAGTCAGCGTTGAACGATTCAAATCCAGCAATCAAGACGATCCGTTTCATGCCCGTAAGCTACGCAATATTTCTTTACTTTGATCTTAAACGCGCTTGCTGGTTAATTGACTAAACATCTATCTAGAGTAGGCAATAGGCAAATAGATAATTACCTAATTTCTCCCACCTTGCGGGTTCGCTGTTGGGCGCAGCCCTCCATAGGGTAAGCGTTCTCGTAGGGTATCGCGTCTACATCTCCCCGCCCCATGCCAAAAAAGGAACAATGCTGAGATAAGCCAGTCTAGCTGATTAATATAAGATTTTTATCAATTATTTTTACCGTAATTTTAAGTTTTATTTTATACTACTAAAGTTTATCATGGTCAATTTGCTATTCTGGTTCGCTTAAATGCACTTGTATTGTTCGCCAATTCAAAAATGGTTAATAGATATATAACTAAGCTGTTACGCAATTAACTTTTACATTTACCTGATGATTGATGACTGTTAACACTGAGCGCAGTCGAAGTCTTAACGACCATAAAGAGTGTTGATGTAATTCAGACACGCATCCAGCTTAATAATCTATTAACTTTCATGAATAAGCAGTTACCAAACTGTAGTTAACAAATGGTTATCATGAAGTGCGTACATCAAGACAAAGTCAGGTAGATATGATCAAACAAACAATTAATCAATTCACTAATCACTTTCCTTAACGCTTGTCTCCCAGGAGAGGGATACAAAACTGCTTTTGCCAAATGAAAAGGGTCTATTTACCTCCTCCTAATAAAGGCGTTTACCTACCATAACAATCTCAGTCAATTTTTCAACTATTATGAAAATAATTGGAGGATAAAAACATGAAATTTGGAATTGATATTGGGCATAACACCCCCCCAGATACCGGAGCCAGAGGTCTTAAATACGAAGATAATTTAACTTTAGATGTGGGTAACAGAGTTACAGCGAAATTAAGGGCTTTAGGGCATGAGGTTGTCTTGTGTAAACCAGATAGAGCTAGTAGTGTAACTGAATCACTTTCGAGAAGATGTCAAATAGCTAATGCTGCTAGAGTTGAAGTCTTTGTCTCCATCCATTTTAATGCTTTTAATGGGCAAGCTAATGGTGCAGAAGTATTTGCTGCCAGCGACACTGGCAGAAGAATTGCTAGACCTGTACTCGATGAAATTGTCAAGTTAGGATTTTTTAATCGTGGTGTGAAGAGTGGTACTCACTTATTTGTTTTGAGAAACACTAATATGCCTGCAATTCTAATTGAAGGTTGTTTTATTGATTCCCAAAAAGACATTAGCATTCTGAATGAAGAAAATCTCGCCAATGCGATCGTCAAAGGTTTAACTGGTCAAGTACCAACTATCGCTGTTAACTCTGTTCCAGATGAAGAAAATAATGCAGACACTACAGTACTAAGATTGCAAAAAACTTTAAATAGACTCAAAATAACCGATAGCAATAGCAGAACCTTAGTCGAAGACAACATAACTGGTAACGCTACTAGATCTGCAACACAAAAACTCCAGACTATTGCTGGGGTTCCAGCAAATGGGACTGCTGACAAAACCACATGGGATGCAATCAATCTGATTTTAGCCAAACGCGTCATCAGACTAAACCATGCTGGTGGCCCAGTTGTCAGATACTTGCAACATCGTATAGGCGTTTCAGTTGATGGTGTCTATGGGCCACAATCAGAGGTAGCAATGAAGAGATTTCAAAAGCAAAATGGCTTAGTTGACGACGGGATTGTCGGGCCTGCTTCTTGGCAGAAATTAATTGGTTAGTGAGGGCAACTAACAACTATTAACAAGGGAAATAGCAATAGATATCTAGTAGGGGCAAACAGTTGTTTGCCCTGACTCATCATGGATATATTGCACAGATGCATTGAAATAGTTATCTCGGCTTTGAAGTCTAACCACGATTGCGTTCTAGCAACAGCATCATCACTAGACTTAACAATAGCTGTTGTTCTTCGCGATCGCTAATTTGATCGACGGCTTTAATCGTAAAACTTCTGGAGAAAAAAGAAGCCATTTTTTCCAGTCGCATGACAAATGTGCCATCAGCACGGCTGACTAGATACACTGGATTAAATATGTAACCAGTAAATATACCCACAATGGGAATTTCTGCAAATAAAGCATCTGCAACTTTCACCCACGGTTTTTTTTCTTGGATGCTGAAAGTACTAACTTCGCCATCAAATACGTCATAGCGTGCCCGCCAAAGCGATCGCAATCCCTGCCGTTTGACTGCACCGATATAATTTCCTTGACTATCAGTAAAGTCATAGCGGGCGGAAAAATCAATAATGCGATCGGCTTTGATGTAGTACAGAGGACGGGTTTGCTCAACATCTGCAAAAACAGCGATCGCTTCTTTGAGTTTGAAGAGTTTTTGTTTAACGTAGCAAACCAAGTTGCTTTGATGATCAACTACAGATATTTGCGGTGCTAAGGCCCAAAACTTGAATGTTAGTTGCAGAGGGTATTGCATGAGTTCAACCAAATAGTCAAAATTACTTACCTCATCAATTCCAGTTGGAGGAGGCAAGTAATATCAAATTATACACGTATTAACCGCTCTGTTATTCTGTTATCTGCTCCCTAGTTTCACCTCCAGAGGCTAATTCCAAGGGGTGCAGTATTGTTAAATGAAAGCCGTGCCTACTGTCAACTTTCAGATATCGTTCTTGCAAGGGTTGCCATTGCTGCCACATTTGATAACGATTTTCTGCTAACAACTTAGTCAGCCCACGCAGATGACTTTGCATTTCTGACTTCAATACATCCTCAAGCCACTCAGTTAAAACCGCGCTATCTTGTAGCTTACCTAAAATATCTTGGATATTTTTGACATCTGCAATATAAGCCGCGTAGGACTCACCGTATAAGTCAGTAAACAACTCCATTTGATAGCGGACACGTTTGGCTTGTTTTCGTAAACCATGTAATATTTCACCTTCAGTAGCCAATTTTTGTTCTATCTTTTCTGCTTCCCAGTCTTTACAGATTGTCAATTCTAACTCTGCAAATCGAGTACCCATCAGCCAACCAGGATGTAGTAAAAAACTACTCACTTCTGGTAGCAGTAAATCTGGTAGAACTTGCTGAATCGCAACAGCTGCTAAGGGTTGATAACTTGGTGCTGCCAACCACTCGTCTAATGATTGTTTGAGAGATTTGTAAGACTCATCCTTTAATGTTTTCTGTGTTGTGGAAAGTGCATGTTCACGCTGTTTCGCTAAGGCATCGAATGCTGTTTGCAAATATTTCTGTTCTTTGGATGATAAGTGTGGTTTGTAATCCGTTTCTAAGGTTTCTTTGAGTACATCTAAATCGCGGAGATTACCAAGGCGACGAGCTATTTTACCGATATTTTTATCACTAACAGGCTGAGGGAAATTTAGTGCTAGCCCAAACCTACTAACAGCAGTACGTAAGCGACGCATCCCCACACGCATTTGGTGTAGAGCTTCTGGATCTTCATCTTTTTTTACTGATTTTTCCCACTTCAAGGTTTTCTTAAAGTGTTTTTCAATTGCCTGGTAAGCGTAGTCACCAAGAGTTTGTACTGTAGTTTTTGTAGCTAATTTCATAGTTTATAGCAATGACATACTTAATCATGTTTTAGCATGATAGCACTAGTTAAAAATTTGCATCTATCAATTGAGGTTTTTTTTTAATGTATTTCCTCATTTGTAAAGATTATTGTAACTCTAGGGAGTTATTTACGTCTGTAAATACACCATAGGTGTCAATATTGTCAGCGATCGCAAATCTTAAACTCTACCTTCTGATATGTGCAGAGGTTAAGAGTTTTGAAGTAAATTAATATATCAAGTAATATTAATAACATAAGTTCAAAACATCAAAATCAGCTATTTAGTGCCAATGTCTAATGTCTAACTCGTATTTGAGCCATCAAGTTGTCTTACAGTTTGCCAATATTTTTCAAGAACACCGGAAAGACTTATCAGCATTACTGCTGACGTCTCAAAAGTATTTGTGGCTAGGATCAGACGAAACCTCGACTATTGAACGACTCTCTTTAATTGATACTGATAAATTTACAGAACATCAACAATTTCGGGTATCAGAGTTGATCGATTTACCAGCACCAGAATCAGAGGAACTTGATATCGAAGGACTTGCTTATGCAGATTATTACTTATGGTTTGTAGGTTCTCATAGCTACAAGCGTAAGAAACCTAAAGTTGATAAGACAGATATCAAAAACATTCAAAGACTGGCGACAGTGGTAACAGAACCCAACCGCTACATCCTAGGGCGAATTCCCTTGGTTGATGGCCAGTTATTTCAACATTGTTCACACCCCCAAAATCCAGACTTGCAGTTGAATGCTGCAAAACTAGAGGTGACGAACGAAGGTAATTTACTGATGTCAGCTTTAGTTGATGATCCTCATTTAGGCTATTGTGTGAAGGCAGCAATTCCAGGAAAGGATAATGGTTTTGATATTGAAGGGATAGCCATTCACAAAAATCAGATTTTTTTGGGTTTGCGCGGCCCAGTATTGCGGGGTTGGGCTGTAATGTTGGAAATAGAATTAGAAGATTCTAACCTAGGAGTGATGGCACTGCAACAAATTGGTGAAGGGAATCAGAAATATAAGAAACATTTTCTTTGGTTGAATGGGTTGGGAATTAGAGATTTATTTATGGATGGTGAAAACTTATTGATTTTAGCCGGGCCGACAATGGATTTAGATGGCCCGGTGCAGGTTTATCACTGGAAAAATGCTGTTAATAGTTTAGAAAATGTTCTGAATTACCCAGACTTGCTACAAAATATCCCCTACGGACACAGGGAAGATCATGCTGAAGGAATGACGCTTTTTCATGATGTATCTGGCACACCTGCATTGTTAATAGTTTATGATTCACCTTCAGCAACTAGGTTGGTAGGGGATAGTAGCGTGGTGGCGGATGTATTTACGCTGGGAATCATGAATGAGGTTAATAACTCTTGACCCTAAAGATTAGTTGATATTGCTTGCACTGGGCAAGTAGGAATACACTGTTCACAGACAATACAACGCGATCGCGTAAATGTCAGCTTGTATGTCTCTGGATTGAGGGTGAGGGCTTCAGTAGGACACACCCCAGTACACAAACCACAGTGGACACAAATATCTTCATCAATGACAATTTCACCCAAGGTATGGGAAACATTGATATTTTGCGATCGCATCCACTCGATGGCTGCATCTAACTGATCAATATCTCCCAATAGTTCTACTACCAGTTTGCCAATTTGATTTGGGGCAACTTGAGCGCGGATAATATTAGCAGCTACGTTAAATTCTTTAGCCAATCTGTAGGTAACTGGCATTTGGATAGCACGTCTAGGAAAGGTGAGGGTAACTCTTTTTTTCACAGGTTTCGCAGAGCTTTTTCTCTATTGTTGTTGGTTATTGGTTGTTTGTCATTTGTTATTTGTCCAGGGTCAAGGGTCAGGAGTTATTCTCCCCATCTCCCCACCTCTTCCCCTGCCCAAGTTCAGTTAAACTAAAAATAACAGTGCTTAATAAGTTTTAATAATTCTGTTATGAATACCGATTCACCAGTTAATTCTCCAGCCAAGCCAGACGCAACAACTGGGAGACGTTTGAGAAATTTTTTAATTGCGATCGTAGCGATCGCTCTTAGTGTGGCTTTATTTTTGGGATTACGAACCGAAACTACCTCTGCCTCTCTTGTGAAGTTAAATGAAGCTTCTACAGCCCTAGAAGTAGCTCTCAGCAACGGTAAGCCATCATTAATAGAGTTCTACGCTGACTGGTGTACCGTCTGTCAAAAAATGGCGCCAGATATGGCCCAACTGGAACAGCAGTACGCTGACAAGGTAAATTTTGTCATGCTAAACGTAGATAACACCAAGTGGCTACCAGAGATGCTGAAATATCGGGTAGATGGGATTCCCCATTTTGTGTTTTTGGGTAAGGATGGAGAATCTACAGCCCAAGCAATTGGTGATCAACCCCGCACGATTATGGCCAGCAACTTAGAAGCTTTGATTGTCGGTGACTCGCTTCCTTATGCTCAAGCTAGCGGAAAAGTGTCCAAATTCTCTGCACCAGTAGCACCAACAGCTAGTCAAGACGACCCTCGTAGTCATGGTAGCCAAGTGGTAAATTAAATCAGGCAAAAGTAAACAGTCTGCTTGAAGGGAATTGGCCTACTGCTGGCAGCTTATAAGTCTCAACTTGCTGTTCAATGCTTTGAGCTTTGGCAATGTAACTTAACCATCCCCGCATTTGTTCTTCATAGCTAATGATGCTTGCTGCTACTTGGCTTTTAGGGTGAATATCAAGATTTTTAGGAAATAGATTGATTCTCCTCAAAATCAATTTACTGTTAAGCTGCCACAATCTGGATTTCATCAAGCTGATTGATTACCACATCTGCACCTCGGACATGATCTGATTTTCCTATCCAAGTAATGCCAATACTACCTGCGGCTTTGGCATCACGGGCCATTTGCATATCACCAACAGAATCCCCCACCATCAATGTAGCGCCAGGTTCCACTCCCAAGGCGCTACAAGCTTGTAAAAATAGTATTGGATCTGGTTTACTCGGCCCCTCATCCACGCCCATTTGCAACTGAATGTAATCACTTAGCTGGTGATTAGCGACAAACTCATGCACTTCTTGAGTTGTGGCGGCTGAGAGAATACCAAGTTTTAATCCCCCTTCCCAGAGTGATTTCAACACCTCTAAACTACCCACAAACAAGGGTGAAGGCGTTTGATTAATGTATTTTTCCGCTTCATCTAAAGCTTGACTGGCTATTTTTAGCGACTCAAACCACCCCCTACCAGTTTCCGCAATATAGGCTGCGGCTGCAACTTCGGTTTCACGGCGACTCGCCACTGAGATTAAACCGGCAGGATCGAGGGTATTGCCATTAATGCCAAATGCCATTAATAGGGGTTCGCCAGTTCCCGGAATTTGAGCATCTATCAGCCGTGCTGCTTTTTGTCCAAGCGATCGCAAATAGACTTCGGAGTCTTCTAAAGTACCATTCTTATCAAATAAAATCGCTTGGATATCGGGAAAAGTTATGTTTCTACATTTAATAGTTTTTGTCATTTGTTATTTGTCATTGGTCATTTGTTAAGCTGATATGCGCCTAAATCTAATATTTTCCCTTCTGGGTTATCCAGGGTTGACGGTGAGCGCGAAATATACAATTTAAATGCGTGCTAGTTTATTACCAGTTCTCTATGACTGTATGCATAAAAAAAGAGGGGGGTTGTCCCTCTTTTACAATACTTTGATGTTCTTATTTAGATATAGAACTACAAGTCTATTATTCCTCAATAGCTGCTGGAATCTCTTCTTCAATAGCCGCTGGTGTCTCTTCTGCAACAATGGCTGGAGGAATCTCTTCTTCAACTGCTGGAGGAATCTCTTCTTCAATAGCTGCTGGTGTCTCTTCTGCAACAATGGCTGGAGGAATCTCTTCTTCAACTGCTGGAGGAATCTCTTCTTCAATAGCTGCTGGTGTCTCTTCTGCAACAATGGCTGGAGGAATCTCTTCTTCAACTGCTGGAGGAATCTCTTCTTCAGCTAAAGGATCAGCAGGCGCAATTGTGACACCTTGTTGTTTAGCTAACATCTGTTCCCTATACTTAGCCGCCATTTCTTCTGCCTTATCGTAGACTAAATCGCGGTTCTTAATCATATCACCGGGTTCAGGTTCCAACTGCTTAGTAGACAGGGAAATCCGACCTCTTTCTGCGTCCAAGTCAATGATCATGACCTTGACTTCATCATTGACATTAAAGACACTGTGGGGAGTATCAATATGCTCATGGGAAATCTCAGAGATGTGCAGTAGACCACTGACACCACCAATATCAATGAAGGCACCGTAAGGTTTAATACCGCGAACTGTACCAATCACGACTTCACCAACTTCGAGGCGGTTCATCTTACGCTCAACCAGCGCCCGACGGTGAGATAGGACAAGGCGGTTACGCTCTTCGTCTACTTCGAGGAATTTCAGGGGTAGTTCTTCACCTACCAATTCTTCTTTGGGTTTGCGAGTACTAATATGAGATCCAGGGATAAAGCCACGCAATCCCTCAATCCGGACTAATGCACCACCACGGTTAGTAGCAAACACACCAGAACGGACAGTGGCGTCTTCAGCTTGCAACTGACGCACACGTTCCCATGCCCGCATGTATTCAATACGACGAATTGAAAGGGTCAGCTGACCATCTTCGTTTTCGTCAGTCAGAATAAAAAATTCCCGCGTTTCGTTTGACTGTAAGACTTCTTCCGGGGCATCGACCCGGTTAATAGACATTTCTTGTATAGGTATGTATGCTGCTGTTTTAGCACCTATGTCAATCAGAGCGCCGCGCGGCTCTATACTGAAAACTGTACCTGGTACAACATCACCAGGGCTGAAGTGATAATCGTACTTATCAAGTAGAGCAGCGAAATCTTCGTGAGTAAATCCAATTTCTGTAGCGGTTAAATTCTGATTGACCATGCTGATTTGTTCCTGGTTTTAGTCTCCGTAAAGTTTTTGCGACAAGCAATATTCTGTATATGTAAGCGCTTTAAGGGCCTCTACACTTACAGCTTTTTTCATCCTAGCGCAGAAAAGCTAGTAGTAACACATATCAACTTCCAGATAGAAAATTATATCACATATCCAATGGACTTCTGGCGGCAGTGAGGAAAGGCCAAGGAAGAGAATTTTCTTTTTCTTTTCACCCTTTGGTATTTCCCTAACTCTAGTCAGAGGTTTAGTGATAAGTCATTCTTCATGAGTCTATGGTGTTTTACAGGGGTTTTCACCCTCAGAGTGATATCAAGTTTGACAACCTGCTCGTAATTCAAGCTATCTGACCCCGCATCTAGCTTACACCAAAGTATGACCTCTTCCTTGTTAAAGTGCATTACTGCTTTCACAGTGATGCGGGTTTAAACTTAAAAATCCACTGCTACCAGAGATAGTAGCAGTGGATTCAAGGTTTTTGTGACCTTAAAAATCTAGTAACAGCAATTTATTTCTCTTTTTTTTCGATGCGGGGAGGTTCACGAAATGCGATCGCAAAAAAGAGAACACCTATACACAATGTGAAAATTAAGATGTACGCAACGCTTTCCATGTCAAAAGCTCCTGCCAGTAATTTGAAGTGCTGAGTGCTGGGTGCTGAGTACTGAGTCTTTAGTACTGAGAATAAATCTCAGCACTCATTACTCATAACTCAGCAATGAATTTAGAGAGCTTCTTTCCGGCGGGTTGTCTTGTCACCCACTTTTTGGAATAAGCCCCATTCGACTTGCTCTTCGAGGTCTGCTTCTACCCCAGCAAACACATCTCGGTAAATTGTCCGAGCACCGTGCCAGATGTGGCCGAAGAAGAACAACAGAGCAAAGACAGCGTGTCCGAAGGTAAACCAACCTCTGGGGCTGGTACGGAATACGCCGTCAGAGTTCAAGGTTTCCCGGTCAAATTCAAATATTTCGCCGCCTTGAGCCTTACGGGCATACTTTTTCACTTCCGCAGGGTCTGAAAAAGTCTTGCCGTTGAGGTCGCCGCCATAGAAGCTAACGGTAACACCAGATTGCTCAAAGCTATATTTGGATTCTGCTCGACGGAAGGGGATATCAGCGCGGACAACTCCATCTTTGTCAACTAAGACAACTGGGAAGGTTTCAAAGAAGTTAGGGAGACGACGCACGGTCAATTCCCGTCCTTCAGAATCCTTGAATACCGCGTGACCTTGCCAAGATTGGGCAATACCATCGCCCTTAACCATTGGCCCTGTACGGAATAGACCACCTTTAGCGGGGCTATTACCGACGTAATCGTAGAAGGCCAGTTTTTCCGGAATTTGTGACCAAGCTTCCGAAAGAGTTGCACCTTGGGCAAGACTAGTTTGCACACGGCGGTCAATTTCTTGATGGAAGTAGCCTTGATCCCACTGGTAACGGGTAGGCCCAAACAGTTCAATTGGGGTGGTGGCGTTACCATACCACATCGTACCTGCTACCACGAAAGCCGCGAAGAACACCGCCGCAATACTGCTAGAAAGTACGGTTTCAATGTTACCCATCCGCAAGGCTTTGTAGAGCCGTTCGGGGGGTCTGACTGTGAGGTGGAATAAGCCTGCGATAATGCCGACAATACCAGCAGCAATGTGGTGAGCCACAATACCACCAGGGTTAAAGGGGTTGAATCCATCAGGCCCCCACTCCGGTGCTACTGCCTGGATGCTACCAGTTACACCATAGGGGTCAGAAACCCACATCCCAGGGCCAAATAGCCCGGTGAGGTGGAAAGCTCCGAAACCAAAACAGAGTAGACCAGATAAGAACAGGTGAATGCCAAACATTTTTGGCAAATCCAGGGCGGGTTCACCGGTACGGGGATCTCTAAAGAGTTCCAAATCCCAGTAAACCCAGTGCCAAACGGCTGCTAAGAATAGCAGACCAGAAAGCACAATATGAGCAGCAGCAACACCTTCAAATGACCAGAAACCAGGATCAGTAGCTGGGCCGCCAGTGACGCTCCAACCACCCCAAGATTCAGTGACACCTAGACGTGCTAAGAAGGGCATCACGAACATGCCTTGACGCCACATGGGGTTGAGAACTGGATCACTGGGATCATAAATAGCCAGTTCATACAGTGCCATTGAACCAGCCCAGCCTGCTACTAGGGCTGTGTGCATCAAGTGTACAGAAATAAGTCGCCCTGGATCATTCAGAACGACTGTATGTACTCGGTACCAGGGTAGTCCCATCGACTACGCTCCTCCTCGATGAGTTAGTTTACAAAGTAATTTTCTTACGGAAGTTATGCGCGGCGGTAGCCGGCACTGGGACTTCTCTCAGTTTTTGTTATTGCCAAGGTTCAGAGTTTTACCACAAAGTGGCGGTTTGGCAATGCTTAGACGCTTTGGGAGCTTTACCCCGTAGGGTAGCGATCGCCCGTGTAACTGCTGATGATTTTCTTTATGGGAAAAACACCACCTCTCAGAAAGTGAGGCTCAGTCTAGATGACATTTTGGCAGTAAAGTGTGCTACGCAATCACCAAGCAAAAATGAGAATGTTTTAAAAAGTGTAACTATTCGTGGACTTGTTTGCAAGCGTGAAAATATCTGCAACCAGGTAGCATTGCTGAGGCATTTGGCTACAAATCCTTGTCGCACACGATGATTTGTTTGTTTTATGGAAATTGGGGAATCAGGTATGGGGCGTTTGTAGGGAAACCTAGCAGGGAGACGTAGCAATGCTACGTCTCTACGTGTTCTACTGCACTACCGATTGGATATTTTGCAATTGACACTTGGCTTCGGCTGTACCTAAACGTTCAATGACTTGTTCTGCGGTCATTAGGCGTTTGAGTACGACTTGCCCGATGGTATCATTAGCGATTATTGGTGTGATTGGCTTGACTTCCACTGTTAAAACAGCATCTTCAACTCGATAAAGCCACAGCAATTCATTGTTTTCCACTAGACAAATATTCAGTCGTTGAATATCTGGTTGGCGTCGCCAGGCAGTAATTTGCCACAGCCCATCAGATGCCCACACTCTGGCAACAGCCCATCCTTCAGATAGAAAAAAATACTTCACGTTTTTAGTCTCACTCTTAGACTGTTATGCTGCTGTTTACAATACCGCGATCGCCTCAATTGCGGTTGTATAAACATTGCTATTTTTCATCAAAGCTATGCAGTATTTTATCCAAGCGCCAACTCATGAACGATTGATTAATGCTGCTTGGATGATGCTAAAAGCTTAACTAAGCTATTCCCTGGCTACTATTAATTTACGACAAGTTCGCTTACTTTTTTAATTTTAATTAAATATTAAATTTTGAATCACCAACAAATTTGATTGCAAAATGTGTATTTTCTTAACTATCTTTGTCATCAAGGCTGCTTGGTTCATGTGGTCAATTAACCAACATAATAGTAAAATGACTGACCGCCGTTCTCAACAATCTGAGTGCTATGACCTGGTTTAATTTATCGGTGAAGAAATGGGGTAGGATTACGCAATTCTGCTCTTTGTTCTGTTTATGTTTATTTTTGGTGATTAGCTGCGCTCCTCGTCCCCAAACCACTACACCAGCCTCAGGTGCTGCAAATACCTCTACAGGTGATGGTCGGATTACTGTGGGGACGACAGCAAAACCTAGAACCCTAGATCCAGCAGATGCTTATGAGTTGGCGGCTTTGGGTTTGGTGTTTAATATGAGCGATCGCCTTTACACTTATGAACCAGGAAGCACAGAAATTCAACCGCAACTGGCGACAGCGTTACCAAAGGTGAGTCCAGATGGTTTGACTTATACTATCCCCTTGCGTCAGGGAGTGGTGTTTCATGACGGTACTCCCTTTAATGGGGAGGCGATGGCTTTTAGCATCAGGCGTTTTATCGAAAACAAGGGTAAACCATCCTTCTTGTTAGCTGATACCGTAGACTCAGTTAAAGCCACGGGAGAGTATGAGTTAACCATCAAGCTGAAAAAACCCTTTGCAGCCTTTCCTTCACTACTAGCCTTTTCTGGAGTGTGTCCGGTATCCCCGAAGGCCTATGAATTGGGTACAGGGAAGTTTAAGCCAGAGATATTTGTGGGTACTGGCCCTTACAAATTAGCCCAATTTGGGACTGATTCACTACGGTTGGATGTGTTTGATCAATATTGGGGAGAAAAACCAGCTAACAAGGGAATTAATGTTCAAATTCAAACTAGTCCGGTAAATTTGTTTAATGCTTTTCGTACCGGATCTGTAGATGTAGCTTACTTGTCTTTGCAACCAGAGCAAATCCGCAACTTAGAAGCAGGGAGTAAAAAAGGGGATTGGCAAACGATTAGCGCTCAGGGTAGTGTAGTCAGTTATCTGGTGTTGAACCGTAATCAGAAGCCGTTGGATCAAGCAGAAGTTAGAAGTGCGATCGCCTCAATCATTGACCGTCCATTATTAAATCAGCGTGTTTTGTTTGGTCAAGCTGATCCGCTTTATAGTATGGTTCCCACTACATTTAATGTTTCCCAGCCATTATTTAAAGATAAATATGGCGATGCTAACTTTGAACAGGCTAAACAATTATTAACTAAAGCAGGTTTCTCCAAAGAAAAACCAGCAAAGGTACAAATTTGGTATCCTTCTAGTTCACCTACTCGCAGTTTGGCAGCACAGACACTGAAATCACTGACCGATGAAAGGTTGGATGGTATCTTGCAATTTGACATCACCACCGTAGAAGGTGCTACTTTCTTTAAACAAATCTCCAAGGGTTTATATCCAGCTGCCTTACTTGATTGGTATCCAGACTTTTTAGATCCTGATAATTACGTACAACCGTTCTTAGCTTGTCAAAAAGGTTCAGTGGCTAAGGGATGTGAAGAAGGTGGTAGCCAAACTCAAGGGTCGTTTTACTACAGTGAAGTTGTCAATAAGCTAATTGATCAGCAACGCCAAGAACAAAACCCCGAAAAACGTAAGCAAATATTTATAGACATTCAAACCCAAGTGGCACAAGATGTTCCTTATGTGCCTTTATGGCAGAATAAAGACTTTGTCTTTGCCCGGAAAGGTGTGAGTAATGTACAACTTGATCCTACTCAGAATTTGGTTTACAAGTTAATTAAAAAGTAGGTAAGAGTCAAGATTCAAAAGTTTTCACCTTTGAACAACAGTTTCATACGCATGGTAGGACTTATGAAGAAGCCGCCAAAAATGCTCAGGAAGTAATTGAGAATTTTGTTGAGATGTTGAAAGAAGAGAACAAACCACTACCAGAACCCAGAATGCTGCCAACAAAACCCTTGCAAGTTGCTTAGTTAAGTGGGTGTTTAAAGTGTGAGAAGCAAAAAGCCGATGAGAGATATTTGTACAGCATGACTGTATGTAGTGGCAATAACAAATAACAAATAACAAAACATGTCTCGCTCCAAAGCCTTACAATATTACATAGTTTCCCGTGCCCTGTTCGCACCGCTACAACTGTTCACCATTATCACCATTGTATTTCTGTTACTCAGAGCCACTCCAGGAGATGCCGCAGATGCAATTCTCGGTGGACGGGCTTCAGAAAGTGCTAAAGAAGAATTACGAAAAGAATTAGGTTTAAACTTGCCTTTGTGGCTACAATACCTGAATTATTTAGGTCAATTACTGCGTTTTGATTTGGGGAGTTCTCTCACAAGTAGGGGTCAAAATGTTTGGAACATCATCGGTCAATATTTCCCGGCTACGGTAGAGTTAGCCGTGTTTAGTATGGCAGTTGCGCTCATTGTTGGCATTTTAGTTGGGACGCTTTCGGCTTCTCGTCCGGGGACAGTTTTTGATCTGAGTGGGCGGTTATTTGGTATTTTCACTTACGCACTGCCGATGTTTTGGGCGGGAATGCTGTTACAACTGATTTTTGCAGTCCAACTGGGTTGGTTTCCCAATTCCAACCGCTTTCCGCCTAATCTGCCTGCTCCTGCTGGCATCACTGGGTTATATACTGTTGATAGCTTGCTTGGTGGTAACTTCACTCAGTTTTTCACCTCTTTACATCATCTAGCTCTACCAAGCCTCACCTTGGGAATTTTGCTCAGTGGCATTTTTGAGCGGATTGTGAGAGTTAATTTAAAGCAAACTCTGCAAGCGGATTATGTAGAAGCAGCGAGAGCGAGAGGGATTAAGGAAAATAAAATTTTAGTGTCTCATGCTTTAAAAAATGCGCTGATTCCAGTGATTACAGTCTTGGGATTAACCTTTGCATCTCTACTGGGTGGGGCGGTTTTGACTGAAGTGACATTTTCTTGGCCTGGGTTAGCAAATCGACTATACCAAGCGATTTCTGAACGCGATTATCCGACTGTACAGGGAGTACTAGTGTTTTTTGGGGCGATCGTTGTCGGTGCAAGCATTTTAATTGATATTTTGAATGCTTACGTTGATCCAAGAATTCGGTATTAATTAACGTTCAGGTGGTTGCTAAACTCCAGCTTACCAATTGGAGGGCAAACAACCGTTTGCCCTTATGGTTCACTGACAATTGCATGGTAATTTTTTTTGAAGGAAATCTTCTTAGTACTAAAGTTATCGTCTCTTCGTTGAGAAATGGGCACACTATAAAGCAGATATAGACATAAGACTTATTCATGAAACCTGTTTTAAGCGGTCAAATAATCAGATGGAAAGACAATCGAGGGTTTGGTTTCATACAACCTAGCGATGGTAGTCAAGAAGTCTTTATTCACATCACTGCATTCAAAGATGCTAACCCCCGCATTTCTCACAAGTGAGGAAAAAACACTTGGATTAGCTAGATTTAGGATAATTTAATTGATACGTCATCAAAATACGTCCAGAGCGTGGGTAACTCAACGTAAAAAACGAAATGATTAAAGT
>JAESGB010000128.1_pt1 | contig 41919 bp, 39 predicted proteins | sample 9266211 | NCBI WGS metagenome assembly JAESGB01 (sample SAMN14514844, study PRJNA621659) | algae metagenome | isolation source: Goleter apudmare HA4340-LM2 and co-occurring heterotrophs from cave wall... | place: USA: Maniniholo cave, Kauai, Hawaii | collected 2009-07-28 | reverse complement strand
AATTACGGGCAGCAGAAGACCCAGAGTTTGAAACTTTCTATACCAAAAACATTTTGCTGAACGAGGGCATCCGCGCTTGGATGGCTCCTCAAGATCAGCCTCACGAACAATTTGTATTCCCTGAGGAGGTACTACCTCGTGGTAACGCTCTCTAATAGAACATCTGTTATGGGTGCTGGACGTGACCAAGACTCAAGCGGTTTTGCTTGGTGGTCTGGTAACGCTCGTTTAATCAATCTATCAGGCAAGCTGCTTGGTGCTCACGTTGCCCACGCGGGTTTGATTGTCTTCTGGGCTGGAGCGATGACTTTGTTTGAAGTCGCGCACTTTATCCCTGAAAAGCCCATGTATGAACAGGGCTTGATTCTACTACCTCACCTCGCTACTTTGGGCTGGGGTGTTGGTCCTGGTGGTGAAGTTTTTGATACTTTCCCCTACTTTGTAGTCGGTGTACTCCACCTGATTTCCTCAGCTGTGCTGGGTTTTGGTGGTATCTATCACGCTGTCCGTGGTCCAGAAACCTTAGAAGAATACTCTTCCTTCTTTGGTTATGACTGGAAAGACAAGAACAAGATGACCAACATCATTGGGTTCCACCTAATCATCCTGGGATGTGGTGCGCTGTTGTTGGTACTCAAAGCCATGTTCTTTGGTGGCATTTACGACACCTGGGCACCTGGTGGTGGTGATGTGCGTGTGATTACGAACCCAACACTCAACCCAGCAGTCATCTTCGGTTACTTGATCAAATCTCCCTTCGGTGGCGAAGGTTGGATTGTCAGCGTCGATAACATGGAAGATGTGATTGGTGGTCACATTTGGATTGCCTTCATCTGTATTGCTGGTGGTATCTGGCACATCTTTACCAAGCCTTTTGCTTGGTCACGTCGCGCATCAATCTGGTCTGGTGAGGCTTACCTCTCCTACAGTTTGGGTGCACTTTCCCTGATGGGCTTCATTGCCTCCATCATGGTTTGGTACAACAACACTGTTTACCCCAGCGAATTCTTCGGTCCTACTGGTCCTGAAGCTTCTCAAGCACAAGCTCTTACTTTCCTCATCCGCGACCAACGTTTAGGTGCTAACGTCGGTTCTGCACAAGGCCCTACAGGTCTAGGTAAATACCTGATGCGTTCTCCTACTGGTGAAATCATCTTTGGTGGTGAAACCATGCGCTTCTGGGATTTCCGTGGCCCTTGGTTGGAGCCTCTACGTGGTCCTAACGGTCTGGATTTGGAAAAAATCAAGAATGATATTCAGCCTTGGCAAGCTCGCCGTGCTGCTGAATACATGACCCATGCTCCTCTGGGTTCTTTGAACTCCGTAGGTGGTGTGGCTACCGAAATCAACTCCTTTAACTACGTATCTCCTCGTGCGTGGTTGGCTTGTTCTCACTTCGTGTTGGGCTTCTTCTTCCTCATTGGTCACCTTTGGCACGCTGGTCGCGCCCGCGCTGCGGCTGGTGGTTTCGAGAAAGGTATTGACCGTGACAATGAGTTAGCAATGAACTTGACCGAGCTCGACTAGTTGTAAGCTTTCTTTCATCACTGACAATTGAATTTTTTCTAGGCTCTTGCGTCCAAGCAAGAGCTTTTTTTCTTATCACTATGTAAAGCGTAGTGATGAGAACGAGAAAAATAGACTTTTCTTTTGTTTACACTAGGAGTCCTAGAATCTCCCTGCTATCTGTATTAAAATGAACGTGAAACAGTATCAGTCTATTGGCAAGGCTGTTGACCAGGTTGCCGCATAAAAACCTGCCTGTAGGCTTGGCAATTCCCCACTATAAGTATTTTTGTTGGGGATGAGTGAGTGGTACTCTGCCTCCTCGCCAGTCATTGCAGCCCAGAACTCAACTCAACAAAGTTGTTAGTAATTATATTTTGTATTTTTTTGCATACTGATTGCCATAAATACACAATTCCTGACATAAAAGCAGTTGTCGTTATCAAGCCTGTTCACTTAGCCGTCATGGACAGAATTTCGAGAAGTCAAGGCTAGATTTCTCTCCGTTGACAGGAGTATTTGAGGAGTGAAAGCCTGATATGGAGGATATTGCGTAGAGAGTGAAGTGAATTGATAATTTTTATTTATTAAATTGAAAAGCAAAAATATTTGCTTCTATCGTTGATAGTGTCTACAGTTTATAGTAGTTAGTCTGTCAAAGCACAAATTTAAGCAAAACCTCAATAGTGATTGTACACTTTTAAGTAAAGTATAATTTTTAACAAATAAACCCGTGGAAATCTCTAACAAATCTGAATATGCACTTCTAGCCCTGTTAGAGTTGGCGACTCGTTACTCTAGTGGCGAATCTTTACAAATTAGACAGATGGCAGAGCTACAAGATATACCAAACCGTTATTTAGAACAACTACTAGCGACTTTGAGGCGTCGAGGTCTAATTAAGAGTATACGCGGAGCCAAAGGTGGTTATGTTCTAGCACGAGATCCTGGAAAAATTACGCTGCTAGAAGCTTGGATTTGCATTGAGGGAGTAGAAACTGTGATCTCTCCGACTGAGAAGAGTTCTGGAACACTTGAAAATCAAATAATTCAGGAAATTTGGCAAGAAGCACGTCAAGCGGCTAACGCTGTTTTAGAAAAGTATACGCTGCAAGATCTTTGCGAGCGGCGAGGTAAGAAACAACAGAAACAACTGATGTACTATATCTAACAGGATGAAGCACTGTAGTCATCGGGACTCCTCTACAAGATGGGATCATCTATTTTTGGGTAATCTCTATGATAGATGAAAGGGAACAGGGAAACCTTCGCCACCCACAGGGGAAAGCCAGTCGCCTTTGGCCTCTTGAAGAGAAGGGGCTAGTCAATTAACTAATTCGATGGCTGCGGTTGTTGCGAAATTGAAAGGGTGTAGTTATGCTGTGCTGGGGATAATTCGCCTATAAAAAGTAAGTAATTACCGGCTTGCCAAAACCCAGAAATTTCTGGTTTCCCGCCAGAATAGTTATCTCCTAGGATACAAAAACGACCTCCAGGCCCTTCAATCAACAGCGTTGGTTGTCCCTCACTTTCAACCGTTAATCGTAAGTAGGGCAATGATTCTCTAACTTGAATAACTTGGGTAGGTGCTTTAGTAATATTGCCGCAATTACTGGCTACTGAACCTCCAGACGTGCCATTTAAAACTAGTGGGTCTGTGGGCAAAGTTTGTTTAATTTCAATTGCTGGTGTTTGAGCTAAACTAGCCTTGATGAGAAATAAATTCATTACCAACGCTATGGGAACAACCTTTAGTAAGTGTTGCATCTTCATCTTAAATTATTGCTCCCGACTGATGTTAGAGCGAAATTTTTATATATAGCAACAGACATATCGGTTAGGAAATCGTATTTTGATTCACAAGGAACGGGGAACAGAAAAATGTCCTAACAATTGTGGCGATCGCTATATGATCTGATTGATATTTTAGACGATAGCAATATTGCTGTAGTTCCTCCAGATGCTGTATTAACTTTCATTTGCTTTGTTAACGACTATGTATGTATAAAGCATTGAATAGCTAGGGTGTGGGAAATTAGGTACTACTTGAGAGCGATTTATTTACATAAAGTCTCAAGCTAGCATTGTGTAAATTCTTGTAAAGATAGTTACACTCAATACTATTTCGGAATGTCCGGATTTGACACCATCAATGATGAAATCCTTGCCATGACACTGTTGGAAAACTTGATGAGTCTATATTTTCAACAAAACTATGATGGCACCCGACTAGAGAGTAATATGATTTTCCCTATCTAAAAAGGTCTTGTTAACACAGACATTAGCTAAAATCACAGACACAGGCATCAACATAGGGTTTAGTTGGTCTGTTGTTGAACAAGCATCCTAACTGAGATAGAAAAGATTTATGAATCCTCAATCTGAAGAAGAATTGCAGCAACGCCTCCAAAAACTAGAAGCAGAAATTAAATCTTCATCAGTGAAAGTTACCCAACCAGAAGCCCAAAGACAGAAATCTCAATCTGGTGTTTCCAGCTTCAACTCGCAGCTAACGAGATTGCGGGATTGGTTCGACAGTTTATCAGGAACGAAAAAGCTAGTAGTTTTGGGTGTGACAACTTTAGTAGGTTTGGGGGTGCTGCAAACAGTGCTCAAACTTGTTACGTCCGTAATTAGTCTGGCAGTGTTAGCAGTGTTGGTGTATGTTGGATACAAATTTTTTGTGTCTAGTAGTTTTCAACATAAAAAATAGTCTATTTTAACTGCGTCGGTGGCGGTGTAGAAATTAAGTCAAAGGGAATTACGCGATGGAGACTCCAATTGTTAGGAGAAGTAATAATCAATCTAGCCCAGAAACAGCCAATTCGCTGTCACTAGCAACGAGGCGCTTTGCCGCTTGGGCAGCTGAAATTACACTGGTGGTTGCCAGTGGGCTGATTCCCTTCGGCCTGGGTGTATATGCCAATTCTCGAAGCGAGCTGAACCGAGTACCGCTTAACCCTGTGCTAGTAGTAACAGAAAGAGCGATCGCTCGACCTCTAGCTTTGCCTGTAAGCTATGGTATCCGTAACGTGGCATGGCCCACGAATATCTTATGGACAGTAGCCCTATTAGCGCCCGTAACGCTGACATCGTGGCAATTATTTTTACTGGCGAGAACAGGTAGCACCCTACCTAAGCGCAAGTTGGGCGTACGAGTTGTGAGCGAGCAAGGTACATCGCCTGGTCTAGGAGCAGTTTTGGTGCGTGAAGGCATTGGTCGAACGACTGTGCCTCTATCCGTAGCCTATCTTCTGTGGCGCTACAGCTTAGTATTTCCTAACTTAGGGATTTTTGCAGTTTTAGCTGTGCTGATGATGATTTCAGAAGGTATAGGCTGGCCGTCACGACAGGGGCGGCGATCGCTGCATGATCGCCTAGCTGGTACTTACACTATAGATGCTACACGCCCCTTGCCATCTGAGTTTTCCGGTGGGAACAAGCCGAGTCAGTCCCATCCCAGCAGTAGCACTGAGGAGTGGACAGAGGAAAATGCATCCCCAGCCACACAATCGTCAACTGTGCGCGACTGGCTGCAAAGAAACCCCAGTCAGGTGCTGCTGGCGGTGGCGCTTGTAGGCATGGCTTCTGTGTTGACAACCTTAGTCGGTACTCAAGTCTATATCCAGAGTCAGGAAACCCAACGCAAAACTCAGCAAATCAACAGCCAACAATTTCTGGCACTAGTCAAAAAGTTAAATTCTAATTCTACTGCTACCGATGAGGAGCGCCGTAGTGCAATTTTGGCTATGGGTACTCTCAATGACTCCCAAGCAGTCAAATTTCTGGCGGATTTACTCGCCAAGGAAACCAACCCCATCTTACTGGAGACAATTCAACAAGCTCTAGTCAATAACGGCCCGCAAGCCATCTCAGAATTAAAACGCATTAATCAGTTTCTCGCGGGTGAACTACAGTCTCTAGGTAGTAATGCGCCACAAGAGCGGGAAGTGCGACAAAAGCGGCTACAACTCAACCAACAAGCAATTAACAAAATTCTCGCTGTCCACAGTAGTCAAATAAAAGGCGTTGATTTGAGTCGTACCCAATTGGGTCAAAGCAGCACTGAGGAAGCCTCCTTATTCAAATTAGTACTAGACAACGTTGATTTATCAGGAGTTAAATTTAAATCTGCAAATCTTAACCAAGGCAGTTTTAAGGGTAGTCGCTTCCGGAGTGTAGGTGAGGATGGACGTTGGGACACCTACGATGATGTAATTGCTGACTTAAGTCAAGTGCAAATGCAGCAAGCCAATCTCACTGACGCTAACCTCAGCCGTGTGGTGATGAACCGCAGTGATTTGAGCCGTGCCATTCTCAACCGAGCTAACTTAGCTAATACGCGTCTAGTTGGTGCTAACCTCAGCAGCACTCAACTAGTGGGAGCTGATTTAACTGGTGCAGGTTTAGAAAATGCCAGCTTAACAGGGGCAGATTTAAGTGATGCCAAATTGAACGAAGCTGATTTATATGGTGCGCGTTTAGGTCGAGTCACTGCTATAGGTACGCAATTATCTTATGCCAACTTAACTAAAACCGATTGGCAAGGCTCTGACCTGTCTGGCGTCTATTTGGATCGTGCTAACCTCAGCAATGCTAACTTGAGTGCCACTCGCCTAACTGGTGCTGTTTTACGTTCAGCTCAAATGGAAAACGCCAACTTGCAGAATGCTGATCTCTCTCATGCAGATTTACAAGGAGCGAATGTGGCAGGGGCTGATTTTCGGGGGACAATTCTCTCACCCACTAAGCAAGATCCAGCCGACCAATTTGTGCAAATGCCAGAGCAAGGCTCGCAATCGGCTTTGGTGCAAGGCGTGGATTTTTCTCAAGCGAAAAATTTAGACTCCAAGCAACTAGCTTATATTTGCACTCAAGGAGGCCTACATCCTCGTTGTCCGTAAGCAAGCGAGGAAAATACAACATTTTCAGCCTCTTTTCTAAGTGGAGAGAGGCTTTGCTATGAGCTATTTTCTGATAATTGCTCATCCAATGAGCCAAAACGAATTCTGAGCAAGTTCTCCACAACTTCGCGCTGTCCCTGTTCTAATCCTCGGCGTGTAGCCTCTTCTAGCCGTTGTGTATAAAGTGATTCTAGTTACAGCAGTAATTCCCTCCTATTCCCCAAAATTATCGGGAACAGCGATAACATAGGTATTCAAACGAACCTTTAAAATTTAAGATGGTGAGAGGAAATCGGTAATGAAGCATCTTCCGTATTTGGTTGCAGTTCTGGGGACTAGTTCGCTGTTGAGTTTTGCTGTGAGTACTCAATCAGCCCAAGCTCAAGTAGCGTATGGTAGTTATGTCGGCATAGGCCCGTCTGTGGGACTGACCGACGGTGCCCAGATTGGTGGGGTCATTGCCTTCCGCTACAAGCTGTTAGAAGCTCCTGTTTCTTTGCGTGCCCAAGCTTTACTTGGTCAGGGTACAGCAGTTGTGCCTACAGTTTCTTATGATGTCCCTCTCAACTGGCAAACTGATGCCTATTTGGGAGCCGGGTTGGTGTTGGCTAGTGGTAATGATCCTTCTCCTGTAGGTAACAAAATCAGTTTTGCCTTGCAACCAGGGATTGATTACGTGATCCCAAATAGCAACACGGTGATTTTTGGTAACGCCATCATTGCCTTTGATGCCTACCGTAATAACGGCGGTACAGCTTTGTCTTTACAAGGTGGTGTGGGTTTGAGATTTTAGGGAAATTTCAGCTTGTAGTAAGCTCTTTAGTGCTTAACTCTGTAGCTGACTATGAAACTCAGGTTCCCAAGTCTTTAAGGCGTGGGATTTTTTCATCTTGGGTTTAATTTGAACATGTGATCCGAAATATTATATATATGCCAGTTTCATCAGCTTTGATCATCTTTTCCTGAATAGGGTTAGTGTATGATTTAACAAGTCGTTTGGTTCTGGTGGGGATCAGCCACCAGAGGTAACGGGGAAAGTTCGGTGCAAATCCAACACTGTCCCGCAACTGTGAACTAATTTAAGATTAGGGATAAATCTTGAATTGAGTAAGTCAGGACGCCCACCAAAGTTGATTTTCATGTTCTACACATCTGCGAGGTACAGATGACTGCTGCCACAAATATTTCGACGACCAATGGCTTTGGTGTCTCGACACATAGCTTATTTGTTTGTAAAACCTGTGCCAGTATTTGGCAAGAAGGAAAACTTGTAGGTGAAAGTGGAGGGCAAAAATTACTACAATGCCTGCAAGACCTGGCACAAGATTGGGACTTGCGAGAGCAATTTTCTATTCAGGAAGTAGAATGCATGAGTGCTTGTAACCGTTCCTGTGTCGTTGCTTTTGCTGCTCAAGGCAAAATTACATATCTTTTTGGCGATTTAGCAGTTGAGGGTAGTGCATCTGCTGTTTTGGAATGTGCTAGTCAATACTACACCAAACCTAATGGGATGCTGCCTTGGTCTGAACGACCTGAAGCTTTGAAAAAAGGAATTTTGGCAAGGATTCCACCTTTATCTCTAGGATAAGTCAGCAAAAGTAGAGGCGCAGACACTTGTATACGCAGGTTTCCCGTAGCGCTGAGAACGCAGAGTAAATACCATGCGCGTTTTAATTTTGGGCGGAACAGGAGATGCGGCTGAATTAGCTGCCAGAGTTGCATTTCTTAAAGGGGTTGAGGCGATTACATCTCTAGCTGGTCGTACTCGTGACCCATCAATCCCGTTAGGTGATTTCCGGATTGGTGGCTTTGGTGGTGTAGCAGGATTGGCTAGCTATCTTCGTCAGATGAAAATTCAGTTGCTGATTGATGCTACCCATCCTTTTGCTACGCAAATTTCTGGCAATGCAGCAGATGCGGCGACTGAGGTGGGAATACCCCGTTTGATGTTAATTCGCAAGCCTTGGGAAAAAGTAAGTGGCGATCGCTGGATTGAGGTAGACTGTGTTGAAGCTGCCGCCGCAATACTACCCAACCTGGCAAAGCGAGTATTCTTAACTGTAGGTAGGCAAGAACTGCCTCACTTTGCCCACTTAAATGACATCTGGTTTTTGATGCGGATTATTGACCCGCCTACTTTTGATGTCTTAATGCCAACAGGTGTGGTACTGTGCGATCGCGGCCCTTTTATGTTCTACAATGAGCGGGAAATTCTTGTTCACCACAAAATTGATACTATTGTCAGCAAAAATAGCGGTGGTGATGCCACTTATGCCAAAATCATCGCGGCGCGGGAACTAGGTGTGCAAGTGGTGATGGTGAACCGTCCCGCTAAACCACCAGGTGAGCAAGTTAATGATGTTGAAGGGGCTTTGGCGTGGTTGCTGAGTAAATTACACTAATTTGTAGTTCGTAATACTTGCCTAGGTGTGAGAAGCAGACTACGTAATTCGTAATTAATAAACACCGTACAAATTTTGATACCAAACTCACACAATTAACCGTAAACAAGGCAATTATTCAAAGGTTACATCTTCGTACAGTTCTGCTATTGTTCCCTCAAAATCAATACTTTTAAGTTGAAATGTTGTTTCTTGCGATGTGTAAGTTTGTAATACCCAAAAACCTTCAGCATTGCGTCTAAAACATTCAACTCGCTGACGTCTTGTATTAATTAAAACGTACTCTCTTAGTGTTACTAATTCCTGATAATCGGCAAATTTATCACCCCGATCAAAAGCTTCAGTAGAATCAGATAAAACTTCTACAATTAAAGTAGGAAATCTTTTATAAGCAGGTGTTTCCTGATCTCTTGAGTCACATGTAACCATGACATCAGGATAGTAATATCGATTTAGCTTCTCAATCCGGGCTTTCATATCAACTATGTAAACACGGCAACCAGTACCTCGTACATGGCTACGCAGAAGTACGGCAAGGTTGAGGGAAATAGTGACGTGGGGGTCTAGCGCTCCAGCCATGGCGTAGACGTAACCGTCAATATATTCATGTTTGATCGGACTTGTTTCCTCCAGTTGGAGGTATTCTTCTGGGGTGAGGTAGTTTGGTTCTGGTGAAGCAATCATATTTTAGGTTAAGTTTACACGTATAGGATAATACCCAGCTTAGACATACTTACATTTCATAATGTATTTATGCTTATTCCTGCCGACTTACTTATCTGTATATTAATTATGAACTATGAATTACGTAGCTTGTTTCTCACGCCTAGTCCAGTATTACGAATTACTCATGATTCTTTACTGCTATCCATTGGGTGACAGGAGCCATTGCACGCCAACCCAAAAATTTACCAATCGGTTCGGCTCGTTGGATAGCGATTCTAGTAAAACTGCCACCAACTTTTTCATACAATTGAAATAAGGCTTGCTCACCTTCTATGGTGACGACATTAGCAACTAAACGACCACCAGGACGCAGGGCTGACCAACAAATATCAAATAACCCCTCTGCTGTGACTCCACCACCAATGAAAATGGCGTCAGGTGTAGGTAAGTCTGGGAGAGAATCTGGTGCTTTCCCTTCTACAATTTGCAGGTTTGGCACACCTAGAGATGCGGCGTTATCTGCAATATAACCCAGTCTTGTAGAGTTTTGTTCAATGGCGATCGCCTGACATCTGGGATGGCTCCGCATCCATTCTATCGATATGGAACCACAACCAGCACCGATATCCCAAAGTAATTCTCCTGGTGTGGGTGCAAGGGTGGAGAGAGTCACAGCCCTAACTTCCCGCTTGGTTAGCTGTCCATCGTGGTGATAGGCTTGATCTGGTAATCCTGGTAGTCTGGATAAAGGTATAACCCCAGCATCGGCAATACAATCAACAGCGATCGCATTTAAAGCGGCAATTTCTGTTTCATGCCAAGATGCGGCTATATCTGCAATTATCCGTTCTTGAATACCACCCATCCGCTCTAATACCGTAATTTTGCTACCACCAAAGCCGCGTTCTGTCAACATTTGGGCTACAATGCTAGGCGTACTTTGCCCTGCACTCAAAATCAATAACCTCGCTCCCTGATAGATGTAAGACTGGAGTAGGGAAGGTGGGCGACCGCATAAACTCAGGGTTTCCACTTCCGTTAAAGACCATCCCAGTCTGGCACAGGCGAGGCTAAAGGCTGAAGGTGCGGGAATAATCGTCATTTCTGAAATAGGAATGTGTCGCGTCAGGGTGACACCTATGCCGTAACACATGGGATCACCACTTGCTAGTATGCAAATCGACTCACCCCGACGCTGAATAATTTCTGCTACAGAAGCGCTGAAGGGAGATTTCCAGGCGATTTTTTGACGTTGGTCATCTGGAGGAAGCATTGCCAAATGGCGATCGCCTCCTACTATAACTGCTGCTTGCTCAACTAGGTAACGGGCGATCGCACTTAATCCCTGTAATCCATCTTCACCAATACCAACAATAAAGAGCCATTTTTTCATAGGATGTGGGGAGGTAGGGAGATGAGGGATAAATAACCAATGACAAACAACTCTGGACTCTTGACTAATTCACTTTATTAGCAATAACAAACAGGTAATCGCCTTGATTATGCTCATATTTTTGAATGATTTTGGTAATCATTCCTGTTGTGATGTCTGTTGTTAGTTTGTGACATCCTGTAGTAATTTCATCAGGAGATGCTAACAAAGCAAAGGTAGAAATTCCTGAGCGGACATGGGCATCTAAATATAATTCTGGTCGATGTTTACCACTGTATAAAAATAAGTCTTGTAATTTTTCTGTTACTGAGTAATTTTCAGTACTAATTGTATCAAATCCTGCTGTATGAAGAGCGCTTTTAACTGTTTCCAAACTAGGCATTTGTTCAGCAGATTTACATATAGCTTCTGGAAAATATTCAACTAACCAATACTTGTGCATTTGTTCGGGAGTAGCTGTGAACACAACAAACCTACCAGCTGCCATGACACGATTAATTTCCTGGAAAGCAGGCAACAATGCCGCAAAATGATGGATTGCTAGCGTACACAATACACCGGAGAAAATCCTGTCAGCAAAAGGTAACTTTTCGGCTACTGCTACTTGCCAAGTTACAGTATTATTCTTATTAACAGCAGCATCAATCATCAGTTGTGATTGGTCTACTGCGTGCCAAATACCACCAAGTTTTGCTAAAGCCAAGGTGTAATTTCCTGTGCCACAGGCTACATCTAAATATTTAGTATCTGATTGCAATTGGAGATGATCAGCTAATCGAGCAGTGATATATGGATCAGCACGGCGAGTTAGATCATAATCTTGACCAATTTGTTCATAGACGGTCATTTATTAGCACCTCCAAATATTTTTGAGTTTTATGTTCTTGTAAAGAAAAATACTATTAAATTAATTCAAAATAAATAAATCCTTCAAATTTATGACTACCTGATCATGCTAAATTACTAAAGCTTGGAGTTGGGAAACTCCGGTGAAATTCCGGGACTGTGCCGCAGCTGTAATGGGATTACCCAAGTCAGAATGCCAACTCCCTCCTTAGTTACTATCTACTCCCTGCGTCGCACGGGGAAGGAGTTCCACACTTGCTCTCTGGAGTCTCAGCTTGTCCTGGCTTGTTTTACACTACCCCTGCCCAAGATGGTATATTGTCTCGCATCAGAATACCAGGCGGGATCTTGCATAGTAAACAGTTATGTGCGATCGCAGATATTGCAGATCAGTATGGTGGTGGCTATACCGATGTGACAAATCGAGCTAACTTACAAGTCCGGGAAATTCGCCAGGACATCAATGCTGAAGTGTTGCAGCGCTTACAAGATTTGGGTTTGGGTGCTCGCAATCCGGCTGTAGACAACATCCGCAATATTATGGCTAGTCCGACTGCTGGTATCGATTTGTTGGAATTAATAGACACACGCCCTTTTGTCCAAGGTTGGGAAAATTACATTACAGCAAATGCCAGATGGTCAGGGCTATCTGCGAAATTTAGTGTTTGTTTTGATGGTGGTGGGACAGTTTCGGTGTGCGATCGCCTGAATGATATCACCTTAGCGGCTGTCTTAGTTGATGATCAGGTTTATTTCCGCCTTTGTTTGAGTATCGGCGAGAAGGGAGAACCACCCACTGATACAGGAATTTTGTTAGCAACAGATCAATACTTGTCAGTTTTGGCAGCTTTGGCTGACGTCTACTTGAAACATACTGATATTAACAGTAGGCGGAAGCTACGGTTTAGAGAATTGCTGAATAATCTAGGTTTGGATCATTATCTCCAGGAAGTACAGCAGTGTCTCCCCTTTTCTCTGTGCGACAGTAGGCAACATAAAGATGTTATACACAACATCTCCACAAGAAATTATCAACATATCGGCATCCATCCCCAACGCCAGCCAGGTCTATTTTATATTGGCGTGGTGTTGCCCCTTGGACGCCTAGAAACTCAAAAAATGCGGGGTCTAGCTGATTTAGCAGCCAAATACGGTAGTGGTACTCTCCGACTCACCCCTTGGCAAAATTTGCTGCTCACCGATATTCCCCAAGGGTGCGTTACTGATGTCGCCGATGAAATAGTTGTTTTGGGATTAGATTGCTCACTCAGCAATCTAAATAATGCCTTAGTTGCCTGTTCTGGCAAGAGGGGTTGTGCTGCTTCTATCACTGACACTAAGGCTCATGCTCTCACATTAGCCGAGTATTTCAAAACCTACCCTGTCCTGGATCGTCCAGTCAACATCCATTTTAGTGGGTGTGCTAAATCCTGTGCCCAGCAAAGCAAAAGTGATATTGCTCTGCTTGGTGTCAACCTTGAGGAAAACAACAGCAGTGGAGAAGGCTATCACATTTATGTAGGTGATGGTGACAACAACCAAAAATTCGGTCGTGAACTTTACCGATTTGTGACTCTTGCAGAATTGCCGACATCAATAGAGCAAATGCTACAGGTATATAGAACCAAGCGCCTGCATCCTGACGAATCCTTTGGAGAATTTGCTAATCGCTATGCGATCGCAGATTTAAAACATCTGTTCGCCTCATCTCAAAATGTAGAGGCAAATAACAAATAACAAATGACAAATCCCATGCCTGACTACATCCGAGACGCCAGTGAAATATACCGTAATTCCTTCGCTATTATCCGGTCGGAAGCTAACTTAGAATTGTTGCCACCAGATGTAGCAAAAGTTGCGGTGCGTCTGATTCATGCCTGTGGAATGACTGATATTGTCACCGACTTGGAATATGCACCAACGGCGGTGCAGTCTGGAAGGGCAGCACTGGCAGCAGGAGCACCAATTCTGTGTGATTGTCGTATGGTGGCGGATGGGGTGACTAGGCGGCGATTACCTGCAAATAATCAAGTGATCTGTACCCTCAACGAACCAGAAGTGGTAGAAATTGCCCAACGGTTTGGGACAACTAGATCGGCGGCGGCTTTAGAATTATGGCGATCGCATTTAGATGGTGCAATGGTAGCCATTGGTAACGCCCCCACAGCCCTATTCCGGCTACTGGAAATGCTGGATGCAGGTGCTGCCAAACCGGCGGTGATCTTGGGCTTTCCAGTGGGATTTGTTGGTGCAGCCGAGTCGAAAGCCGCATTGGCAGAAGACAGCCGCAATGTACCTTTTTTAACTTTACATGGTCGGCGTGGTGGCAGTGCGATCGCTGCCGCCGCAGTTAATGCCCTGGCAACGGAGGAAGAATGAATAGCAACACTAAAGGTCGTCTTTATGGGATTGGAGTGGGGCCTGGTGATCCAGAACTGTTAACCCTCAAGGCGCTACGGCTATTACAGGCTGCCCCTGTAGTCGCCTATCAATCTGCCACAGATCGGGATAGCATTGCCAGGGCGATCGTGGCGCAGTATCTCACAGGTAATCAAATTGAGGTATTGTTTCATCTCCCCCGCGCCTTGAAACCAGAAACAGCCGAGTCTATTTATGATCAAGAAATTGCGCCAATTGCTGACCATTTAGCTGCCGGCAGGGATGTAGTAGTCCTGTGTGAAGGTGATCCGTTTTTCTACGGTTCATTTATGTATGTGTTCACACGTCTTTCTGAACAGTACGAAACAGAAGTTGTGCCTGGTGTTTCCTCACTCATGGCATGTCCTGTAGCTTTGGGCGTACCATTCACCTACTACAACGATATCCTGACCGTGCTACCTGCCCCCCTACCGCCAGAAGAACTCACCACACAATTACTCACCACCGACGCCGCCGCCATCATGAAACTGGGGCGTCACTTTACCAAAGTTCGAGATATCTTACATCAATTAGGATTAGCATCACGAGCGCTTTACATAGAGCGGGCAACAATGACACAACAAAGAATTGTACCTCTAGATGAGGTTGATCCAACCGAAGTCCCTTATTTTGCGATGATTGTGATTCCTAGCAAGAATCGACTATGAAAGCAAACAGGGAAAACTCAGCCGACACGCCAGTCTACTTAAGTAAGTTAGGGGATTCCCCGAAGTTTAACAACCTTTACTAGCAGTTTAACTTTTATTTTACAAGGGTTTTGGGTTAGCAAATATTCAAGATGCTTAGGGGAATGACTCCTAGATATTCTGTCTATATCGAGAGTAGTTCAAGGGAACTAAGTGTGACACCAATTCACGAAAGTCTTGAAACGGATTCTCTTGATATTAAAACTATTGCGCGAGGTTCAAATGTGCCACGTTTTATATTTAATATCTGAATGCCAGCTACCAACAATAAAGCAAGATCAACGATATCCGGAACTCACTATTGAGGTAGTTGCAGAATATTCAAGCCCCCCAAATTGCATTCGTAAACTGATTCCCCAAGCAAAATACCTATATCACGTTCATCCAACAGATTTGTGTGGCTGTTACTTTCAGTATGAAAGCAGCGTTGAACGAGAAGTGGAGATCAATGATTACATTGAGTCCTTGAAGTATGATCAAAAACGGAGTCAGTGGTTCAATAAAGAATACTCCAATCTTCGTGTCTTTAGGCAAAAACAACGTCTTTTCTGGCAAGAATGCCACAATGCAGTCACTGCCTTCAGTTGCTACCTTCGTGACCATATTCATAGTGGTAAGCTCATGTTGTATATGACATGGTGTGGGGACGAAGGAAAACCTATCGTAGAACAACAGACAATAACTCCGGAATTTTTCGGTGGAGAAAGTTGCTATCCGTGGAAAGAAAATGCTCTTTACACTATATGTACTGAGGCTATTGCATAAATAGCAATAAAGAATCCCCCCACAGCTAGTAAATTTCAGGCTAGGGGGGTTCAAATGTTGCAGCAAAAAGTGAATTTTTACCTAGCTAACAGCCTGTAGATTAAAATTTAAATAACAATTGGTTAATTTTACGTAAAGTGAGCAAAAAATATGCATGAAGAACAACTAGGAATCTCAGCCTGTAGTTGCTGGGATTCCTAGTATTGGGTAATCATGGGATTTTTTTGACTATTAGTTAAGCTATTAGACGTAAATTCTTGCATGAACAAGAAGCTAGCGGTAAGAGGGTTTAGTCCCCTCATCTTGTGTCCGGTTAAAAATTTATCGTTAAGACCGCAAAGGTGCTGGGGTCGAGGATATCTTTACCCACAGGTTTTGTAGTCAACAAGGGTGCAGAGAAGGATTGTATACTTTTTCAGTAATCCCCGAAGCATGATTAGCAATGCAGAATGTTGCATTCATAGCTAGCGAAGCGATCACTGTTGAGGCTGTTTTACAAGAAAAGCCTCCCCTGCTTTGAAAGAGCAGGACAATCACATAAAGTGTGATGGGACAGTGGAGCGCGCTACGCGATCGCATTTTTTATGCTATAAAGCTCACAGAAATTCATCTAAGGGGGGAACTACTCTATGGAACTAGAAGAACTAGAGCGTTTGCAAGAGTACGGCGAATTCATCCTCCAGAAAATCGACTCAGTACCCCCAAACCCCTCTAAGCAAGAAGATTGGGTGCCAGCCAGCCTTGATGAGTGTTTGGCTCGTCTTAGGGAAGCTGCTGAGAAAACTGTAGAACTTGCCACTTCCCCAGTGAAAATCGGTGTGATGGGAGAATTTAGCAGTGGGAAAACTTTACTTTTAGGTAGCCTGATTGGCTATGCGGATGCTTTACCAGTGAGCGAAAACCCTACCACTGGAAATGTTACAGCTATTCATATTATTCCGCAAGATGAGTTTACAACAACCCAGCTAAGTAGATTTACTATAGATTATCTTGACCATGAAGAGGTGGATGAATGTCTGCGCTTCATGATCGGAGAAGCAAACCGCCGGACAATTGCGGCTGGACTCGCTCCTGTACTACTCTCTAAACTCAAGTCAGGGAAAGACATTCTGAATTGGTGCGAGGAAGCATGGAATAGTAGTAACAATTTAGAGCTACGTTATTTACTGCGAGAGTTAGTATTATTCGTCCGTGCTTACCAATCTTACGGAGAAGCTTTGTGTGGCAGGTATTACCAAATTGATGCTGCTACTGCTCGTGAGGGGTTACAGTTAGCTGAACAGCCAATGGCTATCCAAACTATCAGCTTTGAAGATTTACCACCAGCGCATATTCGGCTACCGAGTCCACCGCAAAGCTTACCAATCAAGCTATTACAAAATAGTTTTCCCTTAATTCGCCGTGTCGATATCGAAGTGAAAATATCACGGCAAATTTGGGATGTCACGGGGGCTTCAGAGTTTATTCTCCTGGATTTTCCGGGATTGGGGGCTGCTAATTCCGGCGCTAGGGATACATTTTTATCATTGCGGGAGTTGGCAGAAGTCCAGACAATTTTAGTACTGCTGAATGGTAAATCTCCTGGTAGCGATCGTGCTAATAAAATCTTCACCATGATGCAGCAGCAGCGCCCAGGTCAAGACTTGAAGGATTTGATTCTTGTGGGTGTAGGTCGCTTTGATCAACTACCTTTAGATAGTGAAGGTGGGGAGAGAGAACTTGACCAGCTAATTGATGATGCGTCTGCTAATAATAACTTACAAGAAAATACTGTTTTTCAAAAACTGAAAGTTTTACAAACTACTGTTGACGGTGCTAGTGCGTTTACTACGAAAAAAGATCGCATTGTTTTACTATCACCACTGTTAGGTTTAGCTGATTTAGCTAAACGTTCTAGTGCAGTTAAGGCAGGTACACCAGAGTTTTTAGCTAACCTAGATTACCCTGATTACTTAGAACGCTCTAAGCGATTACAAGATAAATGGGGACGCTTAAGTGAAAGATTACTAACATCAGATACTCGTAGTCATTTAGGTAGGCAATTAGGTTACTTTGCCCAAGATGGGAGTATTGCCAAACTGCGAGAATTGATTCAAACTCACGTTGATACTCACGGTCTGAAACAATTATATGAAGACACCCAAAGGGCTGCTAATGTTTTGCATCAACAACAAGATAACTTGAAAAATATCTTAGAAGAAATTCACGAGCAAGGTATACCCACAGGAGAGAGTCCAGATTTAATTGAATTTCGGGCTGCTATCGAAAGTTTAGATAAAACCTATCGTAATTTCCTCAAAGATTTAGGGAAAGAACCACTCAAAGACCGCCGGGGAATCGGTGTAAGTGAAGTAGTTAAAGACGAGTTAACCTATAGAATACTCAATTGGAATCAGTGGACTTTATTATTTAACAAAGCCAACAATGGCACTATTTCCCTGACAGAATCTAAAGGTGCAGCTGGGAATTTATTCGGGCGAGGGAACAGAGTTAATAGTACTCTTCCTACTAAGAGCGATGATTTCTATCCAGAATTTGCTAAGACTGTCAAAGAATTAGAAGAATTTGCCCGCGATCGCATCCGGCAAGCTGTTGTAGACTTGTTAAATAAACTAGCAAATCAGGTTGCTTTAGAACGCGATCATTTACAAGCAATTCTACACCCAGAACAGGAACAAGATATCGAAGAAAAATTTGGTGTAGAGTCAGCTGATTTATTCTATAAACTGCTGTTGGGATGTGATCCGAGTCAATGGAAAGACGCCATAATTTCTGAAATTAGTAACCAAGAAAAAACGATTCTCCCGGAAACCATATTTCCCTTAGCGCGTCAAGATGAAAAACACACTGTTGGTCAAATCTTTGATTGGGCGCCAGAGAGAAACCAAGGTTTATCTCGATCTGCTAATCACCAGTTATTTGTACTGCGATTACGGGATGAAATTACTGCTAGCGCCAGCCTGCATCTTGTACAGTATGTGAGTGAAGTCAATCAGCAGGTTAATTCGGAGCTTGAGGGTATTTTAGATCAAATTATTCCTAGTTTGCAAAATATTTCTAAGAAGGAAAACTTGCTGCGGTTTCTGGCGGCTGGAGATTCGCCAGGTCAAGGTTCTATTCCTGCTTGGTTGCAAATTCTCTCGGAAATTACAACTATTAATTAGTTGGTAATTAGGATCAAGAGGGAATAACTCTTGACTTTGACAAATAACAAATCACAAATACCAAAAATGAACCCTTTTGAACTCAATAATAATAGCGAAAAACCTGCTAGTGAGAAATCACAAAAAAGATTTCCAGGCTGGTTTGCGGTAGATTTTGGCACGTCCAATTCTACAGTGACACTCTTTGATCCGATTGAAGTCCCAATTGCGGAAGTGTTACCAAGAGAGCAAGAATTACGATTACGCGATCGCTTGGCACAATGGCTGAGTTCTCCGGCTACAATTGCTTTACCAGATGTTAGTGAAAGCGAATGGGAAAAGTTTATTGCTGATATTAGTAAAAATTTAGAAATAGAACCAAATCAATTAAATGAAGTATTTGAAAGTGATAATAAAGAACGCTTTTTAGAAGCAATTCGCCAAATTGAACTATGTTTGGGTACTAGCGATCGCTTCCGGCGTGCCGTGAGTAAAAAACTCTATCAAATCTATCATGAAGTTTTCCGTGTACCCACCCTAGAATCACAAAACTTAATCCCGGTGGTTTTAGATATTGACCGCCGCAATACAGAAATTAAAAGTGAGTTAGAAATTGCGAAGCTAGTAGATTTAAAACTAAAAATGGGTAGGGAAGCTAGCGACAACCGCAAAAAGGCAATCGCTCAAGGTAGCAGCAGTTCTTTAAAGGAAATTATCAGCAAATTCCACCATTCACCTAAACGTTATTTTGGTCAAGATAGGACTTTTCCGGTAATTTTAGACGGCAAGGAAGAGACAATTAATGTTAACAACTTGATTCAAGCCGCATGGGGACACCTAATCGAATTAACTGAAGACTACCGCCAACGCGCTAGACGCAGGTTTTCTGAAGGTGATTTGCTCACGGCCGTTGTTACCTATCCTACCGTTGCCCCGCCAGTTGTGCGTAAAGAAGTTAAGGAACTAGTAGAACAATTAGGCATTGATGATGTGCAAACTGCTTATGATGAAGCCGTTTCTGTAGCGATTTTCTTCCTGTGGCGAGAATTTGGCGGGAATCTCAACATTGGGATTGAATCTTTTAAAACCCGTTGTCGTCAAGATGGTAATAAATGGTCGCAAAATGTTCTAGTTTTAGACATTGGTGGGGGAACCACAGACTTAGCCTTAATCGAATTAACTCTAGAAGATAAAACCCCCTTCTTTACCGACAACGAAGACCGGGGTTTAGGCGGACGCTACTACAGACTGACTCCTAAACTATTAGGTTCCTCTGGACATTTACAGCTAGGTGGTGAGTTAATTACCTTGCGTATATTTAGACTATTAAAAGTGGCGATCGCTGATTTTCTCTTAACAGCAGTTACCAACGGTGATATCATCAGCGAAAAGCTAGAAGATTTAATTAACTCGGAATTAAATGAGCGGTTTCTCGAAGCCGGAAAGTTCAAAACTGGCAGTATTTTAAAATGTCTAGATAAACAGAATCCCGAAGGCGATGCTGCTTACAAAGATGCCTTAGATACAGCAGAGAAAGTATTACCTACCCGTTGGCAACAAGCACCCCAACGCCTACAAACTTTTTATACCTTGTGGGATCATGCCGAAGTTGCCAAACTCAAACTTGGACAAAAGCCACCAGCAGAAAATTCTCCAATTACCTTCACCCTTTCAGAACAGCAGATTTCCGAACTCTTAGTCCAAAGCGGCATTAAACACCAAGTACCAGACACCAATAATATCACCGTCACCCTAAATAGCGTACAATTTGAAAGAGCTGCCTCCTCAGCCATTAGAGAAGCGATCGGTATTGCTAAAGGCTTGATGGAAAGTCGCTTACGTAATACTAAGCAAAAAGTTGATTGGTTAATTTTATCTGGTAAAACTTGCAATCTTGACCTTGTACAACAGCAAATCTACCAAGAATTTAGCAAGTCTCCATATTTTGTCTGGAATCCTGAACGCATTACTTTTGTGCTGGAATTTACCAAGCTAGCCACCTCTGCTGGTGCTTGCTATGCTGAGAAGCTGCGGAGGCTGAGGTTTGATCCAGAAGAGTCCAAGGGACTGCTACGTAAAGGCGCTAACCAGCTAGAAATTAACGTCAAAAACCTATTTTATTATCTACCTTGTAACTTCAAACGCAAAACCCAGAGTAACGAACTACTATCCATCTTTAAAGCCGGACAAGAACTTCATCAACTAGCAGCTTGGGAAAGTGTCGCTAAAGTCCGTACTGGCTGGCAAGGGATACAATTAACTAATATTATTTATCGGCAAGATTACGAAGATGGCGATTTACGACTATGGGGTAGTTTTGATGGCAAAAGCTTAATGGAAAAACTCGGCATGGAAGAAGCGGAGTTTCTCAAAAAAATCAAAATCCAGTTTGAAATTGATCAAACTCTACAATTTAGCGTCCTCCTTTCTTACGGCAACCCCCATTATTTAATTGATGTTCCTGGTATTGATGTCAGTTCGGCAATCTCCGCAGACTCACCAAATTCTGCCTTATTTGCTGATGGTAAATTAAAGTGGAATATCGCCGTGGAACGTCCCCATAAAGACCTAACTGATGGTGATATTGCTATCAATGTCCTTGAATCTGCAACAGTTGATCAACCAAATGCCTATCATTTGGTATTTGAAATAGATAATAATAGTAACTCACTGCAAGAATTCCATTATTTACGTGATGGTTCACCAGAACCAGGAACCGGATTAATTAGTAATCCTTTGCCTCCCTTCCCACAAAATAGTCAGCATACCTTTTATGTTTATCAAACGGATGCTGCAACCAACACTAAAAAATGGATACGATTGGGCGCTTTAAGTAAACCAGATTTCACCACAGATTACCCTAGCCAATATCGTGTCACCCTCGACAACAAAGGTATTCTCAGGATGCACACCGGTGAAGTACCCTACTGGACATCAGATAATCAAAATTGCCTCAAGCAAGAAGGATGTGTTTTGCGTGCCGAATTAGAATTACAACCCAATGAAGTCGATAAAGAACGCGACCCATTTTGTGGCATTCATTAAATAAATTGAGTTTGTAGTGAGGACTTGAGTCCTCATAAAATATCAACTCAAAATGCAAGCGGTAAATCCAGAGGCGACATCATGCAGCACCTACGTCAGCTATTAGCAATAGAAAACTCAGAGTTATCCCGATTACTGAGGTTTAGCCTGTACGGAATCGAGGCTGCTTTAACTCAGGCGCGGACAGCATCCCCACAAGACCCAGGTGCTGAAATATGCGATGAAGTGCTGCAAGAACTCCATCACCTTTTGCAACCCACACTCCTACAGCCAGATGCTAGTCAAGAATTAAAACTGAGTCACCTGCGGACAGTTTTTGATGCTGACCCCGAACTGAGTTTGTATTTAGGCAATTCTCCACTCCAAAGCCAAACAGACTCAGATTTGTGGAACGAAATTCAACGCAAACTACTACGGCTACCAGAGGATTTAGCTACCTTATGGCGACAGCGTACCTTGGAACTAGCCGCAGCAGCTGGGGCCCAAGCAGATAATTTCCATCTCTACCAATTACCTTTTATTAGAGACGAACTAATTTATCCTGGACTCAGTGGTACTGTGCAAGCGCAGGGTTTGTGTTTATCTGAACAAGCCTTGTTGGATGCCAAAATTGCCCCAAGTCATGAATCTAAAGATTTATATGTATTAGCAGGTTTTCTAAATTTATATATCAAATTTATTGAAATCGATCCAGATTTACATCATGCTTTAAAGAGTATTTTTAGCTTTGATGTCATATCGTTACACTCCAAACCAGAACAGCAAACATACTATATTGACGCTTTAATAGACCGCTTTCAACGTACTGAAAAGGCTGAAGAAAATGCTGACCCACTCATAAGTTTGCGAACCTGGATTGACATAGATGAGGCAATACACTCCTTAGTATTTGTACCACCAGCTGAACGCTATTCTTGGTGGGGTAAGCTACAACAACAATCGCGGCGGATGTTGAAAAAAGTAGCAGATAGGGCAATAAGTGCGGGTAACAACGTGCGGATTCGTCAATTATCAGGACTTTATGCCGATATCTGCGCTTTGACTAAAGATGACCTACAACTAGATTGTGGCGGTACGCCTGGGGAAGTCTTGACTTGCATCCGGGTATATGCGCGAATTAATCAAGAGGAGTCGCCAGGGCGCGTGCTGTTTCGCTCATTACGCTAGTAGCAATACGTTCGGTGTAGCAGATTCTCAACAAAAAAAACAGGTGGTGAGAGCCTTGTAAGAGCGATCGCCTAATTTATCTTCGTAACGAGCCTGTACAATAGAAGATGGAACATGGGTTTTCCACTAGATGCTTTCTACCAAAGCTTGTGAAATTTTTGATTGGGTGTGCAGTCTGGGCGTATAAAGGGTGGGTAGGCGAACTCTATCCTCAAAATGCTCGTACTAGTGAATTTCTCCACCTCTACAGCCGCCGCTTCACTACAGTTGAAGGCAACACCACTTTTTATGCTGTGCCTAACCAGGAAACTGTCAAACGTTGGGCAAAAGAAACACCCCTAGATTTTGAATTCTGCCTCAAATTACCGCGAGACATTACCCACAAAGGTTTACTACAGCCCCATATCCCTACGGCTTTAAAATTTTTAGAGGGGATGCGTCCTTTAGGTAAGCGCCTCGGTTCGATATTTGCCCAGTTACCACCGAGTTATGCACCCACATTATTAGCAGATTTGACTACTTTTCTCACAGCTTGGCCGCATACAACAGCACCTCTAGCTCTAGAAGTTCGACATCCAGACTGGTTTAAGCAACCCCATGCGAGTACTTTGCAGCTACTTTTAGAGCAGTTAGGTGTGGGTAGAGTACTGTTAGATTCTCGCCCTATCTATAGTGGAGATGATGACCCCCAATTAGACTCAGAACGACGAAAACCCAAATTACCAGTAGAATTTAGCGTTACAGCACCTTTTACCCTGATTCGGTTTATCTCCCATCCAGATTTAGCTGTGAATCAGCCTTTTATGGCAGAGTGGGTGACACAGATTCAGCAGTGGTTACAAGTAGGAGTGCGGATTTATTTCTTCGTTCATTGTCCCATAGAAGAGCGATCGCCCATTACAGCACGCCATTTTCAACAGCTATTAGAACAAAGTGGTGCAACAGTCCCGCCTTTACCGTGGAATAATTTGGATCATCCTCCCAACCAACTCAGTTTATGGTGAGATTTTTGGTGCTAAAAAATTCATTCCTTGGTGGTTGAAAAAGCGGGTTAAAGATAATGGTGCTTATACCAATTCCTCAAAAGGCGGCTACAGATGATGACGCAAGGATACAAAGACACGGAGAGGTGGGGATTGTTCTGTTACTCAAGTATCCTGAGCAAGATGTTAGCAAATGTTAGTTTTAAGGCGGGCAAGATGCCCGCCTGAGATATGAAATAGACTTTAGCTGAAAGCCGAACGTAAATCACTCCGCGCCTGTTCTAGAGCTTCTGGTAGCTTACTTGCATCGCGTCCACCAGCTTGGGCTAAATTCGGTCTTCCGCCGCCGCCACCGCCGCAGATTTTCGCAATAGCACCGACAAATTTACCTGCTTGCAAACCCTTCTTATTCACGTCTGCACTGAAAGCTGCAACTATGCTTACTTTCCCGGCTTCGGGAACGGAACCCAGCACTACCGCACCGTTACCCAGTTTTTGCAGCAAGCGTTCGGCTGCGGTTTTCAATGACTCTGGATCAACGTCATCTAATTGGGCGACGATGATTTTATAATTACCGAGAGATTCGGCTGTTTGTAGTAAGCTGTCGGATTTAGCGATGGCTAATTGTCCTTTCAATGTTTCTAGTTGTTTCTGGCTATTTCTCAGTTCGGTTTGCAGACTGGTAATTCGGTCTGGTAGTTCTTCTGGTTTAACCTTAAAGCGATCGCTTAAATCTTTGACTACTTTATCCCGTATATTTAGGTAATCTAGCACCGCCGGCCCGGAAACGGCTTCAATCCGCCGGACTCCGGAAGCCACACCAGCTTCGGTAATAATCTTGAAACCGCCAATCTCAGCAGTATTACTGACATGAGTCCCGCCGCACAGTTCCATAGATACATCTGAGAAGTCAATCACCCGGACTTCTTCACCGTATTTTTCTCCAAACATAGCGATCGCACCCCTAGCTTTGGCTTCGGCTATGGGTAAGACTTCTACTTTGGCAGAGTGTGCCTCGGCAATCCAAGTATTTACCTGTTCCTCTACTTGTTGCACTTCCTCGCCTGTCAAGGCACGGGGACAGTTGAAGTCAAAGCGCAACCTATCAAAGGAAACCAAGGAACCTGCTTGTGATATGCCTTCATCTACAAGTTTTTTCAGTGCGGCTTGTAGGAGGTGGGTTGCAGTGTGGTTGGCTTGCAGGCGACGCCGACAAGCGAGGTCAATTTGGGCAGTTACAGCATCTCCTACTCGGATTGTACCGCGTTCGATGTGTCCGAAGTGAACGAAGAAATCCGATTCTTTCTTCACGTCCTCTACTCGGACGACTACACCATCACCGGAGATATAACCGCGATCGCCAATTTGTCCGCCGGATTCGGCGTAAAACGGGGTTTGGTTGAGGACGATTTGCACGTCTGTCCCAGCTTCTGCTTCCTCTTGGGAGACACCACTAACTAACAAAACTTCTACTTTCGCTGTTGCCGCAGGCTGGGTATAACCAATAAATTCTGTGGCGTGGATGTGTTCTGCTAGCTTGTCGAGGGAACCCTGCACCGTTAAATCGATGGTTTGGTGTGCGGCTTTGGCACGTTCCACCTGTTTTTGCATTTCGGCATCAAATCCAGCCTCATCAACAGTGAGGTGATGTTCCTCGGCGACTTCTTGGGTGAGTTCCAAGGGGAAACCGTAGGTATCGTACAAGGTAAAGGCACTTTCACCACTAATTTGGGTTTTGCCTTGCTGTTTCACCTCTTGAATGATTTCCTCAAGCAGTTTTTCCCCTCTATCTAGGGTTTTGAGGAAGTTAGACTCTTCTCGTTGCAGTTCAGCTTTAATTGCCGCTTCCCGTTGCCGCACATTGGGGTAAGCTGATTCAGCCAGAGCGATCGCACTTTCGGCAACGTCGGTGATAAACTCCTCAGAAATCCCAAGTAATCGCCCATGACGCACCACCCGGCGAATTAACCGCCGCAACACATACCCCCGCCCCACATTCGAGGCGCGGATTTCGTCAGCAATCATGTGGACGACTGCACGCACATGATCCCCAATCACTTTTAAGGAGACTTTGATTTTCTCGTTGCTGTTGTGGTAATCAATCCCAGCAATTTTGGCAGCAGTTTGGATGATGGGGACAATTAAATCAGTTTCGTAATTATTTGGGACTTTTTGGAGAATTTGCGCCATTCTCTCCAAACCCATACCGGTGTCGATATTCTGATTTTGCAGGGGTGTTAAATTGCCGTCTGCATCTTGGTTGTATTGCATGAACACGAGGTTATAAAACTCGATGAACCGCGTGTCATCTTCCAAATTAATGTTATCATCGCCCCGTTCTGGATGGAAGTCGTAATATATTTCCGAACAAGGGCCGCAAGGCCCAGTAGGGCCAGAATTCCAAAAGTTGTCATCTGCACCCATGCGCTTAATTCTGGCTACTGGTACGCCAATTTGATCGCGCCAAATGGCAAATGCTTCGTCATCTTCTTCAAAAACGCTGACAACCAGGTTGTTGGGGGAAAAGCCAAAGACTTGCGTAGAGATTTCCCAACCCCAGGCGATCGCTTGTTCTTTAAAATAATCACCAAAGCTAAAGTTACCCAGCATCTCAAAAAACGTGTGATGACGTTGCGTGCGTCCCACGTTTTCGATGTCGTTGGTACGAATACACTTTTGGGATGTGGTAGCCCGTTTAAATTCCGGTGTGCGCTGTCCCAAGAATATGGGCTTAAATGGTAACATCCCTGCGATCGTCAGCAGCACAGTAGGGTCTTCTGGTACGAGGGAAGCACTGGGGAGAATCTGGTGTCCCCGTTCGGCAAAAAAGTTGAGGAATAAGGTGCGAATTTCGTTACCACTGAGTTGCTGGGGATTGGAAGACATGGGTGTTTACAAGATTAGTGTCAATTAAAGGATTAGGTATGAAGTCTCCCCTACGGTCACTCCCCAGGGGCTAGAAACAATCAAGAACATCTGAGTGTTTTCTCTAATGATAAATGCACTAGCGCCGCACGGCTGAAATAAACCACCCATTCCAAATTAGCGAAATGCTTATGCTGTATTCATTTTGAATTCACGGCGGTACTAGCTCTGTGTCCCACTTGTTTTCAGAGACTTCATTCTAGATCCTAGCTTTAGGCATCCTGATCTTTAGTGATTCGTGGCTTTTACAGAAAAAGTCTGCCTCAACCCAGGACATTTACCAAGAACTGAAGGTTCCAGTAGGGGCGTAGCCTCTCCATCAGGAGTACGGTTATCAGTCCCTACTTTGCTTGCAACAATCAGCTTAATTATTAAGAATAAATTAAGTTTTTCTATTCTTGTAAATGACGGACATTAACGCAATTACCCCAAATCTCTTTCGGGTATTATTGATTATTTCTGTATATTTACGGAAACAATCTAGTGAATTTTTCATAAAAATATAGCTAATAAAACACACATATAAAAGCTAAATTTGCCGGATAGTGATTTCATCACTGAGTAATTGTGACATTGATCACAAAATACTGCCAGACTTTAATTACAGCTTTTAACCCAGAGAAAGTTAATTCAGTATTTTGGAGGTGATAGTATTTTATTGCTGATCTAAATATATCGGTTTTCACGGAGAATTTTAGATTTTAGAAAATTTTAAATATTGAAGATGAGCAAATATTCTAGTGCGGTACCTGCTGATTTATGTAATTCTTTAATCGTGATAATTATCGCCAGTAGCTAGTTAGTGTAAATTCCAGGATTACTTTGATACCTATATGAAATATTCAGTATTTTTACTGTTTTAAAAGAAATACGTAAAAGCAGAAAGTAGGTAACATAAGTTGAATGCTTAGTATTGGTAGTGAAAATAGATCCTTAAAAGGAGATTAAAATTGGAAACTAATTGTAGACTTAGTGATAATACAAGCGAATACTGGGTAATAGCCCCTAACCAAAAATACCGATACTTCAGTATTAGTAAGTAAAAGTAATAAGTTTAACTGAGTTATATCCTTGATGTTGATATAGGGTAAGAAACAAAGCAATGAATATTTCCATTCTGGTCTATGGGAGTCATAAATTTCTGTCTACACTTCCAGATCAGATCCGTTATGCAACCACTTTTAGCATCGAAGTTATCGCTAATGTCATTCAGGCAGTGTCACATATTAAAATGACGCCTCCCGACATAATAATAGTGCAAGCTAGTCTTGATGGTAGTACGGAACTGTGCTTGTGGCTGAAGGATCAGGCTAAATTATCTTGGGTATACTGCATTCTATTAGAGGACAATTCCCAGCATCTTACTAATAGAAGCAAACAGGGTTGGGAGTGGGATTTAGAAATGACTTCTACGGCATTAAAACAAGGAGCTGATGCTTACATTTGGCATATTCCTGAAGAGCAGATCGACTCTTGTGCAGACTCAACTCCTAGCCATAGCCTGATACTAGCCCAGTTGACAGTTGGTTTACGTAAGGCACAAAAATACCGTGATCTGCTGCGAACAAATGATTTATTGTCAGCGATCGCTCTAGCTGATTCGTTGACAGAAATGAACAATCGCCGTGCTCTAGAATGGGATTTACCTAGACAAATTCAGAAATCCCGTGAGCAAGCTAGTCCTCTGAGTTTAATTATTTTAGACGTGGACTATTTCAAAAAAGTTAATGATACCTACGGACATTTAGTCGGCGATCGCCTTTTGCAGTTGTTATGTAGTCGTCTGCGGCAAAATCTCCGTTATCAAGATACTCCTTTCCGTTATGGTGGTGAAGAATTCGTGATTCTTCTAGCTAATACGACTGGTGAGGAAGCACTGATTGTGGCACGTCGTCTCAACCGTCTAGTTAATGAGAAGCCATTTACCATCAACAGCCAACACACTATTAATGTCACCATTAGTTTAGGCACTGCTTCACTAGAAGCCGATGATGACGAACAAGGGTTCAGTTTATTGGATCGTGCTGATCAATGTTTGTTGCAAGCTAAAGCCACTGGGCGTAACCAGGTTATTAGCTGGGACTACCTATCTCATGTATCACATCTGAAAGCGGCTTCTTCTTAAAAGCCTTCAGTGAAAGTCAACAGGCTATTTAGTGTTAAGTTGTAGAAAGTTTTTTAGTTCCTATGAACTAGGACTATATTTTTACATTTAATAATGTTTCCCTATTTTTAGTCAACAACCTGACACTCAGAACTGGCGATCGCACTCTGACAATCAGTCACTGATGCCCGTTGTTGCATAGCCTGGACTAGGGCTTTGTAGCTAGACCAATTTTCTTGTAGCAGGGTTTTGGCTTGGAGGGCATGAAACCTTTGTTTTTGCTGACAAGCAGACAAAGAAAAACCTAAATTTGTTAATATCCCTGCTAGTTTACCTTGATCATCAGCGCCACCCTCAGTGTTATTGAAAACTAAGGTTTCAGCAGCAATACCCGCCATCCAAATCGTGCAATAGCGATCTAGCATTTGGGCACTAATTTGACCCGCAGCCAATTGAGATGCTAATTGATCATCATTAAAAGAGACACCACCTTGCCCTGGTTGACCCTGTTTCCAGGCTTCCCATGCACTGAGAGTGTAACCCGTAACAGGTATATCCAAAAGATGAGCAACGAGAAAATGCCCTGCTTCGTGGTGGACAATGCGATCGCGGTGTTCACTCGAAAAACCAGCAATCCAATCTAAAAATATAGTTCCTCCCTTGCCTTGTAAGCTAAAACTGTCGAAGGTAGCTATCCCCAATATGGTGAACGTGGCAAGTGCTGGTATTGTGGGTGACAAGTTTAACAATGGCCCCAGCAGCACCGATAAGGTCATGAAAAATATAGATATTGCAATTAGATTCAGGGCAGTTTGGCTCATTGTGCTTGTTTGAAGTCTACTTCATCTTTCTTCATTATTAATCGATTATTCAGTTGTCGCAAGGAATCCCAAGGTATATTTGGGATGTGGTTGAGATTCCAGGAAAACTCTTCAGGATCGTTCTCTGTCATGGGACATTTGTATTTACGAAGACGCCAGCACCCATATATAACAGTCAAAGCATCTGATACAAATTTGAACAATGATGGCAACAGATCGACAGAGAACACCCAGATACACCAAGCGGTTTCCAATCCAAAATTGTATAAAAATTGCCCAAAATTGCCATCAACTAACCGTATTTTGGCAATTCTGGTGTAGATAAAATTCCACAATATAAGGGTATATACGGTTATATTTGCCTTTTTCTACCAGCTAACCTCAAGGGGATACGCTTTTAATAATCCAGAGATATGCGATCGCTATTCATGACCACAGAATTACTCAAAAACTACTGTCCTATTTCCATATACCAATACACGATTTTGCAGATGCGATCGTACTGCTCTTGCTAATACAACTCGCTCTAAGTCCTTACCTTTCCTCACCAAATCCTCAACTTCATCGCGGTGACTCACTCTGACTACATCCTGTTCAATAATTGGGCCTGCATCTAAATCAGCAGTTGCGTAATGAGCAGTTGCACCGATGATTTTTACACCCCGTTCAAAAGCTCGGTGATAGGGATTAGCTCCTACAAAAGCAGGTAAAAATGAATGATGAATATTGATGATTTGCGGAAATTTTGCAATAAAGTCTGCACTCACAATCTGCATATATTTTGCTAATACAACCAAATTAATCTTGTATTGGTGTAGTAGTTCCAGTTGTTTAGCTTCCTGTTCTGGTTTGTTTTCTTTATTAATAGGGAGATAGTGATAATCGACACCAAATTGCTCTGCTACCAATTTTAAATCAGGATGATTACTGATGATCAGAGGAATTTCTGCTACAAATTCTTGAGCACGCTGTCGCCAAATTAAATCAAATAAACAATGGTCTTGCCGACTTACCCAAATCGCAATGCGTGGCACAGTATCACAAAAGTGTAATTCCCACTTAGCACCTAAAGGCTGGGCAATGGCATTAAATGCTGGTGCAATCAAATCTCGTGGTAAATTAAACCCTTTTAATTGCCATTCAATGCGGGTAAGAAATAACCCAGCCGCAAAATCTGTATGTTGATCTGCATGGATAATATTCCCGCCATTAGCATAGATGAAAGTAGCAATTTTTGCTACTAAACCCCTTTGATCTGGACAAGAAATGAGCAATGTGGCTGTCGGATTCGTCATAATATAGCTAAACTACTAACAATAATTTGGGTAATATTTTTGTGGTTTTCCTCATTAAAACCTCTTTTTATTTCTTTAGGAAGATGAGAAAAGTTTGGCTTTACACTAGTAAGGCTTCTATGCTTCCTCATGGATTGATAACAATAAGACTTGACTTTTAAAGAATTAAGCTTTTTAAATTATGATCCGGACAAGGTGACAAGAGAAAGAAAAATTAGGAAACTAGCCTTCATTTTGCTTCATAAAAAATCAACTTAAAAAAACTGAGGTTGCATATGCTGCTAATTGGCTTGGCGATAATATTTTACCTAGGAATGGCTTACTGCTTCTTAAATGAATGGCTATATTTTTTTCTAGCAGATAAAGACATGACAGCAGAACAGCGCTCCATATCTTACGTAATATTGCTCATAGGTACTACTTTTTGGCCTATAGTAGTGCCAATAGCATACTTGGAATTTTTGAAGTTTCATAAAAAACACAGAGAGCTATTTGAGTTAATCAGAAACGAGACAAACCCCACAATTTCTGATGTGTATGATAAATAATTAACCATCATAAACTGCGTACACCACGGTTTCTTGAAAAGATATACTATAGTATTCTGAACCTCCAAATAAAAAAACTGAAATAATCTGGATTTAGACTCCCAAATTCTTATAGACATCCATAGAGTGGCTACTTTTCTCCGGAGGTTACTGCTACGTGTAGCTTACTTCCCTGTAAGAGTAGCCAGAAGGTGGAAGTCAGTGATCTGAGCAGAAATTTTTATAAGAGATTTTCTGGTAATCCTTTATGTATTCAATTTCCTATTTTTTTTCTGCTGGAGTCGGCTGATCAGGACTTGGGGTAGACTTTTGTTGACTATTATCTACAGGTTGTTTCCACTCTGAGATTTCCCGATTCACAGCATTTTCAAAATCTGTAGATACCAGTAGCACATCTGTATTTCCATTGGTTTTAATAGCTGGGTCAACTTGAGCGTATAAGAAACGACGATTAAAATCAAGCTTACCCAAAATCAGCTGATGGCTTTTTTGATTTTTTAGACTGATATTAATAGTTATCTGGGGTCGGTCTAAGCCAAATTCTGCTTTTTGGTTAGGGGGGACTGATAAGGAACGATCGCTTTTACCCGGAACCAACAAATTCATCAAATAGGAAACTACAGCATCATTTGCAGGTTCTAATATGGGAGTTTTGATTAACCAATTGGGTTTATCCGACTGACCACTACGTTCTAGAGTCAGATTCACCTTTTGAGTTGTGATTTTCAAAGACTGCACATCATCTGCTGTGAATGAGAAAATTTGCTGTTGTTTTTCTTTGACTTCTTCTCGCTCAGTTGCACCTTGAATTTCGTAGAAATAAACAAAACTACCCAAACCCAGGGCTAACAATATCACAATTAAGGTTGTTCGTGGCAGTTTCATCTTCTAGTTATTTATCATTGGTTATTTGAAGAGACGTTGCACTGCAACGTCTGTATATTATTCTCCCTGCACCCTACTCCCTGCTTACCGTCGTCGCCACCAGATAAAGGCTGCTGTTAACAATCCCAGCAGAGGCAGAATTAATAGAGAAGACAAAGTTAAAAGATTAGCTTGGTTGGTTGTCAGGTTAATCCGGCGGTTTTTTGCTTCTTTGGGACGAATCGAAAGAGGTTGCTGATCCTGTTGACTTAGCCAGGTAACTGAGTTGAGAAAAACGTCTCCATTGAGTTGTTTTTGAAATAAACCGTCGGTAGCAAAATCAGAATTCCCTAGCACTATTAGCCTAGACTCGGAGGCAGTTTTTGCAGAGTTCTGTTCGCTTGATGTGTTAGGAGGCGTGGGGTTCGGTTGGGCTGCAATTTTTCTGGTCAAAGCTACACCCAAAGTCAAAGGGCCTTTGAGGTCTTTGTCGGCATTAAACTCCAGTTTTTCGCTTTGCAAATCGCTTTCGGCCCAGCTGTCGGGATAGGGCTTAGTTCGCAGCAAGGGCGTAGCAACAACGCCTGCTACTGGAGTAATTTCTATAGGTCGTGCCAATCGGTAAAAAGAAATGCTATTACCAAAGTCTTTGGTAATGGGATGTTGTCCGTAATCTGTCACCAGTGGGACGGCAGGGCCTAATCCCACACCCCCAGAAACATCAACTGCTAAACGATTATCTAGGCGTATACCCCATTCTTTTAACAAGCTATCGAGTTTGGGGTCAGTGTTGGGATCAATCATTAGCAGTAAGTTACCACCGCGATTGAGATATTCTTGTAAGGCTTTGACTTCGTTTTCAAATAGTTCTCGTTTGGGGCCAGCTACTACTACCACCGCCGCATCGTCAGGAACTTTTGATTTTTCTGCCAGAGTCAGCTGTGATGTGGTGTAATTTTTGTCAGTTAATCCCTGAACAGCTTGGGACATTCCACTTTCGGATGCTGTAATTTGGTGTTCACCATGTCCTTGAAGAAAGTAGACTTTGGGGATATTGGTGCTGTTGAGTTGCTGGAGGCGATTAGTTAATCTCACTTCTGACAGGCGTTCATTTTCATTCACCACCTGCACCAATTGCCTTTTATCTTGGGATTCTAGATAAATTTCTCCGTAATCTTTGACGCCAAACTTTTCTGCTAGCCCTGGTTTGGCTTGGGGGTCAATGTATTCAAACTGAAACTTTGGGCTTTCTCGGCGATAATTTTCTAGCAATTCCCGGTCTTGGGGATTCTGGGTCGTATCAAATACCCACACTTTCACTGGCTGTGGTAGAGCCTGCACTAATTCCCGTGATTGGGGGGCGAGGGTAAACAACTGAGTTTCTGTTAAATCTACCCGCAGATGATAGCGAGTACCCAAAAAGTTGACCAATCCTACAATTGCCAACACTCCCAGAGTCGCAATTAAGACATTAGTTCCAGCTAGAGTAGAACGCCGCCGCCACCACTGACTTTGGTAGCTTTGCCATATTACCCACAATCCACTAATGACAATTCCTGCACTCAAAAGTGCTAATGATATGGGACTCCAACTTTCTGCAACTAACCCAGATGTTAAACCCGCAACTCCTAAGAAGGGGCCCAGCCAAAACAGATATTGCCAAAGTTGCTTTTTTGCGATGGTTTTCATGCGATTTGTAAATTGTCATTGGTCATTGGTCATTGGTCATTTGTCGTTAACTTGATGACTAATGACTAAGTAGCTCAGTGTTAAAAATTATCGTTATGACAAGGCAGGAGGCAGGAGGGAAGAAGTTTATAGCTTTGTTTACCTTTCTTAACTTAGTTTTGTTTTTTCCCACCGACTTACTTACTGACGCTGAAAGCGCAGTGCATCAATTGATTGCGATGTGAGAAAGATGCCCAAAAAAATGTAACTGGCAAATAAAATTAAGGCGCTGGTGTCATAAATTCCTTGAATTAGGGTGTTGTAATGTCTTAGCAATGAGAAATAACCCAAGGCTTCTCCTAAAGACCCACCGATATTTTTGGCGATCGCATCAATAAACAACAGTAATAAAATGACTGCAAAGGTGAGGACGGCAGAGAGGATTGTACTATCTGTTAAGGAGGAAATAAACATGCCTATAGATAAAATGGCGGCTGCTAGCAAAATTAATCCCAAATGACCTATTAAGAGAATGGCAGGTGACATTGGTGGATTGGCACTACTGATGGCGTATGCTTCAAATGCCAGCATGGGGGCGATCATGGTGATAAAGAAAGTTAGCACTCCTAATAATTTACCGACGGCTACCGCCCAGTTTGTTACAGGCGACGTGGCTAAGAGTTCTAAAGTGCCTCGTTTGCGTTCTTCTGCATACAGTCCCATTGAGAGAATTGGCAGCACGAACAACAACAACCACCCCATGCGGTCTAAAAATGCCCGGATAAATTCGTAGGGGACATCTATGGGCGGTACTGGTACTTGTAGTTGTTGTCCTTGTAAATCGTAGGCGGCGACTGCGGGCAAAATCCCATCTGGCCCTAACAAAATCATCACCAAGAATAACCCGGCGATGAACCAAAATACACCTGCGATCGCATAAGCCAAAGGTGATACAAAATAACTCTGTAGCTCTCGGCGATAAATGGCAATAATATTACTGAGCACTATACCCATTTACGCTGCTTCTCCTTCTTTGGGGGCTGTGTCTTCAATAGATTCTAGATGCTTTTCTTCTGTGGTTAGTTGCAAAAACACATCTTCAAGAGTGGCGCTGACACGCCGCATTTCATGTAATCCGAATCCTGCACGTACTAGAGTAACGGTGATCTCTCGTCCTGGTTCTTTTCCTGGTTGTGAAATCACCCGCAGATATGCACGATTTTCTCGTATCGGGGTATGACCATGTATGAGAGATGTCGGAATAGATTCTACCAGACTCACACCAGGTACGTTTTGCAATACCTGTTTAGCTAGGGCTACTTCCCCTTCTACCTCTAATTCATAACCAGAGCCGCCTGTCAACTGCGTCATGAGATTTTCTGGCGTATTAGTTGCTACGACTTTGCCACGATTAATAATGGCGACGCGGCTACAGGTCATGCTGACCTCTGGCAAAATGTGGGTAGAAAGAATGATGGTGTGAGTGCCGGCGAGGTTTTTAATTAGGTTTCGCACCTCAATGATTTGCCGGGGGTCAAGTCCCACGGTAGGTTCATCGAGGATGATGGCTGGTGGGTCATGGACGATCGCTTGAGCAATGCCGACTCGTTGGCGATATCCTTTAGAAAGTTTGCGAATAATCACCCGTTGCTTTTCTACTAAATTGCAACGTTCGATAGCGGCTTTCACCTTCGTGGTGCGATCGCCTGCGGATACGCCCTTAATCCGGGCGACAAAATGCAAAAATCCCTCAACCGTCATTTCTGGGTATAACGGCGGTGTTTCTGGCAAATAACCAATGCGTTGCCGCACCGCCAGGGAATTGTCATGGACATCATAACCAGCAATCCGGGCTGTACCATTGGTTGCAGGTAAGTAACCAGCTAGAATCCGCATAGTTGTGGTTTTACCCGCACCATTGGGGCCGAGAAACCCTAGAATTTCCCCTGGTTCGACGCTAAAAGTGACATCAGTAATCGCTGGGGTAGAACCGTATATTTTACTCAGATGCTCAACTTCAATCATCGGTGTTAGGCGATCGCTTGCTTTAGACAATACCCAACAATATTAGAACAAGATGTTTTTATTGCAAGCATGAATCAGCAAGAGTAGGCGATCGCCGCAGACGCAGGAGGTGTTAGACGTCGGGTACACCCTAGCCACTGGACTGTATTTGCACCGACCTAACTTACATTTCTATTTCAGATATATTCAAACCTGTGAAGTTAGCTACCTGTTCTACTGTCATCCCCGACTCAACTAAGTTGCGTGCAGCTTGTAATAATTGTGATTCTGCCTTGTCTGCTCGTTGGCGTTCCTTTTCTTCAGGAGTTGGTAATAATTCCCCCTCTAGTGTCGCCCAACGTAACCAAGTAGCATCAATACCTTTGTAATTTCCTGACCATAACTGCAACGCTAGCCCTAAAGATTGACTCACCAATTGATTTTGAGCATTAGCAGTGATGGGTTGATAAACTCCTTGCTGAATAGAAAAACCAGCCCAATCATCAGGGTTAAATGGGTCATACCAGAAATATTCCGGTACACGCATTTGATTTTGATAAATCAGCTTTTTCTCATTTTTATCTGCTGGGGCTGTGCTGTCAGAAAGCAACTCAATCACCACATCCGGCGCTTTCCCCTCTTCCCAAACGACCCAACTGCGACGTTCTCCCTTGGGAATTCCCAACACCACAAAAAAGTCAGGCCCTTTAAAGTCTTTGTTTCGCACCTGTGCCAGGCTGTAATAAACAAACATATTACCGCCGACAAACCCATCTTCTCGCAGTTCTAACCAAGGTATAAAAGCATCTATCAACAAATCCATCTGGGCCTTGTGCCGTGGGCTTTCCATCGGGATACCGTCATCGTAGGGTAACTCTGCTTGGCTGGGTGGAAGCTGAATCTCTGGTGTAGCTAAGGTAGTTTCAGACATAGCTTTTCACCTATTGACTGGACATAGCGGGTATTTTCATCTTAATTGATGGTGGAGGTGTGCAGAGTATTGTTAAAGAGAGCGATCGCCTTTTAACCAATTTTGGGGGTTTAAGTCCCCTGCCTAATGACGGCAGTGCGTCTTGTGTCGGGGTAAAATCCCCCGCTCCAGCAATGCCACCCGCACACCCTTCACAGCCAGAGCGCAACCGATTAAAATGCCTAAAGTGCCACCACAAATAATCACATCCCAGTCCACAGCACCCAAAGGCTGCTGACTTACTTTCACCACATTGGGTATGGGTGCATTGTCTGCCCGCAGTGATGCCAAGATATTATCTGTGCGCCGCAACCCTGTCAAAGCATCACCTGGTAGTTGGGAAAGGATTTCTTCAGTCAGAGACATTTTGTATAAACTGAACGCTCCTAACGGGTGACGACATAGCTACAAAGCTTATTGTATGAGGGAGAGTTGCCTTGTCACCCGGTAAACTGAATGCTACATTTCCAAGCTACCTTACGCTGAATAGCCTTGAAGATAACCCCTCAATACATTCAAAATGCCTGTAATTCTTTGATGATCATCAAGCGAATTTGATTAATCGCCAGGAGATACCGTGCTGTTCGCCATGCAAGGAAATGATCGCTTTTTCATTTTAATCTAGCGATCGCGTATTCCAATAGGATTAAACCGCTGTTCAGCCTCCTGCTGAATTATGTTTGCCTGACGCTGGCGTTCTGCAAGATAGGTATGAACCTCATCCCGGTGTCTGAGGTAGTAACCAATAACGAGATATATATCTGGTAGTTGAAGCGATGGATACTGCTCTCCTATTTCCTCTGGTGTACATCCCCCTAAAAAAGCCGTCACGACAGTGTCTAGGGTGACACGAGTTCTAGAAACTCGCGCAACACCATAAGCATCAGTCTCTATAGGCGCAGGTTCAAGGGCAATTGCTAGAGTCATAGATATTCCCAGGTTTCTAAACCCTATGGTAGCAAACAACCATTCAGAGCAGAGCCTTCAAAGGCTATAGAGGTTGCTTGCTAGTTCTTGTGATCCTCATGTTCCCCCTCCTTCCAAGCAGAGCGCAAAACTCCGCGTAATCGGAGAGCTTCAACAAAGAGAGGTAATAGCAAAATGGCTGCAACAACTGTCAAAATAATTTAACCAACCCTCCCAGGCAAAAATACGCTAACTGCATATCCTGCTAAAGCTAAAACAATATAGACAATTACAAAATCCAACAAAATTAATAAAGGAGCAGAAAATCTAGGATCGACCAGAATTTGAATAACATTTCCATTTGAGTGATCCAGAATTATACGGTATCCTTCAGATTCTTTTGGCAGTTCGGCTGCTGTTTGCTCTTGTAGCTTTTTAGCTTCCAGTTCAATTTTGCGAATCTCTACAATTGTTTTACGAATTTGCAGGAATGCAACTGGGACACCAAGAATCGCTGTGATAGCAGCAACTACACCAGCAATGCTTGTGCTTGAGCGTGAGCGGGTTGATAGGCTAGCAGCACCCAAATGACCAGTGACGCAGCAAAAAGTAGCCAAAAGCAAGTAATCGATTTTCTCACAATGCCAAACGACTCACAGACAACATTAATGTACGCCCTGACAAAGAGCCTAAGCCACCTAACGGCTCGGTTCAGCGGCGGCAGACTATATTTAAACGAAGCAAGGGAACTCTGTCCGTCCGCTGCAACCGAATTGTTAGACCTCGGCTGCTCTCGCTTTCAGCCATCGCTGAAGTGATTTTTGACTTTCTCCAGATGGTTGCCCAAGAATCAAGTTCTTAATACTGATGTCTTCATCAAGTTGAGTCCAGTGGATGCCCTCGCCGCTAGCGATGAAACGCCAATCGTTACGTTCTTCCACTGAAGCATTCATCAGACGGGGATACCACGCTAATGGAACAGATATAGTACGCCCATCAGATAGATCAGCAGACAATGTATCATCTGTGATAGTTACTCCCTGAATCTTCGGTATTTCAAGTAGTTCAATCATTAAAGAAGTCATGCCAACCTGCCAATAATTGCTCTTGGTGTTCTTCAACAAGTTTTTGAATACGGTTAATTTCAGTGCGGCTAAACCCTCTGTTGCTTTGGATACGGATTGGATCAAGCCAAAACTTGGCTTCGTCCTTGTCGCGTTCAATATGCACATGAGGTGGCTCATCCCGATCGCCTGCGTAACAGAAGAACCGATATGGACCAACAGTTAACAGAGTAGGCATTCAATAAATTTTATTTTCCAGTCTATTCAAATAGACTCAATCATATCAGAGATAAGGTAGCTTGTTACTCAATGTAAATGGGTTACAATCTAGCTACACATAATGCATTATATGCTGCAAAACTAAAAATTTATCGACTGCGCTTCGGAGTTTGCTGTGGGGGAGGGGTGGCAGGTGCTTTTCTTTGAGCTTCGTTAGGAGATCTGCTATTCCCAGTTGTTCGAGCAACTTTTTGCCCCTGTGATTGAGCATTAGATTTATTCTTGCCAAATTGATTTTCTTTGTGAGCTTTATATGTATTCTGCCTGGCTTTAACATCTGTAAGTAATTTTTCGTTACCTTTGGCTGCTCTTCGAGCTTGGCGTAATTCTGCTAAACAAACCGCACGATAAGCTCTATCGGGGTTGGCTTTATGCATTTTTGCAAGAGCGCCTCTATCAATACCGTTTATTGAAGTAACTTTGTTGTTACTAAGAAGTGTTGGCAACTCTGTTTTGCGAAAAACTGAGTTAGGTCTTGATCCACATACAAATGTCTTAACATTACCTTGAGCACTTTGAGCGTAACGCTTAGATGCCAAACTCATAGCCTTGTTACTTCTTCGATCACCTTCCAAAGCGCCAAATCGTTGTCTATTGCGCTCATAAATCCCATCCAACTTCTTGCCAGCAAATGTGCGATCTAACGGAATCGCTTCTCTTTGAGCTAGTGCCCTTGCATGATTTTTACCATTGTCACCCGAATAAAATACTGCTTTGCTGTGAGAAGAAACAGCGTATCTCGCTGCCATTTGCATATCTGACAACATAACAATTACTCAAGTATGATATCGATTCCATCTTTTAAGGCTTGATCAGTAAGATAAAGCTCTAAATTAGCAGCATCAGAAGGCTGAAGAGATTCTTGGGTATCTTGATAAGTAGCTTGAGAAACAACGAAAATACTTATTGGAGAATCGTCATCTTCAACTGCAACATCTTTAGGCAAGTGGATAATTCTCCCATGATATTCACAAAGAGAATAATCAGGTGCTGAAAAAATAAATTTGAACTCCTCATCTTTGGTTCGTTGCAACAAACTTTGTTTTATACTAACTTTTGTATCTATTCCTAACTGCTCAAGGCGGCGTTCTCCTGATTGTTTTGCAAGATCAGTACCTCCAGGAAAGTATGCTCTTTGAATAACGGTTTTGGCATAAGCTTGACTTTGATCTTGGCTTGGCTTTACAGCCATAGGGCTATACTGCTCAATTACTTTTTGAATTTCATCAAGGCTATAGCCTGCCACTTTGAGTTTGCCTGCAATTCGCTGATCTGTTGATGCATTGGCAGCCTTGCTCCCCTCTTTTTGAAGGTTTCGTGCCAGCTCTTTTTGGTATTCTCTCTCAGCCGTTCCAGTGTAGCCTTCGGGATCGGTTAATCTCAGAGCTTCATACGCTTTCTGCAAGCGTTCTTGACTTTCTCTTTCAAGTTCACGAATCATGGTTCCAGCATTATCTAGAATTTTCTGAAATTGACAAAGGGAGCAATTTGAAAGCCAAAACCACTCCCTTTAAACTCAACTTACTCTCTAAAGCGTTGAGTTGGTGGCTTTTTAGGTGTTGCAGCACTGACAAGTGCCCAAATCCATGTTCCTATAGCTATTGGAATACCAAGAATGGCAAAAATCACAGTAAGGTTGAGAATAATGGCAATCACAATCAGGATTATCTGAATAATTCCTTGAGGAATTTTGCCGACAATCAAGGTGCCGATACCTGGTAAGAAGATGTTTACGATAATACCTAGAACATTCATGAAAAATCTCCAAAAACAACTACATCAAAACTCAAGACTCATCTTCTGAAATTTCATCCAGACCCTCAGCAAGGGAGAGAATGTTTGGCGAAGCGGGCAACTCAATCCAATCATCTACAGGTAGATTCTTGAGTTGTTCGCTATCAAGCTCAGCTAAGACTTGCTGAATACCAAGTCGATAAATATCTTCTTCATCCCATAACCTGAGATCATCAGCAATTTCAGGGACTCCAACAAAAGCTTCAACTCCTCTAGATTTTGGTAGAAGGTGCTGACTTAAAAAGCTTGAAGAAATTTCGTGACGATAAACATGATTATCAACTCGATACCACCCATGAATGCCCTCCCTAGTATTTTCATCGGGTTTTGGCATATTCATAAAATCATCTGGACGTGCCACTGGATTGGAATCTCTTTGCTCTCCTGTGCCTTGAGTTTGGCTTCCACTTAATGGCAACTGACCCTGGGAACGACTTTCCGATCGCGCTTTCCAAACAACCTTCATATCACCTATTTGCTCTGAAGCCCATTGAGCAGTTGGCTTGTCTTTTGTTCTCAAGTAAGCAGACTTATCAAACTGACCTATCAAAGCATTTGCAACTTTATCGCCATAAATGTGTTCAAGCTTGCTGTAACTTTGAAAAGCAATAGACTTATCCGAGAATGCGAAATACTTACTACACAATAATTTCAGCGATTTTAACGGAATGCGATCGCACTCGCTTAGTGGACGCAACAATAAGGCTTTGGGGAATTTATCGAGCTAAATTA
>JAESGB010000127.1_pt1 | contig 42061 bp, 26 predicted proteins | sample 9266211 | NCBI WGS metagenome assembly JAESGB01 (sample SAMN14514844, study PRJNA621659) | algae metagenome | isolation source: Goleter apudmare HA4340-LM2 and co-occurring heterotrophs from cave wall... | place: USA: Maniniholo cave, Kauai, Hawaii | collected 2009-07-28 | reverse complement strand
ATATTGATCCATTGTCCTAAGTTATACATGATGTCTTACTCTATCATGTATATACATGGTCGCATGGCTGATTTTTCAAGATTTTTTTCTTATCCCGGTTTTCTGTTCCATTGATACTCACGCCCCTTTACCAACTCATTTAAAAAACATCAAGTATTTGAATATTTGAGTTTTTAGATACGCAAAAATTCAAGCAGGCGAGCATTCATTTTATGTACTGTTTGAATATTTGTGTTTTTGAGTATGTGAGTACGCAAATATCTAAAACTCTATTCTTCACTTAAAGGATGTCCGGAAAAATCGCTCTGCTAATCCGGGTGTCTTAGAGTCAAGGCGGGGATGTAACAGTTACACAAGTTGTACGGAGAGCGCAGGCTAGTCGCTCTAGGGATTGCTAAATCTAAATATGGATTGCTTGGCGAGTGAGGATACAAGCAGTTGAGAGAATGGAGGCTGCCTGTTCAATCTCTTCATATGTTGTAAATTTACCGATACCAATACGCAGTGCCCCTTCAATAACTTCTTGGGATAAACCCATTGCTTGAAGAACATGAGAAGGTGTCTCTACTCCCGACGAGCAAGCAGCCCCTGTAGAAATAGCTAGGTGGTGGCGAACTCTGGCAATAATTGCGCTGTTGGGAACATCAGGGATAGAAATATGGAGATTTCCAGATAAGCGCGAGGTAATATCGCCGTTGACGACTAAACCAGGAATTTTCTCGAACAGTAAGTTTTGTAATTTGTCTCGAAGGTTGGCGATCGCCTTTTCATCCTCCTCCATTTCTAGCAGACGCAGGCGACAGGCTTCTCCTAACCCAACAATACCAGGAACGTTGAGCGTGCCGGAACGCAGCCCTTTTTGATGTCCGCCACCAAATAAAATAGGACTGAGGCGATATCCTTTTCTTACAACTAACGCACCTGAACCTTTTGGACCATAAAGTTTGTGGCCTGATATAGCTAAGTATGTAATTCCCCATCCCTCAAAGTCGATGGGTATTTTACCTACAGCTTGGGATGCGTCGCAAAGGAAAGGAATTCCGTATTGTTTGGCAATTGTAGCAACTTCTTGGATGGGATAAATATTACCAATTTCGTTGTTGGCTGCCATCATACATAGTAAAGACAGCCCAGACGCACATACTTTTTCTAGGTGGTCTAAGTCTAATCTACCTTTTGAATCAACCTGGAGGCTTATAACTTCAGCTAATCCTTTTTTTGCTAGGGCATAACAGGTATCTAAAACTGCTTTGTGTTCGACAGGTAAGACAGCGATGCGAGGCTTAATTTTTGAACTGCTATCAAAAGGTATAGTGCCTTGAATCGCTAGATTAATGCTTTCGGTTGCACCGGATGTAAAAATTATTTGTTTTGGTGAAGCTCCAACTAATTTGCTTATGTTAACAGTTGCTTGAGAAACTGCTTCTTGTGCTTCATCTCCGTAAGTATGGTCGATGCTGCTAGCGTTACCAAATGCTGTGGTCATGTAATGCAGCATTAATTCAGCAACTCGCTTATCGATGGGTGTTGTTGAGTGGTAATCGAGATATATAGAGTTAGTTGTTTTAATCACTTGACATCAACATAAATTTCTTGACCTAGTTGCCTAAATTCATCGTCGAGATAATACAGTGAGTTACGGATGAATTGGCGTAGCCTACAGGCTGGTTGTAGGCAATCTCGCTCAAAATCTGCTAGTGTTAGCTGCAAATGTGGGTATAGAATTTTTAAAAAGCCTGATGCTGATTTCAGAATTGCATTTTGGTCACGAACCGTTGTATTTTTGTCAAATTGAGTATGCTCTTGTGCGTAAGATATGAAGCGATTATCTTTGCGTAGAGACAGTAAAACTTCACCAAAGAAATCCATTTTTAAACCAACTTGATTAGCTGTCATTTCACGTTTAAATTTGGGAATTTCCCATCCAGGGATTATTCCTGCAAAACGGTCTAGAAGTGCTGTTTCACCAAAAAACTTAGGTAGTTCACCAATTAAATTATCTTCATTTCGGGGTTGTAATTGCTCATCTAATTCAATATTTGCTAGCATTACAAGGGAGCAGTCGCTGGAAATATCCGCAAAACCAGAGCGATTGTAGCGACCACTAGCAAGATAATTTTTCAATGGGCCAATTACTTCGTCGTCATTGTCAAAGGTTAAGCTTTGAACTTCGTCTAAAACAACAACATCATGGCGACCAAGTAAACCCACTTCTCTGGTTTTACCATTGATAAAAAGTTGAGCAGGGGTTACTTTACCACCACTTATTAGAGCGACTTTACTGCTGATGTTTTCAAATACAAAACTTTTACCAGTACCTTTAGGCGCTAATTCCATAATGTGGTAATTAGATTCTACTAAAGGTAGTAACCTAGCTAGTACCCAGGTTTTTGCTACTTCGCTGTAACTTGTATGCTCAGGGTTAAACCCCATTGAGCAAAAGAGTAAATCTCTCCATTGTTGTGTATTAAATCTCGCCCGAAATTCGGCATAACCCTGCAAGTTAACTTGAGAACATTGGAAAGGGTCAAATTCCATCACTTCTACAGTGCCGTCAGAAAGCATAACTAGGTGAATTTTTCCCCAAACTCCTTGACGCAGGAGCATTTTGTGCCGTTCTACAATTGTAGAAGCGATTCTACATTCGTCTAAATTTAATACTTTTATTTGTGCTAATGGCTCTGGAATTAACTTCCCACTAGAATCTAATTTAATACGAACTTGCATTAATGCAATTAATTTTTTTGCTTCTCCTTGAGATAACTCAAACATTATTTCGTTATAGTCATCTTTGCGGGGAAAAGCTTTTTTTACAAAATTATTGATTTTTTCTAATTCCAGTGTAGTAAGTTTTCCAGTCCCAGGTACAACTTTATCTAGCAGCCACTCAGCAACAAAACTAGGTATACCAGCAGAACTTAATCCACTTGATGGCAATCTATTTTTATCGATGCTAAGATTGCCAAAAACTTCAATTACTAAATTATTATTATAAGCTAGCACTTCGTTAGAATTCATCTACATTAAACCCAGCAATACCACTAGTAAATATTTGTTCGACTCTGAATGTAGAGTCAGAGGAAAGATTTGCGCTTGCTATTTCAGCGCTAGGAAATCGAAAACTTAATTCGCCAGTTAAGCTTAAAGAATCGCCTTCATGATTAGGAGATAACTCAGGTACTTCAGGAATGTCAAGCGTCAAGGTTAATTTATCATTTGCTGGGATTATTTCCTGTAAAGGTTTTCCGGATTTTAGAGCAGACAATTCATTAATTTGCAGACAAACATCCATCAGGGGTACAGAGTTGGGATTATCGATCGCAATTTCTAGCTTTCCTATTTGTCCAGGTTTACCTTCTCCACGGCTGAATACTAACACAGGCCGGCGTTGTACAGATTTTCGCAATACGGATACGCCAACGACAACTTCTTCGGGAAATAATCCACCGTGAGAACCAAGAATTTTTCTATTTGTAGTGTAGCTGAACGAACCTAAACTGGCGGAACCTTTAATAACACTGATATCGTGGGGAAGACCGTAGCGATCGCCTGACAAAACGACAAATCGAGGGTCATCGGTTTTGCCAATGGCGATTCTTCCTTTGGGTTCTAGGTTTTCTGGACAGTGGGTTATTCGTTCTGAAGTACCGAGAATTTGTCCGTGGTCGCTGGCAATTATAATCTGAATTTCATCTGGGTGAGAATACTCTCCTACAAAAGATTGAATTTCCCTGGCGATACCTTCTAGGGTGTGGGGACGCTTCACTTTATACAGGTGTTGCCAGTCTCGTTCAGTATGGTGCAGTTTGTCAAACTGTTCTGTATCCCAACAGTAAAGCCTGTGCTTGCCTTGCTTTAAATCTTGGCGCAGTTTGGCTGTACGAGAGTCGGTGTAGCGTTCTCCTATGCCCATTTTCGAGAAAGCTTGTCCTGCATCGTCCACCCAGGAAGAATCACTAGGTAAAAGTTGAGCGTAAAGACTCCATTTGGCGTATTCAGTTTTTGTGGGTAGGATGCTGAAGCGAGGTTGGACATAACTTTCTATGGCAAGTTGCTTATTTTGAGTCAGGAAAGATAAAAGTTCTATATGGTCTAACCAGCCTAAGCCATCAACTACAACCCAAAGCACAGGTGTAGACTGGCAAAGATTTTGGACAAGGGATGCGACGCTGTAATTCAATTCTGAATATTCAACTGTATTGCCCTTAATTTGTGGATAGTGCTGTAACATCCATTCCACAAAACTATTAGCCAAGCGATCGCTAACTTTTTGCTCGGAGGGTGGTTGGTGGACGACCATTTCCCAACGACGGAAAGGCAAATAATTTTCAGTTACCCAAGTCAAAGCTTCTTTGGGGCTAGCTTCGATGTGAAGGGGATCGGGAATGGCTGGAGGTTGCTTATCGCTTATTGTCTCTCTTTGCTGATGGCTAAGATAGGCAGTAATTTTCTTTTCTCGAACCTTATTCAGCCAATTGGGTCGATTGTCTAAAACATTATAGGCAACACTTGCAATACGCTCGAAGCCAACTTGCTCGCTAGGAATAAGATTTTCCAATATTTTGGCTTCGGTACGGTATAACTGTTGTTCCCAGTACCCATCAAACTCTTCTACAAGACAATTGGGAATTGGTAAGGGATATTTAGGTAGTTCGTTAATCGCTGGTTCAGCAATTAAGAGCCAGCGACGTAAAAGCATTAGCTTATCTTGTGTTTGGTAGTAAATAGCTAAGTCATGCTCTTGGTAATGGCTTTGCCATAATTGTTCTAAAGGTTTGCAGTCTTGTGGAACTTGAACTGCCAGCCAAGCGGCTAAATTCCCAATAGAAGGTTCTCCTAGCCATATTTGCTTGTCGGTTTCGGTAATATCTGCCAATAAGTGTGCTACTGGATTGTCTCGCGGGTACGAGTCAAGTCTAGTGGCTACCGCTAGCTGTTGGTTTTCTGTCCACTCGCTTGGTAAAGGTAGGGAACCAAAAATTTCCTGTAAGCGAAGACATGGGTCTTGTTTTATTTGGGCGATCGCATCCAATTTGCCCCAAGCTTTCAACCATTCGTCAGCCCATTCACATAGCCGCTTGCCTTTCACCCAGTAGGGAGAAGCGTTAATACCGAAAGACTCCATCCACTCAACTTCTGTTGTAATTGGAATGTAGTCGGATGGAATTTCGTATTTTCCTGTCGGGTCGAGAACTATTGGTTTATCTGGGTTAATTTGACTTTGGCTTGTCAATTTTGGAGGATCAAATAAGTGGAAATGTGCTGGCGTTGTTTTTGCATTTATCGATTGCGTTCCCGCTAGCGTACCGGAGGTATATCGCTTGACGCTATATTCGGCATTCTCTGATATTTTTGATGTTTCAATTACTTCTATAACAGTTGGTGAAACTACTGCATGTACAACTTCCTGAAGTTGCTTTTCTACTTCATCTTCATCAGGAAGTATTGCTTTTTCAATATTTAGCCTCTGAGGTTGTTCGGTAGATTTTCTCAGACAAGAAAGGTCGTCAATTGCCTTTAAAAATTCTACTGCTGAAGTAAATCTATTTGCTCTTTTGGGGGCGATCGCTCGCATAAGTAGCTGCACTAATTCATCGCTCAAATCCTCGCAGCCATCTATTTCAATTGGATTGTGGGGTAACTTCCGTTTTGGTGGTTGCGGTTCATCAAAAGGGTAGCGTCCTGTAACACATTCGTAAAAAACGATACCCAAAGCATACAAATCCCGGTCAATTTTTTCTTCTGGGGTCAAATTTATCGTTCGTTTGCAGTCAGGAGGTATATAGCGACGAGTACCAGCACTAATGGTCATTTCATCGCTGTCCGATACCGCGACATTAAAGTCAATAATTCGCACACCTTTGTCAGTCAAAAGTAAGTTAGAAGGTTTGATGTCTTGGTGGCGAACTTTGTGCTGGTGCAAGTGTAACAAACCAGCAGCAGTCTGCTTGGCAATTTCAACTGATTCTTCTAGAGAAAGAGTCTTCTTGTCGATAAGACTTTCAATATCCTGTCCATCGACGTACTCAAAAACAATAAAAGGAGTATCATCTTTTAAACGGCTTGCAAATATAACTTCAACAATGTGAGGGTGCTTAGGAACCTTTAGCAAAGCACTATACTCTTGTTGAAGTCGCTCATACACAGAACGGCGATCGCGGGTTACTAGCTTGAGTACCAAGTCTCCTTTGCGTAGAGTGTCGAAGACGTGATAAGCAACAGCAAAGCTACCTGGTCGCCCCAATCGCTTAATTACCTGATATTGGTTATCAATAATTGTATCGGGAAGTAAGTTAGTTATATCCAGATTTGGCAGTGTTGCAAGCGGAATGAGTTCTTGTAAAGCGACATCTGCATTGGGATAGCGGTCTTTGGGGTCGAAAGCACATAATTTTTGTAACCATCTATCCCAGTCCCATGAAAGTTCAAGATTACGTTCGGATGGCTGAATTGGAAAAGCTGCGTTACATTCATAAATTTGATTTGCATCTTCAAAAGCTGGAACTCCTGTCAAAAGTTCGTAAAATACTAACCCAACAGAAAAAAGGTCTGAAGCAACACTCGCTTGGGATGGGTCATTTTGACATTCGATTGCTTGGTAAGCAGCATATTTTTCCAGGTCATCGATAATATCGTCTGCGATCGTGCTGGTGCGGTCGGAAACACGAGCATAATCGAAGCCTACTAAACGAGCTTGACCCGTAGCAGTAATCAAGATGCTATCAGGTGTAATATTACGGTGAATCACACCATGTTTATGGGCATGTTCTAAACCATCTAAAACGTCTCGTATTATCGCCAATTTTTGTTCCCAGCCTAGATTCTGCTTTTTAATATGTTGGTGCAGAACTTGTCCCGGTACATCTTCTGTTACCATTACCAAACAATCATGCTCTCGACTTTCAAAAAAGTCTTGTACGCTCAGTATGTTAGGATGGAAAGGCAATTGGCGAACTGCTCGAAAGGCAGTGCTGATCAGTTTATATTGCTCTTGACGTTTGGTAGTTTCCAGCAGTGGATCGACTTTGTAAACCCGCAATCTTGCTGTCCAGCTACTCATGCCCATCATTAAATTTTTGGCACGATATTCTGTATATCGGTCATTGCTGCTGAGTTTATCTTCTACTTGCCAATCACGATAGCGGGGAGGTGCTGTTTTCGGACTAGATTTCCCTTTAATTGCTCTCTCAACTGTTGTAATGTGATGTTTTATATCTTGGTGGCGGTATTCAGGAATATAAGCTTTATTTTTAAAGTATTTAATGCAACGTTCGTCTAAATATGTTATGTGTTCGCCATCTTTGTCACCGCGATCAATAATTTTCACATCAACATTTGTCATTAACACCGCAGCTTGGATATGAACTTTACGCAACTCGCTTTCCCTAACGCGATTGGTATCACAAATCATGCTGCTAAGGACTTTTGCGTGTTTTCTTAATTTTTTTAGTGGCGATAAAAAGGGCTGGTAATTATCTGGATACCAGTTAGGGTCATAAATTTCGATGTTTCCATGCCAATTTTTAATGTCTACGACATAAACACAGTGTGGTGCGATTATAATTAAATCAACTTCGTATATTTCTACACCTTGCTTAATTTCTAGATTAGTAAATAGTTTGTATGAATCAGGTAAATTGTCACGCAGATACTCAAAAGCTTTGCGTTCAGATTCATTCTCTGGCTCTCCAAAGGGACAAAGTTCAGCCATTAAAACTCCTCCGTAGTACCTGATAAATATTCTGACAATCTCTTGAGTAAGCTTTGACGTTGTTCACGAGGCAATTCTTGAAACAATGTGAGAATTTTACTTTCCTTATCTTGATTTTGAAATTCTACGCAATTATTAATAATCTTTTCTAGAATTTGTTGTTGCTCTACTTGCAGTATTGGTTGATATTGATATTTATGTTGTTTTATTTGCTTCAGTAATTGATTTGCTTTATCCAGTTTATTTGCTGGTTCGATAGATTCTAAACCTCGATTTTGAACTTCTAAACTCTCTAACCATTTTCTTGCAGCGTCGCGTTGCTGGTTTTCAATCTGCTGCTGTGTTTGCTCTAATTGTGCAATCATTGAATCAAAGCGAGTTTGCACTGTTGCTGTGATTTCTCCAGATTCTTCTTGCCACTTTAGCAACCGTTCTTTCTCTGCTTGACAAGCCTGTAATGTATCTAATTTTTGAGTTGCATAAATTTGCAGCAAGCTTGAAACTAAGTTAAGTTCCGAACAAATTAACTGATAGCGTTCTTCTTCCTGAGATTCCCGGTAGTAGGCTGACTTGTTATTAAGCTCTACTTGCATTTTTTGAGCTTCTTTTTGAGTTTTGATATTGCTTAATGTACCGTACAGTTCTTCAAGCTGCCCTATATAGCCTTGTTTTCTTTGACGTAGATTTGTTTGTAATTGCTCAACCTGCTGTCTGAAACGATCTAAATTATGTAAACTTGCTTGCTCGTTATCAATACTTGCTAAAGTGCGATCACATGATGCAATCGAGTTACTTTGTTGATAAAGACTCTCCCAATGACGAATCAGATCCAAGTCTTCTGCTAAGGAGTCTATTTCAGCTTGCAATTGCTGATAAATAGAATATTCTGTCGAATCTTTAAATACAAAATCTAACTGTGCATACTCTTTTTTAATGCTATCTATCTCTTTAGAGTTTGTGACTGTTGACAGACGTTCTTGCAAACTACGCAGTTTATTTTTAAATGTAGTAACTTTATTTGTAAATTCTTGAGTTAGTTTATCCACCTCAGAGATATATTTATCTGGGTAATAAAAATCATTTTTTAGACTGTTGATATTTGTAATTGAATCTTCACAAAGATGAATAGTATTTGCTTTTGATGCAGTATATTGGCGAATAGAATGTAGTTTTTGCTTATCTTGCTGTTGTTTTTGAAATTCTTCATACTGAGTTTGCAGGGTTTCTTCTGCTTCCTGCAACTCAGTTATCAATCTCTGAAAATCATCACAGATTGTAACAAACTCTTTACTTTTTTGCAGATAACTTTGTAATTGCTCGTAATCTGAATCTTGATTTATTGGCTGTTCGCATTTCTCGATAATTTGCGTGAGTCTTTGCAAAATAGCATCATAACCCTGAGATTTTAAATTCTCTAATTCCTTTGGTTTATTTTTTAAAGCTGCTATTTTAATTATGGGTGGTAGTTTCAAGTGATTTAAATCACGGTATGCTGTAAAAGCATCGGATATTTTTTTGGTGTTTTTAGTATCCTGTAATTTTCGTTCTGCGTCTGCAATAATATCGTGAATATCTTCTGATTCTTGTTCTTCAGTTTCACGCTGTAAAATAATATTCTCTACACGACGAAGAAGGTCATTTAATCGTTGTTTACTTTCTTCATTGGTAAAACGATTAATCTCCTTATTTATACTACTACTCAACTGCATAGCTAAGGGACGTAACATAGATTGAGAAAACTGATTTTCCCAATCATAAATTTTTTGGATTAGCACTTCTTGTTTAGCTTCTAAATCTTTAATGATATTTTTGTAAATATCTTTTTCTCTAGCAGCAGGTACGGTTGTCACTAGATTTTCTATTTGAGTTTGAGCATCAATATATTCACTTTGCGTTGTTAGCGAACTTATGCTATTATAAAGTATTTGAATTTGTTGTAAACAACTATCAATTTTTGCTTGCTCGGCTATTTCTAGTAACTTATTATTAGCAGATGTTAAACTATTTTGTAATTCTTGAATAAATCGAGATGGTAAGTAATTAGCTGATGGAATTAGACTGATTAGTTTATTAATATCAGCTTGATAATCTGTACAATCCGCTTCAGTGCGTAATGATTGTACTTGCTGAATTTTGTCTTCAATAATAGCTCCTATCTTTTCATTAGCGACTTGTAAAACTTCCTCGCGTTTTGTTTCTTGTTGCGTTGTTGGACTAATAGATAAATTTCTCTCATGAATTACAGGTATTTTGTCCTGTAATTCTGTACATATTCGTATTAACTGTTCAATATCTACAGCATTATTTTCTACACCAAATAAACTTTCGGCTTGGGAAACAGGGGTTAACCTTTGATTTATGCCATTGACTCCGTTAGATAGTTTCTGTTTTATATCGGTGATTTCATTGACTTTGCTTGGGTCTGGTGCATTAGATAAATAATCATTTATTTCTTGAATAAATTGCTGTGCTTGGTCGTAATTAACAGAATTTGGAACTTCTGGACAGGTTATCGGTTGACGGCGAATTAGCTGAGGCTTAGACTTATTCAAAACCCATTTTTGAATAAAATCTTTAGGCTTATCAAAAATATTTGTAGATGCCCAATCTTTAACGGGTTTTGTAAGTATTGTAACTTGCTCAGAGCTTTTCTGAGGAATACCAAAGCCACCCTTGATAAATACCTCAGAACGGTGATAAGCTAACCATCCAGCAAATAAAATTGTGAAGGTATACTCGTTATAACCATAGGGAGGCTTGGAGAGAGTTTCCCATATTTTTTCTATATCTATATTTTTTTCGGATTTATCCCCTAATGCAGTTAAATCGGAGATTTTATCCCAAGCAGCTTTGACATTTGTTTGAATAGGTATTTGGACAGAATATTTAGAACCGGAGTCAAGTTTAAGCATCCTCCAAGACCTAACAAAGACTGATTCAATCAGGTTGGTGTAAGATTGATCGGGAAATACTTGGGAAGAGTCACCTTTAAGCAATAGTTTGCAAGTATGGGCAATTATCCCTCCTCCTTTAGTACTTTTAAGTGCTATTTTGTCGTTTTTTTCCTGGGGTGCAACGAGTGGGTAAAGGTCTTGAAGAAGTATACTTATAACACGAGATGGGTTAGTGCGATCGCCCACTGGCACTTTATCTAAAATATGACAATAATAACTACAGGAATTAAATAGTTCTTTGGTCTTATTATTTATTTGTTGTTCGAGTTGTTGTTGCAGTTGGGTTAAAGCATCACCAAATTCTTGAACACTTTTACGCTTCGCATATTCCAACATTAACAACAATCGAGCAATCTCTTCTGCTGGTTGAGATGCAACTGCTACACCTATTTTACGTTTAATAGATGTTAAATCATTAGCAGGAGGTGTAAGTAATTGTCTCATCTCATTCTTGAGTGTAGCTAATTCTTCGCTGGTTTCTGCAACTACATATGCAACTATCCCAATTTCATCGGTTTGAAATTTTTGATTATTGATTGCTTCCCACAAGCTAGTAACAGTATGAACATCACATTTAAACAGCCAATCGCTACTATTAAGCTTGTTTTGGTCAATAAATTGAGTTGGAGTAACATTAATGCTCGCACCAAATAATTGCAAATTTGACTGACAAAATGCTCGCACACGCTCAATTCCTGGTCTTTTATGACCAACTTCCTCTTCAATTCGTTTGCGTAAGTCTTGTATACCAAAACCACCAGAATAAAAGCGGTAAGCATTATCTGCGGAATTATAATAAATTACTTCTCGTTCTTTACTTAACTTATCTAAAATTGCTTTGAGTTTTGCTTCAGATATCCCAGTTAGCAAACCAAGCAGCTTTTCATGTCTTTCGCTATTGGGTTTAGTTAATTTGCCAACACTAACACTTGCATAGTAAAGAAATAAAGCTTTCAGAACCGTCAGTTCTACAATATCAGCAGAAGCAACTATCGAATCATGAGCATATATGTAAGCAGAATAAGCAGAATAATCAGATGCTTTAAAATTATCTGCAAAGGCATCAACTAAAGTAACTGGATAAATAAAATTGAGGCTGTTATTTTTTTCAACGGGTTGCTTTTGAATAAATTCGGCGACATCTGTTTGGACAAATTGAATTGCTGTACGTCCCTGAGTAAAATCTAAATTACAAAGTAAATAAGAAGTTAATGGATGTAGTGGGAAACAACCTACAGTAATTTGAGTGAGAAATTTTGGTGGCTCCCAGTTACGGCTTTTATAATAATTAGCGGTACGATTTTGATAGATTTCTGTGTTCAGTGCAGTTAATGTATCGCGCCATTTTTTATCAAACTCTTGCCAAGCAGAGGTTTTCTTTTGCTGAACTAATAAGTTATTAAGCACTAGTTCCAAACTAGCAGCAGGTTCGTAAGTTGTGGGCAGTAATTCTAATCGAGAAGCTAATCTATTATAGTCCTCCAAATGCTTTAGTGGAGTCACATTTTTTGGTCTTCTTTGGCTAAAACTGAGCAAAGCTACTTTGCTCTTAAACCTCTCGCAAATTTTAGTTATACCCTGTAGTGTAGTGCTACCTGCTCGAACTGGGTCATTTGCCCAAAGTTGTAGATAATTATAAAGTTCATCAAATAGGATTAATATGCCCTGAAAACGACGATTTTCTGCTGTACAAAGCCTGGTTATTACATCAGAAAGTATTTCTTCAACATCGATATCGACATCAAAATCAAGCGGTAAACCTGTACCTGTTAATTGACGGCTAATTTCTTTAACGCGAGAAATAACTTGATAGTTGTCTTCTCGTAAAAGCTCCATAATTGTATCCAGGTTGCCTTCTGGATTCTCTTTCTGTTTTAAATAAGCCTCAGCTGCTTGGCGCTGTTGTGTATTTAGATTCTCAAGATACTGAAGAGGTGCTTTACAGATTTGTTGACCAATAGAGTCTGTTATTCCCTCAGCTTCGAGAGATTTCCTCAAAGCTTGTAGAAAATGTTTTTTCAGGTCTATGGGTTTGTCACCACTAAGGCAAATAACCAGGTTTTTACCTTGTTGTTTATAAATCTTTAAATTTTCTAAAATATAATTATTACTAGAAGTAGAATATTCAATTTGTTTTAAAATGCCATCTACTTCAGAACTGTCATTGGGCTTCTGAAAAAAGTTAGCGATCGCCAGCGCAAAGTGAGATTTACCTTTACCATAATCCTGCACCATCAGGTGAATATTTGGTTCGCTAGAACTATAAAAGCTTTGACGTAGAGCATATAATACACCAACCGTAGAAGTTTTAAGCTTTTTGGGGTCAGAGTCATAGTTAAACACAAAGCCCTGACATAACCGCAAATTTTTCTCAGGGTCATCCATTAGCTCAAAGCTAACAGCATTAGCTACGAGTGCTGCTTGATTAATCGTAACCAGTTGGTTAAGGAGCATGGAAAACTTACCTTTAGGATTTGCAGAATTTGTTAGTTATTAGATGCGCTGAATACGACTTTCATCCCACTTGGGGGGAGTTAATTTGCTTGGCAGTAAAATCCAAAGAATACTTTCTAAATGCCGTGTATTAAAAAGGTTTTGCCAGAACAAAGTTATTGGACTGTCTAGCTGTACGTGCAGATAAGTAATTAACCTATCGAGGTCTTTTAAAATCACTAATGGCTTGTTTGTTTCTGCACAAATCGCTTTAATGCTATTTAATTCTCGGTCTAGCCGCATATGTAATGCTAAGAAAGGACTACTTTGGGGCGCAATTCGGTTAAGGAGGTGGGTACGGTAGCTAATACACTCAGCATTTTCGCGGTAAGCAAGTTGCCGCAGTTCCAAATCATTAGGTGTATCCCATAACAATAGATGGGGGCGATCGCTAGGTTTCGCCTCTCGGAGTTTCAAATCTTTAATAGCCATATGCTTTCTCCAACAGCGTAATTGGGTCATGCCAACGGCGAATTACCTGCGATGGCGATACTGTACGTCTTTGCTCAATTAGTGCTAAAGTTTCTAGTTGATTGAGGTGTTCCTGAAGTGCTTCTTTTTCTACACTTAGAATGGGAGCTAGACCCATTTTTTGCTCTATGATGTCAGTAGTCAGGACTGAGGTTGTGTTGCCAAAGTCTCGCTCCCACAACTTTGTCAGGAAATAGGCGATTAAATACGCATTAGGCAAGGCTGCATTTTCTGTAGTAAATTTATCTTCTTCTAATGTAATAAATTGACAAGCCTTTAAAGGAGACTCCTCTTTTTTATTTGGCGGCAAAACGTATGCTTTCAAGACAATTTTGAAGTTTTCAGTGAGTCTTTCTTCTGTCTCTTGGTTAAAAATAGCTGCACTACGCTGTACCAAGTCATTTAGTGTAAAACTACGGCATTCAAGCAAAAAGCTATGCACAAAGTAAGACCACCCACCCCAATCTGCTGGGTCATTTGGCGGTTTAGTAAGTCCTTTATCCCCAAAACTTAGATAGAAGTGTATTAGCCAATCAGTAATGGGTGATTGGAGGTAAGGGTCTTTGTCTAGAACCACTTTTGCTTCAGTAGTTAAATAATTTTTACTAACTAAGCCAGCCCGAACTGCCCAACTTTTCATTGGAGTAACTTTCTGATTACCCAAACCTGTTCGTTCCATCAACCTTTCTTTGGTGTCGTCCAAGCCTTTCTCTTCAATGCAAGCTTGAAGAATTTTGAGTAAGTCTTCCTTTTTTAGGGCAAATGTACCGTGGAAGCTTAATTGTAATTTAGGCATGGACTTTATTTGGTAGATGGAGTAGATCGCTCTTAAACAAGGTTAGTTAATTTTTTACTAGATTTAGAGTTCCCGTAAAAGCTATAAATGACACATTAAACAAGGTAAAGAATCATCTTCTTCATCCAGTACCTCTGCAAGAGCCTCGGCAAGAGTTCGATTGGGAACAGCTTTTTTCTCCCTAGTCATTGCCTTTTCATGCTCGGCAACAATTTCATCTTTACGGGCAATTAATTCTAGTAGAGTTTCTCCTTGAGTCCAGGTGTAATGTCTGCCATCGCTGTGTTCTTGCTCGTACTTAACCGCTTCGGCAAATAAATCCGGATGCTCCTGCGCCAACATTACCCACTCGTATTTGCGCTGAAAAAAACAAAAGAAACAACCAGACCGACTACGCCAGCGATAGTAATCTGGTAGTCCAATTCCGCTATCTTCAAGCAGACGGATGATATCTTCCTTAACAAGTCCTTGTTCTTTAAAAGGAAAAACAGGTTTGATGTTAGGCTTGGTAGAGATATAGCCATCTCGATTCTCATCCGCTCGAATACCAATGTAACTGATAGCCTCATCATCCCCTATGAACTTTTCTAGGGGGATAATTTTCATCTGCTTGGTACACCAACGCATCTTGGGCGAGGGAAGAACTCCTCCATAAACATCAAGCCAGTGGTCAAATCCACGCTTTTCTTCCAAATAATGAATTTTGATTCCTAAACGGGCTTTAATGCGGTCTAGATACTCGTAGGTTTCGGGCAGTTCCTTATGCGTGTCACAAAAAAAATATTCCATCTTTGGAATCTCTTTGTGTAACAAAATAGCCAAAGCAGTACTGTCCTTTCCTCCTGATAGACCCAAGATATGTCTAACTGGTTTTTTGCCCATGCTCTTGCTCTTGATGCTTGCCCTGAATCTAAGAAAAGTTATCACTTCCTGTTGAGCCTAACACTCGCTCTGTTACTTTTGCAACAATGGCTTGGTGGAATTGCGGGTTATCATATTTCTTTAGTATTCCCAAAATCTCCTCAACCACACTATTAATTTCAACTTGGCTCTCCTGTTCAAACCAAACCAAAGAATGGGTTTCCTGACCATCAGGACGCGTTACTGTGATTTTACGTGCCTCAAATCCATTATTTGTCCGAGTTAGAGCATCTTTCTGCAAAACTTCCAGGTTGTTGAATCTTCGAGCGATATCTGATAGCTTCACTTCAAAATTTGTTACATCTTCATCTATCCAAGACTCAGCGGGTTTATCGGCAACAATCATTACCAGTGCCTCTAACCATTCAGAATCTGTTGCAGTTTTATCTGCTGCTGCCTGTGCAAAACTCCTTAGACGACGTTCTAAAGCTTGACCAGTCAAATGACTAGCTCTCACGCGCAAGTCCTCGCGCAATTTTGTCTCACTAGTTCTTACAGCAAAAGCATTATAAAGGAGGGATTGACACTCACTAAGTAAGCGGTCATAGGCAGTTTGAATTTCGTTAAGTGCTGAAATGAGCCTCTTCCGCAACGTTTTTGCTACTGTACCATCGTCTTCATCACTTGCGACGATAGGGGGTAATCCGCAAGCTTGCGGTAAGGAAGTAAATAATAGTTCATCGGGTTCTTGTGCCTGCTGTAATACCCTCAAAACTGCTAGTGTTTCATTACTGAGACGTTGAGTTTTAGTAGTGTATGCAGGTAATTTTTTGATGAATTGGAATAATGGTTTAACAACCATCAGCAGCGTCGCGTTTCGCACCCCTGGAGGGATAGGAGCATCTTTCTTGCGTAAAATCGATTCAAGTTCTTTGAAAACTTGCGATCGCAACCCTACTACTTCAAAATACTTAACAGCAAATCGGGAGGGGTCTTTTACCAATAGCTCAAAATGTTCGGCTCCCAAAATCGGAATAAAGGTGCCGTCTTTGTAAACACCAACATCATCAACACGGTGCAATAAAACTGCCGCTAACAGCACCGGAATTACTCCACGTTTTACCCCATAGGGAGGTGCTTCTAAAAGTTTATAGAGATTGTCTAATGTTTGTGGTTTATCTTTAGTTTTTAAGCAAAAATCATCAATTATCCGCCAAACTGTCCACAGTCCTGATTCTTCATTTGGTGGATAAAATTCTCGCTCTCCGTTTTCCTGTCGGTGAATTTTTGTTTTACCTAACACAGAATAATACATACTGACTTCCGGCCCATATCCCTGCAACCCCAGCCTTTCTTGCTCTGGGTTTTCAAGCATCGCCTCAATTAGTTCCCGTCTAGCCTTAGCACCTTGAGAAGTTAATTCACGGCGATTAATTAGCTCATTCCAGAGGGTGAGACCTTGACTGTAAACTTCATCGCAGACATCAGATAGCTTGGCATTGAAATCTGTAACGTCGCTGATTGTTTCTTGTTTGCCCTGAATCCAACAAGCATTTTGATTTTCTTTAACATCAAAAGCTTGGGCGAGAGTTTCATCGAACAATTCTTCAGCCTGCATCAGCCGATAGCGAACTTCTTTCCTTGCTACCCCATCAGTTTGTAGCTCAGGCGCGGTAGTTTGAATCTTTTTCAACGCAGCAAATTCTCGCGCCCTGATTTGCAATATGTCTAACTTGGCAGCACACAGTACGATCAATGGTTTACCATCATCTGTAGTAGATGGCACATAACTAGGTTTATCTTTATCAACCCAATAACCAACTAAACCATCACAGTCATTGCTGGCACAACGCAGTTTTGTTAAGTCCTGTAAACCATTAAGATAACACCGTTCAAAATAACGAATTGTACCAGTTTTGTAGCTATGCCGTTGGGCAACTATTGGTGTGAGAGGACGAATAGTAGAAAGAAGTTTGACTAATGGCGATCGCTCTTTCTCAATATAAGCAGTCAGTTCAATATCAACATTAAAATCTGACCCTTGCCAAATCCGTAACTCATCTAATTGCCGACGATGGGTGATGATGCCCTTTTGCAGCAAATTATCAATCACTTGCTCCCAGCGACTTTTGCGACTATCAGAGGGACTGTCACACATCGCCAATGTTACCAAAGTGCGAGTTGCTCTCATTGCACTTGTAGTAGTCACAAGATTTAAAATGCCAATCGTCTTTAAAACCCGCAGACTATCAGTATCTAGACGTTTAGCATCAGCAATTAAATTTTGAATTTCTACCCATCGCTGGAGATTTGGTCGAGAAGCCAAACCTGTACCAACAGCTTCAATGAAATAATCGTACACTTGATCCAACTTCAGCGTTGGTAAAACATCTTCATCAATCTTAGTTTCGTCAAGGAAGTTCCTAAAAGAATAAGGTTCAGCACTGGTAAGAAAAGTAAATAATGAGCGGTCATTTTGGGCATAGCGAGTGCATAAAATTGGTAACACTAAAGCTGTGATGGGATGTAAAGGGTAAGTATCTGCCAACACCTGCTTTGTGTAATCATCTTTAATGTCAGTTGGCAGACACTCCAACCATTCAACCGCTTGGTTATTAATTGCACAATGAAATGCTTCTGCCTGAGATTGATCGATTGCTTGACCAATCAACCGCATCATCTGTGGTGGAGAATCTTTAAATGGGATATCCTCAAATCTGCCTTGAATCTTTGCCCATTCGTTGCGTTGTACAGAAGCTAATCTTTCGCCATAGTCGGCAAAAGCTTGGTGTAACAGACTTACTATAAAAATCTGATAACCTTTATCTTTAGGCAGTTCAGCTAGTTGCTGTAGCAGATATAAATCTTCAGAACCCTGATTTTGGACTGCAAATTCTAGATTTTTACCTAGCTCATCAATAATCAACAAGACATTCGTTGATGCAGCTATTGCCACTTCTTGTACTAGCCGGAGAACTTCCCGACTGTCTACTGCCTCTCCGCTTGCGACTTGTCCACCAAGGTCTACTAATTTTCTCGCTACGCTAAGTTTATTTTGCTCGGCTGAAGACCAAAAAACTTCGGCTCCTCGTTCTAAAGCACGAACAATCGTATTGCTTAAAGGTTCTTTTTGTGCAGTAGCTACAGCTCGGAAGAAACCCTGGCTAGGTATTTTTTCTTGAAAAGCTAAATATTCTGAATTATCAGCGCCGAATGTCAGGGCGGCAATCTCTAGCGCCAAGGCACGCATCTGACTGGTTTGGGGAGCGCACAGGGAAGCCAAAAAATGGGCAAAGGCCGACTTCCCCGTACCATATACGCTAGTCAAAGTCCAGGCACGGTGATTGGACGCAACTGTAAATCCAGCTAAGATGCGTCTCGTGGCATCAACAGACCTTTCAGTGGGAATATATCCTTCCAAGACATCAATTTTTTCTAAATCTCGTTCAACATTGATGGAACGAGAGTAACGACGCTTGAGGCTGAAATATTCAGATAAAGGTTTGTTCATCGTTTGCCGCATTAACCTAGCCTTTGTAATACTTGTCTAAGATATCCTCTGCTAGCACTTCTGGCTCTTGGGTAAAGGAAAATTGAATCAAGCCCGCAGAATCAGAAAGTGCAATTGACTTGCACTGCCTTGCTACCTCTTCAATGGCATCGCATACTGCACTTTCCGAAAGCTTAAACACCATACCTGGGCTGCCAATATCGTAAATGAGGCGGGAAATGGAGATAGTTTTTTGTTCACGCCCAACCCTGCTAGCATATTCAAGACAGGCTGAAACTACAATCTCTGCTGGTAAATTCCTTTTGGAGCCAACTCGAAAAGTATAATGCCTAGAGTCGCCTGCTGAATGGATAATTCCTAGTTGGGTAAATGGACAGTCTAAGCTATCTTCACTCACACCAGTTTTCGACGGTGCTTCTCTTTGTTCTACATACATCCGCAAAATACAGGTGATATCCTTTTTCACCGAAGATTCAGCAATGCGAGGTGCAACACTATCTCTGTAGTCGCACAGAGCATTTAATAATTCCTCTTGTGAAAATTCTGTTTCGCGGAAGAGGTTGAACGTAAAATACCAAGCTGCTGCATTGCACGGTGGCTTAAGTAGGTTCCAATGTAGCAGCCATAGTGTAGCTGGGTCTTCTAGAAAAGAATCCCAAGCTTCATCTCTTAACAGATTAAGTCCAAACTCAGAAGGGCTATCGTCTTTTAATACTTTAAAAGCATTGCACCAGTAGCGAATAGAACTCGCCATATTCTTGCCAACACCTAACCGCACAGGAGCATCTTCTCGCAAGAACACTCCAGAATTTTCATAGGCAGCATCAAAACCTTTCTTAATCCAACCAAACCGAGGATGAAAGGTTTCATGGCGGGCAAAGACTGGATTGACATTAGTGATTTTTTGAATAGCACTATCTAAATTAAGGCTAATTTGTTTACCCATAAATTTTTGATTTCATAGCAAAAATTAGTAAAATCCTAATTATGATTGAAACATTGAGATTAAAACAGGGTATCTAGCGTTCTTGCTGGCAGAATTTCTCTACTAATGAGCGAAATGGCTTCTAGTGACAACAGCTTTAACACACTTGAGGAAAACTGCTTAAATCCAGAGCCTAAGCTCTCTCATATAGCTGAACTCAGTGCGATGTCTAACGACAAGCCACTACGCGCTTACACTTCCAGTTGCAAACGCAGTCCTGTTGGCAAGTTACTGCCTGATGCTTTCTACATTCATATTTCGGCGCTGTACACCCTTGACCCCTTGCTCCTGCAATATGAAAACCGTGCCAGAAGTGCTACTCCCCAAGTACAGGGAGCAACTCTCGTCAAATTTAGCACCAATAAGGTGAAAATTTCTTATTTGTTTTATCCCGATTTTGATACTGACCCCCATCCAGCCTTACAAGCCAGTATTCAGGTTGATTTAGTTAGTTTAGAAGTCAGTTACCGGGACTACAGCACCTCTAAGAATCCTCCCATCCTCCACCGCAAAGAAACCTTTGTAACACCTGAATATCCACTTTACCAACAGTTTGCAGAACTTACCCGCGCTCAAGAAGCGTTGGGTTTACTGAATAATTCCAGAAGTATTGGTACACGCCGAGGATGGGAAGAACGTTTAAAAGCCTATAATGTAGAATTGCAAGGTCATTGTCTCATCCAATGCCAAGCAGCAAGCAGTACTGGTGAATCGCGATCGCGCCAGATAGATCGTCACAAAGCAGCGATCGTCCGCAATGACTTGTCTCGCCCAGTGCGCCTAGCGTTAGAAGCTGGCTTATTTACACCAGACACAACTTTTTTTGATTATGGTTGTGGACATGGCAGTGATGTTACTCGCATCGCACAACAAGGCTATACCAGCACAGGATGGGACCCTTATTACTTGCCAGATACTTCCAGAACACCTGCTGATATCGTTAATCTTGGTTATGTGATTAACGTTATCGAAGACACGGGCGATCGCCGAGAAGCATTAGTCAAAGCCTGGGAACTTACTCATAAAGTTTTGCTTGTTGCTGCTCAAGTCACCCTTGCGGATACCAATAAAGGTACAATCGCTTACGGCGATGGGGTAGTGACAACCCGCAACACCTTCCAGAAATATTACGAGCAAGAAGAACTAAAAATCTACATCGACCAAGTTCTTGGTGTTGATGCCATTCCTGTAGCTTTGGGTGTTTACTTCGTTTTTCGAGATGAAGCTCAAGCTCAGTTATTTCGTGCTTCCCGCTTTCGTTCTCGTGCTACTACACCCAGAGTTCGTTCTCACGTCAAGCGATTTGAGGACTATCAGGAACTACTCACTCCCCTGATGTCTTTTGTTACCGAACGCGGTCGCTTGCCAAGTAAAGGCGAACTGTCACAAGAAGCTGACATAAATGCAGAATTTGGCAGTTTACGGCGTGCTTTCCAAGTAATTTTGCAAGCGACAGACCCACAAGAATGGGAGGCAATTACTGAAAAACGCCGTCAAGATTTGCTGGTTTATTTGGCGCTTTGTCAATTCAGCCGTCGCCCAAAATTAGGAGAATTAGCGCCGTCAGCGCAAGAGGATATTTTAGCCTTATTTGGTACGTACAAACAAGCTTGGCTAAATGCCGATCAAATGCTGCACAGCTTGGGCAATTCTGAAATTATTGTAGAACGTTGCCAAAATAGCCAAATTGGGAAAAAGTTACCAAATTCTCTCTGGGTTCACATATCGGCCCTACAAGGACTCGATCCGCTAATGCGCCTTTACGAAGGTTGCGCCAGTCGTACTATAGGGCGCTTAGATGAAGCCAATGTCATTAAATTCCATACCAAAAAACCAAAAATTTCTTATTTATTTTACCCTGACTTTGATACTGACCCCCATCCGGGATTACACACGAGTATGGAAATTGACCTGCGTGATTTGCATGTCAGTTATCGAGACTATGATACTGATGACGACCCCCCAGTGTTGCACCAAAAAGATGCTTTAGTTACCTCTGACTATCCGCTTTACGAGAAGTTTGCCAAGTTAACTTGCCAAGAAGAGGACTGGGGGCTACTGGATAATTGGCGTAACATTAGTAATCGCTCTGGTTGGCTCAAATGTTTGGCAGACCACTGTGCAACACTTAAAGGGTATCAGTTATCCTGGCAAAAGGATGCTGACCCTTATAAACTAAAGATGCTGCGTGCTGCCGTTCGCAGCCGTCAAGAGAAAAGGCGCGGCCGCAGCTAAAAAAGATTCTATTTATCCCTCTTCTGTTAGTAGCAAGGATGGCGAATGCTAACTAAATCTGCTTGGCTAATTCCACCCTTGTTCAATTCCCTTTTTGGTGGGTTGACCAAGTTTAGGGAATGTCCAAATATCTCGCTTGTGCTAGAACACCGATTTAGTCCCTTTCTAATTGTTTATTATGCTTTTGTTCAGACTTTTGCAGCTGCTCCAATAGCTCTTGATTCCAATCCTTGGCTTGAGGTCTTACCCTACAAGAGAGAGGCAATAATTCCATAATTGCTTGTGCCGTCTCATCACCAACTTGATCATTATCGTATGCAGCTATCACATTTGGGATATCTCTGAGAAACTCCACAGGCAGACTCCTGGGGCTATCAACTGCCATGTACATTGTCCTTTGTTGGGGCATTTCTAAGAGTGCTTCGACTTCCAACATGGCAAAAGACAGTGCATCAACGGGAGATTTACACAATACTACCCTTTGAATTTGATCAGTTGCTTGTCCTCCCCAACGTATATAAAACCACCCATCAGTACGCTTGGTTCCCTTATAATATCCCTCAAAGGTGTTATCCTCCCCTATCGTCCCCCTCAAAAACGCCCCAGTAGTTTCACCGGAGATCCCTCTCATCAAAAACACAGCATTTTGTTGAGAGTCTGCATAAACTAACCCGCTTGTGTGGAGGTGTTGGACTAATTTTGATGGCAATCCCCGTTTCTGAGTCAGATAATTATGAACTGCCTGCCAGTTAGTTTCGTCCTCGACAGGGGGTACAAACTGAGGCGTTGGTTCTGTTTGGGCAATCTCAATAGCTTGTTTCTTGGCATGGTGGGTGACGGCTCTCTCCATTTCAGACTCACCAAAGCGGTCATTTAAAGTCGCGATCGCTTCTTTAAAATTGTACCCTTGTACGTGCATCACCAGGTCGATAGCCCCACCGCCACCTTTATTTACACTGGGAGAAAAATCATACCATTTAGAACCATCTATATTAATGATGTGTCCCACACCTTTCCATCGGAAATCGCCTTTGGTATCTTGAGTTAATCCCAAATGCCAAGCCACATCTTCTAGGGGGAGGTCGCGGAGTTGGTCAGCAAGTTGCTTAAGTTCAGAACGCAACTGTTGGTTTTCGGCTGACAACTGTTGAATGCGTGCTTCTAGCGCTTCATTTTCTTTGACCAGTTGTTTAGCAGTCGCTTCCATCTCCTTTTTCTTTCTAATAGCCCTATCTCTATCAGCAGCTTTAGCTTGAAGTTGTTCGCTTGTAAGTTTCCCAGGTTCTAGGTCTTTCCCCTCTTCCACAATCCGGTAAAAGTCTTTTATATCCTGGTGTTGGGCTTTGCTACCCTTGATGCCTCTTTCTAACCCCAGGTGCTGCATCGCGGTGTGGTAGTCATCCTGAAAAGCCATCATCTTTTGGCGACCGTCGAAGAAATGATTGCACCGGAGTTGTCCGTCCTTGTCGAGGGGTACGAGGTAGGCGTGCAAGTGTGGTGTCGCCTCATCTAAGTGCAACTCGCACCTCACAATCCTGTCTTGGTAAGTCTCCTGTAACCATTTGAGGTTTGCATCAACCCATTGTTTAAGTTTGTCTTCGTGGTAGTACCCAGCGCGAGTTGGGTCATCTGGACGATAGTACTGGGGTGATGCGGTGAGGAGAATCTCGACACAGTAGACAGCATCAGTACGAATCTTGCGCTTTTGTTTGTACTGGGCAATTGTTGCCAGCACCAAATCTTCCAAGCGTTCGTTTTGTTCAGTGCTGCCGATGAGCCTGATATTTTGTTTGGATGAATCCGCGTTGGGTGTTTCCCGTGTTCGGGCAGTATGCGCTTCACTGCCAGCAAGATTGTGGCGTTTGAGTTTTTTGGTACGGGCGATCGCGTAGCCGTATGTCATATTTGAGTTGAATCATTGTGGTTTTCATGGTGTGTTTGTTGCTTGATTGATGGGAAGATAAACTGTAGTAAATGCTTTTATTGCTGATAGGAGCATCCGCGATTCTCCCAGAGGGGGTGCGCTACTTGCCCCGCAGGGCGAACGCAGGTTATTTGTGACGAGCGACAGCAAGGCATTGCCACAGGCAACCCGTAGGGCAAATAACCGTAGTGAGTACGACTATTTTATACTCTCCACCCGAAATCTGTCTTTGGGGTAGCACCTAGTGCAGCTTTGGCACAGTTTGAGTGCAATTTCTGCACAATTTGTGTTGGTTAACATGGCTTGATTCCTCAATGGTCAATTTAAATAGTGGTGCAAAATACGTAGATTTTTTGAGGCGATTTGAGGCATTGTTGAGCCAAGATGGTGCGGTAGTGATTTTCTGATTGGATGCATGACCGACATCTATCTCAGCGTGGACGTGGGTGGGTCACAAACTAAGATTATTTACCAGCTAGCTGGCTCCCCAAAACCCAATTACTTGTTAATGCCACCTGCGGTTGAAGAGATTACCAAAACCAAACTCGAGAACTACATGGCACGTTTGGGGTGGATTGGCAGTCCTAGCCCCGACCAACAATTGTGGGTTGAGTGGAACGAACGTGTGGTGGTGTTGGGAGATTTCGCGTCTTGTTTTGACCCCCAAGACAGAATTAAGGAACTCAAATACGAGAATGCTTTGTGGAAGGTGTTGGGGGCAATTGGGCTGATTGTAGAAACTAGCAATATTAAGGTATCGCCGAAAAAGCCGTTAAAGGTGGAGTTGGCGCTGCTACTTCCCTGGAATGAATATTCAGATCGCCGCAAGTTTGAGGAGCAATTACTAGTAATGCTGGCTGGCTTTGGGGTACGAAATACTCCATTGAAGGTGAATTTGCAACGCTTTTTATGCCGTCCAGAAGGTGGGGGATTGGCTGCTGTGAGGATTAAGCAACAGGGAATTGATTGGTTGCGTTCTGTTCAGTTGGGGGTGCTGATGTTTGGTCACAGGAATACGACTGCACTTTACTTCGACCGAGGACAGTTAAAGCTGGGAGATAGTCCGCTATTGGGGTTTGCCAATATGCTGGATATGGTGATTGAGATGACGAGCGGTCTAGACCGGGAACGTTTGGCTCTAGCTATATTCCAAGCACGGTATGCTGTTCAAGATGAGATATATAACCCAAATTATAATCACACCCGCTGTCCCAACTGGTCTACATGTGCGGCAATTATTGCTTTAGCCAGTGCCAAAGACTCAAATTTAAGAGATAAGGAAATTCAAGATATAGATAAGGCTATCTCTGTGGCGACGGCTGAGTATTGGGATAAGTTGCAGCGGTGGATGAGTCGGGTTTTGCCTGCCCAACTGGATGAGGTGATTATTGGTGGAGGTGCGGCTTATCACGTTGAGCCGGAGTTGGAGAAATATTTCAACTGCGAACCAAAAATAGAAACTCAGTCTAGTTTAAGTAGGGACAGTTACGGTAGTGGCGGTACAAAAATTAGAACTTCGGGATACAAAAGTAAGAATTATAACAAACATTTCACACGGATGATTTGGGGTAGTGGTATAAGCGAGCAGGTTAAACAAACTTTTAACTTGGAGAAAAAGCAGTTTGGGGAACAGTGTACTTCCTCTCGCCTTGTGGACTGCTTTGGGCTATTTGATTATTTGGTGGGACTGGAGTCGAAGGAATGAATTTTGGGCTTTTTGATTATTTAGAGGGACTGGAGTCGAAGGAATGAGTAGAACCAGGAGAAAGCGTGTTTCTTTGAGTCTGCGTTTCCAGCCTTATGAGGGCGACCCAATGGCGGAAGTTGTTGACTACCTGAATTCTCTGCCCAAGGATGAGGTTAATCGCAAGGTGGCAGATATTCTGGTGGCGGCTTTGTTGCCTTATGCCCGATACCACAATGGGAAGTATACTCAAGAGCAGCTGCGTTTTGCGTGTTGGGAGGCGCAGGATTCCCTTAATAAACACGGCAGTAATATGCGTTTGGCTTTGGGGGTGGAACAGCCACAGTTTGTGTTGCCAAATCAGGTTATGCCTCAATCAGGAGTGATGGTAAATGCTAATGCTCCTGCCAATAACGGTAAGACTACTCTTCTTGAAAATACGTTGCAGGAAGCAGAACATAAGGGGCGACCAACTTCAATGGTTCAAGGTAAAGCTTCATCACAAGATTTGGACAGTATTTTTGGGGATGGTTGACTGCCAGGAGAATTCTGCTGAGCATTTCAGAAAATACGTAAATTGCGCGATCGCACTCAAACGACGAGGCAATGAGAATATGGTGGAGTTAAGTTGATAGGAACTGTCGATGCAGTCGTTTGAACCAGGCTTTATCGAACGCCAGCCAATTACTCAAAATCTACTGCGTACCGTCCGGCTTATTGGTGAGTACAAAGGCAAGCAGGAGTTATTCAAAGAACAGTCGCCCCAAGTTTTGGAGACACTACGTCAAGCGGCGATTATTCAAAGCACCGAGTCTTCCAACCGTATAGAAGGCATCACAGCGCCCTTGGAACGCATCAAGGAACTGGTAGCCGAAAAAACTACACCCCGCGATCGCTCCGAACAAGAAATTGCTGGCTATCGAGACGTACTTACCACCATCCACACCAGCTATGCTCACATCCCTTTCACCCCTGGAGTGGTGTTACAGCTGCATCGTGACCTTTACCAGTTTACTGTTGGTGAGGGTGGGCGCTGGAAGTCGGTAGATAATGAAATCAGCGAAACTTACCCAGATGGCTCTAAGGTTGTGAGGTTTCAGCCAGTCCCAGCTTATGCGACACCAGATGCAATGCAACGGTTGCACGAACAGTTCAACCGCCTCTTTGAGTCCGAGGAAATCGAGCCATTACTGCTCATCCCCACTTACATCCTGGATTTTCTGTGCATCCACCCTTTTAGTGATGGCAATGGACGGATGGCTCGGCTGCTAACACTACTGTTACTATACAAAGCTGATTACGAAGTGGGTCGGTTTATTAGCTTGGAACGGATTGTAGAACGCACAAAAGAAAGCTACTACGATACACTTTATCAATCGTCGCAAAACTGGCATCAAGGACAGCATAGCTTGTTGCCGTGGTGGGAGTATTTTTTGGGTGTAGTAGTGCTGTCGGCGTACCGGGAGTTCGAGCAGCGAGTTGGGTTAGTCAGTTCGGTCAAGGGTGCTAAAACAGCTATGGTGCTAGATGCTATTGGCAATATCGCTTACGATTTTTCTATCAAGGATTTACAGGAACGATGTCCCACGGTGGGAATTGACCTAATTCGCCGCATCCTACGTCAGGAGCGTACCTCCGGGCGGCTGGAATGTTTGGGGCGAGGCCCAGATGCGCGTTGGCGCAAGAAATAAGTACTGTACCTATTAAATAGGTACTGCAAACCCGTTTAGTACCTATTTGTTGGGAAATTCAGTTTGGAGTTGAAGTTTGGCAGCAGAAACTGTGCCACGTTGGTGACTCGACTGGTTCAAGGTATTTTTGAAGAGCAATTTAGTGGGACTTAGACAAAAAGTAGCCCGAAAAAAAACATCAAACGTATATACAGAGAGACTTTGACATCGTTTTGCCTAGTTTCTTGATATATCTGGGTTTCAAGCATTTTTAAGCCTTTGGTGTATTTGTCTTGCCCTGCATGGGTTTGAGGCTTGTTTCTGCCTCAAAAATGTTTAAGTCCCGTTAGATAGTTACAAACTCAACCACATATAAAAGTCCGGTATTATTTGTTCCAATCTACGTAGTTCCGCAGCTGCAATTTCCTCAAGCAGCAGAACTGCACACCACCGCCGCTCTTCACTCCAACTGCTTAGGATGGCTTTTACAGCCGTAACTCCATTCTTAATGCCCTCCCTTAGTAATTCAACACAAGCTTTTATTGGGGTGTTTTCTCCATCTTCTGGTTCACAATCTCCAAAATCGATGCTCTCAATTTTAGTATCCACCCCCGACAATGGGGGTTCCCCTATACCATTATGGGGGGGGGGTGGATACAGGGCTGTTTGGCGACGCAACACCCTTCGGGAACGCAGTTGCTTCAACGGGGGGAACCCCCGCAACGCACTGCTCACCATATCTAGTCTGCATTGCAGCCTGATATCGCTGTTGGTCAAGGGCTGCTTGTCTCGCCCGTTCTTCCTTTTGGGCACGTTTATTGGCACGGTGGGCAATTACCGCATGAGCAAAATCCAATTCCTCTTGAGATAGCGAGAAATGTTTAACCTGTTTACCTCGTGGCCCAACTTTATGGTCAACCAGTTTTAATCCCAGTTGTTCTAGCAAAACCCCCAACAGCCATATTGGTTGGCAGTTAGAGGGAACTGTGAAACCCAAAATCGCTTTAACATGAGGCGCACAATATTTGGCGATATCGGTCATTCTCAATAAGTCGGGGTCATTAGCAGTAATCTCAACACCTGCTACTAAGCGTTTGAGAATATCATGCAGTCCCAAGTTAAACCTAGCCAACCACCGCGCCGAGTAATTGCCCCAGTCCATGCACAATGGGAGATGGAATCGCTCCTGGAGGTCTTTGTCTGCCACAATTCTTGGCGGGGAAGGGTATTGTCTTCCGGTACGTGCATCCAGAATTGTGCCCTCTGGCTCTGATAGAATTGCTTCTAAATGGGCGATCGCCCTAGACAATCTGCCTGAGTTGTCTTTTTCCACCAGAAGAGGAGTTACGGACATCCCATAAGCATCGAGTATGCGGAATTTTTCGCATTCAAACACTTCTGACGGTGTAAGGTAGTCTTTGCTAGTACGCTGGCGATATTCGGTAGGAGAAATATCTTTGGCTTTAGCAACAGCTGCGTAATAAGCAATATCTAAAGCAGCACCGGCATCTTTCAGACGCTCCTGGGCTAGTTTATCGGACTCCGCACCCATAGGTATAATTTGATTGCCCATCTCACTCAACAAGTCGCGTAAATCAGCCCGCAGATTGTTGATTGATTGATGACGAGAAGCCATGATTTGGCAGTACGCATCTAATGCCCAGTCTTTCTCTGCGCCCCGCTTGCCAGTTTCCCGGTCAATCCGCAGCAGGAAAGCTGTCATTTCATTGGTTTGCAGTAACCGTTCTTTGATTTTGGTGGCGTTGGTGTCAAGGTAGCCAAAGGGAGGTCGTGGTGCTACCCAAACGTGAATTGGTACTTTTGGGCGATAGCGCCAGAGTTGTTGGGCGCACTCAGTAGCAGTTTGGGAAACCCCGTGAAAAACGCCAAAAACGGCATCAAAATGATATTCAGGGATATCGACCCCTGTACCCAAGCTAGGAGAGGTTAAAAGGGCATCTAGGCTCTTGACAGCGTTAGTTATATCTTTAATGAAGGCGACATTTTCTTCACTCCCGGAGTTTTCAGAGTGAATCGCCCATACTTTTAGGGGTGTGGGGTTGCAGGTCTGGGGTGTAGTGCCATGAGTTGGTATGGGGTTGCAGGTCTGGGGTGTAGTGCCATGAGTTGGTATGGGGGCTAGGGGTTCCCTCTGGGGCTGGGAACTGTGGTCAGCAAAGTTGTGTACTCTGGTTTCTCCCGTTATGGGTGAGACACTTTCCCCTAGACTGCCATCTGAAGTGTATGGGGCTGTAGGCGCTGCTGTGCTTTCTTCCTCAACACCCAAAACCTGACACCCGATACCCTGCTCCTGCTCATCTGAGTCTTCCACCCGCACCGACATAGAAAGCGACTGTTCAAGTTTCTTAATAAAGCGCTTCGAGTCAGAAACCACCATGATCTTCTGTCCCATCATCAGCGCTGCCGAAATCTGAGCGACTAGGGCAGAAGAATTATCGCCTTCATACCAATAAACTAAGCGATCGCCATTTTTCCAATTATTTTTGATGATGTATGGTACTTCCCATGAAGGACGCATTGCCCGGAAGAAGTCTACTGTCACATCGTCCATGTGGGCGTCGGCGATTACCACTAGTGGCGCATTATACACGAGATATTCTAGGACTTCAAGAATTGCAGCCCGATGCTCCTTGCAAGTTTTGCTGTGTAAGAGGTGCGTTAAGTACTGGCAGGCTTCATCAATAAAGACACAGCCGTAATTGAGGGCGTTGGTATTGAGTTTGTGCAAGCTGTCGATGGTGATGCTGAGAGCTTGTACTTTGGCTAAATCTCCATGCTGGAGTGCGGAATATATTTCTGTTTGCAGGCGATTTGACAGGTTTTTGAGCAAGTTAACCCGATGTCCATTGTTGAGGAATTTTTTATCTGGGTTTTTGTCACGCCAGCGCCGCATTAGCTCGGTTTTACCTGTACCCATGTCACTCCATAGGGCCACCAATCCAGATTGGGGTAGTTGGAAGGTGGGGTGGTGGGGGAGTGGGAGAGTGAGCGCACCTTGTCCTCTCTGGGGTTGGGGGCTGTGGGGGAATTGCTCATTAACACTTCCCCTTTGAACCCTCTCTCCCCCCTGACTGTTAAGGGATTCTTCCTCTAAATCTTGAACGTCCAAGGCTTGAGTTAGATACTTGACATTTACTGTAATATGTGGTTTGTATCTGCTGCTTAGTCCCCGGTGTTTTTGGAAGTAAGAGCGCTGGTAATCTTTAAGGCTTTTGGCATCATCGACGATCGCACTCAGTAACTCGTCGGCTTTTTCGCCACGGGCAACAACAAAATCATCTACGCCTTTTTCTGGCCCTGGTAGCAATGCTACCTCACAGTGACAACCAACGGCCTCAATTGTCTTGCCAGTACGCACGGTGGCTTGGAAGACTGACCAACGAGTTTTAAGTTTTGTTTCGTGGTCGAAGAGGATGATAAACTTGCGCCCCTTTTGTGCTACTGGCATTAAATCGGGGTGCAGGCGTTCGTCAAAATCTTTTTTCCCAACCCGTCCGTTCCAGATACCGGGGAGGGCGATCGCCACAAATCCCAGACTTAACAAGCTAGCGGCTTTCTTTTCGCCTTCACACAGGATTATGGGGATTTCTGGGTGTTTCTGTACCCATTCCCAAAATAAGCGCGGATTAAGCCTATCTTGCAAGCGCAGCGCTAGGGGGGAATGATACCGCTTGATATTGTACCGTTGCGCTACTAAATCCCAAATGCAGTCGGGAATATCGAAGTAGGTGACACGGTTGGGCGTTTTGGGTGGTGATTCGTATTTGACGGGCTTGCCCTTTTCTTGGTCAATTCGGGGTAGGGAAGGCTTAAAGCGCCCCCATTCCATCGGTTGCCAGTTGTTTTGAGGGTCAAGTCCGCTAATCCATAATCCCCCCGAAGTGGCGTGCTGGTACTGCTTTAAGAAGCCATCTGTGACTCTACCAGCGTTTTTACGGGGGATGGCATTGGAGATGAACAGGTAAGAAAAAACTACTTCTCCTACGATGTGGATGAAATTGCGATCGATCAGCGCGGGGTGGATGGCGCTCTTAGCGGCAAGTTCGTGGTACTCGGCAGGTGTGAGGTTATTCGGGTAAAGGTTGGGGGTGTTGTCGTTCATGAGGCATCACCCCTTCTGCCAGTATTACACCTCAATAGTCCGGGAATGGGACACAAAAGAGAGAAAGGTGAAGGGGAAAGCGATTGACTTGAGACGTTAGATACGCTTGAAATTTGTATAGAAATCTTCACGGTGGCTATTCCGATACGGAACAACCTTCTTTCATACCATCCCGCTTTTTTGACCCTGAAAAATCGAGTCTGCTTAACTTAATTAACTTAATTAAGCTTGTCTACCAAGCTGGAACTCCTGATTCACAAAGGTTTCAAAAAAAATGCGTAGGTCGATCCTATAAGTGGCGTAGGGCGATCCTATAGATTTCGTAGGGGGATTCTAGAAAAACTTGTCTACCCACTCAAAGCTATATGGAGTAAATAGTTTCGGGTTTTTATTCTCAATAAGCTGAGTAGACAAACGATTTATCAATGGTTTCAGCTTTTTACTTATTGAGAATAACTTGAAGCTGGAAAGATAGAAACAGCCCTAAACCTTTTATTGAAAGGGATTTGGGGCTGTTTATTTTAAGTCGGATGTAAGGATTAGTTTAAAAAAAGGTTAAAAAAACTATTACCCGATTCTAGAGAAGTAGACAGAATGTAAGGTGATTTTAGGGAGAGTAGACAATGTAGGGTATGGCAGTTGAGAAGCGCTAAATGAGCATTTCAGCCAGCCTCCTAGCATTACCCCAAGTAGACAGGCGTGGGCGCGGTTTTAATCGCTCAGAACTTGGTTCAATTCTGGAGCTAACCACTCCCAAAGCAGTTTTAGATGAAGGGCTTGAATCTTACGGGTTCCATTGCACCACTTGCCAGGAAGCGATTTTTGCAAGCCCAGTCGCTCTGCAAGATGCGATTTAGTCCATCCTCTTAGTTTCAAAGCTTCTTCCAACGCCCATCCAGGAATTAGTTTTTGGCTATTTTCTACCGCTGTGGTTTTTTGCTGGTTAGGGTGCGAATCTTTACTCTCGGTAAGTACAGTTTTAAGGTTTGTCTCAGAGTAAGGCTTGGGCTTGCTAACTGGAAGTGCAGGAGCGTTAATCGCTTCTAGCTTTTCCTGAATTTTTGTCGTAGGTTTGATAATTACTTTGGCTTCTAGCCAAATGTTTAGCCACCCATTGGGTCGTCGCTGCCCTTCTATATTTTTATCTTCTGGTAATACCCAAATTGGTTGAATTGATTCTGGGTAGGTAACTAAATCAAAACTAATTTGCCAACCCAAATCTTGTAGGCTTAGTAAAGCATTATCCCACTGTTCAATTAGTTCCTTTCTTTTATAACGATTACTCGTACTCTGAAGCTCCTGCAATTGTGTTTCTGAAAGATATCCTATCCGTTTTAGTAATGTTCCTACCTTGTATTCTCCATCAATTTTAATTCGGCTCATTATGGTTAGGAATACTGCTAGCTTTGCAGCCATCGGATTTTGATAGGGATTGATTTGCAGAGTGCTTTTAGCTAAAAGTCCGTACTCATACAGTGAGCGATAGTTGTCTAAATCCTGAAACGGTCGAACCCAGTCATTAGCCCCAACCGTGATGAATAACTCTGTAGGCTCGTCAGTCTCATTGCTAACTTTATTAGGCTGATTATGTTCCACGGTTGGAGATACGTCTCCTTCATATCTAAGCTTCAACCGCCACATAGCTTGAATTTCGGCTGAATATTTCATCCGCTTTAGATCAAGCTCATTAATGGTAATACTCAGGTGGGCTACTTGCTGGGCAAGAATTCCGAGTTTTTTCAGCTTATTACCTAAACTTAAATCTGTTCTATTACTCCAACCAAAAGTTTTAATTAAATCAGTTCCTTTGATGGTAAATGCACCTGACCAAGGTTGATCTAAATCCGTGGCGCAAGACGCAAAAACTAAAAACATATAAGCAACTTCTGGGTTAAATTTCTGAATAATTTCCCAGGCTGCATTCCCAGCTACAAGTTCTATTCTGTTGGTTTCCGGGTTTTCTTTAATGATGTTGTGTTCTATAAAACCTTGACCAAAAAAGCGCCGAAAACAAGGAACACCTTCAATATCATCCCAAAGAGTTTTACCTAAACAAGCTTGCGCTCCTGATAAGTAAGGGTGAGAAGTCATTACGGGAGCATCATCAGTTGTTTGAAATAATGGTGGTTTGGTCACGGGGACTGTTTTTTTAACAAGCCCTACTAGTGAGCATAAATCCTCTACATACAAGCTTTCATAATTATTTTTTATGCAATCGCTATTAGCCATAAAATTATTTTTAAATTATCTTTTACACCTGACTCCGCCCATATCAGCTAAATGCCGATGGTGTTGTAATCAACGTTGCTAAGGGGTGACTGACAGACCAATGTACTAAAAAGAGTCTAGTCAGTCGATAGCGACGTAGATTCCTGGTGCGCTAGCCAGACAGGCTGCGATCGCTCATTTAATGGTAGCGATGGGAGTTCTAAAGGGTTGATTTTTGCTACATTCACTTTTTCTCCTCTCTTTGTCTGCGTTCTCTGCGTTCAATCAATGCCCTTTTGACTATTGCAAGAATTAGCTGTGGCACAGACCTAAACTCAGATTCAGCCCACTGCTGCAACTCCTCATAGTCATCAGGGTCAAAAGTAACGGTAGTTCTGGGCTTCTTTGTAGGCATTCAAAGGCATAAATCATCTACTCAGTAGACATTATGCGCTGTCCTGCTACTTACCCTAATTAAAACAGCACTTGATGTACTAGTTGATAGGTGATGCACTTGATGTTATCCTAACATTCATAGACTAAAAACGCCCAAAAACCTGACTGCAAGCCTATTTGCCGTTGAATTTGGGTGGCAGAGTTTTATTGTCAAAAAATCGCCTCAATCAACTCCTGACAAAGGATTGAGCGCCTGAAACTCTAATATCTGGAGGAACTCAATAATGATTGCTACTCAGCTAAAAGAGGCTGAAACACCCCAAACTACCTCAAAAATTGCAGTTGGAGACGATTCTGGGGCAGGGCTAAAAAAGCTTTGCTTAGGCAATGGGACTACCCAAACAAGAGTCCGTACTCCCTCAAAAGTGCTGGAAATTAAGGAAGAATTGCACGATATCCTCACCTCAAATGAAGGTGGACACTTCTTCTACCACTCAGGCGACAGGTTGGATTTAGTTGGGCGGGAATTCCTCACTGGTACACTCGCAGCCTGGAAAGCCCCTACAACCCACATCAAACTCAGCGACGACCCAGCACTAAAAGCTGAATACGGCTTGCATACATTACTTGGGGCGTTGGCTGCCCTGCCCTACCGTCAAGAGTGGAACCTGCATTTAGTGCTATCTATACATAATGTGAAGATTTTCAAAAATTTGTTAACCGACAAAACCAGTGGCAGTCACACAGTCAGTTTCAACGGCAAAAATACGCCCACTTCACAGGTCAATTTGAACGTGAGTTTGGTTGTACCCGAAGGTGCTGGCTCCTACTCCTACTGTGTTTCCGCTAAACCTGAACCATTAATTGACCGCAGCGCCCATGCCATCGCCGTAGATTTTGGTACATCCACAGTTATCCCCACTGTTTTCGCCCCAGGCGGCAGCATTATCCATCGCCAAGTGTTGGAAGTCGGTGGTTGTATCGACTTGTTGGATGCAATAGCCGCAGATCCAGAATTGGTTCAATTCTTGGGAACGGGCAAAGCTGGCAGCATTGAAATTATTCGCCAGGGTATTGAATCGCATCTATTCCAGTATGGCACTCGCAATTTTAACTTCCGTCACATTTATGCCCGTCACCTAAAGCCCTGGTTAGCAGATCGCCTGCGCCTTGCCTTTAAGGAAGTTGAGGAATGGAGAGATGCCGCTCAAAGCTTTGTCGCTTGGGGTGGCGGCGTGGAGATGCCAGGGGTAGCCTCCATGTTGCAACGAGAGGGTATTACCCCAGTACCAGAGGGATGTTGGGCAAATGCAATTGGATTGCAACGCATGGCATTTGGCAGAATGCAGCGAGGGAAATAATTATGGCTGAGAACAAGCGAGTGCGCCTAGAGCCACACATTGAGGAATATCTCAAGTCACATGCACAGAGGGTGTTAGACAAACCAGCATCTTTAGTTACCAGTGCTGAGTTAACCACCCTGGCCAACGCCATTATCTACGAACACAAGTTGGCGCAGTCGATGGCGAAACAGATACCATTCGCCAAATTGTTTAGTTGGCTGATGAGTTGGGTTCCTGGTAATAGAGTTGTTGGTTCAATCCAACAAGCGACGGATGCTCCAACACTTAAAGCATCTGTTCCAGAACCAGACAACTTTGAGTTTGACGCAGACTTGGGCGATTTATACGAGGAGGCAGCATGACAATAGACCAAATCGCCAAACTCAACCAAATCGAGCAGTGGTTGGGCGAAATCATCGCCAGTGCAGAGTTTAAAGTCATTGTCGATGACTATATCCCTTCCGTGGATGTAACCTTGGGTGACGCAAAGATGGCAGTTAGCCAGTTATTGAATTACCTACATATAGAAGATGTACCCTTGGGCGACGCAAAGATTTTGTCAGCCAGTGCATGGAATGTGCAGCCAAAGCATTTAAAGGAGAGTGACACTACGGACTGCGAATCTCAGGTGTCACTCCTCCTGCCTTCATAAATCCCAGTAATGAGATTTAGGACATTAACCATCATGACAAAACCAGTAACTTATTTCACCCAGACTGACCAAATTGACCGCCTTGTTGAACGCTTCGGGTCACAATTAGACTCCTTAGACCATACTGAGAAACTTGCCTTGAGAGCTACACTGACTTACTACCTGTTTCACATCGAAGTTGCTGAATTAAGAAAGTACACCCTGGAACACGCTGCTCATGAAACATTGCAGGGGTACTCAGAAAAATGTCAGAGCAATATCCGTGAAGCGATCGCCATTCTTGAGGGCATTGCTGAAGACGAGGTAGAAGGGCTAATCGAAGCGCTGACTGCCCAAATCCGTTGGGGCAATACCAGAAAGATTTTGACTGGACATAGCTAGACGTTAATAGTCATTAAGCAACGTCCCAGGCGTTGACCTGGGGCAATTTCTAGGAGGACTTATGGACTTTGGAATCAAAAACCCAGCAATGGGACACAGCTCCCACATCGACGAAAAATCCCTCGCCTGGGGAGGTGTAGACGCTGATATCCTTGCTTACCTCTCCGATGTCAGCAAGCTAGAGCAGTTTGCAGACATGGCGCAGAATGCCGACCAACTCGCGCAGTACCTCGACCCCTTCCTGGAAAACGCCTCAAAGTATTTGGAGGCGATGCAAAAGCTAGCAGATGGGCAGGTGACATGGACGGAACTAAGGAAACAGTTCGGCTCGAAGGTTGCGAACGCGATCGCCAAAATCAGGAAGCTCAACGCCGAATTTGATGCCGAGATGCAGAAGGTTGATGCCCAAGATAGGGCTGACTTGCTGCGGATTGAGCAAAAGCGGAAGAATGCACTAACCGAGATAGCCACGCAACTACACCAAGACTTGCAGGCTGAACTGTGGCGGCATGAAAACAAGATTTCCTCCATCGAAAGTCGCCACCAAGTAAGCGAACAACGTCAAACCATCCAGGAGGGGTTGAGGGCTAGAAGGCAGGAATTACTTGCCCGTGCCCGATACGGCTCCAGGGCGCTGAACCCCCATCAAGAGCAACCGGAAACGATACCAGTATCAGTTGCTTCCAGCGGCGCTCCAGCTAGTTCCGTATCAGCAAGTGGCACAGTTCGCGGTTTTGGAAATTGGTGGACGAACTTCTGGGATGGCTTAGGTAAGCGCTAAGGGGAGGATAGAGTCGTGTTGGCACGTCAGCCCGAAGATAAACCGACTAACACCAGCCCTTTTGAGTATATGGGGCTGGTACAACCACAACAGGTAAAATCCCAACAATCCAACACACAGCCTCCGCCCGTACCAGAAAACAACCGGGAACGGACATTTCGACGGGCAGGCAATCTATGCGAGATTGTGGCTGGAGCATCCCTCAACTCCGCCGTGATTTTTACCTTCCACCTGCTCCAAGTCCACCCTGTTGGTCTGCTTCTGGCGTTGGGTGTAGCACATTTGTACTTCACCGCAACGGCAGTAGGGGAGAAGGGGAGACAAGTAACCAATATAATGACGGGCTGTAGTGCCTCCCTTGCCCTCCTGTGTTCCCTCTCAGAACCCGTGGGGGAATGGTTAGAGGCAAGTACATCTAAATCTGTGGCACAGAGTGAAATCCAACAGATGTATGCACCACCTCCCAACAAATCAAATTGGACAACGGGAGTAGGAATTGCAGTAGTTATCGCTGTTTTGGTTGTTTATATTACCAGTGTTAGTAGGGAGAGAAGATGAGCTACTTGACCCCCAAACACGAACAATTAGCTCGTCAGCAGCAGTCCAGCTTCATGCAGTGGTTCGGACAACTGCCTTTTGATAAGAAGATTGCAGCCATTGGGGTTTCTCTCACCATCGGCGTAACCTGTACAGCTGCTTCGTGGACTCTGGAAGCGAGCGATCGCATTTACTTCTGCATTCGCACTCCCCACCAAGGACTACGGTGTGTCGATAATAACAATCGACCCTACCGCATGACCTTATGGCACTGGCAGCAGTGGAAGAAAGACGGAATGCCCACGGTTGTTGTACCCAATGAGGGTATTTCACCCAAGGGTTTGGTCAAAGCTACTAACCCCCACAAACCCCTGTGGGCGATGGGTGCATTCGTTGGGTTTGCCACTGCGGGCTGGATGTTGCGTCACCTCCAAGACAACGAGCGCAAACTGGCTAACTTCCAAGCCCTAGCAGAAACACGGGATGTGGCACAAGCAGAACTTAAAGCGCGATCGCAATTGCTAGACGATTACCGTGAATTCGCAATGGCGCAGGTTGAGTTACAAACCTCACTCGACATGATAGCCAACGACCACACGGTAGATATTCAAAAAGCTGAAATCTTGGGCGAAACCGAAATCAAAATCACCCAGATGTCAGCCAACGACGCGGTGTTTGAAGTAGAAACTGCTGGGATGAGTGAGCAACAGAAGCAGGAGTACATCAACTTTCTCAAGTCTCAGAAAACCCCATACCTGCAAGGAAGCCAAACTTTACAAGGAACCGTTGACCCCAGCGACAAAGTAGAAGGTTCGGGGGATAAAGAAGCACGCTTAGAAAGTGAAAATACAGGGGGTGAAATTTCAGAAACAACCCAAAATCGGACTTCTAGTAATGATGCAAGTCCCACCCTGGAGCCGCTTAATCGCATCTTGGGTGCAAAGCGCTCAACTCTAATTGTAGGTGGCACTGGTGCTGGTAAGAGCGTCACTGAGAGCTATATGCTCAACAGGTTCAGTAAACGGTTTCCCCAAGCTGATGTCTGGGCGATCGCTCAAAAGAATGACAGTTTTTGTGGGCTAGACAAAAAAGGACGGGTACTTTTATTTGACCCCCTAGAACCACAACTGGCGATGGCTGCCATTGACCAAGTTTACAACAGCTACGACCAACGCCGTCGAGTACCGGAACACCGCCGCCATGAATTTGATCATCAACCAGTCAGGCTAATCCTTGCTGATTGGCATTCAATCTACGAAACTTGCAAAGACGAAGCATGGTTTCAGCCCTACCTCAAGAAAATCAGCACCATTATTACAGTCGGTAGAGAACTAAATGTTTGCCTGATTATCGACACTCAATCGTTTAATTTAGCTGCCTTGGGTATAGGTGACAGCAACATTAGAAAAAACCTCTACATCATCGCTCAAGGCAATTATAACGTCGAGCCAGATGGCACAGTTAACGATAGCTATGGCGTGCTGTACAACCTAATAACTAACGCCAAGATTGTAGAAGATGCAGAAAAGCGTTCCTCATTAAAAGAAAGATTTACCGAGCTAAAATCACAATCCAAGCAACTAGGACAACCGCTAATATTTATCTCAGTTGACCCGATGCAGCTAGATATTCTACCAGATATCACCAGTTATAAACCAGGAATCAAACCAGCCATTCAACTTGATACAGTTAGTCCGGAATATCTTGATAATCTACTCAGGCTGGAATTCGATATTGATGTACCCACGACTAGTATAAATAGTCCGCTTAATCAAACAACCAATCATCGTGTTGATGAAAATGCTAGTGATGACAATCAAGCAAGCCCAGACATCAAACTAACCGAGATTCAAACCAAACTGGTTGATTATCTCAAGGGGAAAGGTGCAAAGACTCCACGTCAAATTAAACAGAATGCTGGTAGTAAATTCAAGGGCGTATCGGAAGCACAAATCCGCGACGAACTCAACCTACTTGTACAAAAAGAGAAAGTCATTTGTACAGGTGAAGATAGTTACAGATTAGTCGATTAGGTTGGACTGTTGGTTGGGTTGGATAAATTGCACTTTTTGGGGAATATATGCACTCTTACCCAACACATCCAAAACCAACCTACATACCCAAAAGTATTGACATATCGAAATTACAGCATCCAACACCAATCCAACAATTCACTCTCTTCCCCAACACCAATCCAACTTATAAGTAGTAGATAATCCAACAATAAATATTTGACCTATATCTCCACAATCAAGTCAATTTTAATTAGCAGCAATGGATCAATTAATTGATAAATTAGTTATTTAATTGCAGCATATATATAATAAAATTATTAATTGTGATAAAAAATATCCAATATTAAAATTGAATGACGCGCTTTATACATGACAAATTCGCCAAGGATTATCTGGAAGAATTACTAAAAAATTACGGAGAAGTCAAGCCATCGGAAAAAGTTTCAGGAGAGATTAAAGAAATAGATGTTTTGTTTACTCCTGATAAACAGCAAAACTCTAATTTACAAGTACTGGGTTTGCTAGGAAGATTTGCTGAACATCCTGCAATAATAGAACCATTTCGCAATCCAGCTTCTACCGATGAAATATGCGACTGTATTCTAAAATTATTAGAAGTAAAGGCTCTCGTGCGACGAGAAGTTAAAGCAAATAAAACCAAACTTCAGGACTCAGAAATTCCCAAGTTGTGGGTTCTTACACCTACCGTATCTGAAACTAGATTGTCTAGCTTTAGAACTATTCAAAAAGAAGGTTGGTTATCGGGAGTACATTTTCTGCCAGATGCCTTGCGGACAGCAATTGTGGCGATACACCAACTACCGCAAACACCGGAGACTTTGTGGTTAAGGCTTTTGGGTAGAGGAAGTGTGCAGTCACAAGCCATTGTTGAGTTGCAAGCGTTACCATTAAATCATCCATACCAGAAAGCAACACTCGAATTAGTTTACAACTTGCGCGAAAACTTGAGAGTAAATCAAGAATTAGAAGCAGATGATAGGGAGTTAATTATGCGATTAGAACCACTTTATCAAAGAGACAGAGAACAAGCTATACAGTTCGGAAATAAACAAGGAGAACAACGTCTAGTTCTACGCTTACTCAATCGCCGTATTGGGGAAATTAATGCATCATTAATCGATTGAAAAATTAGATAATCTAGGAGAAGCATTACTAGATTTTTCTAGTGTTGCTGATTTAGAAACTTGGTTAAATCAACAAGAAGGATAAATAATTACTAAACTAACTTGATCACTACATTACTAACTAAATCATTTATAAAATCCTCAGCTTGAAGCCTTGAGATAACTACATTTGAGGGATGAGCAGCCATATTACGGCGATTTAATTTCTCCCGTAATATTTTGTGAAGGTTGCCTGAAATTATTCTGGCAGATTTACAAACCTCAATCACTTCAGATTCCTTCAATTCGCTGAAGTCATCTTTTGTGATTATTGTTGTAACACGAGGCTTTGGAGATTTGATTGAAAGTTGCGTATTGAATGCAACAAGATGCGATTTCATCACATATTTACACAGATGATCAAAAGCTAAATTCCAGGACATAACAATTGCTGCACGAAAAGCACCACAGCGAAAACAGGCGATCGCCTCTTGCAAAAAAACCTGCTCTGCTAAATCAGATACTTTATCTGGTAACTCCGTAAGGAGTTGGTCAACTTGAATAGATGTTTGACGTTGACCATACTCTTGATCCAATTTTTCTCTAACTTGTCGAACTAGATAATAACCTCGCTTATCCTGAACAACTTCTTTAGGCTTTCGCTCCCGTAACTGGGCGAGATAGGGGCTGACATTGGACGGCTTCTCCAGATAAAGCTCTTCATAGCAAGCTCTAATATCGGCTTGCTTAAAACGCTCCTGGTTACGATACAAATGCAAATACCAAGCAAAGAATCGAATTTTCTGAACGTGTGACCAAGCGGCGAAGTCTTCTATATGATTTACAATGTCATGCAATTGCATGGCAACTCAATCTCCTAAAAGTCTACAAATTACTTAATGAGTATTAAATTAAACTTACATAAACTCAGAGATGTGAATTTAAGTTGTGGTTTTCAGCTTCACTGATACCAGCTGTCTGCCATTTTTTCAGCTTCACTGATACCAGCTGGCAGCAGTTTGAACCCACGTTGAACTTTTATTACAGATCCTTTTCCGGCGATATCTTGCAGGCTCCGCTCAACCCGGATTTCTCACAAAGCTTGAAGAAACAGGGGTCAAAAACTGCCAAAATGCATATTGCACAACAATTTCAGCAGTTTGAAGTATGACCCCAAATAAAAATGATTGTATACCAGAACAGTTT
>JAESGB010000126.1_pt1 | contig 43006 bp, 41 predicted proteins | sample 9266211 | NCBI WGS metagenome assembly JAESGB01 (sample SAMN14514844, study PRJNA621659) | algae metagenome | isolation source: Goleter apudmare HA4340-LM2 and co-occurring heterotrophs from cave wall... | place: USA: Maniniholo cave, Kauai, Hawaii | collected 2009-07-28 | reverse complement strand
ATGCACCTAGTCTTGATCACTTTATTATCCATTCCTGGTGTCTCATTACTTCCTTACTTCAGATTTATGTCACAATCCTTTTCTCTTATTTATTGTTCTTGAGAGAATAAAAACTGGGATGCACCCCTAGAGATCAGCCACTCATGGACATCAGAGAGAGTTTTTAAATCTAGAACCAGGTCAACAGAAAATTTCCTAAATTTTAAGGACGAGTCAATTGAATAAAATCAGATCTGATTTCACCATCTAAATTACCAACTTTGTAAGTCACAATAGCTTTTACTGCATCTTTGCCTAAATAACCTGTCTTATTTTTTAAATGAAAGACATGTTCAGCATTTTCTAGGGGACGTAAAACAAGTTCTTGGGGAGAAAAACTGAAGTTTTGTGATTTCCCATCATCTATACTCACAATTTTAATATTCTGAATCGTGATTTTTGAGTCAGACTCTTTCAGATTCACCAGACGAATAAATACAGAAGCAAAACCAATATCCCGATTAGGTTGAGATACTTCTCCAATGGGTGGCGTGTTTTCTTCTCTTGCTAATAGAGTGATTTTGATAACTTTGATATCTGGAGATTCTGTATTTATTTGAGTAACCATATTTGCAGAATAGTTATTTACTAATTTTTTATGAATATCACCAGTAGTCAGAGACAATAAAAATACTGAAGAGAATAAAAAGAAGATTTGCATCTTATACCGTCCTATTTAATTTGTAAAAAACACAAAGTTTATATCCCCGACTTCTGTAAGAAATCGAGGATATTGTATCCATGATCAGGTATGTACTATGCTTACTTAAACTAAACTTTATAACTCCATTGAGCAAAATTAAGTTTCAAGTCATTAATGGATACTTTTAAAAATCCAGGTAAAACCTCACCATTTGACCAACCTCCATCAACTCCCCAAGGATTAAAGAGAGTGAATTGTTGAGCAACAGGATTGTAATCTACAACTACATAAACATGGTTGGGAACAATGCGACTATCTGTAAGTCCAACTGCTTTAGAAGCGATACCTATAAGAGTACCAGCCTGATAAGCATTTACCATAGCATTCCAGTCAAATTCCTGAGAACTACGAGCAGTAACTCCGGTGATATGAGCAATTGCATCTGTTTCCCAACCGCCAGTAATCCCCGCATAGGAATTAGTCCCATCTTGGGCTATCCATCCCGATTCATTTATTTGAGCGTAAGCTTTTTCTGCTAAAGCCACCCATAATTCATTATTTTTGTCATAGTATTTACCCCATGCAGCACCTGCTTGATTGGCATAAATAAACTCGTTAACTGAATCTATTGGTAAGTACATATCTACAGTTACATAATCTGCAACTCCATTGTTATAAAAGCGCACAGTAAATGTATTGTCGCCGTTATCAATGAACATACTCTCAATAGTTTTAGGTGAAGAGATAGCGACTTTAGCTAAAGCTGCAAGAAAATAGCAGTTACCAACAAGGCCTTGGCTAATATCTGCGTAGCTAACACCATCTTTGAACAAAGAACCTGCTGCTAGTTCATAGTTGTAAGCTGTGCTTGGACGATCAACACCTAAAAACCACTTACTAATAAGTGTTTCCATCTGGGTGCTGCTACTACCAGCGTACAAGTTACCTAGGGTTTGTCCTTGATAATAAGCATTAGCAGTTGTACCGAAAACTACTTTGCTTGATAATGCGCTAACATGATCTTCTAGCCTAAAGTAGCTGGCGTTATTTAAGATGGTTTGTAAGTCTTTATACTCGTTACCATCAATTACATCATCATCTTGTGCATTACGAAAGATAGCTATCATATCAGTGCGACTCAACTGTCCATCAGCAACCAAGTCTTGTGTCTTGGTAATCAGTTGTTGATCCAAAAGATTTGTACTTAGCCAATTATTAAGCCAAACTTTGTCTAGAGAATTTTCATAGCCATGATGATTTGATTTTTGTGCTGCAATTGGAATACCAAACTCATCAACTGTTGAATTTGCGGTACTAAATAATTTAGTAGTTTCTACACCAAAACCATCATCAGATGTATTACTATCTTTATCTGAGTTGAGACTCTCAAAACCACTTAATTTATGAGAATCAAATTCTAGATCTTTGATATCGCTAATGTCTGAATTTCTGTGATTATCTCTAAAATCTATATATGAACTTGAATATCTACTAATACTGGAAGAATTAATTTCAGCTAACCCAATTATATCTGGCAAGATGGGACGCTCATCATTGAAATTGAGTGGGTGCTCTGTGAAATTAGAATTCATAAAAACTCCTGTTAAAATTTCTAGCTAGTTGGATTGGGAAAAAATGTAGTTTACGAAAGAATTTCATGGGAAACTTATAGATGCACTGTATATGTTATTTAAAAGTAGCAAAAACTTACAGAATAGATCCCTCTATTCTGTAATCGGAGTCTTTTAGTCACAAGTTTTACTTAGCTATAACTTTGACAGGTAATGGATACTCCGTATATCTCAGGAGTATATCATAAGACAACAATACTGGGGATCAATAAGTAAATTTTTTACAGTCAGGATTGATAAAATTTTCTACAACGGTAGTAATTTCGGGCTTTTAGCACACAAATCTTCCCAAAGTACTTTGAGTAATATTGTGCCCAATGAAACCATCAACTTTTATTACTTTTCTTGGATAAAAAATAAAAGCCCGGAAAATCTGGGCTTTTGTGTAAAAAACTAAGCTGCTTGTTCTGGTTCCGTCGGTGCTGTTGGTAACGTCTGCCCGATTTTCGGCTCAGTTCCTGCAAGCAGACGCTCGATATTGCCACGATGACGCCAAATTACATATAATCCACCCACAACAGCGTACAAAATGCAAGGCAAGGGTTGATGGAAAAGTGTCATAAAAATCGTCACAGCGATCGCACCTGAGATGGAACTCAAAGAGACAATCCTGGATATGGCAATTACAATCGCAAACACACCCAATGTTGCTAAACCCACCTGCCAACTAATTGCCAACAAGGTACCCAAACCAGTAGCAACTGATTTACCACCAGTAAAGCCTAAAAAAATGGACTTACTGTGTCCCATGACTGCGGCTAATCCCGCTAAAGTTAACAACCAAGGCTGCCAGAGATTTACATCTACCGTGGGGGGGATGAAATCTTGGCTAGGGGCGAAGTTGAACAACCCATAAACTAAAGCGATCGCTAATATTCCCTTGCAGCAATCAATTAATAACACAACTGCTCCAGGCCCCTTACCTAATGTTCTCAAAACATTGGTAGCCCCAGTTGAACCAGAACCAACTTCCCGGATATCAATACCCTTTAACTGTTTCACAGCAATATACCCAGTGGGAAAGGAACCCAGTAGGTAAGCTATGACCAAAATTGCTCCACACAAAGTCAACCAAATAGCCATAAAACAATTCAAAATTCAAAAAAAGTCACTAGTCCAGAATCATAGCTCTTGACAAATGACTAATGACAAATTAAAAATCATCATCATAATTTCTCACTGTTTTGGGGTCAGGGGCAAAGGCTAACCACAGAGGAAATTGCAATAATGATAAGCTAATTTGCTCTTCGGAATCATCAATCATAATCAAGGGCAGTTGATTTGCCTTCACCAAGCGATCTGCTTTTTGGGCTAGGGCTTCCGATGCCTCAAATAATACTATGCCTCTATCGGGGCCAAAATCTGGACGACCGATTCCTAGGCAGTCTTGTAAGCCGCGCCGCCATTCACCTAAACGTTCTGGTGTATTAGCTAAAACTAGTGTGCGGACGCGATCGCCATACAGCTTATGTAATATTGAAATCGCCGATGAAGCAATCAAAATATTCTGCAAGCGGCTACCCATTGTCCGCAAAGCACCCCGTCCCCCTTGGCTGAAAAACCAATTGGAGACACGTTCTGCATGGACTGGTTCAAAGGTACGGCGTAATTGCCAAGCCGGGCCATAGTAATCTGGTTGGCTGCGGTATTGGTCAATCAGGCGGCGAATTTGCTTTGTCGTATCCTGAAACTGCTGTTGGGCAAATTGTGGTGTTCCTGACTGGGGTTCAGATTGCTTCACTTCTCTAGCAACAGGTCTTTCCCTTTCTATGGCGGGTGGTACTAGTTGCAATTGTTCTGCTGCTGCTGCCAAATCTTGTAAGCTACCCGTGAGATAGTCTTTAAAGCCCTGTACCCGAATTGCCAAATCTTGAGATGTTCCCGCAAAAGTGGTTCGCATTTCGTTGCGGATACGTTCTTGACGCCGTTCTAGCTGTTCTACAGAAATTTGCAGCGCTTGTTTGCGTTGTTCTAATTGCGCTAAAGACTCTTGCACAAGCCGCCCCAGTGAGATTTGAGTCTCGCCCAGTTGTGTTTGCAGATTTGTGTAGGTTGCTTGTAACTCAGCGATTTCTTTTTTTAAGGCTTCTTTGGTGCTTTGCAACTCTGAGATTTGTTGATCTCCTTGTGCGTATAGTGAATTATCTTTTGATTCTATTTCTGCTCCCAGCGCTGTTGTCGGCTCAATTGTGTAACTAACTGCTTCTAGATTAGCAACAGGTAATGCAACAGTTGCCTCATCTTCTGGTGTATCAACTAAGAGAGTTTGCTCCTCTGTTTCTACCTCTACCTCAACAGATGAGTTTTCTGGTTGTTCAACTTTAGAGTTTGGTTCTTGTATTTGTTCCAACCACTCATCAATTTGTTCTGGAGTTTGAGATTCCTCTGGGTTCATAAACAATAATGTAATTCCTATGACGCGAATAAATAGCTTTCAGAAATATACAATTGACCTGTCCTCGAAGTCCTGATTATTTCATACTCTGTACTCAAGCTTCAACATTTAAACGAGGGCACTAAGTACGTGGACAACGTTGTTCCAAGCAAGCTTTTAAGGTATTGGGGTCAAATAAAATCGGCAAAAAGTGAATGCTTTTGACTTCTTTAAAGTAAAACAGGATCGGAATTCCATGCCAAAAAATCCGCCAGTCTTGCCATTCCTGATAAGGAAAGCGGCGAATTAATTTTTCGCCTCTGTAAAGGTCTAAGTCAGTGGCGGTAAATTGCAATCGTAATGTTACGGTCTGCAACATGAGAAATAAGCCTAGCAAACCAAACACACCCCCTACCCAAGGTTGGGCTAGCAGTAGTGGAATGGAGGCAATTACCAACACGACAGGGATATTGTAACTAGGTTTGAGTTCCACCGTTGATGTGGAGTTAGGCGCAAATAAACTGGTCACAGTTTTAAATCCTGCTTTGTTAGTAGACATCTATCTTATTTTAAGATTTCTGGAGCATTGGGGAGCCAGTTGCGTGGGTGGGTTTCCCGACTTAAGCAAACTGGCGTCATGGGGCATTGATCAAGAGTTATTCTCCCTACTTCCTGCTCCCATTCCCCATTCTCTATAAACCTTGCAATAATGCACTACCAGCACCCTGGAACATTAACCAAGATAGGAAGAAGTTACTAATAAAGATAATTAGCAAGGCTGTGACAACAGCAGTTGTGGTAGATTGACCGACTCCTTTGGCTCCTCCTGTGGTTGTTAAGCCCCAACTACAACCGATGACGGCAATTAAAAGTCCAAAGCAAAATGCTTTGATCATGGCGCTGCAAATATCCCAAATGCCCAGCAGGTTACGGGCTGAATCGAGAAATACTGTATCAGCAAGGTTGTATAAATTTGTGGCGATTACCAATCCTCCCAGCATCCCTGTTACCAAAGACAGAAGGGTTAAAATTGGCAGCATTAAACAGCAAGCCAAGACACGAGGGATGACTAAATAATCAATAGGATCAGTTTTTAGCATTAACATGGCATCAATTTGCTCTGTGACTCGCATGGTGCCGATTTCTGCTGCGAAGGCAGAACCAACTCGCCCCGCTAAAATAACTGCTGTCAGCACGGGTGAAAGTTCCCTCGTCAAGGCTACCGCCAGGACTCCGCCCACGATATTTCCTGCCCCAAAGTTTAAAAACTCTCGTGCTACCTGAATGGTAAATACCGCACCGACAAAAACGGCTGTTAATAAGGCAATAAACAAGGAATCTGGCCCAACTGCTGCCATTTGCTCTCTAGTGTTGCGCCAATGGATTTTGCCTTTGAGTAGATGAACCAGTACTTGTCCACCTAAGAAAATAGCTGCCAGCAATCGCTGACTCCATACTCCTAACCCGGATTTAGATATACTCTCGCTCAATGTTTTGTAGCTAACTCGGTAACTGCCTTAAGAATAGCGAAAGTCGTTGGTTAAGAGTCAGCCCCTGCTCTTAATTCAAAATTACAATGCCCCATGCCCAAAACATTAACTTAATTTAAAGCTGCTCTCAGAAAGTAAAGACTCTTTTAAGCGTATTTTTACGCGTATAAAAATTGATCTTTGGGATTCGATCCTTATATATCAAGGGCTATAAGGATTTTATCCTGGATTGGGGGGCACAATATTTGATGTATCTATTAGTCGATTATTTTAATGAAAACTTAAGATTTTTGACATATTGGTTGTGCTGGGGCGATCGCACGTATTGTAGAAAATGACATGCAGCTTTCCAGCTATTGTCCACTTTATTCACGGAGCTTGCGTTAAATGACCCCTTTTACCAACTTTCTCCGGTCTCTACTGCTCACGGTGATTTTCAGTTTCCTTGCGCCTTTGCTTCTTGTTGGCGGTTTCTTGATCCTTGCTTCTGTTGTCGGTCACGTTCCAGGTTTACAAGATGTAACTGAGGCGATCGCTGCTCGGATTATGCATTTTCTTGCCACTTTCGGCAGTGGTACTCCCTTACGAGGCATATTAGTGATTTGTTTAACGTGCAGCTTTGTTGGAGCACTATTTGATATTTATGCTTATTATCGGTGTCAAATCTTACGAATTGATTCATGAGTAGTTAAGACTGAGTCGTCGGTTATTCATCGTCCACTAAAATGCCCTCAGACTGTGTCAGTATTGACTCCCCAGATTATTAATTATCATTAACCAACTAAATTATCAAACAAGAAGTAAGAAATAGTGTTTGTTTTGTACACACTATAAAATTACGCTGTGGGACAGTTCACCTGTGCATAACAAGTGCAGCAGTTTACGCTCGTTACTACCAATCTGCTGTGAAACGAGCATAGCAAACAAACATCTATGCAAAACATAAAATTTTCATTAAATTTTTCTGGAATACAATGCCTAATCAGTTTTTCAACAGAGCAAAGCAGTCCGTCTGAGCACTGGGCATCTTAATATTGAGTTATTACTGGGTTGTTGACTGCTTATGATTTGGCCTTTTAAATCGAAGTTTTCTAAACAAATTGCTCGGATTGAAATCACTGGTGCGATCGCCAGTGCTACCCGCAAACGTGTATTAGAAGCACTGAAAACAGTAGAAGAAAAAAAATTCCCCGCCTTACTGCTACGTATCGATAGTCCTGGCGGTACAGTAGGGGATTCTCAAGAAATTTACAGCGCCTTGAAACGCTTGCGCGACAAGATGAAAATTGTTGCTAGCTTTGGTAATATTTCAGCCTCTGGTGGTGTCTACATTGGCATGGGAGCAGAACATATCATCGCTAATCCTGGTACAATTACGGGCAGCATTGGTGTAATTCTGCGTGGTAATAACTTAGAACGGTTGCTAGAAAAAATCGGTGTTTCCTTCAAAGTTATTAAGTCTGGCCCTTACAAAGACATTTTGGCATTCGACCGAGAACTCACATTACCCGAAGAAAGCATCCTGCAAGAATTGATTGACACAAGTTATCAGCAGTTTGTGCAAACAGTAGCAGAGGCACGCTCTTTGGGGGTAGAAACCGTAAAAAGTTTTGCTGATGGTCGGATTTTTACTGGACAGCAAGCTCTAGAGTTAGGAGTTGTAGACCGCTTAGGAACAGAGGAAGATGCGCGTCGCTGGACAGCAGAACTCGTCGGTCTTGATCCTGAAAAAACAACATGCTACACCCTAGAAGAGCGTAAACCCCTATTGAGTCGCTTTTTACCAGGAAGTCGCCAATTTTCTTCTGGAATTGGGGCTGGTATTGATTGGTTGGAATTTGAAATGTCTACCAGTGGTCTACCCTTGTGGTTATACCGACCATAAATAAATAGTTATTTAGTCCTTTGTCATTTGTCTCATGACAACTGACAACTGACAATTAAAAACTAGCAAACTAAGGAGGATTTGGGCGTGGAGTGGAAAACGCGAGCTATTCGTGGAGCAACAACAGTTTCAGAAAATACCACCGAAGCTATTCGAGAAGCTGTCACAGAACTGTTAGATGAATTGGAAAGGCGAAATCAACTCCAGCCAGAGGATATAGTGAGTGTACATTTCTCAGTTACACGTGACTTGGATGCTATTTTTCCAGCAGCGATCGCTAGACCGCGTCGTGGCTGGGATAATGTTGCCATGCTAGATCTGCAACAAATGCACGTTGAAGGTAGTTTAGAGCGTTGCATTCGGTTTTTAATCCAAGTCCACCTACCCACCTCTGTGCCCGTTTATCATGTTTACTTACGCCAAGCGCAAAAGTTGCGTCCTGACTGGAGTGTCTCCCAGCCATTCTCAACATCACAGCCAGCAGTAGAGTCAAAAGTTTCTAGTAAGTAGGTCGGTGCTAATAAAGCTCACTAGACATTTAGTTAAGGGAATATCAATACCTCTGACTTCGTGCTATTGACTCCTGATTTCTTTCTAGAACAAAACCAGCTTGTTCAATAGCTCTTTGCCCTTGCTCAGTTTCTAAAAGTCTGGTATATGCTTCTCCAACTTGCTGCTCTCGACCCTGATTCTGCTTAATAATCACATACAATTTAGTAGTAATTGGATAAGTACCGTTCTTAATAGCTTCTGTGTTCAGCTGATTACGCTTTTGCGGACACTGGTCTGGTGGTACTAACGGTTCACGATAAGGGGGGATTAACTGACTAGAAGTCAGTCCCAAGGGTAGAGGCTTAACCAAACATTGATGCACTATTCCCCGCGCAGACGCATAATATAGACCGCCAGGGGTTTGGCTAACACGCCGCAGTGCTTCTGTAGTGGAATAGACATACTGCACACTATCACCAAGAGCTTGTTTGTCTAGAACTCGCTTACCAGAAAGTAATACCATACCTGCATTTTCTGGCGGTGGGGAGAAGGGGGTAATAGTCAGGTCTGGCCCACCCAGCTGCTGCCAATTAGTAATTTTTCCCTTATAGATTTGTTGCAACTGATCTATTGTTAACCCAGACACTTGAAGAGAAGGGTTGACTACCACTGCTATCCCATCAATGCCTACCTGATGTTGCTTAAGTGTGAAGCCTCGCTGTCTAGCTAGATTATGTTCTTCCTGTGTAAGAGGACGGGAAGAATTTGTAAAGTCCAATTGACCTGCTAATAACATGCGAATACCTGAGCCAGAACCAGGGCTACCCTGAGAAGGGTTAACATAGCGTAATTGTAGCTCTGGGCGCATCACCTGAATTTGAGAATCTACGAATTGCCTAATTGGTGCCCAGGCAGTACTTCCACCGTATTTGAATGAGCCAATAGGAACATCGGTGACAGTCTGAAAATTAGAAGCTGCTACAGCAGAAGCTTTGTTAGCTTCTGGATTAGACGAAGACAAAGCATCAGGCTCCACCTGGAGGCGTGGTCTCAACCATAACCAAAGCCCACCAATAATTGCAACTGTAACTAGTTCTCCAATTACCAGACCTCTGATAATCTGTACCGCATCTTGGCTGAGTGAGGCGCTTTTTCTGCTATCATCGGTCATAATGTTCTTCCCATGATGAAGTTTAAAAGTTTTTCAAGACATCCAGGGATTTACCGCTAGCTTGTTTCATTAAAAACTATACATTAATCTTAGTTGTAGTTAATTTAAATAGTTACTCTTGAATTAAGAGTATTCAATGCAGCCGTTAGGGACAACGTAACATGTTAAACAGCAAGTTACTAGGCGAACGTTACCAGGTTGTTCAAGTATTAAGTCAAGGTGCGTTTTGTCAAACCTACATGGTTAAAGATACACACCTCCTTCATAGTCCCAACCGCATTGTCAAACATTTCTTACCCAGCAACAGATATTCCATCCCAGTTGAAATTCGCAGGCGTTTGTTCAAGAGAGAAGTAGAAGCTCTCAATAAGCTGAGGTATTATGACTTAGTTCCCCATCTTTTAGCTCATTTTGAAGATAATCTAGAGTTCTACTTGGTGCAAGAGTTTATTGAAGGGCATACTCTCAGTGCAGAACTATTCCCTGGTCACTGCTGGTCTGAGAGCAAAGTTTTTCAGCTACTACAAGAAGTTTTGGGCATTTTGAACTATGTTCACAGTTACGGGCTGATTCATCGAGATGTAAAGCCGAGCAACATTATTCGCCGCAAGCAGGATAATCGGTTAGTTCTGATTGATTTTGGTGCTGTTAAACCTATTTGGGATCAATTAGTCGTAGATCAGACAAAGACTTCTATCTTTATTCCCATTGAACAACATACCACTATTGCCATTGGAACACCTGGCTACATGCCTAGTGAGCAACAGCGAGGTAGACCACGTCCTAATAGTGACATCTATGCTCTAGGGATGATTGGCATCCAAGCACTCACAGGAGTACATCCAACAAAATTACCAGAAGATGTCAATACAGGCGAGATTATTTGGCAAGATTTCGCACAAGTTAGTACTGAGATGGCTGCAATACTCAACAGAATGGTGCAATACCATTTTCAAGCTAGATATAAATCAGCGAAAACAGCACTAGACGCACTCCTAGTTTTAAGTAATCTCTACACACCAGAACAAGAGTCAGATTTTACTCCATCACTAGTAAACACTAAATTTGAGCCTCACGAGTTTTCACCAAGTTATGAGACTAACTCACAGCCAATAGTTGGTGATTGCGTAAACGATACTACACTACCGGAAAGGCCTAGTTCACCCAGCAATCTTTGCCCAACTATAGAGGAAACGGTAAGCGTTGCCTTGGGGTATCAAATCTCTCCATCCGCACAAGCAAATCATCAAGCTTTGAGGGAAGATGCATCAGCATTACTCTTAGATAGCGAGACAAATAATACTACTATTTCTATTTCTCCTCGTAAATTTGCTTTAGTGGTTGGTTTAGTAGTAGGCGTGTTTTCTGGTCTAGTTTTGATGCTGGTCAGCTATTGGTCTTTGCAGATAGTTACTCCCACTCCTCAAGTTGAAAATTGGCAACTTCAAATACCAAAGGAATCTGATTAAAGTTTGATATTACAAATTACTCGAATCTTGGAGACTACCACAATGCTTACAGTGTGCTAAATGCTTGTAAGTCAAATTGTGGCAATTTTGACACTCAATGTATTGATAATAACCACAGTGAGGACAATAGGCATCATTCTGCCGAATTTTTTTGGCACAGTTGACACAACGTGATTCTTGAACTCTGCTAACAGCTTGAAGTTTAGGGTTAAGGACAATTTTTTGAAAGAACTTGATGACACCAAAACCAATCAACGGAATCAGCAAGATATAAATATAGCTGATGAGGAAAATTAATCTACCAAAAATGGCACTGATAGCATCAAATATAAATTGGAATATGACACCAAATTGCAGAAATTCAAAGATTTTTAGGATGAGCGGGATAAAAAATATAATTAACAAATGCCAGCTAATTAGAGAGATAAGTCCGTATTCTCTACGCTGAGAAAATTGATGGACTAATAAGGTAACGAAAATTAGTGGTAACAGAAAAAGTGACTGAAAACCTAGTTGAATACTGGGATACCAAAAGGATGCCTGGTTATAACTTTCCTCCAATGTTCTAAATTCATTATCTTTCCGAATAAAAGCTAGAAAAGTAAGACTTTCTGGTTTATTTAGCAGTTCATTTTTCAGCAGAGAAATTTCCTTTCCTAACTGTGAAATGTTCCGATTATTTTGGTCTAAATTCTGTTTGGCTTTTTCAGCGCCAACTTGATTAATTGATTGTCCACGAGGTTGTCCAGCAATTTTTTCTAAGAGTGTAGAGTCATACTGAGCGCGGATCTGACTATTAGCTTGTTGCAGCTTACTGATTTGTATTTGTTTCTGATCAATGGCTTTAATAGCTTGTTGATTTTTTGCATTGTTAATTTGGTCTTTGTATATTGCATACTGCAAACAAGTGGGAGAAACTTTACCCAGATGATCTACTTCGGTCTGTTGATATATTTCTTTATAACTGGGTAGATTGTTAATGTTATTTGACAATGGCAACCTGATAAACTCGTAATCTTTATCTTTAGTAGCTTGTTTCTGGTAATTTTGCCATTCAAAATAACATGGATAAGCTTGTGCAGGGCTGAGATGCCATCTACTAATATCATCCAGTCCTGTAAAAACATTGATTAGGATAAAAATATCAATCAAAACAATTACAATCAAACTAACCTGGTTCAGAGGTTCGTTGTTGATTTTCCTTGATTTATTAAAAAATTGCTTTAAAGTCCGGCGTATTCTAGCAAACATATTCTTTTACAGATAGTCTGCGGTTAACTTTAGCAGACTTTAGGATGCATGGCTATAGTTGCTTTTTTCATTTGGTGATTGACTAGGATTTTCTTGAACACTATCTTTGTGAATTAAAAACGCGACAATCCCGGCTACAACTAAGTTAGTAATTAGCAGCGCAATGGCACTCCATATCCAAATTTTCATCTTGGAATTATTTGCGGTTTCAGGGGGTTTAGGTTCTCTTTCCATAGCCATTTCTACGGCAAGCTGTTTGTTTTATGACTAATTTAAAGATACAGTTTTATGTGACTAAGGATTATTAAAGAGTCTGAGCAGAAGCAAGCTCTGCTCATAACTTGACGAAATGAATTTTGAATTGCTTACTGTTTTTCGGTGGCTTTGTGGGAATGAAATCTAATCCCTAAGAAAATATCGTAAACAAACTCAAAAAAGTCTTTTTTCTGTAATATTCCTGAAGTCTGATAACATCCCTTTTCATCCAAAAGTGGCTTCATAGCGTAGTATGCAGGTTGGTAGTTGTACCAAGGAATAGAAGGCCACAAGTGATGAATGAGGTGATAATTCTGCCCCAAAATCAGGATATTCAGAATTGGGTTAGGGTAAACACGAGCATTTTTCCAGCGATCGCGTTCTGCAAAGGGACGATGTGGTAGATAATCAAAAAATAATCCCAGTGCTATGCCCACTATAAATGCTGGTATAAACCAAAAATTCAGGATGTAGCCCAAAAAGCCGTACTGAACCGAAATATAAACAATTACACCAACAATCACGCGGCTAATGAACCATTCCAACAGTTCATAATTACGCCACAAGCGCCGTTGAAAGAAAAACACCTCATGGTATAGAAACCGTACCGCAATCAGCCACAACGGCCCGCCAGTCGAGACATAATGATCTGGGTCATCTTGGGGATGATTGACATGGCCATGATGCTGCAAATGCACTCGCGTAAATACTGGAAAGGCAAAGGCTAAGATCAGTGCGCTACCATGACCCAACAAAGCGTTAATCATGCGGTTACGATGAGCAGACTGGTGACAAGCATCGTGAATTACTGTCCCAGCACAATGCAAGGAAAGAGTATTAATGCTGAAGCATAGCCAGTCGGGCCATTCCCACAACCAGTAACCAAAGTTCGATAACACTAGCATGACCACGACCGTTAAGAACAGGAGTAGCGTGGGGTTGAAATCACCAGGAGGCGCTAAAAGTTCTTTGGGCGGGATTGTCAGTGGCTTGGGTGCCTCCGACGTGAGCATTCTGGACTCCTTATTTATGAATCATTACGAATATACGATAAAGATTAGTGAAGAATAAAGTTTTGTAAATTATTGTATAGCAAGAATTATGGGCAGCTTTGCTGAAGAGCAGAGGAATAGCGCTATGATTCCAGACGAGACTCATAACAATTCAAAATTCAAAATTAAGAAATCCGGATTTTACAAGGACTTCAGGGTTTGGATATGTTTGGTGAATTTTGGTGGATTGATATTAAGTCTTGAACTAATAAATGGGGCGTTAAAGAAGATTAAAGATTTGATTGTAAAACCTCTGCCCTAGGCAGGATGGAGCCAAGATTAGTGTACGATAACTACTCTATCCAACTCCTCCACTCCCTGAGTGCGATCGCAGTGACTGAAAAGAAATGCCCCTTAACTTACGATGATTCCCAGATAGCTCCCTAGATTCAGCCCCTATGCAATTAAGAGACTCTATACGCCGGACAAAAATTGTTGCTACGATTGGTCCTGCAACCAGTAGCCCAGAAATGCTCAAAGCCATCATTGAGGCGGGTGCAACGACGCTGCGGCTAAACTTCTCCCACGGCTCTCATGCTGACCATCAGCGCAATATTCGGTTAATTCGGCAAACCGCCTTTGAACTCAATCAGCCAGTGGCAATTCTCCAAGACTTACAAGGGCCTAAAATCCGTCTAGGGCGGTTTGAGAACGGGTCTATAGTTGTGGCAAAAGGCGATCGCTTCACCTTGACAAATCGCCCAGTTATCGGTACACAAGAAATCAGCTGCATCACCTATGAGTATTTAGCGGAAGAAGTCCCCGTAGGTGCAAAAATTCTCCTCGATGACGGACGAGTAGAAATGGTAGTCGAGGATATTAACCGCGATAAAGGGGATTTACATTGTCGCGTCACAGTACCCGGTAAACTTTCTAACAACAAAGGTGTAAACTTTCCCGGAGTTTACCTCTCAATTAAAGCCATGACTGACAAAGACCGTGAGGATCTGATGTTCGGTCTAGATCAGGGTGTGGATTGGGTAGCACTTTCTTTTGTTCGCAACCCCCAAGATATCATTGAAATTAAAGAGCTAATTTCTAGTACTGGTAAAAATGTGCCAGTAGTTGCCAAAATTGAAAAGCATGAAGCTATTGAACAAATGGAAGCGGTTCTGGCTTTGTGTGATGGTGTCATGGTCGCCAGAGGTGACTTAGGGGTGGAATTACCAGCCGAAGATGTCCCCATACTGCAAAAGCGGTTGATTGCTACAGCCAATCGCTTGGGGATTCCCATCATCACCGCCACCCAAATGTTAGACAGTATGGTGAGCAATCCCCGTCCTACTCGTGCAGAAGTGTCGGATGTAGCTAATGCCATTCTTGATGGTACGGATGCAGTGATGCTCTCCAATGAAACTGCTGTTGGTAGCTACCCGGTGGAAGCAGTGGCGACGATGGCGCGGATTGCTGAACGCATTGAACAGGAGGAGGCGAAAAACTCCCCCAGTGCTCAGTTGAGAGATACCAGACGTTCCATTCCCAACGCGATTAGCCAAGCTGTGGGGCAAATTGCCGAACAGCTAGGTGCTGCGGCAATTATGACTTTAACCCAAACCGGGGCAACAGCCCGCAATGTGTCCAAGTTCCGTCCCCGGACACCGATTTTGGCAATTACACCCCATGTGAATGTGGCGCGACAATTGCAGATGGTCTGGGGAGTGAAACCACTGCTGGTACTAGGACTACCTTCCACTGGTCAAACGTTTCAAGCAGCGATTAATGTCGCTCAAGAAAATGAGCTACTAACCGAGGGAGACTTGGTTGTGATGACTGCTGGTACACTCCAAGGCGTCTCTGGCTCCACAGATTTAATTAAAGTGGAAGTGGTGACAGCTGTTCTTGGTCAAGGCATAGGCTTGGGTCAGGGTTCCGTCAGTGGTCGCGCTAGGGTAGCTTACACTGGTATGGATGCATCTAACTTCAATCCTGGAGATATTTTGGTTGCTCCCCGCACCACTGCTGATTTTGTAGAAGCGATTCGCAAAGCGGCGGGGATTATTACAGAAGAAGAAAGTCTTACCAGTCATGCAGCCGTGATTGGTTTGCGTTTGGGTGTACCTGTGATTGTGGGTGTCAAGAAGGCCACCCAGGTAATCCGGGATGGGGCGATTCTGACTTTGGATATGCAACGGGGTTTGGTTTACTCTGGCGCAGTCGGAACACCCTAACCCCTAGGGGGAATTCAAAATTCGTAATTCGTAATACTCACCTAGGCGTGAGAAGCAAGCTAGTTTCAAACACTCCCAATGGGTGGTTTGTTTAAGCTACGCTGCACTAGATAATTATCATGTGTAAAGACTGAAGGATGAAGCATTTTGTTCATCCTTTAGCTTTTACAGGTCATCTTTCACGATTCTGGAGATATTAACTCCAGTGTGGAAATGAGTCCATATATAGAAACTTGTTGTTTAAAAGTGAGATGCTCCCCAATTATTTATATGAAAACTACTAAATTTACGGCAGAAAAATTAGAGATTGCAGGAATTACAGAAGCAACAATACTGCGTTACTTTGAAACTCTCAACGCTGGAGACTGGGGCGCAACTGCTGTCTTGTTTGCTGAGGATGGTGTAATGCATCCGCCATTTGCATCTGGTATTGTGGGAACAGATGCGATCGCTGCCTATCTACAACAAGAAGCTCAAGATATTAAAGCCTATCCCCACCAGGGAATTACTGGGACTTCAGCAACAGGCGAAATCCAAATCCAGGTTACAGGTAAAGCCCAAACTTCTTGGTGTAGTGTGAATATGTTGTGGCTGTTTATCCTCAATCAACAACGGCAAATTTTGTATACAAAAATTAAGCTTTTAGCCTCTCCCCAAGAGCTACTAGCTTTACGCAGTGATTAATTTTGAGATTTTAGGTGCGTTAGGACTAATATGTCATAACGCAACCTTGTATTTGAATGAATAGAAAATTAATGTAGCCAAGGACGACTAACTTTTTCCAAATCGCTAACCTCATCATCAGTTAATCGCCAGCCTAACGCACCAGCGTTTTGTTGTACCTGTGCGGCTGTCTTCGCCCCAGCGATGGGGATGACGTTTCCTTGAGCAATCAACCAGTTGAGTGCAATTTGAGCAGGAGTGCGATCGCGCTTTTCTCCTATTTCACGTAGTAAAGATAATAATGGGGCAATTTTTTTCAAGCCATCTTTACCAAATCTGGGGTCAATCCTCCTCGCACCGCTAGGAACTTCCCCACTCTCCACTGTGTATTTTCCTGTGAGTAATCCCTGTGCCAAAGGACTATAGGCTAAGATTGTCACACCTAATTCCTTAGCAGTTTCTAAAACACCGTTGCTTTCAATTTGTCGCGTTAGCAAAGAGTAGGGTACTTGGTTCACAGCCAGAGGTATACCCCTCGCTGTTAATATTTGATGCACCTCGCGCATTTGTTTGGCTGAGTAATTACTGATACCCACCGCGCCGATTCTACCTCGTTGCACCTCATCAGCTAAGGTATTAATTATCGCTTCTTGACTTAAAAAGAACGTGAACGGCCAGTGTATTTGATACAATTCCACCCGCTCTAGTTGTAAGCGTTTGAGGCTGTCTGTTAAAGCATCAGACACAGACTGAGTTGTAAATCGCCAAGGCCAATTCCAAAACTTAGTAGCAACTTGTACCTGTTTTTGGGTTTGTTGTAAAAATTCCCCTAGAATTTGCTCACTTTTTCCTAAACCGTAAACTTCCGCCGTGTCAAAGAAAGTCACGCCAGCCTCTAAGGCTGAGGTAAAAGCTTGTTGCAACTGTTCTTGACCGTAGCCATTGCCATAATTCCAAAACAACTTATCACCCCAAGCCCAAGTGCCAATGCAAAGGGGTGTGACAACAGGCCCGTTTTGCCCCAATGTGATGGTTTCCACGTTTATAAGACTGGTTTAATTTACAGTTCTTTACTTTAACAGCAAATAGTCTTCATTAACTGAAGCAGCATAAAGAATTGGTATTATCCAAAAGATACCAAAGACTTTGGAAGTTGGGTTACGCTACGCTCCACCCAACCTCGTATCTTAAGAGAAGTAGCGATCGCTCATACAGGACGTGGACTGGTGATCGCAGTATCCTAAAATTTTGGAACTATTGTGAGCGATCGCAGAAGCTTGCATCATCTTGTACGAGATCACGGTGTCCACAATTTCAGACTCTTGAACCAACCCAAATCTCTGTAATCCAATGTCCAAACACTAGCGCCATAAAGTTGAGCTACTGCTACAACAGAGGCATCCTCTAAACTTCCTTGCCAGTCTGGTATTTGGTTAACCATGCTGTAAATCTCCAGAAACATTTCCATGTTCACTGGTACAATCACCGTGTTCTCACTAATGACACCTAATGCAGTCATTGCAACACGGCTAGATTGTTCTCGCAGTACAAACTTGTAAACTTCAAACAGCACTGGTAGAGGGGTAAGAACCTCACCAAACAATGCTGGTAACTTACTAAACCCGGCTTTGCATTCCTGGTGGTAGTTATCTTTGATGGAAACCAGAGCAATTAGGGGGCCTGCATCCAAAACGAGACGTTTCATCCTTGTATCAAATAGTCTTCATTTACTGAAGCATCTGTAGGAGCATTTTCCACGATTCCGGCCAGAGATAGCAGCCTGGAACCATTTTTGGGGCGTAATTTTTCTGCCAGTGCTGCTTGTACAACACTTGATGGGTTTTGCTCTGGGTGATCTTTTAAGTATTCGTTCAGTTGTGCCCACAACTCATCAGGAATATAGAGTGTGCGTTTCATTTTATTAGCCTTTAGAGGTACAACACTAGTTGTACCTCTAATTATACTTGCTGGAAGGCGATCGCTTATCCAGTAGCAGAGAACAGTGGACGGTAATTTCTATTGTGATGTGCACAGTAAGATCAGATTTGAAGGTTTAAACAAAAGGCGATCGCTCATGACTACCGAAAATAACCCAGCAGCGATATTGCAACCTACAGCCGTTGTGGATTGGGAACCCCCCATGCCACCTACAGATTTAATATTTGATGATGGTGAACCCTTGGAATCAAACCGCCACCGTATTGCTATGAATACCCTAATTCGGTCATTGCAGCAAACATGGGCTGACCGCAATGATTATTTTACCGGGGGCAATATGTTTATTTACTACAGCAGTGCCCAAGTTCGTAACCGTGATTTCCGGGGGCCGGATTTTTTTGCAGTCTTGAATGTTGACGGCAGCAAATCGAGACAAGGTTGGGTAGTGTGGGAGGAAGACGGTCGTTATCCGGACGTGATTGTAGAATTAATGTCCCCTTCTACAGCAACCATAGACCAAGGCATTAAAAAAAATCTTTACGAACAAATTTTTCACACTTCAGATTATTTTGTTTATGACCCCTTTGACCAGAATTCTCTGCGAGGATGGCATTTAGATGATAATCAACAATACCAACCTTTGATACCAAATGAGCGCAATTGGCTATGGTGCAGACGTTTAAATTTGTGGTTGGGGACTTGGGAAGGAACTATAGACAGAGAAACAGCGATCTGGTTGCGCTTTTATGATGCATCTGGCAATTTAGCTTTATTACCAGAAGAAGAAGCTAAAGCATGGGAAGAAGAAGCTAAAGCACGGGAAGAAGCAGCTAAAGCACGGGAAGAAGCAGCTAAAGCACTAACCGAACGTTTAGCGGCTAAATTGAGAGAATTGGGTGAAAATCCAGATTTGTTGTGAATAAAAAACTCCAGGCACTTTGATGGAGTTTCCCATAGCTTTCAATAGATCTTCTAGAACATTCAGGGATAGAAAATCTCTACTGCCAAACCCTAAAATGGCTGCCGTCAAATTATGGTTTTTTGGAATATGGAACAGTTTATCTTTAATTAAAGAGAGACTATATTCAATAAACCATACGGAAAAGTAGCTATGGCAAGCGGTGATGCACTTGATTCTCCAACAAACTCCGTGGCACAGCCAAGGATTAACCTCCTGACCATGTTCCGGCTGGGTTTATTTCAAATGGGATTAGGCATCATGTCGCTGCTCACCTTGGGTGTGCTGAATCGCGTGATGATTGATGAGTTAAAGGTTTTGCCTTTAATCACGGCTGTTGCTATTGCGATGCATCAGTTTGTGAGTCCTACACGGATCTGGTTTGGGCAGATGTCAGATGCCAAGCCGTTTTTGGGTTATCATCGCACCAGCTATGTGTGGATTGGGGCTGTATTGTTTACAGTGATATCCTTTGTGGCTTTGCAAGTGGTTTGGCAATTAGGTAGCAGTTTGCAAACTACTGGCTGGAGTCCCCAAACCTACGGCTGGGCAGGAGTTTTGGCGTTAGTTTTTGCAGTGTACGGTTTAGCTTTGGGTTTGAGTGCTACACCTTTTACAGCACTGTTGGTAGATGTGACTGATGAAGATAACCGCTCTAAATTGATTGGGATTGTCTGGTCAATGCTGATGATTGGGATTGTCATCGGTGCAATAGTTAGCTCTCGGTTGCTAGAAAGACCAGAAATTTGCGGGGCGAATATTTTGGCTTACAACCCGGCTCAAGTTAACAAAGTGGTTGATATAGCCAAGCTGCAAACCACGATTAATCCCGTTTTTATCATTATGCCTGCGATCGTCTTGGGGTTATCGGTGCTGGCAACTTTCGGCGTGGAAAAGAAGTATTCACGCTACGGTTCCCGTTCTACTGTAGTGGAGAGAGAAGACCAAATTACCTTGGGTAGGGCTTTGCGGGTACTCACGGCTAATCGTCAAACAGGGGTGTTTTTTGGTTTCTTATTGGTGTTGACAATTAGCATTTTTATGCAAGATGCCATCTTAGAACCCTATGGTGGAGAGGTGTTTGGGTTGTGTATTTCTCAGACTACGAGATTAAATATTCCGTTTGGAATTGGGACTTTAATCGGCATTAGTTCTACTGGTTTCTTGCTCTTACCCCGCCTCGGCAAGAAACAGACTACGAAAATGGGATGTATTGCGGCATCTGTGAGTTTTGGTTTAATCATTATGTCAGGATTTAGCGGTAATCCTAGTTTACTTATGGGTAGCTTGCTGTGTTTTGGGTTGTCATCGGGAGTAATCACGGCTGGTGCTACCAGTTTGATGTTGGATTTAACGGCGGCGGAAACGGCGGGGACGTTTATTGGTGCTTGGGGACTATCTCAGGCAATGGCTAGGGGACTAGCTACAATCTTGGGTGGTGCTGTGTTAAATGTAGGCAAGATAATTTTTACATCACCAGTAATTGCATACGGCTTGGTGTTTGCGGTACAAGCAATTGGGATGTTAGTGGCTGTTTGGCTACTACAACGGGTAAATGTCAAGGAATTTCAGAGTAATGCCAAAACAGCGATCGCATCTATTCTTGAGAGAGAGCTGGATTAAAGGCAACATAACTCCCCTGCCAATAAGCTCTTTGTCTATAACTTTGGGAATCTTTGCGCGAGAATTAATACATGAATGATTTTTGGACAACAGTTCTCGACTTTGCCCAAACCACCACTACCAGAGTGGGCAAGCAACTGATGCAGGATTTTGGGCAAGTGCAGGCTTTGCACAAAGCTGATGGCACTTTGGTGACGAAAGCCGATAAATGGGCAGATCAGGAAATTCGGGATGCGATCGCTTCTACGTTTTCTGGTTATGGCATCTTAACGGAAGAAAGCGATCAGGTGTTTCCGGGTACGGAATGGTGTTGGGTAATCGACCCCTTGGATGGCACAACCAACTTTACCAGGGGCATTCCTATTTGGTCGATTTCGCTGGGTTTACTGTATCAAGGTACTCCCATTTTTGGTTATGTTTACGCGCCACCACTCAACCAAGCCTTTCACGGATTTTGGCCTGGGACATCGGGGCTATCAACTCCCACGGGAGCATTTCTCAATCATCACCCCATCCACACGAGTTTAGACTCTCCTAGCAATAATCACTTTTTTAACCTCTGCTCTCGCAGCTTGCCAGTGGCACAGCCAGACTTTCCCTGTAAAATTCGCATGTTGGGCGTTGCTAGCTATAACTTCTTGACGGTGGCGACTGGTGCCACGTTGGGAGGTGTGGAAGCGACACCAAAAGTTTGGGACTTGGCAGGTGCTTGGGTAATTGTCCAAGCGGCTGGCGGTACATGGAAATCGCTGAAATCAGAGCCGTTTCCTTTGTTACCAGGAGCAGATTATGGCGATCACTCTTTCCCTACCCTGGTTGTCAGTCGTCCAGACTTGGTTCCGATGTTTACCCCTTTTCTGGAAAGTATAAAAATTTAAAGCATCAAAATGTAGTTAGTATGAGTCGCCTGTGAAATTTTTGATATTTTACAGGCGATTTTTGCGATCTCACAGGAAATCACAATTTTTGACGCGTATATAAATCGATACTGTATGAATTAAAGCTGATAGCTATTTTATAGCAGTATAATTGCTAGTCTACAATCTGTTAGGGTCGTCCTCATAATTGGACATCGAGTATAAAAAAGTTATGTTGTCTAATATAGATTTGGTGCGTGAGTTCGTTAGGTGTTCTATCCGGAAACAAGATGTTTTGTTGGCTAACCCGGCTTTACAGGCTGAAACAGTCTATAAAAGTAACCAAATTACCGCAAAAACCGAGGGCGTAATTGCCACTTTCCCATTGACGAATACAGCCCCAGAATTTTCCATTAAAGCAACTTCATCCCATTGGGATGTGATGAATGAAGCATTAGCCAATTACAGCTATATGCTGACAGGAGAAATAGACAGTCGCGGTTACTATCAGTATCAATATTGCCAACTACCTCAAGGCTATCAGATGCACTGTACTAAATCAGTTTTCTTGTGGCGAGCATGGTGGAAATATCGTAAATATGCTTTAAAAATAGGAATTCCCTTGGAACTGCTGATCAGGAGGCGAAATTCATGGTATCCCATTAAAGATTTAATTATTAGCGACGGACTTCTTTACATTAAAACTTTAGGAACTGAAATAGCTGTTCACTCAGATGATTTAGTAATTTGGTTAAACAAAATTGATTTAAGCAATCAAAATTCCCTATTACTACAATCTTAAGCGCATCTTAATTCACTTATACTTTTTCAGTATATACAGCCTTTCTTAATGAGTTGCCCAATACCCTCCAAGATAACAATGAAAGGACTCTGGCTTGAAAACAATCAATTACAACTACGTACAGATATTCCTATCCCCGAACCATTACAGGGAGAAGTTCTGGTGCGTGTCTTGCGTGCAGGTATTTGTAACACTGATTTGGAACTGATCAGAGGCTACTATCCCTACACTGGCATTTTAGGACATGAATTTGTTGGTGTTGTGGAACAAGGGCCAGAACACCTAATTAATCAAAGGGTAGTAGGAGAAATTAACGCCGCTTGTGGATATTGTCGGTTCTGTCGCCGTGGACAACCAACTCATTGTGAAAACCGCACTGTGCTTGGCATTGTTAACCGCCACGGTGCTTTTGCTGAATATCTTTGCTTACCAATCCAGAATTTACATCCCGTACCTGAGCACGTGCCAACAGATGTAGCAACTTTTACAGAACCCTTAGCAGCAGCCCTAGAAATTCAGCAACAAGTAGCACTAAGTGCAGATGACAGGGTACTAGTGGTGGGCGATGGTAAACTAGGGCAATTGGTAGCGCAGACACTAGCTGTAACTGGCTGCGAACTCTTAGTAGTGGGGCGTCATCGAGAGAAACTCGCTAACTTAGCAGCAAGGGATATTAAAACTGGTTTAGCTGAGGCTGTCACAGATGGATATTTCGATATCTCAGTCGAGTGTACTGGTAATCCAGAAGGATTTGCGATCGCCCGTCGTGCCCTCCGCCCTCGTGGTACTTTAGTGTTGAAAAGTACCTATGCTGGACACCTCAGCTTAGATGCTTCTTCTTTGGTAGTAGATGAAATTACACTTATTGGTTCTCGGTGTGGGCCGTTTCCAGCTGCACTTGAGTTATTAGCCACAGAAAAAGTTGACGTTAAACCCCTGATTCATGCCAGTTATCCTCTAAATGAAGGGTTAGCAGCTTTTGAGTTAGCTCAGAGTCGTGGTGTTTTGAAGGTATTGCTGGAGATTGGTCAGTAAGTAAAGTTTTGGACTATCAACCAAAGATTAAATTCTTGTTGTTGAGAAATTTAAAAAAATTTATACTAAGTACATAGACATATTATTGTTACCTTGATATGCCAAACTTGCCACTTTGGTTACAAATATTACTAGGAGCTACTGGTTTTGCTTTACTTACCTTAGTCGGATTCAAAATAAATCCATATACAGAAGAGAAACCTGTATACAAACAACTACATTTCTATTTTTTTGGGGCCTTTTTCTTTTGTCGATAATAGTTACGAGTAAACTTACTATTACTAATATTCACTCTGTCATTTAATGATAACTATCCAAACTATTGAAACACGTAGAATGATCGCCTACATAATCAAGCCTAACTGAGAGCGATCGCCAGTGATAAAATAAACCCATAACCACTTGCAGCAGGCTCAATTGTATGACCATTGCTCAAGAAAAAGAATCGCAAGAAAGCATCTCCCAAGAGGTAATATTTCCTCCTGGTGATTTATATAGTGATGAACCGCCCTTGGAAACCGAACTGCATCTACGACAAATAATCTTACTTTTACAATGTCTAGAATGGCTGTGGCGAGATAGAAATGATTTTTATGCTGCCGGAAATTTAACCATTTACTACAGTCAACGCCAACGCAAATCAGAACAGTTTCGCGGCCCTGACTTTTTTGTCGTGTTGGGAACGGAACGCAAAACCCGTAAAAGTTGGGTAGTCTGGGATGAAGAAGGCAAATATCCCAATGTAATTTTAGAAATTTTATCTGACTCCACAGCTAAAACAGACAAAGGATTAAAGAAAGAAATATATCAAACTACTTTCCGTACACCAGATTATTTTTGGTTTGATCCCTACACACAAGAATTCGCCGGATTTCATTTATTAGATGGCGAATATCAACCTCTGCAAGCAAATGACCAAGGATATTTGTGGAGTCATCAACTAGGTTTATATTTGGGAATTTATCAGGGATTTTTACGGTTTTTTACGGCAGATAGGCAACTAGTCCCCACACCGGAGGAAACGGCACAACAAGCAGAACAAAGGGTGGAACAAGCAGAACAAAGGGTGGAACAAGCAGAACAAAGGGCACAACAAGAAGCTGAAAAAGCCGAACGTCTAGCTGCAAAACTGCGGGAATTAAATATTAATCCAGAGACAATTTAACTGTGGGAGATTGAGGAATTTATTTGAAATATCATGATATCTCTAGTAAAGATATGGGTTAGTTTTGGCTTGAAAATCACTACAACTAATTGCCTCTTCTGTATTAGCAATTGAGGGGTGTACAGTGCATTTGAGACGGTAATCGTCGGTAAAAAATTGGCAGCCTGGACAAGGGATTTGATGCATTTGCTTGGCTGTGGCGACACTATCACGCGCCGTCGCCCAAAGACTCCAAACAACGAGAATAACTAGAGTCCAAGCACCAACAAAGCAAATCGGGACTAAAAGCGGTTGAATTGCCTGAATCACAGAGGCTATGAGTCGCAACATAAATATGTTCCTGACAACAGTCAAAAATTAAGAGTTAGGAGTATATTAACTCCTAACTCCTAACTGCTAACTTCTGACTAAAGAAGTATAAATTAAATGCCAGCATGACCTAGGGCTAAACCGGTCACTAGCATTCCCAAAACCAGGAACGGTTGGGCGCTGGCTTGATATTTTACGTCATTCTTCAAGGGGTCACGTAAGAAATACATATCCTGGAAGGTGATTTGTGGCAGGATTAACAGTACGAGAATTGCTGCATATAAATTCTCATGGATAGTGACAAGATAAGCAGCTATTAATCCTTGGAAGACATCAATCATCACTACGCAAATCCAGGCCGCAGTAGTGACACCAAACATTACAGGTAGAGATTGTAATCCGAGTTGGCGATCGCCTTCAACACTCTTAAAGTCATTGACGATCGCAATCCCCAATCCTGCCAAACTATAAATCAAGGTGAGAACGACAATTTTCCAGTTGAGTTCGCCAAACAAAGCATGACCCGCCCACCAAGGTAAGGCGATGTAGCTTGCGCCTAAAGCATAATTGCCTAACCAACCATTTTGCTTCAGTTTTAGGGGAGGCGCAGAATAGATGTAGGCAATAAAAGAGCCAAAGATGGCGAGGGCTGTAACATTAGGGAAATCATGACCAGCCCAGACATCCAAAGCGAATGCCACCGCAATACCAGCTATAAACAATACAAAAATCTGCGTAGTTACTTGGCGTTCTGAAATTGCCCCGGAGGGAATGGGACGGTAGGGTTCATTGATGGCATCAATTTCGCGGTCGTAAAAATCATTGAGGGTTTGGGTATAACCAGCAAGCAGAGGGCCAGACAACAACATACAAGCTGCTGCCTTGAGCACATTTTCTAGACTCCAGGTATAGTTACCAGAAGAAGCTGCACCACAGACAACACCCCAAATCAGAGGTATCCAGGTGATGGGCTTCATCAGTTGGAGGCGGATTTTCCAGATAGAAGTTTCTCCTGGTGCAGCACCTTTCATCCCCAACATTTGCCTGGTTTTTGCAGTGCGATCGCTAACTGCTATGGCTTCTTCGCTGGCATTAATTGCTACAGCATCTGGTGCTTCAGCCTGGTTAGAATTCGGGTTAATGGGAGTTGAGTCGGACATGATGCTAATTCGTAATTCGTAGTTCGTAATTCGTAATTTAGAGATACAGCAAAAAACTGATGAGGGAGAGCAATAATTATTGCCTATTCCCTCTTGCCTGTTCCCTAAAATGAAATTATCAAATAATTATTCTGAAACTTCGCCCCCGTAATTGGTCTACCACTCAAAGCTGGGGGTAGGAAGATATTACGACGCTGGTCGCCTGCTTCTACAGTTACTTCTGCCTCTGGCCCGTACTGGGTAAGTTTGACTTGCTTTTTGTCAAATCCTGGCAAAAATAACCTTACCTGGCGGTTATGGATATCAATTTCAATTGGTTTCGGCGCTTGTATAGCTTGCTGGGCAAAGTTAGGTAGGGCATCTATTAGAGGTTGCCATTCACCTGTTGGGGCGTCGGGAATGACACTTACAGGTAAAGGTGTAAATTCTTCTGTGAGGTTGACGTTTGCCTGGGGAGATACGAGAATTACACCACCAACAGTAATCCCAACTTGTTGCGCGCTACCCCACAAATAACGAGTACTTGCTACCTCAATAGGTTCTGGTGTGGTTACCAAGAAGGCGGCGACACGCTTGGGGTCAGCAAGAGCCGCTTTACCCTTTTCTAAGAAATTATTGACTTGATTTGTGGGTAAGGAAAAATTATCTGCTGTCCAATTGACATTGAAAAAGCTGCCAATCAATGGTTGAATTAAGGGCGATTCTGCGATCGCTTTCCCCAAGTCAGAGTTAACAAATAATTGCCGAAATCGCCGGACATACCAACTTAAAGACTCTGGCATTGCCAACATCCGCAGAGTGGTAGCGTCACCTGTGCCATCGTAGACGATCACATCATATTTACCACTGGCATCATATTCACGAATAGCATTCAGAGCCAGAGCGCTGTCCATTCCTGGTAATGCTACCAGTTCTTGACCATAAACCTCTTTGATGATGGGTGTCCGGAGGTATTGCGCCTCCAGTTTTTTCACTTCCTCCCAATTCCGTTCTAGGAGTACAGATGCTTGGAACTGTACAGCCTGCAAATTAGAAGCAATTTCCTGGGGGTCTGAGGTCAGGATAGTATCCAACAGGATGGGTAATGCTGGTTCTGCAAGTCCTGCTAGGAGTACACGCTGGCCTTGGCTTGCCAATAACTTGGCTGCGGCGATTACAATTTTGCTACGAGCAGTGCCGCTTTTGCCCAAAAATGTCAATATCAGGGCCATTACTTGATTTCCAATTACCGCCGATGTTTTCCACTCCAACTTAGCACTCAGCAAATACTCTCAGCTTCTGCTTTGAGTTTCAGATTGGAGTCAACCTCCAATCTGGATTTTCCACTACTACACAGGCTTAATTTCATCTTCAAAAAACCAAGTGGAAAAATTATCTTCAAATTTCACCACTACACCAATACCAGCACCATCAGTGACTTTGTAGCCTTCGATGATACCAACTTGCCCCAGTTTTTTTACAATTGAGGGAGAGACGCGATCGCGTAAACGAAATACTTTAACTTGCTGTCCGATTTCCATGCCTACCTAAAACAATGCAATAAACCAAGTCTCAGTTTAGCCGAATCTGGATACACGAGGAATGGACAATGGACTAATAACTGAACTCTTGAGAAATGACAAACAGATTAAAATTAAATCAACCAATCAAGTGCATACTTATGCTGGTTGAGGCACAACGGCAGGCTTCTGAGCCTATGCCAGTGTATTGCTAATCGCTGCGATCGCTAGCAATTGATCTAAATAATTTGGGATGCTTAATAATCTATCAATAGCGAATTCTCAGCCTGTTCCCCATTCCACAAACCCATGTATCAACCAATTCCACCGCGTCCGCCACAAGAAACCATGCCGACGATGTATGATTTACCCAGTGAATTAATTGGGGAATCAGGATTGCCAGACGAATTTCATCGCATCCAGGCTGAGTTACTCAGTGAAACTTGTCGGCCTCCTAACTATTCACCTCAAGAAATTTTATTAGCTAGCGACTTAAACCTTTACTATGACCCCCGTCATCCCTTGTGGTACAAGCACCCTGATTGGTATATGGTTTTGGGAGTACCTGCTACTAGTGAGCAGCAAGACTTACGCTTAAGTTACGTTGTGTGGCAAGAAGGGGTTGATCCATTTCTAGTAGTTGAGTTACTCTCACCGGGAACAGAACAAGAAGACTTGGGTAAAACATTGCGGGAGGTTAATCAACCACCGACAAAGTGGGTAGTTTATGAGCGCATTTTGCGGATTCCTTACTATGTAGTCTATGACCGCTATGAAAACAATTTACGTCCTTTTCGAGTCTCTGGCACTCATTATGAGCCAATATCCATAGCAGAAAACCGCTTTTGGTTGGAAGATTTGGAACTGGGATTAGGTTTATGGCAAGGCACTTATCAGCAAACTACAGGCTTATGGTTACGTTGGTACAATGCCACAGGCTGGATACCGACGTTAGCAGAGAAAGCTGAACAAGAACGCCAACGGGCTGATAAATTAGCAGAATATTTGCGATCGCAAGGAATTGATCTAGATGGGCTGAGTTAATTAATCAGATTCCATAAACACGCAAGTTGGATTTGGAGTAGTTATCAACTTGTTTTATAGTTTATTCATAGTCCAATTACCAAGTTAATTAGCAGGGTATTTTATGTAATCTTCTATTTATAGAGGGATACAAAAGGAACTTTTATAGCTAATTAGCTTCATAAATAGGAATTGAATGTGTAGATAGTGAGAAAAAAGTAAAAATTGCTACATATAATACCAGGATTTGTACGTCACTCTGGAAGTTTGAGGTGGACTTTGCCTAGACCGAGGCAATCCTAATGTTGTTAATTATAAACAAGGTTTCCAATCCTGATAGCTTACTGTGAGAAAGTAGTAACGTTAATTTGCTACCTCTGTCGCCAACAAATATATACAATTCATTCTCAGAAAAATGCTAATTTGGAAAACTAATGATTTGAATATAAACATAGCCAGTGTACGCTATCGATGCTTGTTGCCATTGCAATACTTAGAATTAATTGGTTACAACTCTTGTGTTTATGCAAAAAATGAGCAAATAAAATTTCACAATAAATCAGATATTATTATTTTCGTAAAAAGCTTTTCTGCCCATGATCTAGATTTGGCACAAAAAGCAAATAAAGCAGGCATGCCGATAATTTTAGATATTTGTGACAATATATTTTTGGAAGAATACGCATCGCCAAATACTCAGCATCTTCCTGTTAGCCAAATATTTCAACAAATGTCACAAATGGCTTCAGCGGTAGTGACAACTGGCGTTACGTTAAAAAGCTTTATACAAACAGAAATAGGAGCATCTATTCCCATATTTGTAATTCCCGATGGCAATGAAACCCTAGCAGATGTCAAGCAAGCATTCTTTTTTGTGAAATGGCAACGTTGGATAAAACTAGCTATTTATAGACCAATATCGCTATTAACAATTATTAAAGCCACTTTTAAATCTAAATTATTTGTTTACAAAAAAAAATCTTATGCGTGGTTACATAAAAAATTACTAATTAAATATTTTAATATCAGTCTATTAAAGAAGAAAATCCCTAAACTCAGAGGTCGAATTGGTCGAATAGTTAAATATTTACTACGAATTGAACCCCCAGTTAAAGTTTTGAGCAATCAAAACGTAAATTATCTAGAAAATAATCAAGGTTCAAATCCACCTTTCCCTCTGACAGTTGCTGTTTGCACCCCAGAACAAAAGCAAGAACTGAATAAAAATACTGACCAGTTAGTACAGTTACCAATTTTAAACTTAAATGCAGCCAGCATCGGGGGGGAAACAAAAAGAATAATTTGGTTTGGTAATCACGGAGCCAGCTACGGTAATTTTGGTATGTTGAATATTTTGGATATAGCCGAGCATCTGATTAAACTGAGCCATGAAATAAACTTTACATTACTGGTTGTGAGTAATAATTATGAAAAATATTGCCAACATATATTTCCATTACCATTTAAGACGGATTATATAAGTTGGAACCCATTCAATATCTATGAATATATATCTCAAAGCAATGTGACAATAGTTCCTAATTCCAAATCTCCCTTTAGTATTTGCAAGTCTGCTAACCGTGCAGTTCTATCTTTATCTTTAGGTGTTCCTGTTGTAGCTACAAAAACACCAGCATTAGAAATTTTTAACGACTGTATAATTTATGACGAATGGGCATCAGGATTAAGAGCTTACTTAAGCGATCGCCAGCTGGTGCAGACACATGTAGAAACAGCAAAATCGATTATTGAAAGTAATTATAGTGGCGAAGCGATCGCTAATCAGTGGGCAAATGTCATCAATCAAGTTATTGGGAAAACAGTGTGATTAAATTTCATAGTTTTGGTAATCAGAAACCAACAGTACTAGTATTTATGCACTTGATCCAAGACTTGGATATAATGCTGCCTTTGCTATTAGGTATAAAAAATAGAGATGATATCGTAGCTAAGGTTTGTGTTCTTGATTGGTTATTGAAACAATCGCCACGGGTTGAGCGAACTCTCAAATCCTTAGATATCAAATTTTTTAGTGTTTCCCGTCTAGGTGTTTTAACAGGATTAGAACCTAGCTTACGTGGTACTCATGGTTTGATTACAGCTTCTGAAAGTACTGCTGATGCTCACAAAGCAGCCTATGCTTTGACTGAAAGGGCAAATAAAGCAGGATTATACACTTATACATTGCAACATGGTTTTGAAAATATAGGTTTAACTTATTTCGATCCAGTGCATAGTGCAGAAGAAATAGGGTTTGCTTCTCAGAAAATCCTGATTTGGGGAGATACTAGTTTATTACCGCCACAAGTGCCACCAGATACAAAATTACGATGCGTAACGGTAGGCTGTTTAAAAGAAGTTATTACTAAAAATAATACAAGTACTAAAGTTGAAATACCAAAACCAAGAGAATACTTAATCGCTATCTTTGAAAACTTACATTGGCATCGTTACAACGAGGAATATAAACAGCGTTTTTTAAATGATATTGAACAAACTGCTCTTCAATTCCCTAATACTACTTTCTTAATTAAGCCACACCATGCTGGGCAATGGTTAACTAAAGATTATAAGGGTGCTCTGCCTTGTGGAGATAACATAGTTATTGGCGATCCCAAAGATCCCAAATGGGAACCCTTTACTGCTCCAGTCCTAATTCAAAATGCTCATGGTGTAATTACTACTCCTTCAACAGTTACACTTGATGCCGCACGCATAGATTGCCCAGTCAGCGTAGTAAGTTATGGGTTAGATATTGTTAATTATGCTCCTCTGCCAATTATTAATACCTTAGAAGACTGGGCTAATTTTGTAAAACAGTTACAATCTCCAGAAGGTAGCAGAGAATTAATAGCTCAAGCAAATTTATTTGTATCTAGAAATATTATTCCTGGAGATGCAGTTAAACGTATCCTTGATTTGATTACCACAGACATTTCAGGAAAAACAATATCCTTAGTGACAAACAATCCAACTGCTTACCCAAGTGAAGTTGCATTAAGATTCCTTGAGGAATTGCCTTTGGAATATAAATTTAGAGGCATGAATAGTGAACACTTATTTAACCGATTAAAAACAGAGAGAGGTTTATTTGTCGGAGATGCTATTGATGCTAGTGCCAAACAAAAGAGTATTTCTTTAATTGTGCTAGTTGATCGAAAGCCATCCACAGAATTAGCAACTACCCTTAAGTCTTGGGAGTTACAAAGTTGCCCTCTCACTCATTGTTTATTAATACCGTTAGAATCGAACTCTGCAAAATGTCTTGATGCTTGGTTGGAAGAGCAAGACCTGGATTGTGAAATTAGAATATGCAAAGACACAGCAGATATACAGAAGTTACAACTCAACGAAATCAGCGATTTTGTTCTGTTTGCTCGTCCAGGAGATATTATTGCTCCCACTTTAGCCACTCGATTGAAATTGATTGCATTGTCTGAAAATCCAGATATTATTGTTTGGAATTTACAACAATTAAGTATTAACAAAGGAAATGGATGGAAAGTAGAAGAATTTTTGCGCCGTCCTCAATTGGAGCGTCACACCATCAGGCACTTAAATTATATTAGTACAACTTTTGCTGTGAAACCCTCTCTTGCCTCTACTTATCCTTTCAACTTATTTGAACACATTATTCACAACGACGCACACTTGTTTCATATTTGGCTGGCCAATCAAGTTCATATCAAATGGCATACTCATCCAGAGTACTTAACACTTCGATGTTATGAAAATAAACCTGCTGATTTCAGGAACTTGATTAAGCCATTTGTTAATACTTACCAGGAACTATTTCAGCAGATTGAGCAGGATTTTGATTTTGAGTTACAAGTAGATGAACAATTACCTTATAAACTTAAACCGCATTATCAAGCCCATAGTATCAGCGTAATTATTCCATTTCGAGATAAAGCTGATGAAACTTGCAATTGCTTGGATAGCGTATTCAATCAGCAGATTGCCGGAAAGTTAGAAGTAATTTTAGTTAATAATCAATCAACAGAAAATAGTCTTAAGCAAATCAAAAAGCATATCGACAACCATCAGAAACAAAGTCTGATCAAACTCATCAATTACGATTTTCCTTTTAATCATAGTCGTCAGTGTAATTTGGGTGTAAAAGCAGGAGATGGTGAGGTAATCGTATTTTTAAATAATGATGCTGAAATAGTCTCTGAGTTTACCCTTGAGGAGATGGCAGCCTGGGCTTTATTACCTGGTTTGGCTACTGTTGGTTGTCAAATTAGTAGTTCTGATGGTAGATATTTATGTGCAGGTATTAAGGCTAGAGCAGTTGCTAGTCCGAAAAACGTTACCTTTGTTGCCGAATCTGTAGATACCAAATATGCGAATGTAATTCGTGAAACTTATGGTAATACTTTTGCTTGTGCAGCCATCGCTCGTGCTACATATCATCAAATTGGCGGCTTAGATGAAAGGGAATTTTTTAATGGTTTCAATGACGTTGAGTTTTTACTGCGTTCTCGACAAGCAGGTTATACCAATATTTATCTTGGACACCTACAAGTAAAGCATTTACCAGGAACTTCTAGAGGACGTTGTGATGAGTTAACTCATTCCATTATTTTACGCCAACGATTCCCTCAAGCCGCAGTTGACGGATTATTTCAACTTGAGCAAGACGAGTATCTTATGGAAAAATTATTAAAATATGACCCAAAACATGACAAAGGAAATAATGTTAATATTCAACTATCTGGAAAAGAACAAGTTTACTTAAATAGTATCAATAAACTTAAAATTGAAATTCAAGCCATGAAAACATCAAAATTTTGGAAAATCCGAGAAAAATGGTTGAAGATTAAGAAAATTTTGGGTATGTAGGCTTGAGTAAAATTCTTAAAAAATTTAAATTATCTAGTAGCATGAGACAAATTTTCAATCTATTAAAAACAAGGTTTAGTATTGGCTATCCTGATAAATTTACTGCAAAGGATGAAGGAACAAATAAAATCAAAATTTTAATTCTTACAGATAATTTCAGTGCCACTTACTATCTAGCTTTTCATTATCCTCTCCAATCATTAATTGCACGATCACAAGTTTTATTGACAGTCCTTTCTCAAAAATGTGTGATTAGTAAAGTAGGTAGTAGAAAACCTACAATTATTTTGAATGAATTATTAGTTTCTGAAGCACCAAATATTGTTATATTTAATCGCTACGGATTACCTTACGGTAGTATTTTCCTAGAACTATGCAAAAAACATGGTATTCCAACAATTTATTTTATAGATGATGATTTACTAAACATTCCTACTTTTCTAGGTTCCGAAATTCAAAAGCAGCACGGCAACACAAAAATTATTAATGAGCGACAATATTTGCTAGCTCATGTAGATTTAATCTATACCTCAACTAGATATTTAAATAATTTCATTTCTCAAATTTTTCCAAAGCAGCAAGTCGTTCATAGTATATATCCACCCTATTTAGAGTTTTTGATATCTAAAAATAAGCATCAAGTATCTATAACAAGAAACAACTTTAAATTCGGATATATGGGTTCCAAGGGACATCAAAAAGACCTGGAAATGGTTACCCCTGCCATTATTCAAATTTTACAAAATTATCCAGATTCTGAATTTGAAACTTTTGGTACTATTTCACTACCCGAGAAATTATCTGCTTTCGGTAACAGAGTTACATCACGTAAAGCTGTGCAAAATTATGATAATTTTCTTAATTGCCTCTACAATTTAAACTGGGATTTAGGAATAGCGCCATTAGAAAATCATAATTTTAATTTTTGTAAATCCCCAGTGAAATACCTAGAGTATACAGCATCTGGTATCCCGACAATTGCTAGTAATATACTAGTATACAATCAAACGATTAATAATATGCAAAACGGTATTCTATCAGAAGAAAATGAATGGTATGAAAACATTGAATTAGTTATCAATAGACCTGATTTAAGACAAGAAATGCTGAGGCAAGCTCAGAAGCAATGTTCACAGGAGTTTGCACTATCTATTACATCAGAAAAAGTTTTTAGTATCGTCAGTAGCATAAGGAGAAAATAATAGTAAAAAATAGTGCTATTTTCAAAGTAATCATAATAATTTTGTGAGCAAAGTAAAATATTTAAAAAATCTAGTTTATTGGCTTGTTTGTAAATTTACCTGTAGTGTTGTTATTCAGTGTAATAATACGGGTCATTGACTACAAAGTCTAGAACACTGATTTGTACCATAGAATTCAGTTGTTGTAGTAAGTTTAAACGCAATCCTGGGTCATAACATTCGGAATTTACTAAACAAGTGAGATAATTCATGATATATTGTTTATTCGATATTCTCCTGTAGAGGAGTATAACGAAATGATTCTTGATCTGGTTTAAGGAAACATCAGAATGTACTTCATACATAAATCAACTTATGAGCCTAAAAATTTACTAGTCAGTGATTGGGATACCGTTGATACTCCTTTGAATCTCTAGCCCACTTTCATCTAAAACGATTAGCCTCTCAAAGAGACTTCAAGGGACTAGGTAGAGGCTAAAGGGTATTACCATTGCTTTTTATTTTAACGGTTCCCTCTTAAACAACTATTTTAGATTAGTATTTAAGTACTAAGCTTTGCTTAAAAAATGAGATTTGCGAGATTAATAATTAAATTGCATAAAGAGCAAAAAACAGAAGTAGTCTATACCCCAGAAAGCAGGATTCGCCAACCTTTGAAACTATTACAAGAAATGCATAATGACTTGCAGGCTTCCCGCGAGTTAGCATGGTGCTTGCTAGTTAGGGATATTAGAAGTCAATACAGACGTTCTTTTTTGGGAATTACCTGGGCGATTTTACCTCCTGCTCTCACCGCAGCAGGATTAACGTTTGCAAGCAATACTGGTGTACTAAATATTGGTAAAACTGACATACCCTATCCGGCTTACGTGATGTTAGGTACTGTTTTGTGGCAAACTTTTATTGAAGCATTCAATAGCCCTCAAGTAGCTATAAACACTTCACGTCCTCTGCTTGCCCAGGTGAAATTTCCTCATGAGGCGATCATCTTAACTCAATTAGGACAAATATTATTTAATTTGATGCTGAAGCTGGTTTTTGTTGTTCTTCTGTTTGTGTTATTTCGCGTATCCGTCAGTTGGACGATCATCTTCGCACCACTTCCTATCATTACTTTAATGTTGCTAGGAACATCTATAGGTTTATTGTTAATCCCTTTAACTAATTTAGTTCAGGATGTATCCAGAGCAATGGAAGTCATGATTCCAGTTTGGTTCTTTTTAACTCCTGTTGTTTATCCTGCACCAAGTGGAGGCATACTTTCATTTGTAGTCAAACTTAATCCTGTTACTCCTTTATTTGTAACAGCACGAGAGATGATCACTACGGGAGTACTATCCCAACCTTTAGGCTTCTTATTAATGCTTGTGATTACACTGATTATTCTTATGCTGGGATGGTTGGTCTACCGTCTTGCTATGCCTTTTCTAATTGAGAGGATCAGTTAAAGATGAGTAGTGGAGCAACACAAAATATATCAGATATTTCCTCCTCGGAAGAGGATGAAGTCATTATTTCTATTCAAAATGTTTCTAAGAAATTCTGTCGTAGCCTCAAGCAAGCTTACCTTTACGGTCTGAAAGATATTACTGCAGAATTAATTGGTACTACCAGGCATAGCCAGAAACTAAGGAAAGGAGAATTTTGGGCGCTGAATAATGTCAGTATTAATGTTAAACGTGGTGAGTCATTGGGTTTAATTGGGGTTAATGGAAGTGGCAAAACAACTTTGTTAAAAATTCTCAGCGGTTTGATTAAACCTGATACTGGTTATGTCAGAATTAAAGGCCGTGTAGCAGCACTTATTGCTCTAGGAGCAGGCTTTAATCCTGTCCTGAGTGGAAGAGAAAATGTTTATGTAAATATGTCTATATTGGGTCTTTCTCGAAAAGATATAGATGAAAAATTTCGAGATGTACTTGATTTCGCTGAAATTTGGGATGCCATTGACGCTCCTGTGAGAACCTACAGTTCGGGTATGAAAGCGAGGTTGGGATTTGCCTGTGCAATTTATACAAATCCAGACATTCTGCTAATTGACGAAGTTTTAGCTGTAGGTGATTTTAAATTTAGAACAAAATGCTATCGTAAATTATCAGAACTACGTAAAAATGGTGTATCATTTATTCTGGTTTCTCACGCTGCATCCGCTATTTTATCCAATTGTGATTCTGCTGCATATCTCTCTCGAGGCGATTTGGTGATATGCAGTGATGCCAAAACAGTAGTTAAGAAATATGAGGAAGATTTATCTATTAATAAAGTTCCAAATGCAGATGTATCTCAAGTCGGTGAACTATGCGTTGCTGGAGAGTCTGTAAGTTCTGCTCTCAAAATAAATTCACTTTCTTTCAGGGATTCTGAAGGTAATATTCTGGATACTCTGACCACTGGTCAACCTGCATATTTATATGTGAAATGTCAGGCTTATGAGCAGGTCAAAGATGTCAGTGTCAATATGATTATTAGAAACTTGAGCGATCAAGAGGGTTGTTATCTTTATCTAGAAAGTGCCAAGGATATTGGATTTATTCAAATATCGTCCGGAGAATTTACTGTCAGACTTCTAATACCATACTGTGGTCTTTTGACTGGTGTCTATTCAACTAAAATTAACTTAACCGCGAACGGTTCTTATTACACTATATTAGATATTATCGAATCGTTTAGATTTAAAGTTGAAGGAGATGAAAACATTAGTCAATCCTCATTCTATCAACCACGAAGATGGGAAATAAATGATTCATGGTGATGAGATAAATCATATACATAAAGTCAAAATATATGTCTAAAACCAATGAAATCCAATTGTTTCAAGAAGAATTTACAGAAGAATATAAAATTATCAAAAGGATAAGAGAAAAAGATTTAACTTACTGCGGTTATCCGAAGCTAGAAAATGTATGCAGAGCTATTAGAAATATCCAATTATCTTCAGTACCCGGCATTTATATTGAGGCTGGGTGTGCTTTGGGTGGCTCTGCAATATTAATAGCTGAAATGAAGCCTCAGTCTGTTCCTTTTTATATATTTGATGTCTTTGGTATGATACCACCTCCATCTGAACGCGATGGTATCGATGCTCATAACAGATATGCAGAGATTGCCAGTGGTAAATCAAAGGGATTAGGCGAAAATCAATACTATGGATACATACAAAATTTGCAGGATGTTGTGCAGGGGAATATAGAAAATTTTGGCTTCAATTTGGCATCTGAAAATATTAATTTAGTGCCAGGTATGTTTCATGAAACTTTAGATATTCAAGATGTAGTAGCATTTGCACATATTGATTGTGATTGGTATGACTCTGTAACAACCTGTATAGAAAAAATTACCCCAAAAATGAGTATAGGAGCAGCAATTGTTTTTGATGATTACAGTTCATATTCTGGTTGCAAGCAAGCAGTTGATGAATTTTTAAGCAGAAATAGTCGGTTTAAACTTGTGCGGTTGGAGCGTTCAGCTACTTTAATTAAAGATGAATAAATAGATGTGCGGAATAGTAGGTATTTTTAATGCTGTCAATTTAGAAACCTCATTAACTGAATTTAGCAAGTTACTTAGGAACCTATCTCATCGTGGACCTGATGCTGAGGGAGTTTATGTTTCTTCAGATAAACCTCATATTTTAATGGGGCATACTCGTTTAAGTATTATAGATTTATCAACTAATAGCAATCAGCCTTTTGAAACCGAGAAAAGTGTCACCATTTTTAATGGAGAAATATACAACTACGAAGAACTTAGGAGAGAACTTAAAGGCAAAGGAGTTGATTTTATTAGTGAAGGAGATACAGAGGTTATTAGTAGAGGTTATGACTACTGGGGTAGAGATATATTCAAATTTATCAAGGGTATGTATGCTATAGCTATATTTGATAAAATCACTAAATCTCTTTTTTTAGGGAGGGATTTATTTGGCATTAAGCCATTATATATCTATCAGTCGGGTAAGGAAATTAGATTTTCTTCAGAAATTAAATCACTTTCTAATACTAGAAATTATAACCTAAATCCAGAAGTTTTGTTAGATTTGATGAGCTTTGGCTACCAATTTAGTTTAGCTTCCATATATGAAGATGTGAAACAATTATCTCCTGGAAGCATAATTGAAATTCGCATGGAGGCGGAAAAACCCGTTATCCAAGAGTATGCTGCTAAAACCGCAAATAAAAGTATCCCCAATCATCAATTTAGCTTCCTTTCTGAATTATTTAATTTGCACCACTTTCAAGAAGTAAAATCCTTGCTGCAAGATTCGGTTAAGCGACACCTTGTATCAGATGTGCCGCTGGCAATTTCTCTATCAGGAGGGCTTGATTCTAGTGTAATTGCTGCCTTAGCTGCAAATAAAAATCCAAATATAGTTGCATATACTAATACTCTGTTTCCTGAAGGCGATTATGAAGTAGAATATGCAAAATTTTTATGTAAAAGTTTAAATATTAAACATAAAGTTGTTCATACAAAAATTACTAATCTAGAGTCTGTCTTAGAAAATATAGCTTGGTATTTAGAAGAGCCTATTCCTAATGTAGCCTGTCTGAATACATTCACGCTTGGTAAAGTTTTGCAGGATGACGGCTTTAAAGTGGCCTTATTAGGTGAAGGATCTGATGAAATATTTGGCGGCTATCCTTGGTATCTTTTTGCCTTGAAAGATAAATTTGTTAAAAATCCTGGAGATATTTTTGATGCTTACCAAAATAGGCGATCGCAAGCCAAAAATATTTTTAAATATCTCACTGATGAGGGTAAAATTTTGTTGCTAAATCGCAATAGAACACAAAAAAATATTTTCATTCAAGAATTTGAAAACATTTCTGCTTCTCCTCTGACTAAGTTCATGTTATTCGAGATTAGCTATCAGCTTCAGTTTTCTCAACTTTTAAGAGTAGACCGTATGTTAATGGCTAATAGCATAGAAGGTAGAGTGCCATTTCTTTATGATGAGCTATTAAATAAATCATTCAGCATCCCCGATTATTTAAAAATACGAGAAAACAAAAGATTACAAATTCCGCGTTTGCGTAATGATAAAATCTGTTTAGCAGAGGCTGTCAAAAGTATACTACCGCAAAAAATTCTGCGAAGAGAAAAATTTGGTTTGCAAGGAACAGTGAATCTTTACCAATCTCCAGGAGTTTTACAAATAGATAGTGTTTTTGAAAAAATATGTCAAAGTTCACAATACCTAGAATCAAGAGATGTTTTGAGTAGATTTTTAAATTGGCATAACTTAAATAATTTAGCTTTAAGTAGAAAAGATAAATTATTAATCTGCTTGCTTTGTATTTGTGTTAATCAATTTGTTATAGGTAAAGTTTATTGTGTAAAAGATCAAGGTTACGAAATAAGTTTGATTGATAAGTAAGTTTATTTTATTGGCAAAAATCACTAATAGCTAGAGAAATTAATAAAATATCTATGTCATATTCTGTTTTAACTCCTCTGCTTATTCCCCCGGAACTTAGGGGTAAAAAATCTGTTAATATTGGCGATGGTTTTATACTCAAATCTATCACTAATCTTTTACTGCCTCATCAATGCCAATATACTTATACATCTAGAAAACTATTGGTTGATGATGAGATTGACAAAATTAATTCGACTAAAGCTTTAATTTTAGCGGGAGCTAATCAATTAAACGATAATTTTACTATCTTACCAGGTATGAACCTGGATATACTTGAGCAGATAAAAGTCCCCATAGTACCATTTGGTATCGGAGTTCATGGTGTGAAAAAATATAATCGGGGGATGTCTGACTTAACCAAAGAGATACTTAAGTATATCCACCAAAGAATCAAATTTTCTGCTTGGCGTTGTCCTTTAACTATTGAATATCTCACGCATCACTTACCAGAACTAAGAGCACAATTTCTATTAACTGGTTGCCCCGTAATGTATGATGAAAAAATACTGAGTCACTCGTCGGAGTTTAGTGATGATGTAAAAACTGTGGTAGTTACTGTCACCGAAAGGCACGATTTTTGGGAAAGGGAGACGCAGACGATTGATTTTGTGTCTGAAAATTACCGTTCTGCTCAAAAAGTTCTTTCCCTACATCAAGATTTCCTAGAATTGCAAAACGTTCAAGTTACGAAATTTTGGAAGAGTTTGCAGATCAAAATTTTGAAACAATATGAACCTACTCCCTTTTCTTTAAGAGAATATGCCAAGCATCGAGGCTTTCAAATATTTAACCCTCAATCTGTAGATGACTTCTTAAGTTTTTATAAAAATTGCGATTTACATATTGGTAGTAGATTGCACGCTCATTTATATTTCTTAAGTCAATCGAAAAAATCACTTCTCACCTATGTTGATGAAAGATGTGTCGGCTTTGCTCAACTATTAGATTTTCCGATATGCGATTTTAATTATTTAGCCAAATATTTAGATTATAACTTTGAAACTTATCGTCATAACTGCATTCATTCTCATAAAGGCATGCACAAATTCGTCAATTATTTACAAAAAGAAATATTATGAGTCCAAAAGTATTTGCGGCTTTTGCCCATATCATCGCTAAGTTTTATGCAGATAGGTATCCGACAGCGGCGTTGGAAGTAGGCGCGGGTGCTTGGACATTGTTATCAATACCTTGTTTTGCTAATTCCCGAAAAGTGGCTTTAAATGCTCAAAAATTTAAAAAGATTCCGCCGGAATTAGCAGCTTGTGATTTGGTTGTTGGTAATAGTAATTCTTTAGATTTTGCGGATCAAGAGTTTGATTGTGTGATGTCATCTTCAGTATTGGAACATGACAAGTATTTTTGGAAGTCTGTAGCAGAGATTTATCGTGTGTTACAGCCAGGAGGTATATTTGTTGTTGGTGTTCCTATTTATATGGCTTTACCTACAGACTATATGAACACTACCCTGACTTTTAAGCGTCATGGTATAGCTTACAATGCTGATTTTTATCGTTTCAGTGAACAGGCTGTGAGGGAAGTAATTTTAGAAAATTTTACTGTCCATGAGACAATTTTGGTTCGTAAATATCCCAACCCTTATTTAGTGATGTCTGGAGTAAAAAACTAGTATAAAATGATTACTTTTGTAACCTTTCATGCTGATATTTTAGCAGAGGAAATTGAAAAAAATACCCCTTTAGATAGGGATAATTTTTATGATTATCAACAGACTATCAACTTAATGTTTAAGTCTGTTGATAAATTTCATAGTAAATGTAAAAAAGTCATTTTAACTAATTTAGAAACTAATTTGTCTTTCTTAGCAGGAGATATACAAGTTCAACGGCATCCAGTAAATTCACGAGAAATCATGTTAAGTCGCTTAGTGTCACAATTACATTTTCTCCAAAGCCATGACTTTTCATCAGATGTGGTGTTGCTTGATTCGGACATCTTAATTAATGACAATTTAGAATCGTTATTTATACAAGAATTTGATGTAGCTTTAACAGTTCGAGCCGATCAAGAAATGCCAATTAATGGTGGCATAATTTATGTTTCTCAAAAAAATCCCGTATCCGTGATTAATTTCTTCCAAAAGCTTTATTCCTTATATACAGAAAAGTATCAACAGAAGTCTCAATGGTGGGGCGATCAATATGCTTTAGCAGATGCAATTGGTTATAAAGCAAGTAGCAAACTTGAACCAGGGAATATAGAAATTGATGGTGTAAATATTTTATTGTTACCCTGTGAAATTTATAATTTTTCTCCTAACTACGAATCTGATTTGGATGTTTGTGAACTAAAAGAGCAAAAAGTTTTACATTTTAAGGGTCTACGCAAGCAGTATATGAGTGTGTACTGGGAAAATTATCTTGCCTTATATGGTTTGCAAGATTGGCAGAAAAAAAATGCTATTTTTCAACAACAAATTCTAGCTTTACATACTGACAGATTAAAGTTAAAAGCTACTATTAAAAATAGTCAAGCAGAAAAGGTAGAGTTGCAACGTCAAATTAAGTCTGACGTCCACACTTTGCAACAAGAAATTAATGTATTGCAAAGGGAAAAATCTAAATTAC
>JAESGB010000124.1_pt1 | contig 43540 bp, 37 predicted proteins | sample 9266211 | NCBI WGS metagenome assembly JAESGB01 (sample SAMN14514844, study PRJNA621659) | algae metagenome | isolation source: Goleter apudmare HA4340-LM2 and co-occurring heterotrophs from cave wall... | place: USA: Maniniholo cave, Kauai, Hawaii | collected 2009-07-28 | reverse complement strand
CTCCTGGTTCGGCTGCTGCTCTGTCTCCTGTTTTTATTAGTTCTATTGCTGCTTGGTTGGCTGTTAGTCTGACTGGGTTTGATTTGCTTATCTGTGTGTTTTCTGCTCCGGCGCTGGCTGTGTTGCTGATCTCGTTTGTCTGCGCTGTGCTTGGTGTCGCTATGCTTATTAATATACTTGTGTATATTACCGTTACTTTATGCTTCTTTTTTGCGTCTTTGGCTCTCATTGGTAATAACAAATGTGTTTAAAGTTTGAGGATGTTTTTAGCTAAAAATCCTCATGTTTGCATAGTATTGATTTTTGTAAGTTTCAAGAAATGGTATTAGTAAAAACCATTAAGATTATCTAGCTTTACATGAAACTGATGTCTATACTAGCTACTTTACAAAATCTTTATTTGTTTATTAAAGCCAGCATATTATCAAGATTTTAGGTATTTTTTCCAAGGTGAAAATTGAAAATGTAAATGACATTTCCATGAAGGCTTAGAAGAATAAAGCCTGAACTAACACTGTTAATAGTGCTATTTTGGCATAGGTTTTTAATTGCATAGATGTTACTAAGCCTCTGTGCAGTCACTGAGAATGCACATATGATAGTGTTTTACAAAATATCTATGCATATTCAGACCCACATTGTTTTTCTGTAAGTGGAACAGTCTCCCTATTTTTAGGTTTTAATCCTATACTTGTGCAGTCTTAAAACAGTGAAATATGGTAATAATCACTTTTTGAAGACTCAGGAGATATCAATACTTCTCGGTCAAGCCCAAAATCCCACCCCAAAATAAATTATTGCTTCAAAGCCCAAGTAAGCTAAAAGTTTACTGGTCATGCTTTTCACTCATTTTATTTTAATGGGTTTAAGCTTTTGCCGAAAATTTGTTTCACGGCTCTATATCTTGCAGTATTGAGGGAGAGATGAGTTTAGTAATGTTAGCCTCAAACAGCTAAATGTAGTTTTCTACGGAATACTACTACATTTATTCTCCAGCTTGGATAGATTTAGAGTTGTATTTCTATTTTCACCGTGATTTATTGACTGGTTCGCTAGGTAAGGTTGATGCATTCCTGATCCAATTATTGTCTGAGTACTCCTTTTAGATAATATTTATTTTTTTATTAATGAAATTCTATTTTCAAATTTCTGTCGATATCAGAACAAGAGCTGCTGTTTAAACTGCAACACCTATCCAAATGTATCTATATATCTCAAGTTCGTGTAAGAAGTACTGCTTTTTTAATTGCAACACCTACCTTAAGAGATATATACATATAATTCAAAATACAGAAATAGTATCTTTTTGTCATAAGATTAACACCACTTATAAAACTGTCATATTGGGTAACGCAAGCAAGCGTGTCAGTGCTGTCGGTATATGTTATTTCATGAAAAAATACCGACCGATATAAGCTTCGGACGGCTAACACTGAATAACTAATAATTTATTGACTACTCAAAGGGTGAATTTAATCTCGTCTCATCGGAATAATTTTGCTAGGCGTAAGGCTTTACTCTTGATATGAACATCGATTTTGCCGGATAATATTTGAGCCGTGCTCACATCTTTATTTGTTTGACTTCAAAACCAGATGTGAGCTTGCTGATGATCACTGTGTCGTATTTGTGGTTATTGATGATTTAGTTGCTAACCTACCAACGACTACTTAACTATCATGACATTTCATCATATTGATGGGTTTCCATACGTCTCGTTTCTACCCGTGGGGGCAAAAACTCGGTGCGACGGACAGGAACCAATGGTGGTGTGGGGCCTTGATAGGGGTTAATCACCTGTACGGTACGAGTACGTTGCCGTGGTGAGAATAAAGCTAGTACACCAGCTACCACAACTCCACCACCAATGGTTAAAGTCATACCTCCTACGGCCCAAAGCATGGGTGAAGACCACCAGGGAGTTTGAGGCTGTAAGGGGGCTTTTTGGTAGCTTTGGGCTGCAAATTGCTGTTGCTGTTGCTGGTTGTTATAAGTTTGTAATTGAAACTGGAGTTGTTGATTTTGTAATCTTACCTGTTCGTTGTCGCTCTTTAATCGCTCCATCTGTGCCTTCAGAGATTCCAGTTCAACTCGCTGGTCAGCATTAGGAGCGGTAGGTGGTACGTTAGGATACAAAGGCTGGCTGTACGGATACGGATGCTGTGGCGGAATGTACTGCGGTTGCACTACTGTAGTGGGCATTTGCGGAGCCATAGCGAAGTTAGGTTGTAGAGGACTGCTTGTCCCCTTGAGCAATAGGAGAGCCGCTAGCCCAGCTACGGCGACTCCGCCGATAAACGCCATACTTTCACTCATCGCCTATGCCCCTCAATTGCGACGGAACTATCAACATTTGTAACTGACTCACTCTCACACTCATATACTTAATCGCCTACTTAACTTCACATAATACTCAAACTATAAGCGACTGTGCCAGCTAGTTTTTTTTACAGCTTGACATGTGCTGTTAATATTCAAAACCATATCTGTTAAATTGTCTACCAAATACGGGTAAAAAACTATGCTGTTATAATTTTTTAACTGGCTACCTACATTAAGAGTGAGTATTTATGCTGCGATCGCCTGGGTTGATGGCTGCTTTGAGACCTTGGCAAAATTCCGCGATCGCTATTAATCCCTGCTCTGGTGTAGCTTCTGCCAAACGTTTTACAAAAGCGCTACCTACAATCACGGCATCTGTGCCCCAATCTTTCACCTGAGAGGCTTGTGAAAATTGGGAAATGCCAAAGCCCACACCAATCGGTTTATCCGTAACACCACGAATTTGCTTAAGTAAATCTGATACGCGGGTTTCGATTTGCGATCGCATTCCTGTAACACCTGTGACACTGACCAAATAGATAAACCCTTGGGAGGATTGGGCGATCGCTGCTATCCGTTCAGCAGAACTAGTAGGCGCTACTAGCAAGGTTAGATCAATTCCCAACTCGCTGGCAGGTTGGAGTAACCCCCCAGCTTCCTCCAAGGGTAAATCAGGTACTACTAAACCTGCTACTCCCGCAGTCTTAATTTGCTGGAGAAATTTATCAATCCCTCGGTGCAAAATCGGATTGTAGTAAGTAAACAGAACAATAGGCGATCGCAACTTGGGAGTAGTTGCTTGCAGCATTTCCAGAACTTGATCCAATGTTGTTCCCCGTTGGAGGGCGCGGGTAGCAGCAGCTTGAATCACTGGCCCATCAGCCAAGGGGTCAGAGTAAGGAACACCCAACTCAATAATGTCTGCTCCACTGCGATCCAGAGTTTGCAAAGCGGCGGCTGTAGTTGCTAAATCTGGATCACCAGCAGTAATAAATGGAATCAGAGCACACTCTTGATTCCGTCTCAAGATTTCAAAGCGATCGGCAATAGCAGTCATTAGCTACTTAGTCATTGTTCAACTGTCATCTCTGACAAAGCTCTTCTCGGAGAACTTTGTGCTTGGTCATTTGTCGTCAAAACCAACGACAAATGACGACAAACAACAATCTTACAGCTGAGTTTGCTTTTCTTGTTCGATTTCAGCTTGAATTTTTGCTAGTTCTTCAGGAGTGAGTTCTGCTAGCCGTTTTTCAAAAAAGGCTTGTTCATACTGCTCGCGCTGTTCATGGTAGGTCATTTTTTGCCCCACCGCACGGACGATATACGTGGCTAACCAGCCAATTAACCCACTGACTAGCAAAACCTGGCTCCAAACACCAGCTTTCTCGCTATCTAAACCAACCAGTTGCAATCCTGCATATGCCAGACCGCCAGCAACAAAAACACCAAAGCCAATTCCGATAGCGTCAATGCGTCGCATGAGTAATTATGACCTACCAATCTCGTTAAACTTCAATTTTGCGTGGTTGGGGTCGTAAATTTACAAATGGCGATAGCACCAACAACCCCGGAAAGAAGAAGAACACCAGAAAATACATCAAGGTGCGCTCCACAGAGCTAGCCACATACCAGCGTTGCTTCAAGTACAGTAGAACAGCCACTGGAATGACTAACAGATAAGCTCCAGCCAAAATCAGATACAGCAGGGCTACAATCATAATTCTTTCTCTAAGTAGACAAGTCCAATCGGTGCGTCCATCTCTCATCATAGGCTGAATACCCAGACTCAGAAAAGTACCATTGCGATCGCGCTTTTAAATGCCAAGCCCAGCCATTCGTTATGCATAACCATGCAGTTTTGGCAAAAAGATAGGGGTTTGAAGAAGAATACATCCGTCAGAATCCACGAGCGGAGCCGGAGACGCTTCGCCTCCGGTCAGAATCAATGAGTGGGGGATTCAGACCCGCCACTCATTGTAGACCGCTAGGTCTTAAACCCTCTTAATTCAGGAGACCTACGGGTGACGCTCGTTCCTCACTAACGCTGCGCTAACGGCAGTCGCTCATGAGGGAAACCCCCAACACCGCGCTACTTCACCAGTCACACTCCAATTCAATTCTGAATTCTGGCTCCTGAATTCTGTTTGATAAATTTCTCAAATCAGCTTTATACAAGCATTTGATTACCAAAAATGCCCAAATAGTGCAGAAGAGGCTGCATAATCCAATTACTTATGCTATACTTGATAAGCCCTTAAAAAACAAATGTTTTCGCCTAAAATTTTTGGGTTCACCCATGCTAGTGGCGAAAAAAAATCAGTTCCGACTCTGGAAAACATTCATAAAACAGTTGTTGTATACTCAGCAAAAGCTTTGTGTGACTTCCAGATAAGTTAAATTGCTACTTATGGAAAAACTTTTTTAAATCTAGTTTTACAAAAGACGCAATTGATGGTGGAATAGATGAGGAGGATTTGCCCCCTCCAAAAAATAAGTGGCTCCTAAAAACTTTAGGGGGTGTGGCGGAATGGCAGACGCTACGGACTTAGATAACTGAGCCTTGATAGAGAAATCTTTCAAGTGGAAGCTCTCAAACTCAGGGAAACCTAAATCTGGTAACAGACATGGCAATCCTGAGCCAAGCCCGAAATTTAAAAGTTTGGTGTTGGTTGACAATCCAAAGTGCAAATTGCGGGAAGGTGCAGAGACCCGACGGGAGCTACCCTAACGTTAAGTCGAGGGTAAAGGGAGAGTCCAATTCTTAAAGCCTAAAGTAGCTAAAGCTACTAGGCAGTAGTGAAAGCTACGGAAGAATGAAAATCCGTTGACCTTAAACGGTCGTGAGGGTTCAAGTCCCTCCACCCCCACTAGAAACATAAAATCGAATACCTCTAAACACCAACTCACTAGTTAAAGTAGTTGGTGTTTTTTAGTTTAGCTGCACAAAAACTTGTTTACCCACTCATTACTGAGCGCTGAGTAAAGCAGAAATTACTCAACATCCTTTATCTGTCTCGGATTCTCATATTGTTAATCAACCGAGCTTAACTAAGTATTATGTGTGCCCAATTTTTTGTCCATGTCAACACTTACGTGTATTAATTTATGCACTTCTATTTGAGAATTAAGTAAGATATTTTAAGTTTTTAAGAAGCTTAAATGAGTAATTGATGTTGCTTTGGTAAATTCACTAAATCTCTGTCAAAAAATTACTTAATCTTTGAACAATGCAATTGATACTTCTGTTGGTCAAGGTTAAGCTGTAACAATAAAACCAGGAAAATCTTTGGTCTTGAAAACTAACATGACCACTAATAGTTTACAAATTAATCAGGGACACCAGGATATTGTTACGTGCAACTCCCAACAAACTAGCCTACAAATTGCACAAGAACAACTCTATAGCTTACTGGTGGAAATCGTCCAAACATCGCCACCAGAAGAAGTTTTACAGGAATTTAAACGATTACTGATAAATTTTATTGATTTAAATAATGAGGATCAAGTAGCAGGAAACTACGGCATCTCTATTGTTAATAATGAACAAGAGTTTAAGCATACAGTCAAGCGGTGCTGCTACATCATAATTAACAATTGGGAATCCAAAAGAAACTATAAACATATCCAAGAATTACTTAAACTACTTGCTAGTTATCAGTTTTGGGGAAATAGAACCAATCCAAAACTTAACCTTTACAAGATATGGCTGGAAAATTTTGTTAATAGTAATGATTATGAAGAATTAAAGTCATTTAACTATAAGTATGAAAAGCCAGCATACAATCAACCAAGTAACGGTCACTGGGTTAATCGCTATACCTCTTATTTATTAGTTGCCCAATCTTTTGACGCCAATCGACCGAAAGAGCAACAAGAAGCAGCCAAAAAGCTTTCTAAGCAAATGAAAAACAAGTTTAAGTTTGAACTAGCAATGTATATTGCTCGTTCTCAGTCGGCTGCTTCTCATTCAACACGCTACAAGAATCCCAGTATTCTGGGAGATGAGGTTTTGCGTTTAATTAAGATGATTGTCGTAAAAAAAGGTGTATTTAGTTACGAAAATATTGCCAATATCTTTATCAAACAAACTAAGCAGCAAAATTTACAAACATTCAAGGAAAGTATCCTAAAATATCTATTTTACACGGCAGAGAAGCAAGAATTAATTGCTACGGTAAAGCAGCAATTAGCAGATAAGCTATCCTCTTGGAGGACAGAGTATAACGAAGAAATTATCAATAATAATTTACTTCTAAGAATTTGTAATCGACTAATTGATGGTCTGACAACAGAAAATGGACAAGAACCTTCACCATTATTTATTTTACTGCTTTCTCAAGGTAATCCCTTGAACTTGGTAATTGTATTGCTGAAGATTATCCTGGCTTGTAAAAATGCTCGTAGTCATTTAGAAGTACGTATTGCTCACTTGATTAATTACTACGAAAAATATCCAGAAGATGAATGCAAGTGGTTTATTAATTTTTTAGAAATTTTTAATATCACATTTGCAATTTATGCGGAAAATGTAGAATACAACCTAATTAAAATGCGAGAAGACAAGCCATCACGTCCTTCTCAGTTAAATCTAGATGCTTACCGAATATTTTCACAATTAAAAGCAAATTCATATCGCTGATTGTTACCTTTAGTTAATTGTTCTCTTTCGTCAAACAGAACAATTCAAAATTAAGACTTAGTTAAGCGTTCATCAAGCCAAGCTGAGGCCGCAGCGACAGTTTCAGCGACAATACTGATGAGACGATAAAGAGCGATCGCACTAATGACGACAGCAACAGGAAGGCGGTGCTGCAAAAGAGCGATCGCCGTTGCTTCAAAGACACCCAAGCCACCAGGCGCACCTGGAACCACCAATCCCAACAACCAGGCGAAACTAAAAGCACCCAACAACAAAGGAATTTGACCCAACTGTAAGGGAACTAGGGCAAAAAGAGTTAATATAAACCCGATGCTACGCAGTCCTAAAAAGCCCAATTCCCCTAACAAAGGGCGTAGGGGATAACGTTCAATAGTTAAACTGATGGTTGGCTTGACATTCTGATTTGACTTTTTGGCTTTCCAATTATGTAAACAGCGCAGAACTGGATTTAAAAACCGGGGATGAACGCCACAAAGGACGACAGCTAAAATCAAAAATTGGCATATTAGCAATACAATATTTGTATTATTGCTAGCAAATTGGCTACCAAATAAAATAATAATTATCAAAGCCGCCGCCGCCATGAGTAGCGGTTCTAGCAAAACACTTAATGTGGCTACATTACTAGCAACGTTAGCATTTTTTGCTGCCACAATTCGCCCATAGTAATGCCAAACATTGCCTGGTAAATATTTAGCTATATTGGTTTTAAGATACACCTGGATGAATTGCAAAGGTTCTATAGGTTGATTTAATTCTTGGAGAATCCAAGTCCATATCCAGCCAGCCCAAATATGTGCTAATAGAGTTATACCTGTGGCGATCGCTAGAATTGCCCATCCCATAGCATCAATTTGAATAGACATCACCTCAAGCCAGTGATCCTTTAGGGCTTTAACCAAAAAAAACAGTGTTCCGCCTAAAATTGCCCAGCGTAAAATTTGCTTAAACATTACAGTACTTTAATAGCTATAAATCCTAAAATTAAACAACTCAAATTTTATATTATTTCAGTCCAATATCCAAAATCTGCGTTTCGCGCACCATGCAAATAAGTTCAAAAAGTAAAGCAGATTTCTACAGTTAAGATAGTATTGATCAAAAATACAGGTTATTACATAGTCCATCGAAAATTCCTCACATCATCAAGGGCTTAATTGTATCTCTCTAGAGTTAGATAAAAATCAGGTGTTGAGCAGTAAAAATAATAAGACCTAAGCTAGAGGAAAAACTTATTTTCATTTCATACATTAAATAATGGTTATTCAATAAAAAAGTAAGTGAAATTGCAAACAAAAATTGCCACTTACTTGTTATCAGTTACCAGGAGGAGTTAGTGAACAGTTTGATATCTTTTTCAAAGAAATTGCGATTGCGGTCTATCCTAACGTTATTCTTAGCTGGGATATTGTTGATATTTACTACTGCTTGTAGCGGGGCAAACCCTCAAGGTGCAAATCCACAAAATCCTGCTGTCCAAGCTGGTGGTGCTAATAATCCTTACAAAAATGGTGGAGACAACTATGGCATTTATAGAGAGTCAACAGATCCAAAAATAACTAACACAAAAAACAAGAATGAACGCGATCAAGCCAGTTTACAACTAAATTCACAGGTATTGATTGCCACAAATAGAAAATCTGAGATACTTTACCCCGGTAGTGACACACCAACAGGTAAAGCTAACAAAGAGACAGAATTACCAATCATTACTGAAAAAAACTTCCAACAGCCAAAGCCTGGTGGATTGATTCAAGATTCACCAGATATAGGTACTCGAATTCAAGAACGCCTGGAAATTGTTAAAGAAACAGTAGAGGATGCTTCTGGCTTTTTAAAAGATAAGGCAGATGAAGCAAGTAATAGACCTGAGTTCCAAAAAAATCCCGCAGTAGGCAGATAAAATTTTGGTTTTCCAACCGGGGATCAAAACACAAACTTTCGTTACACAAAATCAGGAGTAGCAATATGGAAAGAGTAATTTCTTGGTTTAAGAATGTTCGCCCTCTGAAAATTTTCACTGTGTTTTTAGCGGGAATGTTTTTATTTTTGGCTCAGGCTTGTAATCGTCCCGGAGTAGCTGCACAGCCATCTCAACCTGCTTCTCAACCACCTAATGTTGAAAGATATGATCCCACAAAAAGCTACGATATCAATACTCGTTATGAAGGTGGGATGAACAACTTTAGTGACGTTGATCCCAGATCGAAAGCAACTGAAAAAGCAGCCAGGGCTAGAGCAGAAGCGCTTAGAGATAATGCTCAAAGAAACGTTGAAGAAAAAGGTATTGACAGTACCGAACAATATATCCGCAATTACCGCGGAGGTACACCCCTAGGGGAAAGAGTAAAACGCTTGGGTGAAGATGTCAGCAGTTCAGCTGAAGAAGTGCGACAAGGCGTTACCAAAGGAACTCAACGAGGGCTAGAAAATCTCCAGGAGAATACTCAAAATGCTGCCAAAGACTTGACAAGAAATGTGCAACGCGCATCTGAAGATGCTAGTAAAAATATTCAACGTTCAGCAGAGGATGCAGCTTCTGCTGTGAGGAGAACAGTTCAATAACACCAAGTTATTAAGTCTTTAAAAGGCGGGTACAAAGATATCTTGATAGGGGCAAACAACCGTTTGCCCCTACTAGTTTTTATCTTTATTTGCTAAATACCAATTCTGTAGTGCTAATTGCTGGATTTCACGCCAAGGAATATTGTATTTTCTGGCTAACTCTGCACAATCTTCATATTCTGGTTGCACATTAGCAATAACTTCTTGTTCTTGCCATGCGACTTTAACCCGCACTGTGCCATATTCTGTTTCTACTTGTTGAATTTCCCGTTGTAAGACGGCTCGCTGTTGAGTTGTTCGCCGAATGCCTAAAGTAGTTGTTTCCCGAAATAAAATCGCTTCACATTCGGGTAATTTATCGGGATGACAGATGACAGTCAGCAAAATTCCTGGACGAGACTTTTTCATGCCGATCGCCTGAGTAAAAACATCTAGCGCCCCAGCCGCAAGCAACGCCTCAAACACATAACCGATCGCTTGGGGGTTTAAGTCATCAATTTGAGTTTCTAGTACAAATATCGTTTCTAGCGTCGGGCTAGAAGCTGCCGGAAAACTTGTGCGTTCCCCTAACCAAAGCCGTAGTATATTGGGGAGGGGCAAATTTATGCTACCTGCTCCCAATCCTACCTGCTTGATGGTAATTGGAGGTGGCGCACAAAATTCTCTTGCTAAAGTCGTGGCGATCGCAGCGCCTGTTGGTGTTACCAGTTCTCGCTCAATACCGTTGCTATAAACTGGACAACCCCGCATTTCCCAAAGCTTCAATACAGCCGGTACTGGCACCGCCATTTCACCGTGTGCAGCCCTGATGGTTCCCCCGCCAGTGGGAAACGCTGAACAGTACAGCAAAGGCCAGCCTTGAGCATCGTTAGCGATCGCCAACCAATCTAACCCCAAGCAAGTACCAACAATATCTACAATTGCATCCACGGCACCCACTTCATGAAAGTGAACTTTTTCCGGAGCAATGCCATGTACTGCCCCTTCTGCCAATGCTAGCTGTCTGAATACAGCCAAACTCCAAGCTTCGGCCCTTGATGGCAGATCCGCTTGCAAAATCATCCGCTCAATTTCTGGTAGGTGGCGTCCGTGATGATGACTGTGTGCGTGGTGGTGTTCATGATCAGCATGTGCTAACTCTACATGAACTTTAGTAGCCTGTTGACCATGACGCTGAACTAGTTCTGACTTTAACTGGTATTCCTGGGCAATTCCCAAGCCGTTGAGCTTTTCAGTTAAATACTCTACAGGGACACCCAGACTCACCAAGGCACCCAAGCACATATCACCAGAAATCCCCGTCGGACATTGAAGATAGGCAATTTTAGTCATAATTCGTTATTTATCATTTGTCAAGAGTCAGGAGACGCGATTAATCGCGTCTGTACAAACCAATGCCCCATGCCCAATCTCCTATGCCCAATTTCCTACCCCAAAATCTTTTATGGCAAAAATTTTCACAGTCCATCCTGATAATCCCCAAATTCGCCGAATAGAGGAAGTAAAATCAGCACTTTTTAGTGGTGCAGTAATGCTCTACCCTACTGATACAGTTTATGCAATTGGTTGTGATTTGAATGCTAAGTCAGCAGTGGAACGTGTACGGAAAATTAAGCAGCTAGCAAATGATAAACCTCTGACGTTTTTGTGCCCTTCTTTATCAAATGTGGCAACTTATGCCTCTGTAAGTGACACAGCTTATCGGGTGATGAAGCGTTTAATACCAGGCCCATATACGTTTTTGTTACCTGCTACTAAATTAGTACCACGATTAGTACAAAGTCCCAAGCGCAAAACCACGGGTATTAGAGTGCCAAATCATACTGTATGTTTAGCATTACTGACGGCTCTAGGAAATCCCATTATTTCGACTTCGGCACATTTACCACCGGATGGAGCAGATGCTGAAATGATTGGGAGTAGTGCAAAATCGATTCTGTCTCAGGTAGAACTTTTTGACCGTCTGGACAGTTTGGTAGATGTCATTGTGGACACTGGTGAGGAACCGACCTATGAGGTGTCTACGATTTTAGATTTGACGGGAGATGATCCAATGATTACACGACGAGGTTTAGGCTGGGAAGCAGCAGCAGCATGGGTGTGAGAATTACACTACATCAGCTCACCCATCAATTTCGGAAAACATGTTTAAAAAAGCTCCAGTTCTTTGATCGTCCTACTGATGAGAGATGGAAGTGCTAAGAAGGCGATGGTGGCAAAGATAAGCCCAGCAATAATCTTAGCTACTTTTCGCATAGGGTGGATACCCCGCTTCCAGCCTTAATGTAGTTGCTTGTGAAAAACCGACACACTGCCTTGCCCGTAACTTTTACAAATTTCCTACAGTCATATATGTGAGCAGCACTTGCTAAAGGTCTTGAGAGATGAATGCCGAGAAATTCTTCTACCAAGACTAGTCTCTTGTGCTGACTTGGCTTTGTAATTACGGTGCAGTACCACTTTTAGGAAAATTCATGAAAGCTAATCTCGCTAGTCTACCAACTTCTCCATCTGCTTTTAACTGCTACGTTGCGACCGAAGAATTATCAGCCAATAAGATAGACACCCTGATGCAACTCTTGTGTCAAGAGATGCAAGCTCAAGTTAAAGCTGCATCTGGGTGTGTGCAAGCGGTAGCCAACCGCATCGCCAGAGAAGTGGAACGGATTTGTGATAAAAGTTCCCGCATTCAAACATCTGGGGAGATCCAGTCTTGGCAACTAACCTTAGCAAGGCATCGCTTACAAAAGTGCTTGCGTTATTACCAATTGGGTTCACGACGTGGGCGTGTAGAATTACATAGTAACCTAGGTGCGATCGTCTATCGTCATGTGACGATCGCCGGCTCAGATTTGGGATTTGAAGGTCGTTACAACCTGATTGAAGATTTTCTGCAAGCGTTTTATATCGAAGCTATCAAAGCTTTCCGGCGAGAAAACGAACTCCCGGAGAATTACACACCGCGTACTCAGTTGCAATTAGCGGAATACATGGCATTTACAGAACAATATGCCAAGCGCCGCATTAATTTACCTGGGAGTGCTAGTCAACAACTAATTATCTTACGTGCCCAAGGATTTGCCCGTCGCCAGCCCCAAGAAACTACCGTAGATATTGAAATGGCGGTAGAGTCTGCCAAGAGTGAAGAAGGGGAAGCTTACCAACGTAACTCAGCAGTACAACAGCTGAGATCACAAATGGTGGCGCAAACGAATTTTGATCCTTCAGAAGAGTCAGAACGCGATCGCGTAATTGCGGAATTGATCAGCTATTTGGAATCTCAAGGTCAATCTGACTGTGTGAATTACCTCACCCTGAAACTCCAAGACCTCTCCGCACCAGAAATTGACCAAATTCTCGGTTTAACCAGTCGTCAGCGCGACTACCTGCAACAACGTTTTAAATACCATGTAGAAAAATTTGCCAAGCAACACCACTGGCAATTGGTACATCAATGGTTAGGTGCTGGTTTAGAACACAAGTTAGGTCTATCATCCCAACAGTGGGATAGATTTTTAGACCAGCTGACCGAACAGCAACAGGAAATCTTACGGTTGAAGATAGCACAGCATAGTGAGCAGGCGATCGCTAAAGCCATCAAATGCACTCCCAAACAACTACAAAAGCGCTGGACTCAACTTCTAGACATCGCCTGGGCTATCCGCAATGGTAATCACGACGTTTAGACAAGTTCAGGCTATGGTAGCTTGCATGACCATCTTCTCGCTGCTGTATAGATTGATAAATTCTCAAATTTGACAGTAAATAAATGAATTGATCATTGTTTTTCCCGCCATTTCTTGACCATCTTTTCTATTCGCCTTAAAACCCTATCAAATTCAACTCGTGGACACAATTCAATATTTCGCCTCACCTCCATCATCTGTCATGACCAAGTAGAGATATGGGGGTAGGCTCGATTTTAATATGTACATTAGGGAATTTCCAGCCTAATACAGTGGAGTTAGGCTGGAACACAATGTGTGTGTGGTGGATAGGGAATATCCAAAATCTTTTAGTACCTCAAACAATCTGACTGGCACTGTGTCCCTACAGTATATTTTTTGAGCTAATCCTATTAATACAAATGTATTAAGTAAATACATTTGTACCATTTTTTGCTGCCTAACTATCAATCTAGCTTTTTATCTCTAAAATTTAAAATTCATATTAAATAAATCACCATAAGTTACAGCTTCCGTGAAATCCTAGAATCAAGGGAAATTTTGGCAGCAAGATGCAGGATGACTATGACTCAAGGCTCACGGGCAAATAAGTCTGGGAATATTTTAGAAGGCAATATAGAAGCAATTTTAAATGGACATAATTATTTTCAGGTAGGAAACCACGTTACTGAGGAATTTTTATTAACTGCTACCTTGTTGCCAAAACGCTATGCCAAGCAGGTTTACATTGGTAGTGGAATTTATCAAACAACCCTAAAAGTTGATTTTTATATTGTGGGTTTACCTGTAATGCCATCAGGATTAATTATTGAGTGTAAATGGCAAGAAAGTGGTGGTTCTGTCGATGAAAAATTTCCTTACTTAGATTTGAATATTCGGTATAGTTACCCTGCACCAACTATTGTAGTGATTGGCGGTGAAGGAATGCGTTTAGGAGCCGTGAAATGGCTCAAAGAACAAGTTAATTATAATCCAAATTTATTAGCTGTTTATAGTCTAGATAGGTTTATTGCTTGGGCAAATAAACATTGTTAATATGATGTAATTAATAGTTCATAAATTATTCCTCGTTTTTTCGTATTGGAATTTATTGAGCGTGCTGCTGCTATTGGGTAAATCTTAAAATTAATTTGCTGATATAAGTTTCTAATCAACTCACAATCCGAATTAGATATCATCACTTTTACACCACGATTTGCTAATTCAGCACAAGTATTTCTCAAGCGCTCTTGGTCTTTTTCATTAAAAGAATTTTGACTATAACTAGTAAAGTAGCTGGTATTACTTATAGGATGATAAGGTGGGTCGCAGAAGACAAAATCATCAGAGCTAGTAGCGTAATTTAGTACATCTATAAAATCTGCCTGTCTAATATCAGTGCTTGCCAGTGCTGCCGAAGCTGCTCTGAGTGAATCTTCCTGACAAATATTAGGATTTTCGTATCTGCCCAAAGGTACATTAAATTGACCTTTTGAATTCACCCGATAAAGACCGTTAAAACAGGTTCTATTCAAATAGATAAGACGTGCCGCTTGCTCTAACTCAGTATTTCCAGAATTAGCTCTGACAGCATAATAGTAGTCTCTATTATGTCGAACTTTATGCTCTCTCAGTAAGCAGATTACTTCCTCAACTTGATCCCGAACACAACGATAGGTAGTAATTAATTCGGCGTTAATATCAGTTAAAGCTGCTGCTGGGGGTTGGAGATAGAAAAAAACAGCACCACCACCGATGAATGGCTCATAGTAAGTCTTATAATTCTTGGGTAAGTGGGGAATATATTGCTGAATCAATCGACTTTTACCACCTGCCCACTTTAAAAATGGGCGCGGGTAAGTTTTTTTAGGAAGTTGACGAATCATTTAATGCAAACTTAGCTACTAAATCTAGCCAATATAACTGACAAATCACAACGAATCATATTTTATATGAATTTATTAATTTTATAGCCCTATCGATTACAATTAGATTAAACAAGCACATCAAAACAAACGTATAGTCTATAATAAGGCAGTCTAAATAGATGTTTGACGGATTTTGGGATAACGTCTTTCGCTACCCGCGCTACCTCATTACTATCATCTTGGGTATTTTCCTAAACACGTTTGAGCCTTTGTTTCCATTGTTGAAACGCCCAGTCACTTTGATTGCCATCTTGGGTTTATTTGTGGGTAGCTTGGCCTTCATTACTTTTACTCTACGTGCAATGCTAGGCTTGAGTACAATCTAGACTAGTAATCTATATTCGTAGTGAGAACTCTAGTGCTGACTACGAATTAGGGCTATGTGGGACAGTTTCTGACCTTATCGTCAGTCCTCAGCGCTGTTCTCGCCTACCTGCATCTATTTATGTCGTACAACCTCCCAGAGGAGGGATAATTTTTATGGCTACAAATCGCCGCGTTTCCCGTGTTGCTGAATTGATCAAACGGGAAGTTAGCCAAATGCTGCTCAACGGCATTAAGGATGACCGTGTGGGTACAGGAATGGTCAGTGTTACCGATGTTGATGTTTCTGGCGATCTGCAACACGCTAAAATCTTCGTCAGTATTTATGGTACAGATGAAGCCAAAGCTGAAACTATGGCAGGCTTAAAGTCGGCGACGGGTTACGTCCGCAGTGAACTTGGTGCGCGGGTAAGGCTACGTCGCACACCTGAAGTGATCTTTATTGAAGACCGCTCTATAGAACGTGGTACTAAGGTGCTTTCCCTATTAAATAAACTCAAGGACGAGCGTCCACCCGTAGATATGTCAGGAAACAATGACAACAGCAGTGATGAAGATAATGATGAATTTTCGGAATCAGTAACTTAGACGACAATGTAATTTCAGGAACAATTAACCCCTGAGAGTTCGGTAACCCGTTTACAGACGTGACGAGATCGCGTCTGTTTTAATGTGAATATACCTGCTTCAGGGATTGCTAGTAGTCCACCCAGATGAAGAGTGCTGCGAGGGAAGTCCTTTCTTCTCCATGAGGCGCTATGCGTAACTTGCTTCCCCAGAGGAGTAGACTACGAACCTTGTAATCTACCTCTAAAGAATCATGAATTAGCTCTGTGTACCTTGGCAGCATAAAAACCGCAAAATCTATTGATGAATGAACAGCTATGCCTTGATAGTTGGTCATTGGGCAAACTGGCGGTATCTAAAGCAATCTACTGTTAGCATAGAGACACAACATCCAACTCTCTTACGGGTCTGTATTCTGGGCATTCTTATTTGATTGAGTGCCATAATTAACAAGGCAACCAGCAAAGTTGTTTAAGAAATTATTAATAGATGAGGGTTTACAAGTTTTCCTAGTGTACGGTAGCTATTGTACTGTGCAACAGTTTATACCTTTGCTCTTGCTCAGGACGGCTGGCTAGTTTTTTTATGAATAAATACTCAGTAAATTGAGATAAGACTCTATGGTGGTGATTTTTTTATATAAACACTCTTGCTTGTGAACTATTATCTCAGGTCAACTTATGCCTGGAGGCAGATACTACAAAATCTTCAGACCTGTTGAATATAAGTCAAATCAAGTATTTGGCAGGTTAAGTTAACTACTTTGGTATGCTTGTATGAAGCGAATTTGATCTAAATGTCAGAATATGTTGACTTTCTTAACATTTCTTTAGATAATTTGAGAGTCTGTAGCGTCAAAATGGAATTAGTTCCGTATAGCAAACTACAAAACTTTAGCCACAAGTCTAATTCTTGTAATGTTTGTTCCAATTAAATATCGGGAACACTAACTACGTGTAATTTGTGAGTAAAAACCATGAGTGTGAATACGGTGCCCTCTATCAATTACTACTCTCTAGATGTAATTCAGGACGAAGCACGCCGACTGGTGCAGAAGGGAATGGTCAGCAGACAACAGCCAATATATACACTCTGTCAATATATTCCAGCGAGAGAGTGGGTTTGCGTAGAATGCGAACTAGAAAAATGTGATTTTTTATTACGCGATCGCATCGGCGATTTGATTGGTCGTGAAGAATGGGACAACGACTAATCAATAAATTGACCTCTACCGCTAGATTTTGGATTGGGATCTCAGCTTGGAAGTTTAGATTTGACAAGAAATAATTCTATGCCCGACAAGGGGAAAATCTCTGGTTTTAATTAGTATTGCCCATCCAAAATCCTTAGTTCCCATTCATTAAAGAAGCATTAGAGTCTCATTTATACGACTTTTCAAGTTAGCGAATACATCGACAAAAGTTTTTGTATGTGCCCAATGTTGTAACTTGAATATAGTACTTACATTGCCTAGCCGGGGTAGTTCTTGCTCGTGAACTGCTCCGGAGATTTTTTTATTATGATCTAAATAACTTACTCTACTTCCTCCAAATACTGGTTAACATCTTCAATAATGCGAGTGAGTTCCGCTTCTGTGGTCAAGCGGATGCTACCATCGCGGACGGTGAGCAGCACTTTAGCAGCGAAGGGAGTGGGCCAGATATTAGGATTACAAAAAACTTCTAAAAATACATCGCCAGTGTAACGATATTCTACAGGGCGCTGGGGAGTGGGTTTACTACCACCTGGAGTAGGTTTAGCCGCGACAGCTTTCAGGCGTGTCATCAATTCATCTAACGCCGCCTTTAATTCCTTTGCAGACTGGGCTGAAAAACTGAAAGAGACAGAACCCTCAATCAGGTTCAATTTCAGAGGAGTAGAAGACATGAGTGATTTATTAAAAATTTCTTGATAACTACTTATGGTACAGGAATTGGGGTGTTGGGAATGGGGCATACTTACAATCTCCCCCACTCACCAATTCCCCATCTCCCCAGTTCTAAATCTTCATGCTGGGTACATCCTGTCCGTCCTCATGATATTCGGGTAAATCATTAGGCGCACCACAAGCGGAAATATTGCCCGAAAAATCCACGTCGGCGGTTAGTTCTGGGTGTTCTTGCTTGCGTTGGGCGATTTGTTCACGAGTGAGAATCTTGGACTCGTCAAAACCTAACTCTATTTCAGTATGTAATCCCTTATACTTGACTCGCTTGAGGTTATAGAAGCGTTTATTTAGTGTGGTTTGGGCAAAAGCCTTTAAGCAACCTAAGAGATACTTACGCTTAAAGGGGTCTTTGACGAACCAATACTCAAAGGTTTTGCGTAAGTAAAAACGGGCGTAGTTCCGTAGCACTCCTTTGAGGACATCTTCCCGTTCCATTGCTTCTGGCTTCATGATCGGGGTGACGAAGTTATATTGAGAATAATCTCGGACTTCTACGCGATCGCCTAATTCTTCAAATAACTCAGAAAATGGCCAAGGTGTGAACATATTCCAGTTGACCATGTCTGGTTTCCAGTCCAAAGCCATGTGATAGGTTTGCTCGATTGTCTCTGGGGTTTCGTTCTCTAAACCCATGATGAATTGAGCTTCGGCTACCATACCATTTTGCTTGAGGAGTTGGATGGCGCGTTTGTTTTGTTCAATGGTGGTTTCTTTGCGGAACAAATTCAACTTTAACTGCGCTGCTGCTTCTGTCCCCAAGGACACATGTACTAATCCAGCTTTGCGGTAAAGCGGTAATTCTTTCTCATCCCGCAAAATATCTGTAACACGTGTATTAATTCCCCAGTGAACTCCCAAATTGCGATCAATTAATTCGTTACATAACGCAATAAATTTAGGTTTGTTGATTGTCGGTTCCTCATCCGCCAAGATGAAAAAGCCTACCTTGTGTTTTTTCACCAAGATTTCGATTTCATCCACAAATCGCTTGGGACTACCGGAACGATATTTGCGCCAGAATTTCCATTGAGAACAAAAACGGCAAGTGAAGGGACATCCTCTGGCATAGTTAGGAACAGCCACCCGCACATTGAGGGGAGTGTAGATGTATTTACTCCAGTCCAACAGATCCCAATCTGGGGTGAGGGTATCCAGATCAGCGATGGGGGGATGAGCTGGCGTGGCAATCACTTTACCATCCTCCAGGTAAGCAATGCCTAAAATATTTTGGCGATCGCTCTTATCTGTACCATTGGCGATCGCTTTGAGCAAATTGACCGTAATCTCTTCCCCTTCTCCCCGAATAATGTAATCTACCCAAGGTGCTTCGTTCAGTACCTCATTGTACATATAAGTAGGGTGAACCCCGCCCATAATTGTTACGGCTTGGGGACAAACTTCTCTAACAATTTTCAGGGTTTTTTGAGATTGATAAATCATCGGTGTGATTGCTGTTGCTAGCACCACATCCGGCTGATATTTGGCGATAATTTCTGCTAACGCATCATCAGGAATATAATCCGTCATCGCATCAACAAAGCGGATGTTTGCAAAACCAGCCGTTTTCAGTGCGCCACCTACATAAGGAACCCAACTTGGCGGCCAATTACCAGCAATTTCAGCACCACCAGAATGATAGTTGGGTTGAATCATCATGATCCGCATAATTTAGCTCCTGATTCTTGACAGTTAACCAAGTATTAGGATTTACGCAAAAACTCTTTGAGATTCTCAATTTTCTTTGTAGATTAATCGCCCTTGTAGGGTGTGTTGCGCTTTGCGACAACACACCGTTGATTAAATGCGGTGCGTTATAACGAAGTTTAACGCACCCTACTGGCGTGTCAAGGCTAAAATGGTGCAAAAAATTTTCTTGTGGTGCGGGCATCTTACCCACTAATTAGAACGGGCAAGATGCCCGTACTACAAGAGATTGCTAATACACAAAATTAGCTTAGACACGCCACTACAAATGACGAAGAACAAATGACAAACACCAACTTACTTAAATCGCTTTAGAAAAAGCTGCATTTTTTCGCTTTCTGGTATGGGAATCAAAAATAGAAGCAATATTTCTCACCAGTAATCTCCCCGTTGGTGTTACCTCAATGCCATTTGGTAACATCCGGATGAGTCCATCGGCTTCTAATAGTTTCATCTCAGATAATTCTCTAGCAAAATATTCATAAAAATCCGTATCAAAAGCTATATGATATTTTTCTTCCACATCATTTATAGAAAGTTGGAATTGACACATCAGTTCCATAATTACAACTCGACGGAGAATATCATCTCGATTGAGACTAACACCTTTTTCAATCGGCATAAGCCCGGTATCAATTGCTTGGTAATATTTTTTTAACTGCTTATTATTCTGGATATAAACATCATGCAGCATACTAATGGAAGTGATACCAAATCCTAATAAATCGGATTCTGGTTTTGTAGTGTATCCTTGAAAGTTTCTATGGAGTTTTCCTGCTTGTTGGGCGATGGTAAGTTCATCATTAGGCTTGGCAAAGTGATCCATACCAATAAATATATAGTCATTGGTAGTTAATTCTTCAATTGTCATCTGGAGAATATCTAACTTTGCTGAAGGTTGGGGTAGTGCTTCCTGGGGTATTTTTTTCTGTACAGGTTTCATCCAGGGGACATAAGCGAAGTTAAAAACAGCTATTCTATCTGGATCGAGTTTGAGTGTCTTTTTAATGGTGTTTGTAAAAGTATCCAGGGTTTGAAAAGGTAATCCATAAATGAGGTCAACATTCACACTTTCAAAGCCTGCATCTCGAATCCATTCCATGACATCAAAGAGCATCGGTTCTGGTTGCACACGGTTGATAGCCGCTTGTACTTGCGAGTTAAAGTCTTGAATACCAAAGCTAATGCGGTTAAACCCCAATCTTTTTAAAGCAAAAATTATATCTTTGCTAACATATTTAGGATTAATTTCAATGGAAATTTCAGCATTTGTATCTAAACTGAAATGCCGATTAATTGTGTCCCATAAAAAATCCACTTGATGCAAGTCTAAATAGTTAGGTGTACCACCTCCCCAATGCAATTGATGTACTTGGCGTTCTGAAGAAATAAGTGCAGAAACTTGTTGAATATTACGCTCAAGATACTTTAAGTATGGTGCAGCTAGTTCTTTCCTGGGAGTAATAATAGTGTTGCAACCACAAAAATAGCAGGCAGTTTCACAAAAAGGAATATGAAAGTAGAGAGAGAGGGGAATTTTCTTATAATTACCAACTGCGATCGCTGCTCTAAAATCTAAGTCACCAAAATTATCTTTTAACTCAGTTGCTGGGGGATAACTAGTATATCTCGGCAAAGGTTGGTCATACTTTTGAAGTAAAGCCGAGTTAAATTGGACTGTCTGCGTTGCCAGTTTCATGCTGTTAATCACCTTGACTATTGCAATAGTTTTTGGTTGCTATTTAAGGGTTGAAAAATCCTTTTCATAGCATACTTGCTTTATTTGTAGGTAGGTAATTTGCGACGTACCTACACTGAGCTATTCTGAGTTTTGATGAGTGCAGTTTTTCGGGTTGTAGTGACAAAATCACTGCACTTCACAAAAAAACAGTGTTTTCCCTAAATCTCAATATTTAATACTTAGTCAGCAGCAATTAGTTCTACCGAAGTATTACCAGGCGATCGTTCGGTACTACCTGGTTTATCTTGGCGGGTGATTAAATCAAATACATGTTCACCAATTGCGGCTTTCACATCTGGCTCTAGTTCGTGGACAACATTACGATTGAGTTCAAAAGCATAGTTTGCTTCATCCACAATTTTTGTGGCTAAAGTATCATCAACTGGTAGTGAATTCAACGCATCACGATACTTAGCTTTAAATGCTCGAATAGCTTCGATAGTAGGTAACTGTTCAAATTCATGGAGTCCAGTTCCTTGATCTGGCGGTAAGTTCATTGCAGAGCGAACTATTTTTTTCAAGCTTTGACCCCCAGACAAATCTCCCATATAGCGCACATAAGCATGAGCAATCAGGAGTACAGGTTCTGTGTTGGCTAGTTCCTGGATACGCGCCACGTAAGCTTTACCCGCCTCTAAGGCTACTATTTGATGACGCCAATCCTCACCGTAGTAAAAAGTCAGGTCTTTTTCTAGATTAGTCTTGCGGTTCAGTTCCGGAAAATAAGTCAGACCAATCATAGGATGACTACTGTGGCGCAACAGTTCTGCTTCTAAAGTACTGTAGACAAAATACAAGTTAGCTATCAATTTGCGGAATGGCTCTTTTTCCACTATTCCTTTGAGGAAACATTTCATAAACGCCGTATTTTCCGCCATCGTATGGGAGTGTTTTGTTCCTTCCCGCAGCCTAGCCGCTAAATCACTACTCATGTTCCATTACTTGTATTGTAGTTTCTTATATAACTCTATGGCTATATAAAACCCATCATAAACCAAACTTTTCAAAACTTAACTTGAATTTGCCGCAGCCTCAACCCTGCCTTAAGTAATTATGCGTAAACCTAGTGATGAAGTGTAAACACGACCAAAACCCTGACAAAGCTCCGAGCGATCGCCTATGAATCCCTAAGCTATTTACAGTAGTTGTATGTTTATTAATTTGCAAGGTCAGTTTTGTTGGGTTCTGCTTCTGTGATACTGTCAGCGAAATATAACTTCATATTTCAAAAATCTATTTTTCATGGCTGGATTTGACATCATAAACAACAAATCGTTAAGAATAATTCCATAAGTGTTTCCTAGCATTTTGAGCGGTAGAAGTGGAAGGAATTATTATAAACAGCTAAAGACTGGGACGAAAGTGCAAAACTTTTGCTCGCTGCAAGCAGTGTTGTTTTATGCTTTTATAATTAAGGATGTTTGGGAGATAAAACTGTGCCACTAATCAAAATACCAAAACATTATCTTGTATCTCAGGATGAAGATTCAATTACGGTAGATGTACCAGAGTCAATCTTGTTGAATTGGCAAAGGGATTACGAAAAAATTACTAAAGCCAAAGGGATTTTAAAGGATAAGAAAAAAGAAATTCTTACCCATCTAAACACTCTTCGTCAGGAGTGGGATGAATGAGATATCTTTACGATACATCACGAACAACCAAAGGTGGACTAAACAAAATCAGTATCATGGAGAAACTCGACAATTGCAGCATTTACCTGTGCTGAAGAACCAATAGCTGCATCATGACAGCAGTTAGGCAAAATTTGTAACTTAGCATTTGAGAGAAGTCGATGCAATTTTTCCCCATGACTAGCAGGAAACCATTGGTCTTGCTCACCCCATAAAATTAACGTGGGACATTCAATAGTGCTGAGATTATGCTGAATTTTAGTGAGCATATTTGGTTTATTAGCTTGCCAATTCTCAATTTCTTGTGCTGCTATTTGTAATTCTTCAGCTACTTTCACAAGAGTACCAGGAATCTCAATAAAGGGATAAGTAATCCAATAAATATCTTCTTGTGTCAGTACTGAGGGATCGAACAATACACCGCGCCTTTCCATTGCCATAACTTCTCTAAATATAGGTGCAAAGAGATATGCTAGGCGTAAAGAATCGATAGCTTGCAACACTTCTAATGGCGTTTGAGCGAGTAACCACATAGCCCAATGGGGTAGACGTTCGGCGAAAATCGGTGCATTAACGACTACTAACCGCCCGATTAACTGGGGAAATTCTTGAGCGAGAGCTAAGGCGACTAAAGCCCCTAAAGATTCTGCCACAATTATGGCAGGTTCATCACACAATTCCTGAATAATTCGCGCTATTTCAACAACTTGATGTCCGTTATGTTCTCGGCGAGACACAGGCTTTTCAGAAAACCCGAAACCTTTGGCATCAAAACAAATGACCCGAAAATATTTAGATAATGGTGTAATACTATAACGCCAATTATAGCTCCAGTTGCCCATACCATGTAGTAAAATCAACGGCTTACCTGTACCTATTTCACCATAAGCAATTTTGACAGGATAGCCTTTAGTATCTGTAATAATTAGACTTTGCCGCCCTTGGGGGAAAGTAGTCTGCCACCAATCTTTCATTCCTGTTATCAATAACCCATTTAACTGCCAGTGATAGCTTGCCACAGTAATCTAATTATTATCACAGGGAGCGCTACCAATACAATGGCTAGTAATAATAATCCAAATAAAACTACAACAATAAACCATCCGTCTGCGCTTTTATGTTGGCTAGGAAACTTTAAATAATCTTCTAATAGCTTGAGATTGTTAATATTAGCCATCCAAGCAAAATCAAAAAAGTCTCCTAGCACTGGGACAGCACCTACGAGACCATCGATAATTATATTGAAGACCATTTTACCCAGAATGGCTTGAGGCGCACCCAGTCGCGCTGCTTCTAAAACAATGTAGCAAGAAAGCATCACTCCTAAAAAATCGCCACCAATAGGTATCAATCCGATAATCGGATCTAGACCAATACCCACCTTGGTTCCAGGAATAGTAATGACATTATCCAACAGCCAGCCAAGTTGACGCAACCGCTTCAAAGTAGGTGCTTTAGCATCAGGTTCAATGCTTGAAAACCGATTAGACATTGGCTTGATTATTTGATTGAGGTTGATTCGTTAAATATTTTACTGGTGATTGGGTGTTTGTCATTTGTTATTTGTAAAAACGTTGCAATGCAACGTCTTTACAAGGTTAAATTGGGAGCATCCCAAATGTGTAAATTTATTTTTTTGTAGTGCAGGCTTCTAGCCCGCTTCCTAGACATTTGGGAGCAAGATGCTCTACAAATTTTATTTTTGCAAAATTGGGATGCTCCCGTTAAATTCCCCATTCCCAATGCTATGTAATTAATATTTGTGAAGAAATTTCGATTCTCTACGCGATCGCATATCTTCACCAACGATCACATTCAGTTGATCACCCACTAAAAGAATAAAGGCACTCATCCATAGCCACAGCATTAAAATGATCACAGCTCCTACTGCGCCATATACTTTGTTGTAGTTGCCAAAATTAGCTACATACAGCCGAAATAATGCAGATAAAATCGCCCAAAAAACAGATGCAACAATTGCCCCTGACATGATTGGTGTGCCTGATTTCCACTGACTAGTGCCATAGCGATAGACAAAAGCAAAGGCAACAGCAACAATGATTAGAGCTAAGGGCCAACGTAATAGCTGCCAAAGATATAATAAGAAGACTAAAGAATTATTTCCACTTACCACAAATTTTAACAATAGGTCACTGATAAATACTAAAAAAGAAGCTACCAGCAAAAGTAGTATAGTCCCAATTGTTAAACCTAAAGAGACAAGTTTGGCTTGCCAAAAAGGGCGGGTTTTTTCTGAGGGAATTTGATGGATTTGATCAAGAGCCGTCATCGCAGTACTCACAGCCCCAGAAGCAGTCCAGATAGCTAAGAAAAAACTGAGAGAAAACAAACCTCTATTTTGAGAGTGAGCAATTTCTTTACTAGCAAAATCACGAATCAAAATTAAAGCTTCTTCTGGTACTACTTGACTAACTTGAAATGCCAATTGTTTAAATGTATCTTGCAAGGAATCTGCCAATAAGCCAATAGCTGTGAAAATGGCAAGAATAGCTGGAAACAGCGATAGCATCGCATTGAAGGCAATTTCTGAGGCCAGTCCCAAAAGTCGTCTTTCAATTGTTCTGACAGCAGTCTTATGGAGAGTGCGCCAGTTGAGGTGGTGAAAGAAGCGGACAAAACGAGACTGTCCCATGATTTTTGGTGACGGCTACTTGGTGTTCTCAATCAATATGCCAACTTTACCGTAGCGATCGCATATACTTTTTAGTCCGTCTCAGAATTGGGGCGATTCAAGTATTGTCCCTGTGGATCGCTTGATGGCTGATTTGACCCTGAGTTTGAGTGAGACACTGCGATTAGATTCTGTACCTGTGGATAAGACTATACGGTTACTACCGACTTGCCACTTTGATTGGAGGTATTCTGTAATTGCTTGCGATCGCTCTTGAACAGTATCTAATGGCTCGGTTAAATCTTGGTTAAGTGTAATTTCCAGCATTAAATTGGGTTGTTGCTGCAAAATTTGAGCGGCGCGATCTAAAAGTTTGGCATTAGTTGGTGTAATTGTGGATTTATCTTGATCAAACGATATAACTCCCACAGCCGTCTCAATTCTCTGCATGATGACTTTAGCAGATTGGTAATCTAGCCTATTTCTAACGCTATCAGCGAGCAAAGTTTGAGCATCTCCATCAATATCACGTTCACTCAGATAGACTAGCCGCACACTCAATGGTTCAAGCGGACTAGTAATTAACTCATAATTAATCATCTGTGCTGGCTGAGGTAGTCGCAGATCAATCAGAGCAGCTTGAACTTCTTGCAGGAAATTGGATTGCAATTGCGTGATGGTGATCACCGGTTCCGGTGGTTTTTCTTCAGGGATTTGACGTAATATTTCGTTTGATGCCGTCGGAATTTCAATCAACTTCAGTGCTAATAGTTCTGGATTTTTTTCCAGATGGGAAGCTAGTTGCTGCACATAACTACTCTGTTCTTCTGGGGTATATTGCCTACTAGTAAACACCTGGAGTTGAATTGTCAACCTATTGTTTTTCTGTGAATTCGAGATGTTGCCAATATAAGAGCGTGGTTCACCATTAGGAAAAGTGGCGAATTCTTTCTGCCAAATATCGGTCGCTGCGCGACGGATACGATTATCTTGTTGCTGCAAATAAATCTCACGCCTGAGTTGGCTCAGAGATTGATTGAGCGGAAAAATAATTGCCACAATGGTAACAAAGATTAACAAAAGCCTTCCAGGTAGAGTACCAATCTTTTTCAGGCGATGGTAAGCAGGTAGTCGCTCTAAAATACTCTGCATCCAGATACTTTCTTCGTGTGTATCTCGCCATTCCTTGACTTTTGCTCTAACTTGATAATTGTCGATATGTAAGCCTAAAAAGACAAGCATGGCAGTAAACGTAATCGCCACTAAGTTGGTGATAAAGAGTAATCCTCCACCACTAGCTACCTGTAGACCACTGACACGATTCAAGCTAATGGCAATCCCGATGCCATAACCCACAACGCATAATGGAGGCATTAAGGCAACTGCGATCGCCACACCAGGGATAGAAGTTGCTACCCCTTTGGGTTCTTTACAAATTGCCACTGAACCCACAGCACCAGAAAATAGAGCAACTACCAAATCCAGGATATTGGGACGAATCCTCGCCGCAATTTCACTGGTCATTTCTTTGAATGGCATTAACGATACTAGTAGTACTGCAAAAGAAATAGCAACCAGACAACTCAAAACCAGATTCAGCAGGGCCCGCATCGCTAAAATCACATCACCCGCAGCCAGCGCTAAACCATTAGCTAAAATACCTCCCATCAATGGAGAAATCAGCATCGCACCAATGATCACGGCGGGGCTATTCAAGACTAGTCCCAGAGTCGCAATTCCAGCCGCAAATAGAACTTGAATCCAATAGCTAATATCTTCGAGGCTGACTGACCTGCATATTTCCAGGTATACTAGCTCCTTACGAGTTTGACTAATTCCCAAGTTTCTGGCAAACCAGTCTCTAAACATATTCAAGTGCTGATAGGACTTATTGAAGTATTTTTACAGATTTATCCTGTGAAAGAAACCAGTTACTCAAAATCAAAATAATCAGCTATGAGTCAAGATTTAACACAACAGTGGTTAGGCGAAATTCAAACACTCAAACAGCAGATAGCGGAACTTCAGAGCGATCGCACTGCGGCTTGGGAAAGTGCGGAAAAATGGCGTAAACTCTATAACACAGAAGCCGAGCAACGCCGTACAGATACTCAACTTGCTCAACAAGCGATCGCATCTTTGAAGGCAGAAATTCAAAACCTCCAAGGTATTGATGGCGTTACCCTTCCTGATGCTACAGCCGTCACAGCTATTCAAGAAGAGATCGATAAACTTAATTCTCTAGAGGAATTAAAAACTCAATTAATTACAGTCACCAAAGAACGCGATCGCCTGCTGCAAGCTTTAAAAACTGAGCAAGACAATCACGCCCAAACCCGCAGAAGCCTAACTACCGCTTTGGGTGATGCTATTGATGGCTGGACAAAGGAACGTGATAGCGCCAAAGAAGAGGAGAGTAATACGCTCCAGGGTTATAAAACCTAATAATCAGCGCTCTAGCGTTGAGCATTTCCCAAGGACACGCGATCGCCTACGAGCGAAAACAAGCTATTAAGATGTATTTTTGATGAGTCATGGCGATCGCATTTCACCTTACCTAAATGTAGGAGTAAAGTTTCGTTCAGTACAATTGACTAAACAGCCACTAAGAGCGATCGCCATCACATTTGGCGTGTCAGTAATTTAACCAGTAGAATATATACATAAAATTTTGACACCCTACATGGATTTCTGCGATCGCTAGTACAAATTGAGAATCAGGAGCAGCGATCGCTCAATCTCTTTCTTTCTGCTAATCGTTCATCAGTATTAAATTGTAGTAGCCTCACTGTTGTTCGTCCTTCTGGTGTTAAACCAACAATCACTGCTTTTTCACAAGCAAAATGTTCAGACCATTGCTGTGTTCGGGGATTGAACAGAAAACTAAATTCTTCTGTTTGGGGGTCGAAAGAACCAAGGTCTGTACCTTTATGACGGTTGCAACGCCAACAGGTTAGAGCTAAATTAGTTGCATCAGTTTTACCACCATGCTTTTCCGGAATGACATGGTCAATTTCACGGGTATAGAAAAAAACATTTTCGGGAAGTAAACAATACTCACAACGACGGTTTGCTCTTTCTTCCACTAGGCGACGCAGTGCAGCAGGAATATAACTAACGCTCATGGGTTAGTGGTTAAATGCGGTAAATTTCCTGTTTTTAGCATGACCATCAGATGCTCAATGCGCTCATACTCGTCTAGTTCTTTTTGTTCTGTAGGGTTGAGTTCTCCAGCTTTACTACGTCTGAGTAAAGTTTGCATTCGTTCTTGCATTTCGGCCGTAGGACGGAAAGCTAAAATTTGTTCTGAAGTCGGGTTACTGACAAGAAAATCAAGTATATATTGATATACGCGAGTTGGCAGTGGTGGTTGCTCAAGACTAAGTGCCAGAAGTTCTGGTAAGCGATCGCCTAACTGGGTGAGTTTTTCTGATAGTTCTTCAGGCACTTCCAAGGTAATTTTGACCACGGTTGAAGCTTTAAGGTGTAACTATTTCTTTAGTTTTAAGCATACATCACCTTCTAAGAGAAAGTAGTGTCAGTTTTTGGGTAGAGGGATAATCTTATTTGAGGATCTTAGTGATGAATGAGCGATCGCTGATCCTGCAAACTGATAACCAGATATACCAGAGATGCCGAACTCTCATAAATTCGTTATCTCGTTGGAAATGCATTCAACGCGGCTCTACCGCGAGTGCTGGAGGCGGAGCCTCCTCTTTGCTTAAGTCGGGAAACCCGCCTACCCAAATGGCTACCCCATGCCCCATTTTAAAATCCCATTGCTTGGGCAACTGCCCCTACTTCCGCCTCAATGCCTTGTTTAAATTGACTGTTGCTGTGTTTAATGGCTGTATCTGGGTCTTTGAGACCATTACCAGTCAGTACACAAACAACTGTTGCCCCTGGAGGCACTTGGTCTTTCACCTTTAACAAACCTGCTACAGAAGCAGCACTGGCAGGCTCACAAAAAATACCTTCAGATGATGCCAACAGCCGATAGGCGTCAAGAATTTCGGCATCGGTGACAGATTGGAATTGGCCTTGGCTGGCTGATTGGGCAGCAACGGCTTTTTCCCAACTTGCTGGGTTGCCGATGCGAATAGCTGTAGCTATGGTATCGGGGTGGGGTACTAGCTGACCGATGACTAGAGGTGCTGCACCCGCCGCTTGGAAACCCATCATCTGGGGTAAGCGATCGCATTTTCCGGCTTGATGATACTGACAAAATCCCATCCAATAGGCGCTAATATTTCCGGCATTACCTACCGGGATGCATAGCCAATCGGGGGCGTTACCTAAGGCATCAACAACTTCAAATGCTCCGGTTTTCTGCCCTTCTAAACGGTAAGGATTAACCGAATTCACCAAAGTTATCGGATAACTTTCCGCCATTTCGCGGACAATTTCCAGTGCTTGGTCAAAATTACCTTTAATAGCCAATACTTCAGCACCATAAAGTAATGCCTGTGCCAATTTACCCAGAGCTACGTAGCCATCGGGAATCAACACAAAAGCATTCATGCCGCCGCGTCTAGCGTAAGCTGCTGCTGCTGCTGAGGTATTACCTGTACTCGCACAGATCACTGCCTTAGCCCCGGCTTCCTTGGCTTTGGAAATTGCCATTGTCATCCCCCGGTCTTTGAAGCTACCAGTGGGGTTAAGACCGTCGTATTTCACAAACACACGGACTTGTTTACCGATACGTTCGGCGATCGCCGGCGCTGGAATTAAGGGAGTGTTACCTTCCAACAACGTTACAATCGGTGTTTTTTCGCTGACAGGCAAGTATTCACGATAGGCTTCTATCAGCCCTGGCCAAGGTTGGCGATGAGATTTAGCTACAGACAGGCTCAAAGTCACAGGATTTATAAAACGTTATTAGTACAAAACTGAAAAATACTAGTGTTTCCTATATTCCACCACCAGATGCTCATAACACAAGTGTAAACTTCAACTGAGTGAGGTGGTCATTTGTTGAGAGCGGATCTGGAGACTCCGAAAGCTCCGGTCAAGGGTCAGATCCTACGGGGAATTCAAAATGACAATGCCCAACGTCCCATGCCCCATATCGAGTAGTGTGATATCGGGAACACCTTGGGCTTCATCGTAGTCACTTATGGATATACTAAAAACCCATTAGAGTAAATGATTGAAACTATACAATCATTTAACAAAGCTTAAAACTACATTATTATATTATCTCTAGTGGTGTGAGTTGATTTGTGGATTTAGTGAACAATGTCTACTTATTCATCCAGTGTTTCCAACCGTAATTCTCAAGCTGTTTTAGCTAAGTCTTATTATCAAGACGACCAGCAAGCTAAACTTACGCACCTGCAAGCCGAGGTAGAGTCCCTGTTGCAGCAGTTGCAAAGCCTTAAACAGCAGAAACTAACAGCCTCTGGCGTAGAGGACTAAAATCAGTGCTGTTGAGTTTACCCCAAAGTAAACATGACAACAGTAGTAGCTGTATATAATTCCGTGCGATCGCCGATTGTTCTAGTCTGAAATTGAGCCGCAGGTCTACTATTCAAAGCGTTGATTTTGTTGTGACCAGCGCTTCAGACGGTAGTTATCAGCATGTTCAACTAGCAAAGCTAGGGATTGATTGTCTGAAAGCTTGGCGATCGCTGTCAGCACTTGCTGAGAGTTCTTCTGAAAATCTGTATACACAATCCTACCACCGTCAGACAAAATCAGAGTACGGGGACGGGGTGAATTTTTTGGCGGCTCCTGGGTATTAGGTGCTGTTCGCATCAAAGAAGCGATCGCTTCTTCGGAGATGGTCATTACTATTTCTGGCTTGCCGTTGTTGGTTAAATCAATTGCTTGTACTGGCCATTCGCTTAGTAGTTCCTTCTGCCGTTGCCCGTCAAACACAACATGATCTGGAATTTGACCAGATTCTTGGAGAGAGCGCCACACAGTTGGTAATATTTCCTTGACTAACTGCGGATACCTTTGAGATAGTTCTGCCAAAGTCATAGCAGAAGGCTGTACCCATTCCAAAGCAGCATTTGTTAAAGCTAAAGGTCGGGGCTGGAAGGCATTTTTTTGATAATTAGGGATCATTTGTCCAGCAGCCAATACCTGCAAAACTCCGCCCCGCAGTTGCAATGCTTTGATAGTGGCGGTAGTGATTTGCTGTTCTCCGTTAGGCAGCCAAGTCACTATTTGGATGTTTGGGTCAGAACTAATGCCCAAGGTTTCCCATAAAAATTTGCCAGGATTAGTTTTTGGTAGTTGTAAATTGCCAAAGGGGTAATTTAGCAAACCTTTGCCGTCATCAAATGCACTCACCTGCATCTGATACCAAACTTCATTATCTGCAAGTTTCAGATCAGCTTCAAGGTCTGGTTGCAACCACTCAGCATTTTTGATTTGAGTGATGGGTTGTACCGAACCAACAATCCGACTGGGACGACTAATAGAAGTTGGTGACGTTTGATAATGATCGAGATTTCCTAACAGACCTTGAATATAAGTAAGAGTATCTGGGGTAATTTTGGGCTGTGCCTGCAACCAAGAATTAGCACGTCCTTTGTTTTGCTGGACTGCTAAAATCAAAGCTGCCCATGCCTGCACCGCTTGCCTACTAGGGTTGACTTGCAACGCCGCCTGTGTGCGCTTCCATATCCGTCCCTGATCAGCTTTGAGTAAAGCAGTAATTTCTTGGACATTGTGTGGTGATGCGGCAAACACTTGTAAAGCCTTTTGCCAACGACCATCTATTAAATCTGCAAGCACCTGTTGACCAGGACTAGCCCAACTTTTCTCAGCTTGGGCTTTGGTGAGTTGTGAGTGCAAACGAATCACATCTATTTGTGCTTGCGCCGCCGCAGGAAAAGCTGCTTTGCGTTGTTTTTGCAGAGATTGCAGCCATTCCCAGGCTGGTGTCCACAGTCCACTGCGAGCAATTAACAGGGCATCTTGGTAAGCAGAATCCTTAAGGGCTGGTGGTTTGAGAGCAATTTCCTCAAGTTGAATCGGGTTGAGGAATAGGTTGACGGATTTGACTTGGTAAATCTGTAGTTGCGGTTCTAACCCAGTGGTTTGATCAATAACTAACTCTTTAGTACCACCATTAGTCACCTGCTGCCATTTAGGCACTTGTCCACTGAGACTTTTCCAAGACAACATTGGTTGCAGATTCTGACGTTCTGGATTGTAGTAGATAATTTGACCGTAGGCGATCGCTCTCGTTCCTTGTTGACGCTTACCCGACAAATAAAACCACTTACCTGCTGATGGTGTCTGGCCTTCAAAGCGTTGTACTTCATGCAACGGTAGAGGACTATCAGCGTCCTGATGTTCTGAATCAGTATCATTTGAGGGAGCCAACACAAAGGATTCATCTGGCCCTGTTACAGGCAGTTGAGTCACCAAATGGTAATATTTTTCTACCTGAGATTGGAAATCTAAATCTGTAGAGCGCTGGTAAACCCTGATTTCCAGAAGTACTTGACAATTGGATTGACAGTTGGGGCGTAGCTGGAAAACAGGCAATAAGAATGAGTTTTCCTGATTTTTATCTATAGGTATAATTTTGCCAGCGATTTGTTTTTTTTGTCCAAAGCTGAGTTGAATTTGCTTGAGTGTTTGATTTTGTTGAGCATGACCCAGAGATATTTGGGCCCATTCTGGTAAAAATTGATTCGCCCAGCCAATTTTTTCTGGATGAAAAATGAATAAAATACTCACCCAAGCTATAGCCATGATTGAGCCAGCACTGCTGAATAAAATAGCGATCGCCAAAGTGGAGGATAGCCAACTTCCCCGTTGAGTCTGTGGTTGGGGTGTTTCTGAGACATGTGCGATCGCACCTGCACCAGGCTGATCAGGTTGAAAGCGTTTTGGCATCACCTTTCGCAACCGATTTACCATAACTAGTTCTCAATCAATTCAGTAAATATGTTTGGGGTGTATATTTCATCTTTTATACTCCCGCTTTTTCATATTGCCCAGAATTAGAGACGTAGTGACATCTCTACTGCTCTAACAGGCCCAATTCCTAATTCAGTAAATCTCCCCATGTCATCACTAGATAATTTTGCATACACTCAACAAAGTATGTAAATCTAACTATTTAAATAGTATAAAAAGTGAAGAACCAATTAATTTGGCTGTTATGGTTACTAATTGCGGGAGTCCACGGATTTGGACAAAAAGCGATAGCCCAAGAGGATAACTCACCATTAGTCCAGGGGAATCTCAATCTAAATTCCACATCAGAAAACGACGAACCGATGGCACAAGTCACATCTGTTTCACAACTAAAAGATGTACAACCTACAGATTGGGCATTTCAAGCATTACAGTCTTTAGTGGAACGTTACGGTTGTATAGCAGGTTATCCAGATACTAGCTATCGCGGTAATCGTGCTTTGACTCGCTATGAATTCGCTGCCGGGGTAAATGCTTGCTTGGATAGAGTCAATGAGTTAATTGCCACAGCTACTAGTGATTTAGTCACCCGTGAAGATTTAGCCACACTGCAAAAACTCCAGTCAGAATTCACTAGCGAATTAGCAAACTTGCGGGGTCGAGTTGATAGTTTGGAGTCTCGCACCAACGAAATCGCAGCCCAGCAATTTTCCACCACAACTAAACTCAGTGGACTGACAATAGTTGGCGTGCAAGGACGGAGTAGTAATCGTGGTGATGTCAATCCTAGAGATAGCATCAAAGATACCAATGATAGCGGTACAAATGTTAATGTTATCTCCCTAACCCAATTGTCTTTAATTAGTCAATTCACCCCCAGCAGCTACTTATTTACCACTTTGTTGCATGGGCAAGGTAGCAGTGCGCCTAGATTTAATAATAATGATGTGACACGCGATCGCGTTTCTCGCAATGATGTTATACTCGGCCATGAATTTCCTACAGATGGCTTGATCATCAACGACCTCAATTATCGCTGGCTAGCTACTGACAAACTAGCGGTGATGATAGGAACAAAAGGCGTGAGCATGATCAATGCTTTTCGAGGCCCAAACCGTGTAGAAAGTGGCGCTACAGGCCCGTTATCACTTTTTGCACAAAGAAACCCAATTTTAAATATGGGCTTCGGCCAGGGTGGTCTAGCTGTTGACTGGCAATTCACCAAACGCGCTAGTTTACAGGCTGTGTATACTAGTTCTCAACCGGGGAATCCTGATAAAGGTACTGGTTTATTTGATGGCAACACTACTACAGGGTTACAACTACTATTAACACCAACTGATGCCATAGATTTAAGTTTATATTATGTCAATAATTACTCTTCTAATGGTTGTTTGCTGACTTTTGTAGGTGATGAATGTTTAACTGCAAATTCAGAACCTCTACAAACCAACGCTGTTGGTGCAACTGCAACCTGGCAAATTTCGCCCCAGATTACCATTGGCGCATGGGGTGGTTATACTAGTTCTTATATACCAGGGCAAACAGGAAGTGTAGAAACAAAAAATTATATGGTGTTTCTCAATTTCCCAGATTTATTTGCTAAAGGCAATTTAGGTGGAATTTATATTGGACAACCTCCTAAAATTACGAGTAGCAATTTTGCTGAAGGTAGCAATGTTCCTGACACAATTAATACAGGTTTAGGACGGGCAGGTAATCAGCCAGGAACAACTACTCAAATTGAAGCATTTTATCGTTTCCGGCTCACAGATAACATTAGCATTACACCAGGGATAATTCATATTTTGCAACCTGGTCATACACCAGATAATGACTCAGTGACTATTGGTATTCTGCGAAGTACATTTCTTTTTTAATTACTGAATCAAATTGCGTTATCTGGGGTTGAAAAATAATCGCTATGTTCGTAGTAAGCACTTTAGTGCTTGAGAATTACTTAAGGACTAAAGTCCTTACTACAAACGTCACCTATTAGAAAGTGAATGTAGTTCTGAGTGTACCAATCACCGCATCGCTGTTATTTGCCCCTTGACCAGGATTGGTCAACCAAATGACTCCAGGGGTAATGGAGATGTTGTCAGTGAGGCGATATTTGTAGAAGCCTTCAATGTGGTATGGGCGAGAACCACCAAGGTCTCCCAGATATGGTTGGACACCTGCAAAAATGCCTAAAACGTTGCCTCTCTTACCTAAATCTGGCAACGCTACACCAACTCCATAACTCCAAACTTCACCATCATTATCAGCAACCAAATCATTGATATCGCTGTATGATACAAAGCCGCTAATCGATAGTTTTTCACTTGGTTTGAAAGCCGCAGCCAAACCATAAGAGTTGCTTTGATAAGGATTATCACCACCGACAAAGTTGGCTTGCTGGGTACCAACTACAGCGCTAGTGACTAAGCCTGCATCGAATAAAGCACTCCCTGCACCATGATATCCGTGGACGTAGGTGGCAGCAAAGGAAAGGCGATCGCCTACATTCAAATTCAGCTGTGCCAAAGCTGCATAGTTCCCCTCAAATAAGCCGGAACCTGCACTAGGACTATTTGCTTGCGATCCTAAATAACCGAGTGTTAATGAAGGCTTGAAGGTACTACCACCACCAAAGGCTAAGTTAACACCTAAACCAGCACCACCACCAATCCGATAAATCGGACTTTCAGAAGCAAAGGTAGACAAAGCACCGTTACCCCCATCAAAATCCTCAAAGTAGGGATTATTAGTAGGAACGTAATCGCTTTGAATACCGCCAGTCGCAACTAAGTATACTTGAGAGTTACCAACTGGGAAATAATAACCTAACCAGTCTATAGCCGCCCCGTTGTTAGTATTGGGAGATATGTTAAAGGTTTGAGTCCCCTCAAAGGTTTCTCCAGGTAAAGTCAACCCGACGGCGTTACCAGCCGCAATCCTTGTGTTTAAGGTATCTTTACCTGTAAAGCTGGTTTGTAAGTTGAGACGTACTCTATTCTGGAAAACAGTATTGTTATTATCATCGCTACCAAAGTTGTCGGTAACAGCAAAAACCGCTTCACCAACCAGTTTAGTTGTAGTAGAAAATTGATTGGCTTCCAACTCAGCAGTACGTGTTTCTAGCGCATCTACTCGACCACGTAAAGTTGCCAATTCTGCTTTAAATTCTTCTTGTAATCGCTGAAGAGTTGCCAAATCTTGTTTTGTTACCAAGTCTGCTGTGGCTGTAGCAATCAATTCATTAACTCTATCTAAACAAGCATTCAAGCCTGCGGCAAATTCATAACGTGTCAAAGCACGATTACCGCGATAAGTACCATTAGGATAGCCAGCAATACAACCGTAGCGCTCTACTAGAGATTGTAATGCTTGGAATGCCCAATCAGTTGGCTGTACGTCAGAAAACTGTGAAACCGATGTAATTTGCGACAGCGAATTTTGGTTATTCTGGTCTGGCTGAACTTGGGCTATTAGTTGTTGATTAACATCTGTTGGCTTTATTTGGTTAGCAGTAAAATTTTTCAATTCAGATGCTGTTGTCACAGCAATTTCTGCTTTTGAATTCTGAGAACCACTAGGGATGCCAACTGCGATCGCACTAGCGGAAACGAATACCATTACTCCCAAAACCACTGGGCTTAGTGTCAGGGTTTTCCACACTAAATGAGACATTTTTCTGTTCTCCTCTACCAGAAATACTTAAAGCTAAAATCTGTAAATAAAACAAGAAAAGGAAAGGAATCGTTTAACACACAGACACAATCAATACTTTCAATAAAGTACTAGTTTGATCTCAATGACTGAATCAATGCCAAATGAAATCAACACTCAATCCTAGCGACTTTTCAACTAAATCAATCTACCGACATACAACTATTATGTAAGGTATAGAAAATAGCGATTTGTTTAGAGTAGCAGAGTATAACGAATTACGGCAAGTTTCTATGCACAAAGCTCATATTCTCTATGCATAAAAAACATTCAGCTATTTCTGTAACAAACACTACTAAAAATAAACATTATGTTTAGGTAAAGTTAAAATCATTCTCTATCTACTTACTCAATAGCAGGCTTTAATCTATCCACAGCTAGATATATTCGCAAAATATTGCAGCAAAGTACATAAAAAATGCCCAAAAGAGCAGAATTCGTAGGGTATTGCAATTGATAAATAGAAAAAAGGTTTGGCTCATCACCAAACCTCTATATAAATCCAGTGCATAACAACATCCCGGATTAATTTACCCTTTATTTTTTGGATTGGGCATCTTCCTATGGGATGTGTCCAAATCTTATGAAAACTGATAAGACATTAGCCAGTATTGGCAAATTATGAGAAATCATTTACTCAGTAGATATTTAGACGATTCCAAACTTAGATGCGATCGCCTACGATACTACCTATAATCAAGATCTATATTATGCAAAAAATTTCACTACAGACCACCCAGGTAAATTGGTTTTACGGGCACTCAATCTAACTGATAACAAAGCTATTGCCGGAATCATATTTAGTTTTTGAAAAAACTTACGCTCGAAAAGCCTATTTTCCTGGTGACTCTTGTCTGTCTATCACGCTTGCGCTTTTCTGCGAAACGCTTTGCGAACGCGCACCAAGGCAATAAGTTTAATTTCTATATTTGATGCCAAACTCAAAATAAAGGACGGGTTTGACCCCGCCCAAATAGCTTGAAAGTGGCAATACACCTTGGACTCTGGAAAAAAATGCACAAATAAAATTCAATAGGTTGTTAGGATTACAAAGTTAGCTAACACAAGGAACGGTTGCTTATACCGTATTCAATGTTATAACCAAAGTTAATCCTCGCAATTCTCGTCAATATATCACAACCAAATTTTAATGAGTTGCCAAAATGCCAACTAGTCAGCAACAAAAAAGACGGGATGCATCCCGTCTTCCGTATAGCAAGTAAAAACATCTTAGTAATGTCTGCAATATATCAAGGCACTCTGGTAACAAGTTGCCAAAATGCCAAAAATAGTCAAAAATCAAACAACTATATTTACTTGTTTCTAATTAAACCAATATATAAAGGACTCCTATTTGATTTTTGAAAAAACTCATTCTCCAAAAACCTTCTTCTCTCTTGCTTCTGGCCTGTCTATATTCTAAAAAATTAGACCTAAATTTAATACGGTAAGACAAAATGTATCTTTTAATACTGGATTACTGTACTGAATCCAGATGCACCTGCTAATTTATGCCAATTTTTAAGCAATTATTTTTTGCGTCCACAAAAAATAATTGCTAGATCTGACTCTTTTTTTTGTTTACGCAATATTATTTAAATACAAGTATAAAAAAATACTGTACAGATAGCTAATTTTATAAAATGCATTTTAGTCACAAAAATAGCCAATATCAAGAAATTGCCTTGATTGAGACTTTTGTGGCTACATATCAATTAACTCTTGTTTAATTAGGATTTTTAGCAGGGAATTTACTGCTTAATGTGACCAGTGTTGAAATATCTAGATTTAATTTGTGAATTCTCTATGGTTTTAATTTGTACTTAAAAATTGAAGTTAAAAATTATACTAATTTTAAACAATAACTCACCAAAAGTGACTACAATATGATCGCTGTTAGCCTCCCAAAATTGTTAAGTTTTGATAAGAAAAGTTTTACTTATCAAAAAAAACGTTACATAGCCAAGATCCGCATTTGAGAAAGGTTTGACCCTTGAAATTGCAATTTGAATTTGGTAAAGTTACCAAGACTTACGCTAAAACCCTGATCCCCAAGCTCCAAAGTTCGTGTTAGTCTGTTGCAGTTATAAATAAAAAGTGAAAGCGGAACGAGTTCGAGTTGTAAGGGAATGTCACAGTTAGTGGCTTAGAGTCCCACGAATCGTAAAACTGCTGTTCTACAGTCGCTTTAAAATCGGACGCATGAATCAAAGACATTTGTGGACTATTGTCGCCTTCTGTTTGACTGTTGTGGGAACACCCTCAATCGGTCGTACTCAAACAACTAAGGGAACTGCTCAAGTTTCCCCACAACCGAACAATCGTGAGGTTGTGAAAGTAGGAGAGTACCAATCTTCAACAGGGAAATCGGCTTCGGATGCTGTCGTTACTCGAATTCACGCTCACAGTATTGGAAGTCGTCAAGCGGCAACCCTTTTTATCCGAAATATTCCTGTGATCAGTTTTTTGAGTTCTAAGCCAGTTGCCAGTGCAGAGAGTAAAGTCGGTGCAATTGGAGATGATGGGGGCGTACAAGAGTACGCCCCTATTGCTAGGAACTCAGCTAAGGTTGCAAGTGTTGGGAATGTAGCGGCTTTGGATAACAAAGTTAGCATTGCTGACAATGACCCGGTTCAAAGAGCTGGTGTAATAGCAGCTAGGATCAACCAGTTGATCCGGGACGGTGCAGACGCTAGTCAGATTAGTGTCAGTTGGAATGGAGGAGGTGGATCTCCTGTAGCTAATCAAGCCCAACAAAAACCAGGCGATCGCTACGTGATCAAAATCAAGGGCAAAGAATTGGTGGAAATCAATGATAATACGCGGCTAGCCGATTCCACCAACAACTTAGCGAATGATGCCTTGCAAGCCACCAATCGCTTGCGGAGACTCTTAGGTAATGCCTCTCCCATTAACGAGATTGCTAATTTACCATCACGCTCACCAATTTCGTTAACCAATCTACCACAACAGATTGCCTCCAGAGTGCGCCTAAACTTCCAAGGTATTGCATCTTATTATGGTTATGATTGGGCGGGAAATCGCACTGCTAGTGGTAAGAGATTCAACCCAGAAGGCATGACAGCTGCCCATCGCAGCTTGCCCTTTGGTACACGAGTTCGTGTCACCAACACCCGTAATGGTCGTTCTGTAGTTGTCTCGATTACCGACAGGGGTCCATATATTCGGGGACGAATTATCGACCTTTCCTTGGGTGCAGCTAGGGTTATAGGGATGATCGGTAGTGGTATTGCACCAGTGAAGGTTGAAGTGTTGGGAAGATAAGTCTTGGGCATGGAGCACAGGGCATAAGAGTTAGAGGCTAAAAGCTGGGTAAGAATTTTTATCCTAATTCTCAATGTCCAATTCCCAATTTCCTAATTTTTAATTCCCCCTAGTTAAATCATCCCTTCCCCCTATTTCAGATATAAACTAACGGGGGAGGGATCAAGAAAAACTAGGGGTATTTTTGTGCGCCTGCTGACAACAGTCGCAGCTTTACGCTGCTATTTAACTAAAAACCGCTCGGAAAACAAGTGTGCAGTTCCAGAGGATCTGGTACTAGATGAAACGAGTAGTTGGTATCAGACGGCCGTCGGTCTAGTCCCGACTATGGGAGGGTTGCATCAAGGTCATTTAAGCTTGATTCAACGAGCGCGTCAAGAAAATTCTACGGTGATTGTCAGTATTTTCGTCAATCCCCTGCAATTTGGGCCTCAGGAAGACTATCAAAGCTACCCTCGGACTTTAGAGTTAGACGTGCAAATGTGTGGACAAGCGGGGGTAGATATAATTTTTGCGCCGACTCCGGAAGAAATGGGAGTTTCGCAGAAGAATATACAAGAATCGCAAGTTACACAAGTACTCCCTCCATCTGCTATGATATCTGGCTTGTGTGGTAGTTCTCGGCTAGGTCACTTTCAAGGTGTGGCAACAATTGTTACCAAGCTTTTTAACTTGGTGCAACCTGATCGAGCCTACTTTGGACAAAAGGATGGTCAGCAACTAGCCATTATTAGAAGGCTGGTAGCTGATTTGAATTTGTCCGTAGAGATTGTTGCTTGTCCAACGGTGCGGGAAGTGTCTGGTTTGGCCTTAAGTTCCCGCAATCAATATTTGACTGCAACGGAAAAAGAGCAGGCGGCGGTGTTGTATCGCGGCTTGCAGCAAGCTGAAGCTGCGTTTCTCGCTGGCGAACGCGATTCTGGCAAGCTGATAGCGTTGGTACAGCAACAATTGGCAATGGTCAGTACTATTTTCGTGGAATATATTGAATTGGTTGAACCGACTACATTGATGTCTTTAGGAAAAGTTGAGGAGGAAGGAATGCTCGCGATCGCAGCTCGTCTTGGTTCTACACGTTTGATTGACAATATCATTTTATGCGATCGCCTACCCATCATCGCCATTGATGGCCCAGCCGGGGCTGGAAAATCCACCGTGGCTCGGCAAGTGGCAGCAAACCTAGGATTAGTATATTTAGATACGGGTTCTATGTACCGTGCTGTGACTTGGCTAGTGCTACAAAAAGGAATTGCCATTGATGATGAATGCGCGATCGCAGAATTAGCTAACCAGTGTGAAATTCAACTTACTCCCAGTCAGGATTTGCAATCTCCTGTGCGGGTTTGGATTGATGGTACTGATGTTACCCAAGAAATTCGCACTATTGAGGTGACATCAAAGGTATCAGCGATCGCAGCGCAAGGTGCTGTACGTAAAGCACTGGTGAAACAACAGCAAAACTGGGGCAAAAGAGGTGGTTTGGTAGCCGAAGGACGGGACATTGGTACTCATGTGTTCCCCGATGCGGACGTGAAAATTTTCTTAACAGCCTCTGTGAGTGAACGCGCACGTCGTCGCCAGCAAGACTTTAAAAAACAAGGTCAACCCGAAGTGAATTTAGAGCAGCTGGAACGGGACATTGCTGAACGTGACTGGAAAGATAGCACTCGCAAAGTGTCCCCTTTGAAAAAAGCAACCGATGCGATTGAAATTCAAACGGATGGACTAAACGCATCTGAAGTCACTGCACAAATAGTTAATTATTGCCAACAGCGTTTGTCTCTTTAGTGATCATTGCAGCTTGCTGCTAGTTTTGATTTAAAAATGATGGTGAGTGAGCAACAACTCACCATTATATAATTAACTTTAAAAAAGTAATATTTAGCTAATTTAACCAAAGGCTATTTTTAATTTTTATGCGATATTTTACTTAAGTTAAGTATTACTTCTTCTGGCTTTAGGAGCATCACTTGCAAACCAATTAATACCACTAATGATATATGTATCAAAGCTCTTAAATTAGCTAGATATGGGAAAGCACTTATGCTAGGACTTAACATCATGGCATTTGAACTTCCCCCATTACCTTACAACTATGACGCTCTAGAGCCATACATTGACACTCAAACTATGCAGTTGCACCATGATCAGCACCATCAAGCTTATGTTAGCAATGTCAATGCTGCCTTAGAAAAACATCCAGAACTGAATTCTAAAAGCATTGAAGAATTGATTATTAATATCAATAGTCTGCCGAAAGATATTCAGGCAACCGTGTGTAATAATGGCGGTGGACATATTAACCATGCAATGTTCTGGCAAATCATGGCACCTCATGCGGATGGTGAACCAACAGGTGCGATCGCAGATGTAATTAACGACAACTTCGGCAACTTTGAAAACTTCAAACAGCGCTTTAATGATTCTGGAGTCAAGCAATTTGGTAGTGGCTGGGTTTGGCTTGTCCGCACTCCTGAAAACAGGTTTGAAATTATTAGTACACACAACCAAGATAGTCCCATAACATCAGGCAGTTTCCCAATTATGGGTAATGATGTCTGGGAACACGCTTATTATCTCAAATACCAAAACCGCCGTCCTGAGTATTTAAAACAGTGGTGGAATGTCGTCAATTGGGATGAAATCAACAAACGTTTGCAGATATCAATGCACTAAATAGGAAAGAGATGCCATTAATTTAGATCGCGCTGTGCTCTATTTATGAGAACACAGCGTTGATATTGTCTATTTTGTGCCTCTGCTGATCGCAAACGACAATAAACCAGATGAACTTAATACACTACAAAGCATAAAAATGTCGATTTATTATCTACCTAAATACCAGAAGTGTTGAATGTTAAGAAAAAACCGATAAAAATAGCCCAAAATATGATAGATTTTGGGCGAAGGACTAAAATATCTTAGTTTAACGTGATTATAAAATCATTTCCCAAGATTGTCAAAGAC